>Ga0209062_1002760_pt1 | contig 22287 bp, 16 predicted proteins | sample Coa_R2_2_FD_187158 | JGI IMG/M metagenome (GOLD analysis project Ga0209062, IMG submission 187158) | Surface soil microbial communities from Centralia Pennsylvania, which are recovering from an underground coalmine fire - Coalmine... | ecosystem: Environmental > Terrestrial > Soil > Unclassified...
AGTGCCCGTTGTTCTCGATCAGGTTGTCTTCGAAGCGTCCGTGGCGCACCCGCCAGCACAGGAACAGCCCGATGTCGCCGTTGTCGTGCATACGGCAATTCTTCACCACCGCCCGCGCGCTGCCCGTCCCCGGGTGCACGCCGTATCCTGCGTGCCCATAGGAATCGCAGTCGAGCACGCTCACCCCGTCCGTGATCTGGAACGAGATGCCGTCCCCGTTGTAGTTCCTTGCCGTGCAGCGCCGCACGGTCACGTCGCGTACCTGGTAGAGGTAGATGGCGCCGCCGCGGCATCCGTCTATGTACGCGTTCTCCGCGCGGTTCCCATCCACGATGAGGTCCTCCAGCAGCACCTTCTCCGCGTTCATCACGCAAAGGATCGGAAACGTATTGCGCACGCGCGCATGGCGCTTCTCCTGGTCGTAGTCCCGCACCGTCATGGGCTCCAGCACCAGGTACGGCGCCTTCACCCCGGCCACCGTGGTCACGCTGATGTCCCAGCCGCTGCTGAGCGTATCGTCGAGCACGGAGACGCCCATCCCCGGGTGGAACTTCTCCGGCTCGGCCACGGCGATCAGGCGCTCTCCGTAGTCGCCGTCCTCGATCAAGGGGCTCTCCACGCCGCGGCTCTTTTTCAAAATGGTCTTGTCCGCCGCACCCCGCACGGTCACGCCGCTGGGAACGAACAGGCTGTTGTCCATTTCCCAAACGCCCTCGCCGATCGAAAGCGTGTCCCCCGGCCGCAGCAGATTGGCCGCCTTCTGCAAAGCCGCGCTGTCGCGGCCCACCACGTCGGCAGCACCCGACTGGGCCACGGTCACGGTTCGTCTACTGTCCGCAGACGCCGTCGGGGCCGTCCGCGAACCTGAGCAACCAACCAAAATCACGCCTGCTATCACGGAAAACGCGAAACGCGTAAACATAGCGACTATTTTAGGACAGGCGAGTTTGTTTGTCCGGTGCGGGGCAGGCCCGCCGAAGCCCGCCTGGTAAGACAACTTGTCTCGATCGGCAGCGCCGAAGCGACAAGTTGTCCTGTCCCGCACCGGTGCATCCGGCCGCGCGGCCTTCTTTTCAAGCCGAAGAAGACGTTGGATGGGATCCATGCCGTCCTGATGCCCTTGCCGGTTCGCGCGCTCGCGTCGATCGCCAACAATCCCAACATTACTTTCCTTTCGCCGGACCGGAAAGTGCGGGGACGCTGGATCTGGCTTCGGCGGCCGTGAACGCCGGAACGGCGACGAATTACAGCGTGGACGGCACGGGGATCGGCATCGCCATTCTGGATAGCGGCGTTGCCCTGCGTACCGACCTGAAGAGGCCCCGGGCGGAGGCTCGCGGATTGTTTACAGCGAGGATTTCACCGGCCTGGGCGCTACGGACGACGTCTTCGGCCATGGCACTCATGTGGCCGGCATCGCGGCTGGAAACGGAAAGACCAGTTCCGACCTGGTTGGCCACACGCGCGTCCTCAGGGGCATCGCGCCCGGTGTTTGGAAGCTACACCCGGGACCCGCTGTGCCAGGCCGTTGAGGCGGCCTGGAATGCCAGCATCGTAGTCGTGGTGGCGGCGGGCAACCAGGGCCGTAACAACAATGGCAGCGTCGGCGGCTACAGCACCATCATGGCGCCGGGCAATGATCCCTACGTCATCACCGTTGGCGCGATGAAAGCCGAAGACAGTCCCGACCGCGCCGACGGGTCCGACCGCCTACGACCATATCGTGAAGCCGGACCTCGTGGCCCCGGCAACCAGGTCCGCAGCATCCTCAATTCCACTTCCGGAATGCTCTACCAACAATATCCGTCCACGCAGACACTGGTAGATTACTACTCGACCGGTTACAGCTATAAATAAGAAGGTGATTTCCGGAGCGTACTTCAGCCTGAGCGGCACCAGCATGGCGACGCCGGCGGTCAGCGGTGCAGCGGCGCTGCTGATCCAGCAGAATCCGGCCCTGACGCCCGACCAGGTGAAGGCCCGCCTGATGAAGACCGCTTACAAGACCTTCCCTGCCTCGATCACCGCCACAGATCCCTCCACCGGGCAGTTCTACACCAGCTACTACGACATCTTCACCATCGGCGCCGGCTACCTCGATATCGCGGCTGCCCTGGCCAACACCGACCTGGTGCCCGCCGGGCAGACTGCCCGCTCCCCAGCCGCGATTTACGACCCGGCCAGCGGCACGGTACGGGTGGTGTTCGACTCCTCGGTGGCATGGGGAACCTCTGTGGCTTGGGGGACTTCGGTAGCCTGGGGCACCAGCGTCTTCTTGAATGGGACTTCCGTAGCCCGGGCAACGTCGGTCGCCTGAGGCACGAGTACCATGCAAGGATTCAACGTCATCTGGGGGACCGGGGCCAACGGCACCATCGACCCGGCCAATGTGATCTGGGGCACTGGAGGCGGTGCGATGATCGACCCGCTGACTGTACTCACGCAGGGCGAAAACTGACCGCGCGCGTACGGCGCCAACGAGTACCCCGCCTTTCATTCCTCGGCAGCCTGGGCGGCCTTGGGGCGCGGCGGCTCTGCCCTTCCCGCAGGCCGCGACAATTTGTCTCGATGGGCAGCGCCCAAGTGCCAAGCTGTCCCGTCCCGCACCTCCTTTTCCCCCAAGCCGGCTTTTTTTCAGACAGTTGCGCGGTCCCAGGAACTGGCAGCGGACGTGCCTTCTGCCATGGCGCTGGGCGCGCTTACTTGCGGGTCCGGCCGGAGAAACATGCAAACACTTACGAAAAGGACATCCGCATGAAACATGTGCTCACTCTCGGAATTCTGGCTCTGACGGCCGGCCTGGCGTTCGCCGGGAACCCCAAGGTAGCCGGCGATCTGGATCGTTCCAATCCCAACAAACTAGTAGACGTGATCGTGCAGTTCCGCCAGTCGCCTACCAGCGTGCAACATAAGAAAGTCGCCGACCGGGGCGGAACGCTGAAGGCACCCTTGAACGTCGTCAAGGGCGGCCACTACGCGCTCCCGGCGGGCGCCGTCGACGCGCTGGCCAACGATCCGGATGTGGCCTACGTCTCGCCGGACCGCCCGTTGAAGGCTACGCTGGACTACGCCGAGCCCGCCACCAATGCAAGCATCGCCTTCCGGTACGGGTACGACGGCACTGGCGTCGGGGTCGCGGTTATCGATAGCGGCCTCGGCTACCCGGCAGACCTCAAATCCCGCGTGGTCTATAGCCAGAACTTTGTTCCCGGCTCGAGTACCACCAGCGACGCCTATGGGCACGGCACGCACGTAGCGGGAATTGTGGCCGGAGACGGGACGGCGTCCACAGGATGGCAGTACTTCAAGACGTTCCGCGGCATGGCGCCGAACGCAAACATCATCAACCTGCGCGTCCTGGACGCCAACGGCATGGGCACCGACAGCGCGGTGATCGCTGCCATCCAGCAGGCCATAGCGCTCCAGTCGCAGTACAACATTCGGGTCATCAACCTCTCCTTGGGCCGGCCAGTTGAGGAGAGCTATCAGACCGATCCGCTATGCCAGGCGGTGGAGCAAGCCTGGAAAGCGGGCATCGTGGTGGTGACGGCGGCGGGAAATGAGGGCCGCAATAACTCGCAAAATACCAACGGCTATGGGACCATCACGTCCCCCGGGAACGACCCCTTTGCGATCACTGTGGGCGCCATGAAGACTAACGGGACGGTCTCCCGCGGCGACGACACCATCGCCAGTTACAGCTCCAAAGGGCCCACGCTGCTGGACCAAGTGGTCAAGCCGGACATCGTGGCGCCCGGCAATCGCATAGTCTCCTTGTTCGCCCCGGCGGCCATACTGGAAACGCTGTATCCACAGATCGTCGTTCCATTCCAGTACTACAAGGCCACATCCAATACCGGCTCCTCCACCGCCTATGTCCGGCTCAGCGGCACCAGCATGGCGGCGCCCATGGTGAGCGGCGCGGCAGCCCTGCTGCTGCAAAAGGACCCCAACCTCTCGCCCGATGCGGTTAAGGCGCGCCTAATGAAAACAGCCAACAAAAGCTTCCCCAGCACCAGCATCGCCGTCGATCCGGTGACCGGGATGACGTATGTCAGCCAATACGACATCTTCACCATCGGCGCCGGCTACCTGGACGTGTGGGCCGCGCTGAACAATGCGGACGTGTTGCCGGCCGGCAAGACGGCTCTCTCTCCCAAGGCTTCCTATAGCGCGAAAGACGGCAAGGTCTACATTGTCTACGATTCTTCGGTGGCCTGGGGCACCTCCGTTGCCTGGGGAACTTCCATCTGCTGGGGGACGAACGTGTTCGTGAGCGGGACTTCCGTGGCCTGGGGCACGTCGGTGGCCTGGGGCACCAGCACCCTCCAAGGCTTCAACGTCATCTGGGGCACCAGCCTCGCCTGGGGAACCAGCACGCCGAGCTCGGAAACCAGCAACGTCGCCATCTACGGCGACAACTAGACGCCTGAGAGATGCAAGGACGAAACCCCATGCTTTCTTTCTCTCGTAGACATCGATCCGGCTGCGCGCGGCGACCCTGGGCGTTGATCCTGGGGCTGCTGCTGAGCGCCGCCGGCGCGCTCGCTGGCAGTCCGAAGATGGCGAACGATCTGCGGGGGGCCGCCCCCGGGTCAAACGTGGACGTGATCGTCCAATACCGCACCGCACCAACGGCCGCGCACCATGCCAAGGTGGCCGCGCGAGGCGGGCAACTAAAACAGGAACTCGGCCTGGTGAAAGGCGGAGCGTACAGCGTTCCCGCCGCCGCGTTGGGGTCCCTGGTCGGCGACCCCGACGTCGCCTATATCTCGCCGGACCGGCCGATCCGCAACCTGCTGGATTACGCAAACCCCGCAGTGGGCGCCGATATCGCCAAAGGCTACGGCTGGTCGGGAAGCGGCGTCAGCGTGGCCGTGATCGACAGCGGCATCAACGACGTCTGGGATCTGAAGGTGGGCACCTCGAACTCCAGGTCCCGGATCGTCTATAGCCAGAGCTTCCTCTCCACAAAGAAATTGATTGATGAATTCGGTCACGGCACCCACGTGGCCGGTATCGTGGCGGGCAATGCCAACTATTCCGCCTCGGTGGCCAATGCTACGCGCGCCTTTCGCGGCATCGCGCCGCAGGCCAACCTGATCAACCTCCGCGTGCTTGACCGGAATGGCGCGGGCACCGACAGCGCCGTCATCGCCGCCATCCAGCGCGCCATCGGCTTAAAACGCAATACAACATCCGGGTGATCAACCTTTCCATGGGGCGCCCGGTGTTCGAGAGCTATACCCAGGATCCTCTGTGCCAGGCGGCCGAGCAGGCCTGGAAGGCCGGTATTGTGGTAGTGGTAGCGGCCGGCAACTCCGGCCGGGACAATTCCGCCGGAACCGACGGCTACGGCACCATCAACTCCCCTGGCAACGATCCGTACGTGATCACCGTGGGCGCCATGAAGACCAACGGGACGGCCTCGCGGACCGACGACACCATCGCCAGTTACAGCTCCAAGGGGCCCACCATCGTCGACCACGTGGTGAAGCCGGATCTGGTGGCGCCGGGCAATCGCGTGATCTCCCTGATTGCCTCCAAGAGCCTCCTGCAATCCGACTCGTCGGTCAATCTGATCCCCTATTCTTACTATCAAAACACGACGTCCCGTTCGATCTCCGGCGACTACTACCGCCTCAGCGGCACCAGCATGGCCACGCCGATGGTGAGCGGGGCCGCGGCCCTGCTGTTGCAGAAGGAGCCCTCCCTGACACCCGACCAGGTGAAAGCGCGGCTCATGAAAACCGCCTCGAAGAATTTCCCCTCGTATAGCATCGCCACCGACCAGGTGACCGGCATCACCTACAGCAGCCAGTACGATATCTTCACCATTGGGGCCGGCTACCTGGACATCGGGGCGGCGCTGGCCAGCACCGAACTGGCGCCGGGCACGGCCCTGTCGCCGCAAGCGGTCTACGACGCAGCCTCGGGCAGCGTGTACGTGGTGTTCGACTCCTCGGCGGCTTGGGGGACCTCGGCGGCTTGGGGCACTTCCGCCGCCTGGGGCACCGCGACCACGATGGGATTCAGCAGCATCTGGAATTCCAGCGCGGCCTGGGGGACCAGCGATTCCGGCAGCAACTCCTCCGGCACCCTCGCCGCGGCCACGGGTGTCTCGACGCCGGAGAGCCTGAACATCGCGATTTACGGAGACAATTGATCGGCAACTCACAGAATCAACCGCGGGGCGAAGGGGCGCCTCGCTCCGCGGTGCCTGAAATCCTGTGCGCTGCCCCGCGAGGAAGTCCGAAAGGCCGGCTGGGATCAGGATCTTGATGCCTTCGGGCACCCGGATTCGCCCCACCCTGGCAAGGCTCGCTGGGGAGCAGGGCGGCCCGCTGGAACGGCGTGCTCTGCCTCGGCATCCACCGCGTCCGCGAGCCTGTCGCACAAAATTACCAGCCCGGTCTCCACGGTGTCCGCCAAGATCCGTGTCCAGACCGTGCGCGCGATTCCTTCGCCGGCGGCGTGCTCGAAGTGCACCACCAGCCCGGGACCGAGTCCGGCGCAGCCGTGCGCCACCCGGAAACCGCCTTCGCTGGTATCCACCAGGCGGCCCTCGATCTTGCGCCGCGTAAACTCAGTCCACCACAGGGTGATGGGACCGCTGGCCGGCCGTCTCGCGTGCCGGCGCCTTTCTTCTTTGGGCTGCCTCAGGAGGGACATGTTTGCTCCTGGTTCTCGGTGCGATACTGCTTCAGCCTCCGGATCAGCGTGCGGCGGGAAATCCCGAGCATCTCCGCGGCGCGCTGCTGGTGCCCGTCGGTCGTGCTCAAGGCATCCAGGATGGCACGACGCTCAAGCCCCTCCAACCCGCCCGCCCTCCGGCATGTGCGCATCTTGGCCGGCAAACAGTCCGCGGAGATCTCGTAGCTTTCCGAGAGAATCGCCGCGCTCGTGACGACGTTGCGCAATTCGCGGACGTTGCCCGGCCACGCCCAACCCCGCAACGAAGCCTTGGCCTCTTCCGAAAAACTCGCGGCTTCACTCATCTGCCGGAGAAAGAACATGGCCAGCGGGAGGATGTCTTCGGGGCGTTCTCGCAAGGGAGGGACGTGAATCGAGAACTCGTTCAACCGGTAGTACAGATCCTGCCGGAAATTGCCCTCCTCGGTGGCCAGCTCCAGGTCTCGGTTCGTGGCGGCGACCACTCGAACGTCCACCGACACTTTTTTCAGCCCGCCCAGCCGGTAGTAGGGGGTGCCGTCCAACACGCGGAGGAGTTTGACCTGCAGCACGCGGTTCAGTTCCGCCACTTCATCCAGGAAAATTGTGCCTGTGTGCGCCAGTTCAAACAGGCCCGGCTTGGCGGACTCGGCCCCGCTGAATGCGCCCTGTTTGTGGCCGAACAGCTCGCTCTCCACCAGGTGCTCGGGAAGTGCCCCGCAGTTCACATCCACCCACGGCTTGGCGCGGCGTAACGAATAGTGGTGAATGGCACGCGCCACGTGTTCTTTTCCCGTTCCGGTCTCGCCGCGGATGAGCACAAACGCGTTGGTCTGGGCGACGCGCTGCACTCGCAGCATGATCTGCCTCATGGCATCGCTGGCGATGATCGTCTGTCGGCCGAGAAACACCTCCGGTTGTTCCACCTGGAACGCCACACTATCCTTATCGGCCGGAGCCCCATTGTTTCAATAGGGTTCCGGCTGCGACAGTTTGGCGCAACTCCCCTGGCGGAAGTGCCAGGCTGGCACTCGGCCAGACCTCCCATCCGGCTGGGCTGCTGGCAGGATCCCCGTTACTTTTCAGCAGCCTGGCGTCCCTGGGACATCCGGCGCGGCTCCTGGCAGCCGGACTGCACCAGGAACGGCGGAGGACATCGGAAGCCGTGAAGGATTTTCCCTTCTTCGCCAAGATCTATATCGCCGCCATCCTGGCCGCCGGAATGGCCGTGCTCACTCTGGCCTGCTGGTCCTGGGAGTCCTCAGGGCTTGTCCATTTCGGCGGTTTCCTGCTCATCACATTACTGGCTTCCGGTCTTAAGGTCACTTTGCCTGGAATCACCGGGACCATGTCGGTGAGCTATGTGTTTATTGTACTTGGCCCGGTGGAGCTGAAGCCCTCCGAGGCCGTTGTGATCAGTTGTGCGGCGCTGCTGGCTCAGACCTTCTGGCACGCCAAGCAACGCCCCACGATCATCCAGGCCATGTTCAACCTTTCGAACGGCGCCAACGCCACCGCGGTGGCATGTCTCGTTTACCGCCTCCACCCGGCTTCCGGATTCTCCTTTTCCAGCGAGCTTAGCCTGGCCATCAGTGCCAGCGTCTACTTCCTAATCAACACTCTCACGGTGACGGGAGTGGTCGCGTTGACTGAGCAGAAGGCCCCGCTGCGGCTCTGGCGCGAATGCTATTTCTGGTCGTTTCCGTATTACCTGCTGGGGGCCTCCATTGCCGCTCTCGCCAATCGGTGGAACCGGCAGTTCGGCTGGCCGCTGCTGGTTCTGGTCCTTCCGGTTCTGTACCTGATCTATCGTTCTTTCTCCTTGTACCTGGCCCGGTTGGAGGCGGAGAAGCAGTATGCCGAAGACGAGAAAAGACACGCCGAAGCCGTGGCGGCTCTGCACCTGCGTACCATCGAGGCCCTGGCCCTGGCCATCGAGGCCAAGGACAGCACCACGCACCAGCACCTGGAGCGTGTCCGGGTCTACGCTGTCGCTCTGGGAGAGGAGTTAGGCCTTTCCGACCTCCAACTGGCGGCCTTGCGCGCCGCCTCCATCCTGCACGATATCGGGAAACTTGCGGTTCCGGAACATATCATTTCCAAGCCCGGCAAGCTGACGCCGGAAGAGTTCGAGAAGATGAAGATTCATCCCGTGATCGGATCCGACATCCTGGAGCGTGTGCAGTTCCCCTACCCGGTCGCGCCCATCGTCCGCTATCATCACGAGCGCTGGGACGGCAGCGGATATCCGGACGGCCTGGCGGGCGAAGCGATCCCCATTGGGGCGCGCATCCTGGCGGCGGTGGATTGCCTGGACGCTTTGGCTTCCGACCGGCAGTACCGCCGGGCGCTTCCCTTGGACGAGGCCATGCGCAAGGTCGCGGATGGCGCGGGCAAAAGCTTTGACCCCCGCGTGGTCGAAGTGCTCCAGCAGCGTTACCGCGATCTGGAGCAACAGGCGAGAGCCGCCGCGGCGGAACACGGAGTGGCGGAGAGCCCCAGAGTGACGCGCGGCCAGGCGCCCGCAGCCGGTTTCCAAAAAATGCGCGCCTCCGCCAAGGAGCCGGAGTTCCTGCAGTCGATTGCGGCCGCCCGCGAAGAGATGCAAATGCTCTACGAGCTCACCAACGACCTGGGGAATTCGCTGAGCCTGCACGAGACCCTGTCCGTACTGGACGCGAAACTGAAGCGCATGATCCCCTACGACGCCATCGCGGTCTACGTGCAGCGGGAGTCGCGCCTGGTTCCGCAGTATGTGCAGGGGGAGGATTTCCAGATCTTTTCCTCGCTGGAGATCCCGGTAGGAGAAGGATTGTCCGGCTGGGTGGCCCAGAACGCCACGCCGATGGTGAACGGTGATCCCGCCGTGGAGACGGCCTATCTGAACGACCCCGCCACTTACAGCTCGCTCGGTTCCCGCCTGGCAGTGCCCCTGGAGGGGGTCAACGACGTGGTGGGCGTGCTGACGCTGTACGCTTCCGGCCGGGATGCCTTCAGCCGCGATCATCTACGCATTCTGTTGGCCATCAGTTCCAAAGCCTCGCTGGCCATCGAAAATGCCATCCGGCACCAGCAGGTGGAGATCTCCGCCACCACGGATGGATTGACCGGTCTGCCCAACGCGCGCTCGCTGTTCCTCCGGCTGGACGCGGAACTGTCCCGCTGCCGGCGTCACGACACGCCCCTGGCCGTCCTGGTCTGCGATCTGGACGGTTTCAAGCAAGTGAACGACCGCTTCGGGCATCTGGAGGGGAACAAGGTCCTCAAGCTGGTGGCCCACGCCCTCGCCGGGAGCTGCCGCGAGTACGACTACGTGGCCCGTATGGGTGGCGACGAGTTCGTGCTGATCCTTCCCGGAGCGAGGCCCGAGGCGATCGAGAAACGCGCGCTGGCACTCAACAAAATGGTCCGATCGATCGGCCTGGAAGTGTGCGGCGAGGATCTGCTTTCGATCAGCATCGGCGACGCGCACTACCCGGGGGACGGGACGGATGCCGAGCAACTGCTGGCCCAGGCGGACCGCCGTATGTACCGGGTGAAACAGGAACACAAGCTGCTAGTGGGCTCGTCCGCAATCAGCAGTTTCGGCCGGTGCAGCAGCGCCATGGCGATCAGCACGCGTTGCGCCTGACCGACGCTGAGTTGTCTCGGATAGCGGCGCAGAAAGCTCGCCTCGGTGGGGAGTTGGACGTTTTCCAGCAACTCTCGAATCCGGCCTGCTTCGGCCTGTGCATCGGTCCGGGCGTGGGATCGCCAGGCCTCTCGCAACTGCGTGGCGATCGGCAAGGCCGGGTTGAGCGCGGAAAGCGGGCTCTGCAGCACGAGCGCGATGTCGCGGCCGCGAATCTCGCGCATGGCACGCTCGCTCAGGCGAGTCAGATCCTGGCCGCAGAAGCGGATGGACCCTTCCACCCGGCAACTCCGGCTCAGCAGCCGGAGAATGGCCAGGGAGATGGTGCTCTTGCCGGAGCCGCTCGGTCCGGCCAGGCCCAGCACCTCCTCGGCGTACACCTCCAGCTTCGCTTGCTTGAGGATGTCCGGCTTGTCAGGATAGCCGGCTGACAGGCAGCAGGAGAGCAGGGGCTCGGGCCGGCTCATCTCGCACTCCGAACCGGCGGCTCCTCCAGGTCGAGCCACTCGGCGTTCCAGAGAAGCTGCGGCCGGAGCGCCGATGGCCTGTCGTTGCGGAGCCTAGCAGCCCGTGGTAATAATGACATCGCCGTTCCAAACATGTGACCTCGGGAATGTTCTGAACGTCTATAGGACATGGCGATGGGAACCCGGCGGAAAAGGGAGCGGCAGCAAGATCTCTGGATCGCAACCAGTGATGTGGTCAATACACCAGCCAATGCCTTTTACGACCGGCTGAATCAGATTCTGGATGAGCACAAGTTCGATACCAAGGTCGAGCGGCTGTGCCACAAATTCTACAAGAAGAGTCCCTATGGCCGGCCCAGCATGGCGCCGGGCGTGTATTTCCGATCTCTGCTGATCGGGTATTTCGAAGGCCTGGATTCGGAGCGCGGAATCGCCTGGCGGACGGCTGACTCACTGTCCTTACGGAAGTTTCTGGGCTACGCGCTGGATGAGGCAACGCCGGACCATTCCACAATTTCGCGCACGCGGCGATTGTACTGGCTAGAGACGCACAAGGCGGTTTTCCGATGGGTGCTGAAGATCCTCGATGAAGAGGGACTGGTCAGCGGACGGACGGTATCGATAGATGCCACTACCCTGGAAGCCAATGCGGCGCTGAAGAGCATCGTGCGGCGCGACAACGGGCAAAGCTACAACGACTATCTGAAGGAGTTGGCCAAGGCCGCCGGGATCGACAACCCGACGCGCGAACAGTTGGCACGGCTGGACCGCAAGCGAAAGAAGAAGGGATCGAATCAGGAGTGGATGAGCCCCAGCGACCCTGACGCCCGAATCACCAAGATGAAGGACGGGCGGACGCATCTGGCCCACAAGGCGGAGCATGCTGTGGATCTGACCAGCGGAGCGCTGTTGGCGGTGACGCTGCAACCGGCCAATGAGGGCGATACAACTACGATCCACAAGACACTGGAAGAAGCACAGAGCGCGGCGCAGGAGATCAATGAACAGGGAGTCGAAGAGGTGGTAGCGGACAAGGGTTATCACAGCGGTGCCGTGTTGAAGCACGTCCATGAGCAGCAAATCCGAAGTTACATTCCCGAACCGGAACGTGGGCGTCGGAACTGGCAGGGTGAGGGGAAGGCGGAAGAGCAGAAGCGGACGTATGAGAATCGGCGGCGTGTGCGCGGCGACCGCAACCAGCGACTACAGAAGCTGCGGAGCGAACTGACGGAGCGGAGCTTCGCGCACCTGTATGAGACTGGCGGAATGAGACGGGTCCACCTCCAGGGCCGGAAGAATATTCTGAAGCGACTCCTGGTCCACGGAGCCGCGTTCAATCTCTCTTTGATGCTGCGCAAGCTTATGGGAGTGGGAAAGCCCCGGCGCTTACAGGGGCTTTCTTTGCAGCCTTTTACGCTGTTCGCCTGCATTTTTTCTAGGCTTTGGGTGACCTCCGGGACAACGGAAGGGGAAATGGATAACTTTGCGGCACAAAGCCATGGCACGATGCCCCTGCCGCCGTCCGATTCAGGCATATATCAAGTGATCTGTTTTGGATTGGCCGCCTGGAAAACAGCTACTACTGCCACGGGCTGCTAGCGCCTTGGACCCGGTCACGCAGGCGGAAGTCCTGGAATTGTTCGCGCGGCTGAACCAGCGGCTGCACATGGCCATTCTGTTCATTTCCCACGACCTCCGCTCGCTCGCCGCGCTATGCCATCGGGTTGCCGTTCTCTACCAGGGCGAGATTGTGGAGTGCGGCGAGACAGCCCGGATCTTCACGGCGCCCTCCCATGCCTTCACCCGTCAACTGCTGGCTCCGATCCACTCTTGTGTCCCGACCGCGTCCTACGCTCACCAATAAACCTTGGCTCCGAACTGGAAGATGCGCATGGGCTGCCGCAAACTGCGGATCTCGCCCACGCGCGGCGCATCCGGGACGATCGAATCGTTGCTCACCCAGCTCAGACCGTTGGGGGCCGCGAACTGGGGCGTGTTGAAGGCGTTGAAGGCTTCGGCGCGGAACTGGATGCGCCCGGCTTCACCCAGTTTCGGAATGTACCAGTTCTTTCCCAGCGACAGGTCGAACGTGTGAATTCCTGGGGAAATCAGCGCGTCCGGAGCCGCGCTTCCGTAATGGCAGAGTTCCGGGTGTGTGGGGATATTGCAGTCCGTGCGGCGGAATGCCGTTGGGTCGTACCACAACTGGCGGGTGGCAGAACCGCCCAGCCGTCCGTCGGCGACGCGGTCGGGATAGACCGGGCCGCCCGTGTTAAGGTTGCCGCCGGAAAGACTGAACGGGAACCCGGTGTGCAGGGTAATGATGCCGCTGGTCTGCCATCCGCCGAAGACTCCCTTCACGACCCCGGTCGAATGCCGGAAGATCGGCAGATCGTAAACGTAGTTGAGCACCGCATTGTGCGTGACGTCGAAGCCGTAGCGCCCACGGTTGGCCCGCCGGTTGAGCGGATCCTGGTACAGGGATTGCACATCGCCGGCCGGGTCGTTGCGTCCGTAGCCTTCGCCCAACGCCTTACTGAACGTGTACGCCAGGCCCATGGTCAGTCCGTTGCTGTATCGTTTCTCCGCCTGTACCTGGAGTCCGTTGTAATTGGCGTTCGCGAAGCTGTCCAGGTAGCGAATCGTACCCAGAAGGCGTGGCGCGTTGCCCTCACCCTGGCTGATGTAAGCCTGATACGGCCGGCGGCCGTTTACGTCTGTATTCGATGAAGGACTCGGCTGATTGAAATTGCTAATGGTGTTATCCAGGTGCACGGTTTGGCTGCCCACGTAGCCCACCGTAAGAAAAATCTTGGCCGGCAGTGCCCGCTGGATGTCAAAGCTCCACTGCGTCACAGTGCTGGCCTTGTTGTCCGGGGAGAAAGCCAGCACGTTCGTGCGCGCCGCTGTCGTGCCTTGCCCGGGGAACGGATTGTCCAGGGTCAGAATCTGCGATCCCGGCGTGAACGCGCGGGTGGACAGATTGTAGTTCAGGCCGGCATAGCTGTAAGCGATGTTTCCGACCGCTCGATCCACGCCCGCCCACTGATTGGTCCCGGAGAACGGCGGTTGCAGGTCCAGGATGGTCATGTTGTTCATCTGCTGCACGTTCACGAACCACCCGGCGCCCGCGCGGATCACCCATTTGTCTGTGGCGCGGTAGGCCAAGCCTACCCGCGGCATGAAATAACGGTTGTCCGAACCATAGAAATCGTAGTTCTGGCCAGGCGTCGGAACGACGGTGGGGTATTGCTTCCCGTCCGATCCCGTGCTCAGGATGCCCAGTTCCAGAGAGCGCCACTTACGATTCACATCGTGCGGCACCTGGAAGAAGTCCCAGCGCAGGCCCATGTTGATGGTCAGCTTGTGCCCCGCTTTCCACTCGTCCTGGAAATAGGCGCCCCAGCGGTTCTGGCGCGGCGCGGTCCAGGTGAGGCCTTCCGCGCTGGAGGTCGCCGTCGGATAGCCCATCAGCCAGCCCGCCACGTTGAATCCGCCGTAGCAGCAGCTCATGTTGCCTAATGGCACATTGGCGGCTGCCCGGTCCAGGCCGTAGCGGGCGTACTCGAAGCCGGTTTTGAAGCTGTGGTTTCCTTTCATGAACGAGTAGTTATCGTCAAACGTATAGCTCCCGTTCAGATCCACGCGCGCGCCGGAGTCACCGGGGATGATATTGCTGATAGTAGGAATACCTGTCTCCAACGGGCTGAACGGCCGGTTGTTGGCGGTGGAGACCCGGAACTGGCCGATGCCCAGGGAATCCACATTGAAGTTGGTATAGGTGCGCGGATTCACTTGGTCGCTGTTCACTTTGTTGAAGCCGACACGAAATTCGTTCAGCACCGTGGGGCTGAAGATATGCAGATATTGAAAGGCCACGTTGTAGTCCCACAGGTGCAGAGTGTACGAAAAGGCCGGGTAGAGGTTGCCCACATCGTACTGGCCAATCTGCGATCCCAGGCGGCCGAAGATACGGTCCTTACCGCTGAAAATGTGATCGATGCGCGCGAAATACTGGTTCTGGTACAAGGTATTCGGCACGGTCTTGATCGTGTTGACATCCAGGATGTCGGTGGGGTTGAACTGGGGCAAGGGCACGTACTGGTTAATCAGGTTCAACGCATTCTTGTTGATGCGGCTGGGTGGGATGATATTGGTGATTTTGCCCGTGGCGTCGGTAAAGGGCAGCCCGCTGGTCGGATCATAAATGACAATCGGCGCCCGCACCGGCTTGCCATTGACGATCGCCGGCGACAGCAGGGCGGAAAAATCGCCGTTTCGGAACGCTTGCGGGAAGAACTGCGTTCCGGTGGCCTGCTGCACGCTCTCCTGGGTCTGCCGCGTGCCTTCGTAGTTGAAACTCCAGAAGGTTTTGTCCTTTCCGTGGTACTTGGGCAAGATAACCGGTCCGGCCAGCCAGGTGCCAAATTGGTTGCGACGGAGCCGGTTCTTCTTTTGCTGCGGTGCGCCCGCCGGAAGCTGGAAGTTCAAGAAATAGTCTTTGGCGTCGGCGGCGTCGTTCCGCAGAAATTCGTAAACCGTTCCATGGAAATCATTGCCCCCGGATTTCAGCGCCACCTGGACGATGGCTCCATTGTTCATGCCGTATTCGGCGGAGTAGGAGCCCGTTTGCACCTTCACTTCCTCGATGGCGTCGATTGAGGGGGTCAAGTACACCGTATTGACCAGAGGCTCGCTGGCGATCACGCCATCCAGCGTCACTCGCTGGTTGGCGTCCCTCTGGCCATTCGCGCTCACCTGCATGGCGCCTGGATAGAAGCCAACAATTCCGCCGACTGAGCCGGAGGTGGATTGCGCATTCATGCCCATGCGGGTCCCGAATTGCACGCCGGGCGTCAGCACGGTCAGGCTCGCGAAATTGCGGTTGAGCACCGGCAACTCTACCACCCTGGTATGCTCGACCGTCTGCCCCAGCGCGGCGTCATCGGTCTTCAACTCCACGCCGGTGGCCACCACTTCCACCTTGTCGGAGGCCGCGCCGACCTCAAGCTGGAAGTCCACGCGGGCCTTCTGCTGCAACGCCACCGTGATGCCGGTCTTGGTCTGGGTCTTGAATCCCTGCACCTCGGCGGTCACCGTATAATCGCCGATTTCAATGAGGGGAAAGGAATAGTTCCCGGAGTTGTCCGTGGTCGCGATGCGCTTCTCGCCCGTGGCAACGCGCAACAGGGTGACTTTGGCGCCGGGAATCACCGCACCGGTCGCATCCTCAACCGTTCCAAGAACTTCCGTGGAAGTTGTCTGCGCGGCAGCCACCGCCGCGAAGATTAAAACAGAAAAAAGGCTACGCCGTACAGCACGTACGTTCATGGGGACCTGGCCTCCCGAAGAGAAATTGAGCGCCCTCTATGGGCTCTCAGCAGGGTGCAGTATACACCAGACGGCCATCGTTTGTTCCTGAAAGTTAGAATTTTTCTTTTGTCGAGAGGCGCGTTCCGTGGTACCAGGCATCACTTACGTCCCTGGCGCAACACGCCAAAAGAGGCAACTTACTTATTCCCAATGAATTCTGAGCGGTACTTCCGGCCCCGCCTTCAGTGATATTGAGCCAACTTCTCCACCTCGCGCCGAATCTGCTCGACGATCTCAGAAGGCGGCTCCGCATTGAACGGCCCGCCGTCGCCGCAATCGATGTCGGCGAAGCCGGCCATACGCGCCGCCGCCACCACGGCGGAGTAATTGTACGCCCGCTCCTCCATGAAGCGAATGCGCTCGAAGCCGGCCAACTGGCTCTCGATCTCTCGCGCAGTGTCCATATCGCCCCGGCGATACGCATTGTTCAGTTCGTCCGAAGCGCCGGCGAACAGAGTGGCCACCCCGGAGGTGTGTCCACGGGCGCCCTGCGCGATGCCGTCCAAACAGCAGTCGCCGCCCCCCCACATGGCGACTCCACGGCTGCCCAGAATATCCGCCACGGGACGCACATCACCCGCCCCGGTTCCAATCTTGACGCCCTCGACCCAGTCGCAGTCCCGCGCCACCCGAGCCAGGGCGTCGCGTTGCGTGCTGCTGCGCAAGTACAGAAAGAACCGCGCGCCGTGCCGCCGGCCCTGTTCGTTACAGAATTCCAACAAGTCCCGGTAGATGCCCCCCGGATTGGCGATACCGTTCACCGGAAGCAGCAGGAAGGCATCCGGATGGCGCGCCAGCCGCATCTGCGCTTCGAGCAGTTCGGCGGCCGACCGTAGCGGGTTGGGCACGATGCCGCTCACCACGACGGCGCGCTCCCCGGCGGCCTGGCACAGTTCGTTTACCAGGCGCAGTTGCTCCCCGGCCGTGAGGTGATGAATCAGGCTGCCTCCCCCGAAACCCAGCACACGCGGCCGCCCGCCGTCCAGACGGTTGCGGGCGATGAGGTACTCCGCATTCTTACGAAACGATGAGTGACTTGGCGCGCCATGGTGAAAAGGCACGACGGGATACGCCACCACGGTGTTCCAATCGACAGGCGTGCGATCTGCGAACGAGTCCATAATCGACCAGATCCAGTGTCCAGGGTCATGCCCTGCGTGTCAAGCCGCGATGCACTGTGGCGTTCGTCCCGAAACCGCCGCTCAGGCAGCAGACGGATGGCCACGCCACGCTTCCCCGGGTCCGAGCACGGCACTATAATGCAGGTGCGGAAGGGAGGAGACGGTCATGAACCTCTTAACCCTGAGTTTCGCGGTTCTCCTCATCCTCGAACCCGGCATTGTGGTTCCCGACGATCTGGAGAACACATTCCAAAACCTCAAAGAAGCAGAAGCCAGGAAGGATGCCGCCCAGGTTGCCAAACTGGCGGTGAAAACATGTGCGCTGGCGCGCCAGGTGATGTCGGAGCCCGCTCCGGAAAGTGCAGATGAAAAGGACGCCTGGAGTACGCACGTGGCCTATGCGCGTGAAATCGAGGCGTACACGGAATACGCGTTGGCTAACACCGCGCTCCAGGCCACACCCGCGGACACGGTGGTACTGCTAACCACGCTCGAGCAACAAAATCCGAAAAGTAAGTATCTCGACGAAGCTTACGGCCGGTACTTCGTCGCCCTAAACCAGGCGGGCGCGGCCTCGAAGATCCCGGCCGTTGCCGAAAAGGCGCTCACGCACTTCCCGGACAACGAGGACCTGCTGCTGGTGCTGGCCGATGAGTCCATGACCCGCCAGCAGAGCGACCGCGCGCTCACCCACTCCGAGCGTTTGATCACTGTGCTCAACCGGCACCCGAAGCCGGAAAACATTTCTGCCGCCGACTGGCAGCGCAAGCGCAGCGCGATGCTGGGCCGCGCTCACTGGATCGCCGGCCTGGTGCACAGCGAGAAGAGCCAATACTACGAGGCAGACAAGGATTTGCGCGCGGCCCTGCCTCTCATCCAGGGCAACGACGCCATGTTGGCGCCCGCTTTGTACTACCTGGGAGTGGCAAACTATCAGCTCGGCAAGACGATCATCAACAAGGCGCAGGTGCTGGAAGCCGCGAAATTCAGCCAGCAGGCCGCCGCCATCAAGAGTCCGTTTTCGCAGCAGGCCTGGCACAACGCCATGGTAATGAAGGACGAAGCTGCGAAGATGCGGTAGCCGGCGCACGCGGCCGGAAGGTGGATTCCGGGCCGCGCGTCTGGAGGTCCCGAGTCCCGTTAGAAGTTGATCTTGGCGGCCACCATGACGCGCCGGGGCGTGCCCGCCTGGCTCGTGATCATGCCAAAGGTGCGATCGAGCAGAGCGCCATCCGGCATGCCGGCGTTCATATGATTGAACAGGTTCTGCGCTTCGAAACGCAACTGCAATTGGCGCTTCTCGCTCATCAGCGGGAACTCCTTGAGCACCGACATATCCCATTGGGTAAAGCCGGGACCACGCCAGTTCGGGAACGTACTGGGCACGTCGCCGATTTCGAATCCCTGCGGCAGGCGGAAAGCGCTCGGGTTGATGTAATACTGGAAACCCGAAGAGCCCTGCAAAGCCGCGTGGCCGTCGGTGGTCATGCCGAACTGCTGTCCGGATACGATAACCGGCCGCGTGGTGCGACCCTGGCCGATGTTGTACCACTGGCTGCCGAGCCCTCCCACGCCGCCGCTGGGCGTCCAGACCATCACGGGTTGGCCGCTGCGCAGAGTTGTCGTGCCGGCCAGGCGCCATCCGCCGATCAGGCCGTTCAGCACCGCAGCCCCGGATCCCTGCGGGCTGCCGAGATACCGGCGGCCCTTGCCCACCGGGATATCCCACGAGTAGTTGAACAGGGCCCGGTGGGTGATATCGGTGGTGGCCACGCCGTAAATGTCCTTTAGCCCCAGACCGGCCTGCGGGAACGCCTGCTGGCTGGGACCTTGCGAGTACTGGTTGTCGATGCCGCCCACGTCCTGGAGCATCTTCGAGAAAGTGTAGTTGAACAGGAAGCTGAAGCCCTGCCCGAAGCGATGCTGAGCCTGGAAATAGCCGGCATAGTAATTCGAGGTTCCCAGCGGCTCACCCATGGTCCAGGTCTCGAACCAGAAAGGCTCCTGGGAGTACATGCGGCCGAATGGCAGGGTAGCCGGGCCTGTTCCCAGGGTGGGCGCGATCTGACCGTAGATCGGGTTGGGCACCGGAGTGTTGAGAGTGTTTCCGTAGGGTCCCAGAATGTGGTAGGCATCGGGCAGAATATGCTCGCCCCTTCCCAGCCAGAACGGGAGGTCGCGTCCCAGATTGGCGTTGAAGTTGACTTCCAGGACCCACGATTTGTTGCCCGAGCCGACTTCCCGCTGGACACCGAACTGAACCACGTGCTCGTAGCCGGGGTACTGATTCCACGCATTCGCGATGAACCAATTGCCGACCAGGCTGTTGTTCAGGGCCGTGACGTCGCGCGAAACGAACGGGCTGGGTACGTAGCCCACGCCGCCCGGCATGGGCTGGTTGAAGGTGATCGGGAAAGTCAGGCCGTTGTCCGGTGTGCCGCCCTGGAGGAAGCGGGCGAAGTCGCCGTAACCGACGTTCCAGGGCGCCCCGTTCAGGAAGGAGCCGCCGGTAGTGGTCAGCCAGTTGATACCGTACCCGGCGCGCAACACGGTCTTGGGCAGAATTTGCCAGGCGATGCCGGCCCTGGGGGCGAAGTGATCGTGAAACGCCTCTTGTGCCACGCGGCCGGGGTACTCCTTGGAACCCAGAATCGCCACCCGGCCCAACTCGTAGCCGTTGGTGAGCCAGGCGGGCTGCGAAGCATTGGTCACCCCCGCGGCCTGCTCCACCTGTGCCCAACTCCAGCCCGGGTCCGGCGTCACGGGCCAGTGGTAGTTCTGGTCCCAGTAAATCTGGCGGTTGTAGCGCTCCGTGCGCGGCGGCTCGTAATCGTACCGCACGCCCAGGTTCAGGGTGATCGTCTTGGTCAGCTTGATATCGTCCTGGACGTAGGCGCCGTGGTAGGTCTGAAGCGATGCCGGCCCCGCCAGTTGCGTGCCATCGCCCCAGATCGCGTCGCCCAACAGGAAACTGGCGAATCCGGAGCCGGTGGTGGGTGTATCGAAATACTGCGAGGTCACGCTGCGCTGCGTGGACATCTCCACCAGGCCCCCCGTGGTGGTGTTGGCGTAATAGCGCCGATGTTCGTAGCCGATTTTCAGCGTATGCTTGCCCCACAGCTTTTGCAGGGAGACCGTACCGCTGTAATTGGTTTCGTGATCGTCGTTGGCGCTGCCGCCGCCGAGGGTCGCGATGGTGTCGCCGGTGCCGATGCTGGGCACCCGATCCTTGGTGGTGCCCAGAAGGTTCAGCATCTGCTGCTGCAATCCCCAGTTGGAGGAATCCGCGATCACGGAACTTCCGTTCAGGCTGACCAGGCGGACAGCGCCCACCCGCAAGCTCAACACGGTCGTCGGCGTCAGCGTATAGGAGTGTTCGGCGGAGATGGTTTTTGCGTCCACGGACCCGACGCTCGCGGCCTGCATCGGCGAAAGCCAGCGGGGGGTCGCCGAATTGGAATAGTACTCGATGAACGAGAAGTGAGTAGTCTGTTTGGCGCTCCAGTTCTGGTCCAGGCGCCCGGTCCAACGGTCGTTATTGCTGGTATTGGTGGTGGAGCCAATATAGTTCTGATCATGGCTCGATCCCGGCATGGCCGGCCGGTTGGGCTCGGGGTAGAAACCCATGTAGATCTTGGACAGCGGGTTGAAGCGGCTCTGCGGGATCTTGTTCCCGGGGAAGGGCTGCCGCACGACGCGCCCGTTGGAGTCCGTCTGCCCGGTCAGGGGGTCGAAAATCCGTACCGGCTGGCCCTGGTCGATCAGGCTTTGAGAAAAATCTCCCTGCCGTTCCAGGTCGGTTGGCACTCCTGCCGTGACGGCGTTGCTGCCCTCGCTATGGCGGGTGCCTTCGTAATTCAGAAAGAAGAAAGTCTTGTCGCGCCCCCGGTAGACCTTGGGGATCCACACCGGACCGCCCACCGCGAACCCGAAGACGTTGTCGTGGAAAACGCCTTTGGGTTGACCGAAAAAGTTCGAGTTCCAGTCGTTCGCATTGAGCTTGTCGTTTCGGAAAAATTCGTACAACGAACCGTGGAAGTCGTTGGTGCCGGAGCGGGTCACCAGGGTGACGGCGCCGCCCGAAAGCCGGCCATATTCGGCGGAAAGCCCGTTGGTGAGCACCTTGAACTCGCCCACCGCCTCCATTCCGGGCACGGACGGCGGAATATCGTGCAGGTAGCCCGTGGTCACGGGAGTTCCGTCTACGAAATACTCGGCCTGTGCGGTGCGCCCGCCATTGATGCGGAAATCGGAACTGTAGCCTTCGTTCTCCGAATTCACGCTGTTCACATTGGGCGTGAGCAGGGCGAAGGCCAGCGGGTTCCGGTCATATTGGGGAAGCTCCGAAATGCGCCGGTTGTCGATCACCAGGCCGGACTCCACGTCGGTGGAGCGCAGCAGGGGCGCCTCGCCGCTGACCGTGACATGCTCGGATTGGGAGCCGACCTCCATCATCAGGTCGAGCGCAATGCGGTCGCCGACGCGCAGCACGATGCCGCTGCGCTCCAGGTTCTTCATGCCCGCGGATTCGGCCGTTACTTTGTACCTGCCGGGGATCAGGTTGGGAACCGAATAAAACCCTTCCGCGTTGGATTGGGTGGTGCGCGCTACGTTCGTGTCGGTGTCGACCACGGTGATGCTGGCGCCGGGAATCACCGCGCCGCTGGCGTCTTTTACCTGGCCGCTGATGGTGGCCGTTCCGCTTTGAGCAAAAAGCGCGGCCGCCAAAATCGCCTCAATCGTAGTCCAGAAAAATACCCGTTGAAGCAAGGTAACTACCTCCCTGTGTGGAATTGCAATATGCCAGCATCCACAGGAAAGTCAACAGGTCTTTAGGCCTATTTGTCCGGAGATATCAGTGTGAATTCCGGAAATGGCGCCCTAACTGCGTGGCTTAGTACATCCATTCGTAAATACAGTGACGTATTGTGAAGACCCAAACGGTGACGTAATCTGATACTCTTGCATCAGAGGAACCGCGTCTCTGATGCCGAGAAAAAGCCCGTTTACGATGGATCTTTCC
>Ga0209062_1002762_pt1 | contig 22254 bp, 9 predicted proteins | sample Coa_R2_2_FD_187158 | JGI IMG/M metagenome (GOLD analysis project Ga0209062, IMG submission 187158) | Surface soil microbial communities from Centralia Pennsylvania, which are recovering from an underground coalmine fire - Coalmine... | ecosystem: Environmental > Terrestrial > Soil > Unclassified ...
GCGACCGCCTGCACGTCCTCGCGCCGCACCCGGTCGTCAGGCACGGCGCCGCCGTGCAGCAGGCGCATCAGCTTGTTGAGGTCGAGATGCGCCGCCAGCAAGTCGCGCCGCCCGAGATTGAGAACGGAGCGGTGCCGCGCCTTGCCGTGCTCCCGATAGGCTTCGACCACTCGCACGTATTCGTGCTTGACGCCCTTGCCGCCGGCCGCCCGAACCACCCGCAGGAACATGGCCTCCCCCGAAACCTGTCCCCGTCAACATCAGATGAGAATCAGTAAATGGCAACTACAAATAATGTACAAATAGATCACTCTCTGTCCCTACGTTTCGACGAAAACCCAGGACCGACCCAAGGAAAAATCAGTCACTTACCGTCGCCCAATCGTGCGAATAGGGAAACATGGGCTAGTGCTACGCGCTAGCTCAGTTATCTGCCCCAACCCATCCCTTGGCCGTTCGTTTGCCGATGGCGATGCGGCCCACGATCGATCCATCTTCGATGGAATAGAGGAGGCCGGCCTGCTGCACCCGTAATCCGAGAAGCGTGCGGACCTCGGAGCAGATGGCGAGGTGACGATTGTCAGGTGAGACGTGCGCGGCTTCGACGCGGCAACGGCTGCGTAGCGCGGCTGACGCTTTCGAGGCGACATCCTCCCAACGATCCGGTGCATCGACGGTCCGGCATACGCCGTGCAGTAGATCGCCGAGCGGCTGCAGATAGGGTTTGTCCTCAGGTGCGGCAAACGCGACGTGAAATGCAATCCCTGTGAGGCTGCAGACTCGCACGTCGTCGGGGTGGGTGCGCCGCCCGCTCCAGATGCAGACTTTGGCTTCGGCGGGTGCGCAATACTGGCCGGCGATGGAGCGCACCGCTAGACGATGCTGCAGACGCGCCCCGGAGACGTTGCTGGTCACGAGCAACGTCTTGAGCACCCTCTCGTCGCTGACGACGCACCGCTCGAGCTCAGAAGGCAAGACGGCCTTGCGCGTGAGGGCACACGTCTCAAGCACGCCTTTGCGCACGAATTTTCCAGTAACCTCGCATTGCTCCGCCTCTTGCGGCATCATCGGTTGCCGGGTCTCGTAGCAGAACAGGAACTCGTCCTTGTGGCCAGCTTTTCCCGAGACCGCCGAGCGCAATTGCTGATCGCGGCGGTAGCGTTTGCCTGAGACGTCACTGACAGCGAGCTCAGTATTCAGCGCTTCGGCGCCGGTAAACTCGCAGCGCCCGAAATACTCCGGTTCAGCCCGCTTGCCAGTCAAGGCACAGGTCTTGAGCAGAGACCTTGCCACCGGATTTCCGGTAACAGCCGACAGCTCCGCCTCATCCAACAGGACGCGCTTGCCGCTCAAGCTACAACGAAGTGTGTGCTCCGGCAGCGCGCGACGCGCGCTGAGCTCCGATGGCACGAGCAAGTGGCGCAGCACTTCGACGCCAGTCATGTCGCAGCGGCCGAGGCATTCGCGCGGCACGGTCTGACCAGTGCTTTCGCAGCGCCCGAGCTCGGGCGCGCCAATGTACTTGCCGGTATGGGGCACCACCGTAAGGCGGCTGGCATAAGGCGGGGTGTTGCCAAATTGGTATTGCGCCTCCGTGGTCACCTCGCGGTGCATCTTACCCTCGAGGGCCACAACGGTGAATTCGAGCCGCGGAGTGAAGTCATCCTCAAGCTTCTTGCGCTTGCGCGCATCGCTGCCCGCTGCCTTCACCTCGTGCGCGCGGCGCTCAATGTAGAAGCGGCAGAATTCCGCGATACCCGGATCGCGCGTGGCGGCGTCAGCCAAACGCTCCGTATCGATCCCGAGATGCTGAGCATTCTCGATCACGTCCGTGAGTTTGTAGAGGCCCGAGCGCACGGCATGGGCGCGGTGTTCGCCCGGGGCGCAGGTCACCTCGACGAGGCGCTCGTAGCTGTCATGGGCGACGGTGGCGCGCACCCGCACCAGCGCCTTGCCCTCGAAGCAGCGCCGCACCCCGACCACTTTCGCCCCGACGGGAGTTCCTCCAAAACTTCCTACCCAAGCGCGGGCGATCTCATCCGCTTGCTGCACCGTATCGCCATCTGCATCCTCCACCCGGTGGAGGCCGGTTGCGATCATCCGGCTCACGAGGCGCGAGAAAGCCGCGGAACCGGGCGCATAGAGGGTGGCGCGACGTTCCCCGCCGGCACTCTCATCGAAGCGAATCCATTCCCGGCCACCGTTCTCCTCGACGAGGTAGAGCCCGCCTTTCTGCGGCGTGACCTCTGCGCCAAAGCTCTTCAGCGCCGCCAAAGCGAATTCTCGCGCGTCCATCGAGCGTACCACTGGCGGAAGCTTGGGTGCGCGCGGTCCGACATATTCGGCGCCATCCATGCTGCCCAGCATGGAGTTGATGTTGGCTTCCTCAGCTTCCAGCTTGGCCTTGGCCTCGGTGATGCTCTGCTCGGCCTGGCGCGTCGCTCTTTCGACGTCCTTGCCGGCGAGGGCTTTCAGCACCAGCCGAAGGATCTTGTCGTCAAAACTGTCGCCGCCCTCCTCGTCGTCAATGCCGGAGGCTTCAAGGAGGGCCTCGATGTCGCCGATGGCGTGGGCAGCCATCTGCAGCTTCTCCATCAGCCGGCCGACGATGTATTCCTCGAAAGTGCCCTTCAGGATGATGTTGAGGATGCTGACGCTGGCATGTTCGGAGGCGAGCCTTTGGATGCGCCCAATGCGCTGCTCGACGATCATGGGGTTCCAGGGCAAGTCGTAGTTCACCAGCACATTGGCGACCTGGAGATTGACACCCTCCGATCCCGCTTCGGTCGATACGATCACATGACAGTCTGGAGGATTATTCCAAAAGCGCGCGATGGTGTTCTGGTTGCGTTGCCCGGACGAGCCGTTGATGATTCCGACCTTAAGACCCTTCCCTTCGAGGAAGGCCTGAATGGTCGTCTGTGTCTCGATTCGCCCGGTGAACACCACCATCCGCCAGCGCTCTGGGTTCTTGCGCGTCAGCTCATCCGTGAGCGCGCCGAGCCCCTTGAGCTTCGCGCTCGTCTTCATTCGGCCGATGATGCTGCAGACCGCCGCGGCGAGGTCCTGCGGCACAGTGCCGTTCCGGGCCATGTTGGTGAGCTGCGCCATCAGCGCATGCGGACTGCTGGTGAGCGCCTGGAGGATGCCGATCTGCGCGAGCCGGTTCAGCTTCCGGATGGGCTTGGCGATGACACCAATGAGCTCAAGCTCTTCCGGAGTCGGATCGACGCGGTGTAGCTGGACGACGCGGTCCGGGAAATAGAGCTTGGCGTCGCCTCGCCGCACCCGCGACATGTAGCCGTAGACGATCGAGCGAAATTCTTCGTGCGCCTCCGGCTTGAGCTGGCGTGCCTGGTCGCGGTTGTCGGCGATGAATTTGCGGGCGAACATTCCTTCGCTGCCGAAGGGATTTTCGTGGCCGCGCGCCACGGTCAATAGATCGACGAGCGAGTAAAGGTCCCACAGCCGGTTCTGAATGGGGGTGGCGGTCAGCATCAGGACATAGCGGAAGCGGCGTTCTTCGAGCGCCTTCTTGAAGCGCACCGCCACCTGCGGCGGCGGATCGACACCATAAAGATTGCGCAACTTGTGTGCCTCATCGAGCACCAGCATCTGAAACCGGTCCTCGGGAAGCTTGTCGAGGTGCAGCCGTGCCGAGGCATAGGTCGTGATCACCGCGCCCACGTCTTCCGGCTCGGCATCAATCAGCTTCCTGCCGGTCGCGATCTCGGCTGGGATGTCGAACTTGGTCTTGAGTTCGTCCCGCCACTGCGGCCCGAGCAGCTTCGGGCACACGATCAGCAGTTTCGAGACGCGAGCGCGCGCGATCAATTCGCTGGCGACCAGCCCGGCGCTGATGGTTTTGCCAAGGCCCACGTCGTCCGCAAGCAGCGTCACCGGCAGGCGACGGCAGAACGTAATGAGGTTGGTGACCTGGTGGTGGTAGGGCTCGAGGTGCTCCTGCCACCGCTTTTGGGACTTCAGGTCCTTACGCGTTTCAATGACGATGGGGTCGACGAGATCCCACTCCAGCGCAGCGCGATAAAGCTTGTATTCGTCCTCGACGAGGTTTTTGCGCAGAATCTTGGTCTGGAATTCGGACGAGGACGCGACCATGCCCCAACCCGGCCCCATGGGCGATCACATGTAACAGCACCACAATGCAACCTTTGCGACCGGCGAGCAAGTCTCGGGTGCCTTGCCGGTGGCACCTTCGTCGCTCCGGGAATGTGCTCTTTGGGCGCCTATTTTGCTTGGCGTTTTCGAAGTGCAGCGGTTCGAAGCCGCCCCTCAAGATGCTGCGATGACGGACCTACGAAACTACCGCAAGATCTGGTTCGATTTCCCTGCGGATGAGGAACTCCGCGTTTTTGCCGCGGGGCAACAGCGGTTCCGGTGCGGCAGGCCAGCTTGCAATTGACAGTCGAGCACAGTGACGGCGGCGTCGATCAGGATTCAGCGGACCCGAAGCCGCCGGCACGACTACAAGCAGCGTCTGACCTGATCGAGCTTGGGTTTAACATGTCGGCCCGTGCAGCGCGAACCGCCATCATCGTGATCGACGTGACGAAACCGGACCGGGGCGCACTTCCGAAATGGAAGTGCCTGTGATTTGATCAAATCGTCTGTTATTTGCTAAATAGATCAACGGCGTGGGCTTCTGGCTATTCGTTGACAGCATGAATGCAACCGACGGCATCAAGCGATGGCGGCGATGCCAATCTCCATGAACTGACACTGGAATGAAGCGCTCACCAAAGCGGTCGCGCGGGCATTCCGAGAATCAGCACGCCGGTACGACGAAAACGGGCGCATCAATGTGCTAGCACTGATCGCGTGACAAGTTGTGCAGAAGGCATGGTCGCTAGTTCGCAGAGGCTTCCAGGATGCCAGAGGTCGGTGATTTCGTCGAACTCCGAGGCCGCCGCTGGCTGGTCGAGGCTGCTGACCTAAAAGGTTCCGACCTTGCAGCCGTCAGGCTGGCGTGCATTTCCGATGATGCCCAGGGCGAGGCCCTGGAAGTGCTGTGGGACGCCGAGATCGGCGCGCAAAGCCTTGATGACGACACCTGGCGGCAGGTCGGCCGCCGAGCGCCGGACACGGCGCAGGTGCTTGCCGCCCATATCCGGGCCATCCGCTGGAACACGGCGACGGCTGCCGATCGCGACCTCCTCCAGGCGCCGTTCCGCGCCGGCATCCGGCTCGACTCCTATCAACTGCTGCCGCTGCGGAAAGCCCTGCGGCTGCCCCGCGTCAACCTCCTGATTGCGGATGACGTCGGTCTTGGCAAGACGATCGAAGCCGGGCTCGTGGTGCGGGAATTGCTGCTGCGCCGCCGCATCGATCTGGTTGTTGTGACCGCGCCTGCGTCCATGACGGCGCAATGGAAGGACGAACTGGAGTCCAAGTTCGGTCTGTCGTTCGTCATCATCGACCGCGAGCGGGTCGCCGAAATCCGGCGCACCCGCGGCTTCACATACAATCCGTGGCGCACGGGGTCGCGTTTCATCATCTCGCACAGCCTCCTGGCCGACGAGACCTACGCCGCCGGCCTGCGCGACGTGCTCGGCGAGTTCCGTTCTCGCGCCCTCTTCATCCTCGACGAAGCCCACCACGCGGCGCCGTCCGGCGGCGCGCGCTACGCCATATCAAGCCAGTTCACGAAGGCGGTGCGCGACATCGCAGAGCGCTTCGAACACCGGCTGTTTCTGTCCGCGACGCCGCACAACGGTCATTCCAATTCCTTCGCGGCGCTGCTCGAAATGCTGGACCCGCAGCGCTTCGAGCGCGGCATCGACGTGCGCCCCAAAGACCTTGAGCCGGTCATGGTGCGCCGCCTCAAGGCCGATCTGCGCCGGCTGGGCCACGCCTTTCCGGCCCGCCGGATCGATGCCATCGTGCTCGACGGCCTGCCGGATGATGCCCCGGAACTGGTGCTCAGCCGGAAACTGGATGAATACGGCAAGCTGCGCTGGAGGCGTATTTCGAAGCTGCCCGCTCACAAGGCGGCGCTTGCGAAGCTCGCCTTCGTCGGCTTGCAGCAGCGCCTGCTGTCCTCGATCGCCGCCTTCGAGCGCACCCTGAAGGTCCACCGGACGAGCCTGCAGCGGCTTCTCGACCGGGAGGTCGCTGCGGCAGAGATCGACGCGGCCAGTGCCTTTGTCGCTGCAGTCTCGCCGGACGACTCGGCCGAACTCGACCTTGAAGGCGCTACCGCCGAACAGGTCCTTGACGCCGACGAGGACGCCGCCACGGAAGCCGCGACGGTGGCGGGCGCCGAGGGCGCCACGACCGACGCCCTGCGTGCCGAACTGGCGATGGTGGACGAAATGCTGCGGATCGCCGAACCGGCCGCGCGCCGGCCCGATGCGCGCGTCCGCTGGCTCGTGCAGTGGATCGAGCAGAACATGCTGGACGGCAACGCGTGGAACGATCGCCGTCTGATCCTCTTCACCGAATATGAAGACACCCGCCGCTGGCTGGAGCGCCGGCTGCGCGAGGCGTTCGCCGACACCGACCGCGCCGACGACCGCATCGATATTTTCACCGGCGCGACTGGCGCCGACCGCCGAGAGCAGGTCAAGCGCGCTTTCAACGACAATCCGGCAACCGAACCGCTGCGCATCCTCATCTGCACCGACGCAGCGCGCGAAGGCATCAACCTGCAGAAGTATTGCGCCGACCTCGTCCACATCGACCTGCCGTGGAATCCGTCGCGCCTGGAGCAGCGCAATGGCCGCATCGACCGCAAGCTGCAGCCGGCCAAGGAGGTTGTGTGCCGCTATTTCCGCTATGCCCAGCGCGAGACGGACGTCGTGCTGGATGCGCTGGTGCGCAAGACGGAGCGCATCCGCGACCAGCTTGGCTCGGCCGGCCAGGTGATCGAGGAGCGCATCACGAAGCGGCTGGCGGAGAACGGCATCATCGAGGCCAAGAACCTCGCCCGCGAGATCGAGGAGGAAAACGATGCCGATCGCCTCAGGCGCGCGGTCGCCGAGATGGACGATGAGGAACGCGCCCGCGACGAGCGGCTGCGGCGCGAGGAAGCCGATCTCTCCGGCGTTCTGGAGGAGTCGCGCCAGCGCGTCGGCGTCGCACCGGAGGATCTGCGGCACGTCGTTGGCGCTGCGCTTTCCCGCATCGGCTTCGATCTCGACAAGGCAGAGGGCGACGCGGTCGGCCGCGTCAAGACATACCGCTTCGATCCGAAGAACAGCGCCTTTGCAAAAGACGCCGGCTGGGACGATGCGTTCGACGACCTGCGCATCCGTCCGCGCAAGCGCGGCGAACGGCTGGGAGACTGGCGTCGCGACGCCCCCATCCGCAGCATCGCGTTCGAGCCGCCGGTCCTGCCGGACAACCGCGACGCCGACGACGTGGTGCAGGTCCACGTCGAACATCGGCTGGTGCGGCGGCTGCTGTCGCGGTTTCTCAGCCAGGGCTTCCAGTCGAACCTGTCGCGCGTCAGCGTGATCGAGGGGCCGGGCGCGCAGCCCCGGATCATCGTCATGGCGCGGCTGTCGCTCTACGGGCCCGCCGCGGCGCGGCTGCATGAGGAGATCATCCAGGTGACCGCGGTGTGGACCGATGCCGATCGCGGCCGCAAGCCGCTCAAGCCGTTCGGCGAGGTGGGCGAGGCAAAAACACTCGACCAGCTGGAGCATGCGTTACGCGAGTCGCGCCCGCCGCCGGAGCGCGCCGTGGCGCGCGTGCAGGCCACGGTGCAACAGGACATAGCCGATCTCGTGCCGGCGCTGGAAGCGACGGCGCAGGAACAGCTCGTCAAGGCGAAAGCGCAGCTCGCCCGGCGTGGCGAGCAGGAGGCCAGATCGCTGGCGACCCTTCTTGAAAGCCAGCGCAAGCGCATTCGCAAAGCGTCCGCCGATGCGGAGAAGGACGATCCGAACCAGTTCACGCTCCCCGGTGTGCTCGATGAGGAGCGCCGCGAACGCCAGGCCGACCGGCGGCACTGGGCGCAGCGGCTCGAACGGCTGGAGCGCGAGATCAGGGACGAGCCAGCGCGCATCCGCGCTTCCTACGAGGTCCGCGCCCACCGTCTGGAGCCGGTCGGCGTGGTCTACCTCTGGCCGGCGACAAGCTGAGGCTCACGGAGCGGCGGCGTCCCGCCGCCGTCGGCTTCGCAGCTACCCATGGCCCGCGAGACGTGCGCCCTCCGATACGTTAAGACTTATCCTCGGCGTAACATAACATTCATCAAACCATGGCCACTGAAATCCCGCGCGATCCTGACTTCGACTGGCTGGACATGCTCCAGCCCACCGGCCTCGTGGTCGGCCGTAACCTGCTGCGCGAGCTTGGCCTCATTCCGGAGCGCCAGACCAAGGTCTCGAGCGCCGAAGCGGAAGCGTTTATCGAGGCGGATACTGCCAGGCCCGCCCTCAAGGACCCGTGGGGCTTCTTCACCAAGATCCTCGGCTGGGAGGCGCATCTTGTCGCCGGCAGCCCGGGCGGTCCGGCGCTGGACGACTCCCTGACATTGACGCTGAAAGAGCAGCAGACGATCCTTGCCCCGACCTGGGCCGTCCGCGAACCCGGCAACGCCACGCCACCCTGGCAGCTCCTCGTCCGCATCGAAACCGGCGTCGACCCCGACGAGCGTGGCGCGCTCGCAGGCTGGGAGGCGACGGCGCATCAGCGCTTCGAGCGGCTGCTGCGCGAGAAGGAGGTCTTCGCCGGCCTCATGATCACCGATACCGAGCTTCGCCTCGTCTACGCCCCGCGCGGCGAGACGTCGGGATGGCTGAGCTTTCCGATCCGCGCGCTCGGCGCCGTGGCCGGCCGGCCGATGCTCGGCGGCCTCAAGCTGCTGCTCGACCGCGTGCGGCTGTTCACCGACGCCGACGCGCGCCGGCTGCCGGCGCTCATGAAGAAGAGCCGCGACGCCCAGGCCGCCGTCTCCACTGCGCTGGCCGAGCAGGTGCTGGGCGCGCTGCACGAACTGCTGCGCGGCCTCGACCTCGCCGACGGCCCCCGCATCCGCGCGCTCGCAGCGGCGCGCCCCGGCCATCTCTACGAGGGCCTGCTCACCGTCCTGATGCGGCTCGTGTTTATCCTCTACGCCGAGGACCGCGACCTGCTGCCGTCGCGCGACGACGCCCGCGCCCGCGAACTCTACGAAATCGGCTATTCGGTGCGCGGCCTGTTCGGCCGCCTCACTGAAGACGCTGCGCTCAACCCCGACACCATGGACGAGCGCCGCGGCGCCTGGGGCCGTCTGCTGGCGCTGTTCCGCCTGATCCACAAGGGTCATCACTCCCATTTCGTGCAGGCCCGCGGCGGCAAGCTGTTTGACCCGGATGCGTTCCCCTTCCTCGAAGGGCGGGACGGCGCGCACGACGAGACGCCGCGCGTGCTGCCCGTGTCCGACGGCTGCATCCTGCGCATCCTCGAAGGGCTGATGACTCTCAAAGGTCCGAACGGCCGCGAGCGCCTGTCCTACCGCTCGCTCGACGTGGAGCAGATCGGCTCGGTCTACGAGATCGTGATGGGCTTCAAGGTGGAGACGGCGCAGGGCCGCGCGCTCGCGATCCGCGCCGGCAAGAACAACCGCACGCCGGTGTTCGTCGATCTCGATGCGCTGCTGAAGCAAAAAGGCAAGGAGCGTATCAAGTATCTCAAGGAGGAGGCCGACCGCGGCCAGCTCTCCGCCGGCGTCAGCAGGGCCGTCGAAGCCGCGACGACCGCCGCCGACCTCGCCGCCGCGCTCGATGCCATCGTCGACGAGCGCGCCTCCCCCCGCAAGCACGAGGCCGCGCCGGGCACGCCTATCCTGCAGCCGACCGACGAGCGCCGCCGCACCGGCAGCCACTACACGCCGCGCAGCCTCACCGAGCCGATCGTGCGCCACGCCCTGGAGCCGGCCTTCGAGCGGCTCGGTCCGGATGCGACGCCGGAGCAGATTCTCGACCTCAAGGTGTGCGACCCCGCCATGGGTTCCGGCGCCTTCCTGGTCGAGGCCTGCCGCGCCCTTGCGGCGCGGCTCGTCAAGGCGTGGGAGCGCTGGCCGGCGAAGAAGCCGCGCATTCCGCCGGACGAGGACGAGGACCTGCACGCCCGCCGCCTGGTCGCGCAGCGCTGCCTCTACGGGGTAGACAAGAACCCGCTGGCGACCGATCTCGCCAAGCTGTCGCTGTGGCTCGCGACGCTGGCGCGCGACCATGAGTTCACGTTCCTCGATCACGCGCTGAAGTCGGGCGACAGCCTGGTGGGGCTGACCAGGGCGCAGATTGCGGCGGCGCATTGGGATACGTCGAAGCCCGGATTGCCGCTGTTCCGCAAGTTCGTGGCGGATCGCGTCGCGCAGGCCGAGACGGCGCGCGCCGAAATCCAGTCGGCGCCCGACGACACGCGGCGCGCCGTGCTGGAGCAGAAGTACAAACAGGTGGAAAAGAGCGTCAAGCACGTGCGCGTCCTAGGCGACGCGGTGATAGCGGCGTTCTTCAACCACGAAAAGCGGGTGGGTCGGAAGAAGAAGACCGCGGACGAAGCGCCGAAAACGCGTGACGAGAAGCGGGCGGCAATCGAGAGCTGGGTTTCAGGGGTCGGCGAGGCGAAATGGGACGAACTCTCCGCCGCCGCGGCGAGCCTGCGCGCGGGCGACCATCCGCTGCGGCCCTTTCACTGGCAGATCGAATTTCCCGAGGTGTTCGATCCCAAGCGCCGCGGCGGCAATCCGGGCTTCGACGCCGTCGTCGGCAATCCGCCCTTTGCCGGCAAGAACACGATCATCGCCGGCAACCGCGAACATTACCTGCCGTGGCTCCAGACGCTGCACGCGGGCGCGCACGGCAATGCCGATCTCGTGGCGCATTTCTTCCGCCGCGCGTTCGAATTGCTGCGGCGGGATGGGACGCTTGGCCTGATCGCGACCAACACCATCGGCCAGGGCGACACGCGCGCGACCGGCCTCGCCGCGATCCTCGGGCAAGGCGGCAGTATCGTCCGGGCCACGCGGCGGCTGAAATGGCCGGGCGAGGCGGCGGTGGTGGTGAGCGTTGTCCACGTTCGAAAGGGTACGGTCTGCTCGCCGATCCTCGACGGGCGTCAAGTACGACGCATCTCGGCCTATCTCGTGGACGGCAATCTCGACTATGCACCAACGCGACTTGCGGCGAATGCTAGCAAGGCGTTCATCGGATCGTATGTGCTTGGCATGGGTTTCACTTTTGACGACGTTGCTGCGGCGAAGGGCGAGGCCGAGTGTCTCGACACGATGCGTGCACTGATCGCAAAAGACCCTCGGAATTCCGAGCGTATCAAGCCTTACATCGGCGGTGAGGAGGTAAACAATGATCCCGAGCAGAAGCCTCGCCGCTACGTGATCGACTTCGAAGATATGCCGCATTGTCGTGAGCTTGACCTAAAGCCGTGGGCCTTGATGGACAATTTCGAGCGGCAGGCATGCCTGAGTCAGGGCATTGTTCCTGCCGACTACAATGGGCCGGTGGCTTCAGATTGGCCGGAGCTGCTAGCCATCGTGAGGGCCCGCGTCAAAGAAAAAAGGGCCGAGGACAAGCGAGCTTCGTATAGGAGGAACTGGTGGCGATATGCGGAGAGGCGCAGGAACCTGTATAGCGCTATCGCTCGGTACAATTCGGTTTTCGCGACGAACTGCGGTGCAGCCCCTCACCATGCTTTTAGCAAATTGCCCTCGGGGTACATCTTTGCTCATACACTTGCTGTTATTGCGAACGCCAGCCTAGGCGCGCTGGCCATGCTTCAGTCGCGTTCTCACGAGAACTGGACGCGAGCTTTCGCGTCCTCGATGAAAGATGACCTCCGGTACACTCCGTCCGACTGCTTCGAGACCTTCCCCTTCCCAGAGGGCTTCGAGACCGATCCCGCGCTCGAAGCCGCCGGCCGCGCCTATCACGACCACCGCGCTACGCTGATGGTGGCCCGGAACGAGGGACTGACGAAGACCTACAACCGCTTCCACAATCCGGCCGAGACCGGCGACGACATCCAGCGCCTGCGCGAGCTGCACGCCGCCATGGACCGCGCCGTGCTCGAAGCCTATGGCTGGCATGACCTCGCGGCGCGCGCCGAGCCGCGCTTCCTCAACGAGGACAGCGAGGACGACCACACCTACCAGGGCCGCCTGTTCTGGCCCTCCGATTTCCGCGACGAAGTCCTCGCCCGCCTCCTCGCCCTCAACGCCGAACGCCACGCTGAAGAAGTCCGCCTCGGCATCGCGCCGGGGATGCGGGGGAGGGCTGCAAGTGAGCAGGAAGACGAGGTCGAAGGTGATTGATGTCTAAGCTTATTCCGCCATATCGCCGGGCAGGTCGACGGCAGGCACCTCGGCCTCGATAGCGGTGAGTTCCTTGTTACACCACTCTGCGGCGCTGCGCATATCAGCAATCAAGTCGCGGCGCTCTTCGCCCACGTAGTATCCGGTATCATAAATTTCACGCGTCACCTTGAAGTGCTCTCCTTCGAAGGTACCTCCCTGGCGTGGCCCGGCATAAGCGTTAAAGGCACCGGTCTTCAAGATGTGGTCGCGCGAGGTTTTAATGAACGTGATCTCGGGACCGTCCATCGGAGTCGATCGCTTCCATGCCTCGATAACTTCCTTATGCCGTGGCGAGAGCGTCCTGTCGTGCTTGAGAAGCGCGTGCTGTACAGCTCGCAACGAAGCAAGTATCCCAACCGAGAAGAACAGGAATCCTTCGTTCATCGGCTTCAGAGCAACCAGGCTTTCGATTCCGTAGTTCGCGACTTGCAAATAATATCGCGACTGGGGGAGTTTTCTGTTGCGCTCGATCATAGACACACTCTGCTCTGTAGGGTCCGCTGCTGGCCTGTACTTTCCAAAAACACCGACCGACGATTATCTAGCGCCGGCTTGTCACGGGCCTCCTGACGCCGTGGCGAAAATCTTGAATACTCCAACTGACGTACCTGGGCGGGGGGGCAACATGGTGTTTGAAGCCCTGAATTGCATGTTTCGGCGTCGATAATTCCGTCTTTTTGGACCGAGCCAATGGCGATTAAGCTTACAGATCTGATTGCGCAGGTTCCGCGCGAGGTGGAAACCAAGGTTCAGCGCGTCCGCGATGATGCGCGATCCACTCTTCAAGACGCACTCCGGGCGGAATGCCGTCTGGTCATGCGGACGCAGGAAGAGACTGAACAGCGCCGTCAGGGGGCGCAGGTGCCGGTCGAGGTCGCAGCCGGCCATCCACTGGTGCTCAAGAACATCGAATTTCCTGCCGACATTGCGCGCATCCTGCTGCTTGGACGCTACCGGAGGCCACTCGAACACGCGCGCGATTGCATTCCGCAGCTGCTTAAGTTGCGCGACAACCTCCGGGGGTTACCCGAACCGGACAAATGGGCGCCGACGGGCGCGTCAGAACTACTGCTGGTGGGGAACTGGGCGACACAGCTTCTCAAGGTGCTCAACGAGCACGATCCGCTCAAGAAGGTGCTGCTCGTGAGCGAGGATTTCCTCGGCGTCTATGAATACGACGCGCGGGACCTCTTCGAAGACCAGCAGGCGGTCAATCGCGCGTCGATCAAGCTCTATTGGGGCGTCATCGGCTTGGTGTCGCAATGGCTCGGCTGCGCCGTCGAGGATCTGGCCATTGTCGTGCTCACCCACGAACTGGCGCACGCCTACACACAGCTCGGCGCCGACATCGAAGGCCGCCGATGGGCAGCGCCGGCCTTCGCCCGCGCCGCGACGGCGCTGAAGGAAGGACTCGCGCAATACTACACAGACCGCGTGCTGAACCGCCTGGAACGCCGTTATCCCGGCGCACTCAAGGTTTTCCTCCGCATGCTGCCCAGCCAGCCTGACGCCTACCGGTCGCACCTGCCGTGGATTAAGAAGTCGTCACCGGAAGCCGTTCGCCGGGCGATGCTGGAAGTGCGGCGGCGCGGCGAAGGGAAGCTGGAGGATTTCAACAAGCGGCTGCACGTCGCGCAAGAGGATCTTGGACCGCAACGGTAGTCCCAAACGGCCGAACGCCACACCGAGGAAGTTCACCTCGGCGTGGCGTTGGGAACGAAATCCGGGCCGGCCTGAAGCCGTTAGGGTCGGCGCCACTCATCGGGGTGTCCCCGATTCGTCTTGCGGACGCGCTCGACGAAAACGTCGCCCCCTTTGGTCCGCCCAGTCGATTGCATTCCGTTGCGTCGGCAACACGGCGCTCGCCCGCTCCGAATCAGGCTTGCGAACCGCATAGTCGCCCTCCGGGCGGCGTTCGATGAACATTCTCTTATCAGCCATCGGATACTCCCGATTGGATCACCGCCGATCTGTCTGCGCTAATGCAACATAATCTTGCATTCTGAATTTCGCAAGACTACATTGCTCAGGGAGAACGACAACATGAGCAATCTGATCGGCGCGCGGATCAAGGCCCTGCGGGAGGAGCGCAAGCTCTCCCAGGACGACCTCGCGCGCATCTTCGGCTTCAAGGACCGGCAGACCGTCTCGGCCATCGAGAACGGCGAGCGCCGCCTGTCGGCCGAGGAACTGCTGATCGCCGTCGAGCAGCTCGGCGCGCCGCTCGATTATTTCACCAATCCGTTTCTTCTGGCGGGCGAGGGCAGGTTCTCGTGGCGGCAGTCCAGCGTGGCGCCGCAGCGCCTTGACGCCTTCGAGCGCAGCGCCGGGCGGTGGATCGCCGCCCAGAAGGTGCTCGCTCCCCGGGTCGGCCGGCCTGCGCCCAACCTGCGCCAAGCCCTCAAGCTCACCTCGAAAAGCAGCTTCGAAGACGCCATGGCGGCCGGCGAGCGGTTCGCGGCCGATTTCAACCTTGGCCCGGTGCCAGCAGCGAACCTGATCGGCGCCATGGAGCGCGAGCTTGGCGTTCTTGTGCTGATGGTCGACGCGATCGACGGGGTGTCCGGCGCCGCCTGCCGGCTGCCCGAGCTTGACGCCGTGCTGATCAACCGCCACGAAGTCCCCGGCCGGCGCAACTTCGATCTGGCGCACGAACTCTTCCACATCCTCACCTGGGATGCGATGCCGCCGGAACACATTGAGGACTCGGTGGAGCAGAGCCGGATTCGCGTCGAGCAGCTCGCCAACAATTTCGCCTCGGCGCTGCTGATGCCTGCCGCCGTCCTTGAGTCATACGGCTCGTGGAGCGGCGACATTATCGACCGGCTGAATACGGCGGCCGACGCGCTGCAAGTCACGGCCACGGCGATGAAATGGCGGCTGGTCGCGCTCGGGTGGCTCACGGCAGCGGCGGCGAAGCAGATACCGGACGCCGCATTGCGCAACAATGGCCAGCCGCCGCCGCTGCTCGCAAAGATGAGCCGGAGCGGAAGAAGCTCGTCCAGGAACAGCGGCAAGACGTCGCCGCCACAGGAGCTTCCGCCGCTATTCTCCAGGCCCTTCATGGAAGTCGTTGCGCTTGCGATCGCGGACGGCCAGTTGTCGGCGCGCCGCGCGGCGGACCTGCTTGACACGTCGCTCGATGAACTTGCAGCGCTATGTGTAACTCACAGGGTGGAAGTCCCGTTCGACCTGTGAGGGATCAATGGCGCGGCACCGGGGGGCGGTTCTCGTCGATACCAATGTGATCTTGGAATGCTGGCGCATCAAGGCCTGGCGCGCCCTCGCGGGCGGCTACGGCGTGGAGACCATGGAGGACTGCGTGATCGAGACCCAGACTGGCTATCAGCGGCGCCGGCAGGAGCAGCAGATCGACCAGGCGGCGCTCATCGGCTCGCTGAAGGCTGTCCACAAGGTCGGCAACAAGGAGCGCGCCGCTGCGATCGTACGTGAATTGGCCGCCAGCACGCGCGAGCCGCTGTTCACCTCGCTGGATCCGGGCGAACAGGCGTTGTGGGCGCATGCGCTGACGCGGCCGGACGCCTGGGTGCTCTGCGGCCCTGACAAGGCGAGCCTGCGCTTCGGCGTCCGGCTCGGCTGTGGCGAGCGCCTTCTGGCGCTCGAAAAATTGCTCGCGGACGCCGGGCACCGGCCCGCCGCAACCTTTCGAAGCAACTACACGACGGCTTGGCACACAAAGACGCTCGGTGAACTCGCCGCGCAGGAAGGACCGAAGCGCTCATGACCGAACTCGTCAAACCCGTCGATGTGCGCAAATCCATCGTCGAAAAATTCCGCCGCGACCTGATCGGCCCGTCGCCCAGGCCGGAGGACGCGGACCTTGCGACCGAGCGACTGAAGGAAAATCCCTCGCGCTGGTATCTTGCCGGCTTCCTGGCGCCTGCGGACGATCCGCTGGCGCAGGAAGGAGGTGCGGACGGCCAAGGACAACCGGATTTACAGGCTGATATTCAGGACGACGCCGACGCGGAAGTGGCAGAGCCGGCCGACGACGGCGCCGGCGGTGCGGCCGGCGACGCCGACCTGCCCGATGCGCCCGTCGCCAAGCGCCGTTTCCTGCCTTCCTCCATCGGCCTTACGGTGCTGCTGCCGCCGGATGTGCAGGAGATTGAGGTGCGCGTCACCTGGGGCGATTATCGCACGGAGCCGCCATTGCCGGAGGCTGTTTTGCTCCCGGATGAACCGGAAGCGACGGACGGGGACGGTAAGAGCAAGAAGAAGGAGCGGCCGCCGGTTGACTGGGTGCGCATTCCAAAACAGCAGACGGTGCGCCTGAAGATCGCCGATGGCCGCGGCCCCCAGGTCGTCATCCCCGAAAGCGCGGCGCCGCAGCGTTCCGGCGGCGGCCTCGTGCTCGAAAGCCACTCGCGCAGGTTCGCCTTCGCGACGCCGAACGGCCAAGAGGAAGTGCGCGCGCTCACCGTATTCCTCGTCAACCGCCGCGCTATCGTACACCGCTTCTATGCGGACGTGAGCTTCGTTTTTCAGGCGCAGATCGAGTTGATCTGCCCGGACGGATTCCACAAGCGCGTGGATTTGTCCGGCTATCGCGCCGAGGATTTCGACTTGCGGGTCGCCGACCTGCATTACCGCGATGTTTGTGAATACGCGGTGGGGCGCAACTCCGCCGCGGCCTGGGACCCGGTGGAGGAAAAGGCCCGTCACGTCACGCGGGTCTGGACCGAGACACTGCCGCGCGCCGAGGTCGAGCGCGTCGCGCCGAACGAGGATGCCAGTCTGAAAGGCGCCGTCACGTTCGACATGGAGGCGCTGGCCGAAAGCGCGGCAGAGGGGAGCGATTCACTGAGGCGAACACTCTCCGCGCTGCCAGGGCAATATGCCGAGTGGATCGCGAAAGAGCGAAACCGGACTGGCGGGCTGCCTTCGCGCCGCCGCGAGACGGCCGAGAAGCTTGTTGCTGAGATGGAAGTCGCCCGCGGCCGGATCGCGCAAGGCATCGATATCCTGGCGCAAAATGACACTCCGCGGACCGCATTCCGTTTCATGAATCTTGCTATCGCCATGGCGGCGCGGCGGCGCAATGCCGGCGCGACCGGCGATCCCGCCGCACAGCCCAGGCCGGAGTGGCGGCCGTTCCAGCTTGCCTTCATCCTGCTGAACATTGCGGGGCTAACTGACCGCACGCATACAGACCGCGAAGTTGCCGACCTGCTGTTCTTCCCGACCGGCGGCGGCAAGACGGAAGCTTATCTCGGCCTTGCGGCCTACGTGATCGCCCTGCGCCGCCTCACGGGGCCGGGACTACTGGGGGCGGGTGTCGCGGTGATCATGCGCTACACGCTGCGCCTGCTCACGCTCGACCAGCTCGGCCGCGCCGCCGGCGTGATCTGCGCTCTCGAACTGATGCGCAATGACGCAAAGTTTACGGATGAGAAAGGCCGCCGTCTGCTTGGCGACTGGCCGATCGAGATCGGCCTGTGGGTCGGCTCGGACGCCTCGCCGAACCGGCTCGGCGGGCAGGGCGATGCCGACAAGACAACGGCGGTCGGACGGGTGCGACGATACAAATCCGGTCAGGACAAGCGCGCGCCGGCCCCACTCAAGGCTTGTCCGTGGTGCGGCACGGAATTCAAACCGGCGTCGTTCGCCTGCGTACCGAATGACAACGCGCCGACGAACATGGAAATTCGCTGCGTCAGCACAAGCTGCGACTTTATCGGCAACCGTCCGCTGCCAATCCTCACTGTGGACGAGCCGATCTACCGGCGGCTGCCTGCTTTTCTGATCGCTACGGTCGACAAATTCGCGAGTCTGCCATGGGTCGGGGAGACCGGCGCCTTCTTTGGTCATGTTGATCGCTTCATCGATGGCGAGGGTTTTTACGGAGCAGCCGAACCGGGGCCGCGTGGCCGGCGGCTCGACAACGGCTGGAAACTCGATCCGCCGGATCTGATCATTCAAGACGAACTTCATTTGATCGCGGGTCCGCTTGGCACCGTCGCGGGACTTTACGAAACGGCTATCGACTGGCTGGCGTCGCGCGCCGTCGGCGATAAGCGAATCCGGCCCAAGATCGTGGCTTCGACCGCAACCGTGCGCCGCGCCAGCGATCAGATCAGGGCGCTGTTTGACCGGCCGAAGACGGCGTTTTTTCCGCCGCCGGGCATCGATCGTACAGACAGCTTCTTTGCAAGAACCGTGTCGGCCGAGCAGGATCCGGCCCGTCTGTATGTCGGGATCGCAGCACAGGGGCGGGGGCCGAAGCTTGTATTCCTGCGCACCCTGACAACGCTGCTGGCTGCCGCGCAGGCCGAGTTCGATGCGCACGCAGCTTCTGCGACGGCAACCCCCAACCCTGCCGACCCCTACATGACGGCGCTATGCTACTTCAATGCGCTGCGCGAACTAGGTGGCGCCCGCCGTATCGTCGAGGACGAGGTGAGGGACCGCACGGCGCGATACGGCTCCGAGCGGCGCCGGCTGGACCCGAAGGACAATCCTTTCGCAGACCGGACGATCAGGGAACCCATGGAGATCACGTCTCGCGTTTCGACGGATGACGTCGCGCTGGCGAAGCAGCGCCTTAACAGCGTGTTCGACCGCGATGCGGAACCAGTGGACGTGGCGCTCGCCACCAACATGATCTCGGTCGGTCTCGACATTCTGCGACTCGGGCTGATGATCGTGCAAGGCCAGCCGAAAACGGCAGCCGAGTACATTCAAGCAACGAGCCGTATCGGGCGCGACCACAGGCGGCCGGGCATCGTCGTGGTTGTCCTTAACCTTCACAAGCCGCGAGACCGCACCCACTACGAGCAATTCGGTGCCTTCCACCGCAGCTTCTACCGCGCTGTCGAAGCGACAAGCGTGACGCCCTGGGCCGCCCGCGCCCTCGACCGTGCGCTTGCCGCTGTCGTGGTTGCTGCCGGACGCCACATCGATCCGGGTCTTACGCCAGATTCGGCTGTGACGGCGCTGAAGAACAAGCCGTCGACGCGCGCTGCGGTTCGCGATGCGATTGTGAAGCGGGCGCCAGCGAGCGCGGTTCCTGGAGGCTCAGCGGCTCTATCGGGTTTGGTGGATGACCTTCTCGATGCTTGGATCGAAACTGCCGATGCCCAGAGCGCCGGCGGTAACGTCTTCGGCTATGCGGAAAGGAAAAGTCCGCACCGCCTCCTCCACCTGCCGCTTGCAGCCGAGATCCCGAACCTCGCCCCGCCGCATCAGAAATTCGTTGCAGGCCGTTCCATGCGCGATGTCGAGCCGACCGTGGCCATGAGCCCGCGTGATCCCTGGGGCTCGACAATCGCCAATGCGAGCGACCTGACCTAAGAGCGACATGATGAACAAGAACGCGCAGCGCCTGAGCCAGGTTGTCTCCGCATTTGGCCCGGGAGCGATGATCGACCTGCCGACCCGTTCGGTGATCGTCGGCGGCCTTGACCTCTGGGAGATGAAGGGGAATTCGTTCTCAGTAATTTCCGAGCAACGCATTACCGTGCGCCTGGAGCAGCTGTTGAAGGCGCAAGGCCGCCTGGGTGAAAACAAAGTCCTGCAGCTGCGCACCCCTCCAGTCAGCGACAACAAGCCCGGTGCACTCCCGAGCTACGTCATCGCTCCGGTCTTCCCTACCTATTTCGTCTGCGACCAGGTTGAGATCGCAACGGTCGGTGGAAAGCCCGTGCGCCGGAGGCGGCTGGTGCGCTGGCAGGACCTCGACACCGCTGGCGGCCGGCGTAAGTTCGTCTTCGATGACGGCAAGAAGTCCGATGTGACGCCGATCCGCTTTGTCTGTGCCTGCGAGAAGGGACACATCGACGATATCAATTGGAAATGGGTGGTCCACGGGACGGAGCGGTGCCTGGAACCTATGTGGGTCGAGGAGAGGGGTACGAGCGCCGATCCCGCCGACATGTCCGTTGTTTGCGGCTGTGGCAAGCAGGCCTCGCTGCAAACGCTGTTTCAGGCTGGGCGGCTGGGGACGTGCTCCGGCAAGCGGCCCTGGCTCCTTGATAGCGACCCGAACGGCTGCACCGAAAAGCTTAAGCTCCTGACACGCACCGCGACCAACACCTACTTCCCGCAGGTCTACACGGTCATCTCACTCCCGGCCGAGGAAGATGCGCTGATGCAGATGGTCGATGATCTCTCGGGCGAGTTGGCCAAGGTTCAGTCTGTCGAGGACGTGACCATGGCGAAACGCTTCAATTCCAAGGTGGACGCTACGGTCGGCGCCTATTCCGACGCGGATATCTACGCCCGGCTGGTGCGCCTCCGGCAGGGCGCTGCCGGCAGTAACGCCAAGCAGTCGCCGAAACTTGCCGAATTTGAACAGTTCGCCAGCGGCCGGCCGGAGATTGGTCAGAATCATCCTGGCGCAAAACTCCACGCTCAGACATTGGCCCGGTCCGTCTGGGCAGAGCCGAGCGCTGATGTCGACCTCTCGGCAATAAAGAACGTCGTGGCCGTGCACCGGCTGCGGGAAGTCTCGTGTCTTTACGGTTTTACGCGTTTCGACGCCGCTCCGACGTCGGCCGACGGAGAACTTGAAGACGTGCAGCTGGCCGTGCGCGGCGCGCCGATTTCGCGGGACGCCGATTGGCTGCCTGCCATCGAGCAGTTCGGCGAGGGAATTTTCGCGCATTTCGACGAAGCCGCGATTCGAGGGTGGCTGCAAGGTGCAGCAAAAGCGCGTCATGAAAAGCTTGTCGTCGGCTACGGCCACTGGAGCAAGCGTTTCAATGGCAAACCTCCGAAATATCCCGGTACAGCCTACGTGCTGCTTCACAGCCTGTCCCACGCTCTGATCACAGAGATCGCGCTCGACTGCGGCTATCCGGCGAGTTCCTTGAAGGAGCGCGTGTACGCCTTGTCGAGCCCTTCGTCGAATGGCGCCTGCGACTGCTGCGGGATTCTGATTTACACGGCGACCGCTGGAGCCCAGGGAACGCTGGGCGGTCTGGTCGGCACGGCACCACGTTTCGCGCATATCCTGCGGCGCGCATTGGAGCGATCGGCGATCTGCTCGAACGACCCGGTGTGCGCAGACCACGAACCGGACGACCGCAGCGGAGACCGGGCGACTCATGGCGCCGCCTGCCACGGATGCCTCCTGATCGCCGAGACAAGTTGCGAGATGCGGAACTTGTTTCTCGACCGGAGCCTTCTGGTGGGGACAATGTCCGACACAGGGGCAGCATTCTTTCGGGAGACCAGCAACGTACGATGAAATGCGTCGCGTATAGGCGCCATATTTGACGCTCGTGCAGCGCTCTGCGGCTCGTCGGGCACCTTCACGCCGAGTGGCTTGCCCTCGCGCCTTCCGAAAGCGAGGCGGCGTTGATCGAAGCAATTATAGCCCGCCTGGGACATGTACGAAAGGTGAATGTGATTCCGGATTCACTCGCAGAAAATGCCCGAAGGCAAGGAGCCGGCGTTCCCGAACGATAGATCGCTTCCGTTCGTCATGCGGAAATCAGGATGGGTACCGACATGGACACATTGCCAAAGCTTTATCCGAATGTTGACGATCTGCTCGCCATCCCACCAGCAGACTTGGCGCCGGTGCTTTTGGAATTCGCGCGCATTGCAGAAAAGAATCAAAACAGCATGTTTGATCCGAGTTACGTCATCAGCTCGCTCTTGGCGATCAATTTCTGCACGGCAACGCGCCGCGCTACTCGCCACTGGACAAGCAGAAGATTGAGGATCATTCGGCCGAGGTTTGGCTTTTCATCGACCGGGCGGGATTCATCATGCCTGGTCCCGGCATAAATGGCGTGATGTGGCGGTACTTCTGAAGTGGACCCCGTGGGCAGGACCACTCCGACCGGGTTGTTAATTGGATTCTCGGCCGCTCCGATCTCCTCACTTACCACATCAGGCAGCGCATAGCTGCTGCTGTTGTTGCGGCTGTGGGCATGTGGGCAACGCTCTTGCGTTGTCCATCATGT
>Ga0209062_1002766_pt1 | contig 22246 bp, 22 predicted proteins | sample Coa_R2_2_FD_187158 | JGI IMG/M metagenome (GOLD analysis project Ga0209062, IMG submission 187158) | Surface soil microbial communities from Centralia Pennsylvania, which are recovering from an underground coalmine fire - Coalmine... | ecosystem: Environmental > Terrestrial > Soil > Unclassified...
TCGGGCAGACGATCGGCCAGGGCGATGGCGGCCAGCACGCGCGCGCTCTGGCGGCGAACGTCGCTGGAGGGCACCGCGAGCGCCTGCTGGATTTTTGCCGCCAGCCGTTCGGCCTGCGCAGGATTCAGCATCGGACCACACCAATCGAACACGAGGGCGAGCTGGCGCAGATCCGTTGTGTCGCCCAGCGCCCAATCGATCGCTTTTTTCGCCGCGCTGGGATCGCGCGCGATCTGAGAGTAAAGGGCAAGGGCGAAGCCGGGTTCGGGCATCGGCGCGCCGCCGCGGATGAGGGCATCGAACTGCTCCCAGCGCATCGACTGGCGCTCGCGCTCGCGCTGGAGCAGACGAAGCCGCGCGCGGGTGAGAAGAAGGCGGGGAGAATCGGTGTAGACGTGGAAATCTTCGTCCCCGGCGGTCTGGGCAAAAGCGGCGCCGGCCGTCGAAAGCAGCAGCCAAGCTGTCAGCAGCACAACCAGCAAGCGCGCGCCCACCTGCCCGATATTGTGTCACAGCGACACACCGGGCGGGGCCACATCCCCGCGCACGCAAGCCCCGATCCGGCGGAAAGCTTTGAAAACGAACGGCGCGATCCGTGGCAAGGGCCGTGCTCTATTCATCACGAATTGATGGAGTAACTCTTTTCGAAACCTGCCCTCTGTTTGCAACGGGCACGAATGAGAGAAGCGGGCGGCCAGTTTCTAGCGTGCTTGCGGGAGCCGGTGGTTTTTGAGGTTCGAGTAATGTCCTCTTCTTTCGTTTGGGCAAGTTGCAACAGAGGGGTTTTTTGAAAACAACTTTTTATGGCGGCACGGTTTTTAAAAACGGAATTCTTCGAGTTTTATACGGACTTCATGGATCGCGGGAATCTGCCGGAAGCAGCCTGGTTGAGGAACTAAATAGGACGCGGGCCTTGACCAGCAGTTGTCGAAGTTAGAGGCCGGGATCCAAGCCCGTCTTGGGCGAACCGCATCGGAAAAGGCAGCACCGTCACCTCGCAGCGCCAATTCCGATGCGGTTTTTTCGTCTGCTCTAGCATATCTCTTTTTTACGATGAAATCCTACCGACCCAAACAACTTAGTACGAAACGCAAGGTGGCGCCTTAAGCCGTACTGGAACTTTTCTCCCTGGGAGATGAGTCCTGGGCTATTGGTCCCATAGGCAGGCGAGGGGCGAAAATAACCCCCGCCGCTATGCAGGACTTTTTTCTGGTTCTCCGTTTCACGCGTCACTGGATTCACTACGGGTTTCTTGCGCACGTGGCGGTATGCACGGTGATCGCGGCCGTGGAAGGGATGCTGGGCCGCTGAGCGGGATGCGAAATTGTGAGATTCTCGTTACATGTGGTTGGCGCGGCTGGCGCTGTGCTCGATTCTGTTATTGCTCGCCCCGCGATCGATGGCCGTGGACCTGGAGCACCGCATCGATATCGCGGCCGGCGCGGCTCCGCTCAAGGCATTCGCGGGAATTCACGTCGTCGAACTTGCCACCGGGAAAACGATTTACCACCTGAACCAGGACCGGCTGTTTCTGCCGGCGTCGAATATGAAGCTGTTCACCAGCGCGCTGGCTCTGCTGCGGCTCGGGCCGGACCGAAAATTCACGACGCAGGTGTTGCTCGATGACGCGGGAAACCTGGTGCTGGTGGGCAGCGGCGATCCCTCGCTTTCCGGGCGAGCGTTTCCGTATCAGAAGAACGCGCCGATGGGCCCCGGTCTGGCGCCGATCGAGGATTTGGCGGATCAGATCGTGGCCAGCGGGGTGAGGCGAATCCGCGGCGACGTGGCCGGCGATGACCGGCTCTATCCCTGGTCGCCCTATGCGCCGAGCTGGACTCAGGACGACGCGCTGCGCGATTACGGCGCGCCGGTGAGCGCGCTGAGCGTGAATGAAAACGCGCTGTCGATCACGCTGCAGCCGGGCGAGGGCGCGGGCGACGCGGCCGGCATTTCGCTCGATCCGCCGCTTGAATACTATGCCATCGATCAGCGCGTCGCCACGGTCGCGCGCGGCGCGGAAGCGAAGATTCGCCTGTCGCGGCAGGCCGGATCGCGGCAGTTGCTGCTGTGGGGAAGCATTCCGCTGGGCCACGCCCCGATCGTGGAAACGGTGGCGATCGACGATCCGGCATTGTACGCGGCCTGCGCGCTCTATGATGCGCTGACGCGGCGGGGCGTGGCGATCGCCGGCGGACCGGTGGCGTGGCATCGCAGCGCGGCCGACGATTACATTGCTCCGCGGGGCCGCGTAGTCGCCTCGCGCAGCTCGCCGCCTCTGATCGATCTGCTGCGCGTGATGGATAAAGTCAGCCAGAATCTTTTCGCGGAGCTGATGCTTCGCGAGGCGGGCCGCGTCGCGCGGCACATGGGAACGCGGGAAGCGGGCCTGCAAGAAATGGACGCGATGCTCGCCGGGATCGGCGCGGCCAAGGACGATTGGCGCCTGGAAGACGGCAGCGGATTGTCGCGTAATGCGCTGGTGACGCCGCGGCTGGTGACGCGTCTTTTGGCATATCTGAATCAAGGGCCGTATCGCGAGCAATGGTTTTCGCTGCTGCCGGTGGCTGGCGAGGATGGAACGCTCGAGCATCGCCTGTGCTGCCTGGCGGAAGCGGGATCGATCCGCGCCAAGACGGGATCGTTGAGCCGCGCGCTGGCCTTGTCGGGTTATGCCGAGAGCAAATCGTGCGGGCGGCTGGCGTTTTCGATTCTGGTCAACAATTTTTCCGCGCCCTCTTCCGAAGTTCGCGCCTGGATTGATAAAATAGCGGCAGCGCTGCTGGAGTAAGCGATTATGCCCATATTCGAATATCTGTGCGAGGACTGTGGAACGAAATTCGAGAAGCTGGTTCGCAACGGGGACAAAGTTCTGTGCCCGTCGTGCGGCGAGGCGCATCTCACCCCGCAATTTTCGACCTTCGCCGCGCATGCCAACGGCAAAGCGGCGGAGGCGATGCCGTCCTGCCCGGGTGGAATGTGCAGAACCCCGGATCTGTGCGGCAGAAATTAATCCGCCCGCTTCACTTGAATTGAACTGAAAGGGTATTGCTCGCGTAGCCGTCGACGATCAGGTAAACGTTGACGTTCCCTTTGCCGGCCAGACCGTTCAGCGGCCCGACATTGATCTGATCCAGACCCGCAAAGGTGAGCTGGGCGCCGGCGAACTGAACCGGCTGGCTGGCGCCGGCAATGGAGCAAAGGACCGATTTCTGATAATGGCGGATGCCGGTGCCGTACAGGATCAGATAAACGGTTCCGCTTGAAAGGTCGATGGGCGTGGGCGTGCAAGCGCTGCCGGCACACTGAAATGCGGGCGTCACGCTTTGCTGATTGCCATTCACCACCAAAGCGGCCGCGGCTGCGATGCCCGTTCCGGTTCCGTCGGCGCTGAACAGAGCCGGCGCGACATTCCGCACAATCGCGGTTCCCAGTTGAGTTGTCCCGAGGCCGTTATCCACGGAGATCGCGGCCTGGCCTGGCGCGACGTTCGACGGCATCACGAAATTGATGAGCTGCGGCGAAACGAAGGACAGCGCCGCGCTCACGGGATTGCCGCCCGAATCGGTGATTTGCAGATTCACGCCGCTTAAGGATAAGGGCAGGGGATCGACCTGCGCGGTCTGCGGCGCCGCCGCCAGATTCGATCCATAAAGCGAAACGAAGGAGTCCGGCGCGACGAACGGCATGCCGCTTGCCGAGGACAGCCCCACTACGGAAGATCCCATACCGGAGCCGCAGGACGCCGCCGTGGTGAGCGGCCATAGCGCCGGCGCATCGGCGAGCGCTTCGCTGTAATCGCTGAATTTGCGCCAGGGATACCAGGACACCGCGCCGAAGGCGATGTTGCGGACCGCGCAGTTCCATTGATACAACTGGGACGCCGTGGGAAACACGTAACCGGAAAAGATGCAGTTGGGGCAGGCGTAGGACTGGTTCAAGCTGACCGGCACCGCGGGCTTCATCGAATTCAGAACGTACTGCACTTGCGTTTTAAGATTGGCCAGCCCGGCCGAGTTCTGATCGCCCATTCCCAGAAACGGGTAATACCAGATGCCGACATAATCGGCCATATTGCTCTGATCCGCGTATTTGGTTCCCACACAAGGCGTGCTCGAAGCGTACCCGCCGCCGGGCGCCCAATCGGCGGGCGATCCGATATCGTGATAGATTTTCGCGCCCGGCCAGTAGGATTGAATCGTGCTGCGAAGGGCGCGAAGATCGGCGGCGGAAAAGTTTCCGCAGGGCGTCACATTTCCGGTGTACGGATCGCTTCCGTAGGGCTCGTTAAAAACGTAAACGGCCAGCACCAGATTCGATCGCGACTGCAAATAATTGAGCAGTTGCTGGCCCTGCTGGCTGACGCTCCAGCTTCCGGCGTTGTAGGTGTAGGGCAAAGGATACGCGCCGACGATGAGTTTTAAACCGGTCGACTGCGCCGCGTCCAGCGCCTGCTTCCAGGTATTCGGCTGGTTGGGATCGACGACCACCAGCGCGAAATCGTATCCGAGTTGGGCCAATTCCGGAAAATCAGAAAGCTGCGGAAAATGAGTGCCGGTGAGCGCCGGCGGATTCGACTGCGCGGCGGCAAACGAGACCGCAAAGAGAATAGAGATCAGACTCCGCATCATAGCGCCTATCGAGAGAAGCCCATCTGGGTAGATGTATGCGGAAGCTTCCGGTGCTACAAAGGATCGCGGTTAAACGGTTTCATCCAGGCGGGCATAGCGGCCCCGGAAAAACAGCAGCGGCCGCCCGTGCCCGGTGTGCACGCCGGTAACTCGTCCGATCAGAACACGATGATCGCCTACGCCGATCACCTCCTCGGTGACGCAGTCGATCCAGCCGAGCACTTCTTCAAGAATCGGCGAGCCGGTTTTGGCCGGGGCCCAGCGCAGGCCGTTGAAACGCCCCTCGGGCAACTGCGCAAAGCGGATCGACAGGTCCACCTGTTCTTCGCGAAGAATGTTGACGGCGAAAAATCCGCTGGATTCAAAGTGTTCAATGAAGGTGCAGTTGCGCGCGATCGCCACCATGGCGAGGGGGGGAACCAGAGAAAGCGAGGTAAAAGAATTAATGGTGATGCCGTGCGGAGCGCCGTCAGCGGCGCGCGTGGTCAGCACGGCCACACCGGTGGCAAACAGGCCGCAGGCGCGGCGAAAATCGGCGGAATTGAAGGGCGCGCTTGACAACTCGCTAACCCTAATCCTATCATGAGGTTTCGCGCTAGGCTCAGGAGGCGGCTTTGATCAAACTCGATATTATAAACGAAGTGGTCAACAAAACCGGCATCACCAAGACCAAAGCGGAGATGGCGGTCGAAACCGTCTTCGAGAGTATGAAGCGGGCTTTAGGACGCGGCGAACGCATCGAACTGCGCGGCTTCGGAATTTTCAACGTGCGGCCGCGCAAGACGGGCATCGGGCGCAATCCACGAACCGGCGCCGAGGTTGCGATTCCGCCGGGAAAGGCCGTCCGGTTCAAACCGGGCAAGGAATTACAAACGCTTCAATAGCGGGTCAACGAAGTTTTGTGTCCACTAACGGCTACCCCCCGACGGCCGTCACTCCGGGCTGGTTTGAAACTCTTCAGGAGGAATATGCGCGCCCGCGTCATCCCTATTGGCTGCACGCGCTGTTGCTGCTGCTGACGCTGGCGACGACGACCATTGTCGGATCGGAGCTTCAGCACAGCTTTGCGCAAAATCAGCCCTTTATCGTCGATTTTTCGGGCTATGCTCGATTTCTGCGGAATCCGGCGTCGGTGCTCGACGGGCTGCCGTTTTCGCTGACGCTGCTGGCGATTCTGCTGGCGCACGAAATGGGTCACTATCTCGCGGCGCGCTATTATCGCGTGAACGTGACGCTTCCGTTTTTTCTTCCCGCGCCGACGCTGATCGGAACCTTCGGCGCGTTCATCCGCATTCGATCCGCGATCCTGGCCAAGAGAATCCTATTCGACATCGGCATCGCTGGGCCGATCGCGGGATTTCTGACGCTGCTTCTGCCGCTGATCGCCGGGGTGAGTCTTTCGAAGGTGGACGCGGGCATCGCTCTGCGCGGCGACGTGGTTTTCGGCACGCCGCTGCTTCTGCGCCTGTTCGAGTGGATCGCGTTTCCCGGAGTTTCGCCCAACGATATTTATCTGCACCCGGTGGCGCGAGCCGCCTGGGTCGGGTTGCTCGCCACGGCGCTAAATCTTCTGCCGATCGGGCAGCTTGACGGCGGCCATATCATGTACGCATTCTTCGGGGAGCGGACGAAAATTACCTCGCGGATTTTCGTGGTCGGATTGGCGGCGCTGGGGGCGGCGCAGCTTTTCACCAGCGCTTACAAAATGGGCTACATGTGGCTGTTCTGGGCGGTGGTCTTGCTGCTGCTGGGCATGCGCCATCCGGTGATCGTTGATCCGTTGCCATTGAGTCCCCGGCGGCGCTGGCTGGGACTGGCGGCGCTGGTTATCTTTATCCTGTCGTTCACCCTGGCGCCGATCCGGACCACGGGCTTGTGAAAATTTCCGCCACGATCATCACCTACAACGAAGAGCGCAACCTGCCGCGCGCCATCGAGAGCCTGCGATGTGCCGACGAGGTGATCGTCATCGACAGCGGTTCGAGCGATCGGACGGTGGAGATCGCCGAAAAGCTCGGCGCGCGCGTAATCGAAAGTCCCTGGCCGGGATACGCCAAGCAGAAGAATTTCGCGGCGGAGCAGGCCTCCAACGATTGGATCTTTTCGCTCGATGCCGATGAATCGCTGAGTGAGGCGCTTGAAGGCGAGATCTGGCAGCTTAAGAAGAATGGTCCGGAGTATGATGCTTATCGCATGCCGCGCATGGCCCAGTATCTCGGCCGCTGGATCCGCCACTCCGGCTGGTATCCGGATCGGAAAGTGCGGCTCTACGATCGCAGGAAGGCGCAGTGGGAAGGCGATTTCGTGCATGAGACCGTGCGCGTGAACGGCCGCATCGGCGAGCTCAACTCCAATCTGCTCCATTTCACCTGCGACTCCTTATCGGAGCATTTAAAAACCATGGACCGCTACACGACGCTCGCCGCCGAGCAGTTGCTCGCCACCGGCGAACGCGTCACCTGGGCCCGTTTAATCTTCGAGCCGCCATGGACGTTTTTCAATACATATTTTCTGAAGTTCGGATTTCTCGACGGCATCGAAGGCTTGACGATCGCGAATATGGCCGCGCTCTATAACTACGTGAAGTACGCCAAGGCTCGCTTTATGAGCCCGGGCCGATGAGGCCTGGCTCGGCGAAACATGCCGCGGCGCTGCCATGAAGACGCTCCACATCGACCTCGGACGCGAGATGGGCGGCGGGCAGTGGCAGATGATTTATCTGCTCGAACGAATCGAGGACGCCACGCTGCTGGCGCGGCCGGGATCGCCGGCGTTGGAGCACGCCCGCGCGCGAGGCATCGACGCTTCTCCGTTCTCGGTTGCCGCGATGTTCCGCGCGGCGCAACGGGCGGACCTGATCCACGCCCACGACGCCCGCGCCCATTTGATGGCCGCGGCCGTTGCTGGAGCAAAGCTCGTGGTCGCGCGGCGCGTCGCGTTTCCGGTGCGAACCACGCTCGTTTCCCGCGTAAAATACGCGCGCGCGAATCTGTTCCTTGCGGTTTCCCGTTGCGTCGCGGCCGAGCTGGAACGCGCCGGCGTGAAGAAGGAAAAAATTCGCGTCGTGCATGACGGCGTGCCGCTGCGCGGTCCCGGCGAGGGCGATGCGATCGTCGCCCTGGCTTCGAAACGCGAGGATCTGGTGCGCCGCGCGGCGGAGCTGGCCGGGGTCGAGGTGCGTTTCACGCGCAATTTGTGGGACGATCTATCGCAAGCGAAAATGTTCCTATACGCGAGCAACTCGGAAGGATTGGGATCGGCCGCGCTGGCGGCGATGTCGGCCGCCGTGCCCGTGATCGCCAGTAATATCGGCGGCCTGGCCGAGGCGGTGGAGCACGAGCGAACCGGCATCCTGGCCGCAAACCGCGCCGAAGATTTCGCCGCCGCCATCGCTCGCCTGCTGCGCGAACCGCAACTGGCGCGCGAGATGGGCCGGCGGGGCCGGGAGCGCGTCGAAAGAATGTTCACGATCGAAGAGATGGTGCGCCGAACCGTCGCGGCGTACAATGAGGTCCTCCGATGATCGAGGCGATTGCATTCCTGGCCGGCCTGCTGATCGGGAGTTTTCTGAACGTCTGCATCTATCGGATGCCGCGCGATCTGAGCGTCGTGCGCCCGCGCTCTTTTTGCCCGAATTGCGAAAAGATGATCGTCTGGTACGACAACATTCCGGTCGCCAGCTATCTGCTGCTCGGCGGGCGCTGCCGCCATTGCCGCGCGCGCATTCCGCTGCGCTATCCGCTGGTGGAATTGGCTACGGCCGCCGCCTTCGCGGTGTGTTTCGCCGCGCTGGGAACGACGCTGGCGGCCCTCAAATACGCGATATTTTCCGCCATCCTGATCGCGCTGATCGCCTCCGACTTCGAGGAAAGAATTTTGCCGGACGAGTTTACCATCGGTGGTACGGCCATCGGATTGGCGCTCGCGCCTTTCGTGCCCATGGACTTCGGATGGGCGCACATCCTGCTGCCGCCCTCGCTCGGGCCGCGATGGCTTTCCTTCGGCGAAGCGGCGCTGGCCGCGGGATTTTCGAGCGCCATGATCTGGCTGGTGGCGTGGTTGTATGAAAAATTCCGCCATCGCGAGGGCCTCGGATTCGGGGATGTGAAAATGATCGCCATGATCGGTGCGTTCCTGGGATTGAAATGGGCGCTGCTGACGCTGATCGCCGCTTCGCTGTTCGGCTCTGTTTTAGGCCTCGGCTATATCTTTATTACTCGCAAGGATGCGTCCACGTACGAGCTGCCGTTCGGAAGTTTTTTGGGGATCGCGGCGCTGGCCGTGGCGATGTTCGGCGAGGTCGTCGCCGGATGGTATTCGCGTCTGGGCGCATAAGCCGCTCCGTGTTGCGCAAGGCGGTCCCAACGGCTTACGCTACTGACATGCGCTGGCTATTTTGTTCTTTCCTCCTCGCCTGCTCGATTGGTTTCGCGCAGGATCGCATCACCATCGATGCCGGCACGGTCATCGACGGCAAGGGCGGAATCCATAAGAACCAGCAGATCGTTATCGAAGGCTCGAAAATCGTCGAGATCCGTCCCGCCAGGGGAAAATCCACCTACGATCTGCGCGCCTTCACCGTCACGCCCGGCTGGATCGACACGCACGTTCACATCACCTGGCACTTCAATTCGCAAAACATTCTGGTCAACGGCCGCGAGGACCCGGCGAGCTCCGCGCTTTACACCGCCGAAAATGCGTACATCACGCTGATGGGCGGATTCACCACCGTGCAGAGCGTCGGCGCGCCGATGGACGCCAATGTTCGCGACCGCATCCGTCAGGGCTCGCTCGCCGGGCCGCGCATCCTCACCTCGATTCATCAGATCAACAACACCACGGCCCGGCCGGACCCGGATCATCCCGCCTCGCCCGATGCTCTGCGCGAATACGTCCGCAAAACCAAAAGCGAGGGCGCGGATCTGATCAAGCTTTTCGCCACGGCCGGCATGGGCGCCGGCGGGGGCCAGAATATGAGCGATGAGCAGATCCAGGCCGTGTGCGGGGAGGCGAAAAACGTGGGCCTTCGCGCGATCGTGCACGCCATCGGCGATTCCGGCATTAGGGCCAGCGTTCTGGCCGGCTGCACGTCAATCGAGCACGGCAATTTCGTGAAGGACGATACGCTCGAATTGATGGCCACGCGCGGGACGTTTTTCGATCCGAATCTGCTGGTGATTCACAACTATATCGACAAAAAAGAAAGTTTTCCGAACATTCGCGATTTCAAGCCGCTTCAGGACGCGCTCGCTCCGACGGCGGAAGTTTTTGGTCGCGCCCGCGCGCATCACGTCAAGATTGTGTTCGGAACCGATGCCGTCGCCGGCGCGCACGGCCGCAACGCCGAGGAGTTTATTTATCGCGTGCGGGACGCGCACGAAAAACCGATGGATGCGCTGATCAGCGCCACCTCCGCCGCCGCCGAATCGCTCGGAATGGGCGATAAAATCGGCACGATCGCGCCGGGATACGAAGCCGATCTGGTGGCGGTGGAGGGCAATCCGCTGGATGACATCACCGCCGTCCGCCGCATCGTGTTCGTGATGAAGGGCGGCAGGGTTTATCGGAACACGCGCGGATCGTCGCAGGCTGTTCTGTCACGTTAACGCGTGGCATAATGGCGTTTGCGCGCCATACTCGCCTGGATTCACTCGCACCCGCGCCTGAGTTGGAGCGCGCTTGTTGCCTACGCGGCCCTGGTAATATTCCCGCATGAAAAGGTTCAATATGTGGTGAATCTGTTCTGCATCCGCTATACGCATCGCCGCGTGTATCAGGCCTCCGCCGTGATCGCCATCGTGGAGCTTCTGATCCTCACGCCGATTCTGTGGCGCGCCCTCGCGCGCCAGCCCGCGCGGCGCACGATCGCCGTCGCCTGGATTGTCACGGTCGCGCTGATGTGGTGCATCTGGCGCGTTTTCACCGCAAATAACACGGAATTGGTGCATTTTCCGCAGTACCTTCCCGAAGGAATGGCCCTGCTCGCGCTGACGTTGTCGCCGGTGGACGCGCTTGCCTGGGTTACCTTCTTCGGCGGCCTCGATGAGTGCTTCCAATACTGGCATCTGATGGCCGGCCGTCCGGTGGGTTACGACTTCAACGATATTTATATGGATCTGGCCGGCGGCGCCGCCGGCATCGTCCTCGCCATGGCGTTCCTTTATTGCGAGCCGGCGCGGCGCACCACCTGGAAACAGATCCTGCATCGCAGTGGTGCCCGCCTGATCCTGGCTTTGGTCGCCGGGGGAATCGTGCTGTGGGCGAGCGGCGCGATGCTGATTTACTCGAGTCCGGCGGCGCACTACTGGTTCGCGCTCAGCCGCGATAAACCGCCGCAATACTGGTACATCAATCCGCTGTTCGGGCCGCACAAATTCCACGAATTATCGCCGATTGAAGGCCCCATTTTGATTCTGGCGACTCTCGCGCTCTACGCCCAACTGGACCGCCGCCTGCGCATTTCCACGGTTCCTGCAAGCAAGGGCGCGCACATCGCCGGCTGAATTCCGACGCCCGCACGCCTCAATTCCCGACGACGAAAAACCCGGTTTCGACCCGCTGCTCGAGAATCCGGTTCCACATCACCCGGGCCATGCCGCGCGCCTCCAGATGAGAAAACTCCACCACCTGTCCGGCCGCAAGCGAGGGGAACGCGTGCGCCATGCGAAAGCCGTTTTCGCTGACGTCCACCAGGTCTCCGGCGATCTCCTGCGGCCGCGGATCCTCGAAGCGGATGCGCACCGTGCCGCTCGCCTGCCGGCGTTGTTCGCGGCGCTTCTCGGGCCCGCTCATAGCGCCGCCTGCGCCGCGCCCGCTTCGTAGAGCTTCAATTTGCGGCTCAGCGTTCTCCTGGAAATTCCCAGCCGCGCCGCCGCTTTCTGGTGATGGCCGCCCGTGGCGCGAAGCGCATCGAGGATCATGCGCCGCTCCATTCCATCGAGGCTCACCGGTTCCGGAACATGCGCCGCCCCAACGCGGTTGAGACGAGCCAGGGGCAAATCGCCGGGCAGGATCAGGTCGCCCTGCGCGAGCACCGCCGCTTTGGTCACCACGTTGCGCAGCTCGCGAATATTCCCCGGCCAGGAATAAGACCGCAGCAGCGCCAGCGCCGGGTCGGAGAATCGCAGCCGCGCATCCTGCTGGGCCAGGAAATAGCGGGCGATCGGCACGATATCGTCGCCGCGCTCCCGCAGCGGCGGGACATGCAACGTGATCTGGCCCAGACGATGAAACAAATCGCCGCGAAAACGTCCTTGCTCGACGGAGCGCTCCAGATCCTGATTGGTCGCCGCCACCACGCGGACATCCACGGAGATTTTTTTTACGCCGCCCAGCCGGTAATAAGAAACTCCATCCAGCACGCGCAGCAGCTTCACCTGCATCTTCGGATCGAGCTCGCCCACTTCGTCCAAAAAGATGGTTCCGCGATCGGCCAGCTCGAACAAGCCGGGCTTGGCGTTATCGGCGCCGCTGAACGCGCCTTTATCGTAGCCGAACAGCTCGCTTTCAAGCAGATGATCGGGCAGCGCCGCGCAGCTCAAGTCCACCCAGGGCCGGTGTGCGCGCGGTGAAAAATGGTGCAGCGCCCGCGCGATCAGCTCCTTGCCCGAGCCGCTTTCGCCCGTGATCAGAACGGTCGCGTTGGAGCGCGCCACGCGTTCGGCCATCGCCAGCAGCCGCCGCATCGGCTCGCTGGCGATCACCGCGTGCATCCCCAGGAACGCCGCGGTTCGCTCGGTCGTCAAGTCCTCCATGTTCACATCCTATTTCGCCACGATTCCGGACATTTCACTCTCCGCGAAACACCTTAGCGTCTGGCCTAAAACTCACCCGAGCCCCGCGACACTTTGTCGCAACCGCGACAGCTTGTCCCCTCGGCGCCCGAGGAATCGATTGAAAAGTCAGGGCGGAAATGGGCAGACGGCGTGCTTGTGCGGAGGGCGCAATGGAATCTCGCTTCCAGCCCCTTCCGGCGGCGCGCCTCTACGTCTGGCTGACCGCCGCGCTCGGGATGACTGTTCTGGTATTCACCCTCGCCAATTGGGAATCGCCGGATCTGATCAAATACGCCGGATTCCTCGCCGCGGCGATTTGCACGTCTGGAATGCGCGTTGCCGTGCCCGGAATCAACGGACCGCTGCCGCTCACCTTCGTGTTCGTGCTCATCGGAGTGCTCGATTTGAGCCAGGCCGAAACCATTTTGCTGGGCGTTTTCGTCACCCTGGTCCAATGCTACTGGAACCAGACGAACCGGCCGCGCTGGATCGAAACCGTTTTTCATGTTTCTTCGATGATCGTGGCCATCGAGGCCACCGAGCGTGTTTATCAGGCGCCGTTCCTTTTATCCCACCAAATCGATCCGGCCATCCGGCTCGCCGCGGCCACCTGCACTCTGTTTCTGTTCAGCACCGCCCAAAACGCTCTGCCGGCCGCCTTCCAGGAACATCGCGGATTCGTATCGACCTGGCGCGAAGATTTTTTCTGGTCGCTGCCGTATTATCTGGGCGGCGCCGCCGTCGCCAAATGCGCCAGCCTGCTGAATCACTACGTCGGATGGCAAACCGTTTTGCTCACCGGACCGGTGGTGTATCTCATCTACCGCTCCTATCGGCTTTATCTCGAGCGCCTGGAAAATGAAAAACGCCACGCCGAGGAGGTGTCCAGTCTTCATCTGCGCACCATTGAAGCGCTGGCGCTGGCGATCGAGGCCAAGGATCACACCACGCACGACCATCTCCAGCGGGTGCAGGTCTACGCGATGGATCTGGCGCGCCAGCTCGGCCTCAGCGCCGAACAACAGGAAGCCCTGCGCGCCGCTTCCATCCTGCACGATATCGGCAAGCTCGCGGTACCGGAGCATATCATCTCCAAGCCCGGCCGCCTCACGCCCGAGGAGTTCGAGAAGATGAAAATCCATCCGGTCGTGGGCGCGGAAATCCTGGAACGCGTGCAGTTCCCCTATCCGGTGGTGCCGATCGTGCGCGCGCATCACGAAAAATGGGACGGCACCGGCTATCCTTACGGGCTCGCCGGAGAGGAAATTCCCATCGGCGCGCGAATTCTCGCCGCGGTCGATTGCCTGGACGCGCTGGCCACCGACCGTCAATACCGCCGCGCCCTGCCGCTTGATGAAGCCATGCGGATCGTGCAATCGGAATCGGGCAAGGCCTTCGATCCGAAAATCGTCGATCTTCTCGCGCGCAGTTACGTCGAGCTCGAAAGGCGCGCGCAGTCGGCCAATCCGGAAGCGTCGAAGCTCTCGGTCGGCCTGAAGGTCGAACGCGGCGAGGCGCCCGCCGCCGGTTTCGAATCGTCGTCGCGTCCGGAGGCGACCCCCAAAAATTCTTCGATGGACTTCCTCACCTCCATCGCCGCGGCCCGGCAGGAGGTGCAGGCGCTGTTTGAGATTTCCCAGGACCTCGGCAATTCGCTCAGCCTGGATGAAACATTATCGGTGCTGGCTGTTCGATTGCGGAAAATCATCCCCCACCATTCGCTCGCCATCTGGATCAGGCGCGGCGCCGTTTTGCAGCCCGATTACGTCAGCGGCGACGATTTCCGCCTGTTCTCGACGCTCGAAATTCCGATGGGGCAGGGGCTTTCCGGATGGGTCGCCGAAAACCGCAAGCCCATCCTCAACGGCAATCCCTCGGTTGAGCCGGGATATTTGAACGACGCGCAAAAATTTTCGACGCTTCGCGCCGCGGTCGCCGTGCCGCTGGAGGGAATGAACGGCGTGCTGGGGGTGCTTTCCTTGTATCACGCCGAGCGCGACGCCTTCACCAAGGATCATCTCCGTATCCTGCTGGCGATCAGCGGCAAAATCGGCATGTCCATCGAGAACGCGCTGCGTTTCCGTCAGGCCGAATCCTCGGCCACCACCGATTACATGACTGCGCTGCCCAACGCGCGTTCGCTGTTCCTTCAGCTCGATGCCGAAATTTCGCGCGCCCGCCGCGGCCGCACTCCTCTTGCTGTTCTGGTGATCGATCTGGACGGATTCAAGCTGGTCAACGATCGTTTCGGGCACCTGGAAGGAAACAAGGTTCTGCTCGCCGTCGCCACCGGATTGAAGCACGCCTGCCGCGAATACGATTACATTGCGCGAATGGGCGGCGACGAGTTCGTGGTTTTGCTGCCAAGCGTCGAACCGGCCGACATCCCCGCCAAGATCGTCCAATTGCGCGAGGTGGTGCACGACATCGGCCGCCAGATGTTTTCGGGAAGCTCGCTCACCGCGAGCATCGGAGTAGCCCATTTCCCGATCGATGGCGAGGACGCCGAAGAGCTGCTGGCCGAAGCCGACCGGCGGATGTACAAAGAAAAGCGATCCCGCGCAAACAGCCCGCGCGCGCTCGGCCCCGCCTGGAAAACCGAGTGGCCGGCCATCGTGCAGTAATTGGCGGCACGCGAAACACAGCCGGGCCGCAAATCGTCCGATTCATATGCCGCGCGAATGCACGCTCGACGGTAAGCGCTACGAACACGGCGCCACCGCCTGCCAGAACGGACGCGAGATTCGTTGTAACGACGGAACATGGGAGCCGGCCGGTTCGCCGTGCAGCGAAGCAGGTCCGGCGCAGGACCGGCCCGCTGACGAGGAAAACGACACGTCGCTCAACGAAATTTCGTGAGCTTTTTGGCCTCCTCCATCCAGTTGTAGACGATCGGGCAAAATTCCGCGCGCTCGACGAACGCCCACATCTTGGCCGGAATCGATCCCGCCCCTTTCATTAAATGGGGGAAGCCGGAGCAGTCGAGCGGCCGCGCTTCATACACCGTGCAATCGTTGCCGCTCAGAAAAATGCAGCCTTTTTTCTCCGATCTTTTCAAAATACGCGATTTGTCTTCGGCAATCATGGTGTATTTTGCGATGAACTCACGAGTGCTGATGCCCAGAAATTTGGAAAGCCGCTCGATATCGCGCCGGGTGGGCTCCACTTCCGTGACGCGACAGCATTCGGCGCATTGCCGGCAATCGAATTTTTCCTGAATCTCCCGCGCCGCGCGCCGCAACTGCTTTTCGGCCCATTCGCGCGTCTTCAAATGCTTCCGGAACCGCTCATTTTCCGCGTGCTTCTTCTCGCCCAGGCGCCGGATCTGCACTAAATCCGTGATCATATCTCAGTAGGATACAATCGCTTCAGGCCCGCGAGCGACCTTTAACCGTATTTTCATGGCTGACCGTCTTTATCTTTCCTGCTGGATCGCTCGCCGCAACGGAGGATACAGCGCGCACCGGGCTTTGCGTTACTTCGAAAACATCCTGGGAATCTTCCCTTTTTCAAAGCTCGCCGCGCGCGGTCCCGCGCTTCGAATCTACGCGCTGGAGCATTCCGAGCCGCCGCAGTTCGAGCGCGAATTTTCTCCCGGCGCCGATCCGGCCGCGCTGGCGGAGGCCGCGGGCGAATTCATGCAGGACGACTCCCTGGCCGAGGTGGATACCGCCTGGGATCTTTTTCAATACGAAGGCGATTGGAAATTAGCCCCCGCCGGCGTAATGATTTCCTGCTTCGGCCCAGCCTTTGAAAACGAAATCGGCGATCAACTCCGGATCGATTTCGGTAACGACTCGCGCTATCTTCCCGATCCCCGCATAGAGGGAGGAATTAAGATGGGCGAGTCCAATCTGAAAAGCCTGGTTCACCTGATTCACGAAATCGAGCGCATAGTCCCCCTCGAACGCCGCCAGCTCTGGTCGGAAAGCGGTGAAAGCCCCGCCGAAACGATTCTAAAAGCAATCTCCTTATAGCGCCGTCGGATAACAGAATGGACGTCGGAGCCGGCGCGCGCCAGGCCGTTTTCAGCGCGCGTACGCCGCCGCCCGGCGGATTGCTTCGCGTCCGGTCAGTCTCGGCGTTGTTTTTCCGCACGCGCACGCCGAGCGGTCGATTTCATGATCGCCCGCCGCGAATTTCGCCGATTCGATGTGCAATCCATCGTGCGCTTCGCATTCGGCGGCCAGCAGGGTGCAATCTTCCGCGATGATCTGCTCAAATACGGGCACGCGAAAAGCGCGCCACAGGCGATCGCGCTGCGCCGCATCGAGACGCGGCTCCCATTGGCGCCGGAAAACGATCACCGCGTGCGTCAGCGTTACCGCGCCCGCCAGCGTTTCCAACCGGGGGAGCGGCGCCGCGATGGCCTGCGGATCGAACTTCGCCGCTTCCTCGTTCCATCCGGAGGGAAAAACGCGCACCGGTCCCAGCGACCGGAATCCGTCCGCGAGCACCGCGCATCGCGGCACTGGACGAATGGGATAAATCATCGCTGCTTTTCGCAGCCCGAGAATTCGCGCCAGCACATTTACAATGTCGGCTCAGCGCGCCAGAATTCTCAGCAAATTTTCCCCGAAAATCGCCCGCGCGTCATGCAGGCTCACGCCAAGCTCGTACAGCGCCGTCGCCTGATCGTCAAAGACCTGATGCTTCCAACCCGGCGGCAGCAGCGCCGAATCGCTGCCGAACAGCAGCCGCTGCGGACCTGCGACGTCCAGCGCGCGCCGGAACACCTGCCGCAAATCAAGGTGCGATTCCTGATAGCGCATCCAGGAATTGGAGCTGGACGTATCCAGGTACACGTTGGGGCACAGATCGGCCAGCATCAGCGCTTCGCGAAAATATCCGGCGCCGAAATGCGGCACGACGAAACGCGCGGCCGGGTAGCGAAGCGCGACGGCATGCAGATCGACCGGATTCGAAAACCGCATGTCGAATGGCGAGGCCAGCCCCAGCTTGCCGCGAATCCCCACGCTCAGCACACCGCAGTGCACAAACACGACGCTCCGGTTTTGTTCCGCCCATTGAAACACCGGCTGCGCGAAATCGTCGTGAACCGAGTAGCCGTGCATCGCCGGAAACAGGCACGCCGCGCTCGCGCCGGCGAAATTCTCGGGCGTCCACATCCGCGGATGGACCATCGCAAAGGCGAAAAATCGACCGGGAAACGCGCGCGCCGCGGCCAGTACGGAGCCTTCGTCGCCGGGCACGCTGGCGATCAGCGCGGCGCGCTCCACGCCATGGCGGTCCAGCTCGCGCGCCCACATCGCCGCGAAGCGTTCCGGCTCTTCCGGCGGCAGGTTGACTCCCGTTTTCGACCTGATTTCCTCCGTCGTGAGCCCGGGCTTTTGCGCGGCGAGCGTGGTGAAAAAACGATGGGAAAAAAAGTGCAGGTGCGCGTCGGCGACGGCGATCGGTCCCCAAGGCGAGTCGCGTTGCACTCGCTAGCCGCCTTCCGCCGCGCCCTTCGGTAACCGCGTCAGGCCGGTCGATAAGGCGAGCTGCGTCAGTCCGGCCACGTTATTCACGCCCAGTTTTTTCATCATGGTTTTGCGGTAACTGCGGACCGTCTGCTCGCGCAGATCGAGCACGACCGCGATTTCCTTGCTCGTCTTGCCCTCCGCCACCATGCGCAGCACCTGTAGCTCGCGCGGCGACAATCCTTCGAGCGCGGCCGGCGCCGCCTTTGCCTGCAAATCGCCTTTCTGAATGCGCGCCAGCAGCCGGTCGGAGACCTGCGGGCTCAGATACGCTCCGCCGCGGGCCACCATGCGCAGCGCCTCCACCAGATCCGTATCCGACGCTTTTTTCAAAATGAAGGCGCGCGCGCCGCTGCGGATCGCGCTCACCACAGAATTTTCATCGTCGTACATCGAAAGGATGATGATTTTACAGGCGGGGTGGTGGCGCAAAATTTCGGCCGTCGTCTCGACGCCGTTCAGCCCCGGAAGGCCGATGTCCATCAGCACCAGATCGGGCCGGTGATTCTTGACGAACTGCACCGCGTCCATGCCCGACTCGGCCTCGCCCACCACGCGAAACTCTTCGCCGCGGCTCAGGATGGCTTTAATGCCGTCGCGCATGATCTTGTGGTCGTCCACCAGCAGGACGTCAAGCGCCATAACCGATCAATTGTACCCTTTAACGATCCTTTAAGATTTCCCGCGCGCAGTTGTGGCCCGGCGCGCCCATCACGCCGCCGCCCGGATGCGCGCCGGAGCCGCATAAATAAAGCCCGCGAACCGGCATCCGGTAGCGCGCGAATCCGGCCACGGGCCGCAGGACAAACATTTGATCCGCGCTCATCTCGCCGTGAAAAATGTTTCCGCCGGTGATGCCGAAACGGCGCTCCAGATCGAGCGGCGTGAGCGTCTGCCGCTCCAGCACGATCGATTTGATATTCGGGCAATATTCCTCGATCACCTCCAGCACGCGATCCGCGTAGCCTTCGCGCAGCTCGTCCCAGGTGGCGCCGCGCAGCGTGTACGGCGCGTATTGCAGAAAAATTCCCATGATGTGGCGGCCCGGCGGCGCAAGCGACGGATCGTACATGGTGGGAATGGTCATCTCGATCAGCGGCGATTGCGACGGGCGGCCGTATTTGGCGTCGTCCCAGGCGCGCTCGATGTAATCGATCGACGGGCAGATGTGCATGGTCGCTTTGTGCTGCGGCCCGGGCGCTCCGGCGAGTGCGCGAAACTCCGGCAAGCCGCTCAGCGCAAGATTCATTTTGAGCGACGTTCCCTCGGACCGGAAGTGCCGAATGTCTTCGAGAAAATCCGGATCGAGGTCGCGCTCCTCCATCAATTGGAGAAAAGTCCGCCGCGGATCGACGCCGCTCGCCACGATGCGCGCCTGAATCTCGTCGCCATTTTCGAGCGCGACGCCGCGAACGCGCCCCTCCTTCACCAAAATTTTCGCGACCGGGGAACTGGTGCGGATCACCGCGCCGCGCGAGCGCGCCGATTCCGCGATCGCATTGGACACCGCGCCCATCCCGCCGCGCACGAATCCCCACAGCCCGCGATGGCCGTTCACGCCGCCCATGCAGTGATGCAACAGAATGTAGGCCGTTCCCGGCGATCGCGGCCCGCCGTTTGCGCCGATCACGCCATCGGTGGCCAGCGTGACCTTCACTTCTTCCGATTCAAACCACTCATCCAAAAAATCCGCCGCGCTTTGAGTGAAAATTTTGATCAGCGCCACAACCTCGCGCTTCGACAACCCACGCATCGATCCGGCCAGCTTCAGATACTCCATCGCATCGCCCATGCCGCCCGGCGGAAACGGAGGCGGCGTGGTGAGCAGCATTTCTTCGGCGACGCGCGCCAGTTTTTCCAGCCGCTCTTCATATCGGGGATAGGTTTCCGCGTCGCGCTTGGAAAATTTCGCGATTTCTTCAATCGTCTTCGCCCGGTCCTGCCACATGAACAGGCACCGCCCATCGGGAAAGGGAGAAAAAAACGCCGGATCTTTCGCGTCGACCTTATATCCGAACTTCTCCAGCTCCAGATCGCGAACCACTTTTTGTTGCAGAAGGCTCGAAAGATACGCCCCCGTCGAGACCCGGTAGCCGGGCCAGATTTCTTCGGTAACGGCGCATCCGCCCACCAGCTCGCGGGCTTCCAAAACGATCACGCGCCGCCTGGCGCGCGCCAGATACGCGGCGGTGACGAGCCCGTTATGCCCGCCGCCGATGATGATTGCATCGAAATTTTCAGGCACAGAGTCTTATCATAGCCGTCACGCGCAAAAATTCCGGATCGCCGCGTCCAGATAGGTTACGCACTCTTCCAACTCGTCGATCGGTACAAACTCGCCCGACTTGTGCGCCACCGTCATATCGCCGGGACCGAAGACGACCGTTTCCGCGCCCGGCGTTCCCAGGTGCGCCGCCTCGGTTCCAAACGCGACCGTGGTCGCGCGCCGGCCGCTGAGCGTTTCGAGCAGCCCCGCCAGCGCATCGTCCCGCGACGGCGCGAATGCCGGATCAAGCCGCTTCACTTCGAGCTCCGCGGCGAAGCCCGCGTCCTTTTCCCGCAGCGCCGCGAGTTCTTCGCGAATCAACTCCGCCGCCCATCCGCCGTCCTGTCCCGGGATCGGCCGCCACTCGACCGTAATACGACATTCTCCCGGCACGATGTTTTTCGCGGATCCGCCCCGGATCACTCCGGCGTTCAGCGTCGTGTAGGAGGGATCGAAAGCGCGATTGCGCCGCGACGCCAGCTTCCTGGATACGCGCTCCAGTGCGAGAATCACGCGCGCTGCGTCGCCAATCGCCGATCGCCCGCTTGCCGGAAAAGCGCTATGCGCCTCTTTTCCCCGAACCACGATCTCCGCCAGCGCGTATCCTTTCCCGGCGCGAACCGGCGCGAGTCCGGTCGGCTCGCCGATAATCGTGTGGCGGGCGCGAAGAGCTTTTTTCTTCGCTAAAAATTTAGCGCCCACGCATCCGATCTCTTCATCGGCTGTGAGCGCGACCGCCAGCGGCGTCGTCAGTTCTTGCGGATCGATCTTCGACGCCGCGCTCAGAACGCAAGCCAGAAATCCTTTGACGTCGCAACTGCCGCGTCCGTACAGCTTCCCGCCGCGAATTTTCGGATTTACCGCTTCCTTCCAATCCGGGTCGAACGGCACCGTATCGGTGTGGCAAACGAGCGCGAGCCCGGCGATTCCGGGCCTGGTGCGGGCCACGACGTTTAATTTCGCGGTTCCCGCGGGATCGGTGTAGGGGTGGCGCTCGATCTTCCATCCCTGGAGAAAATTGAGCGCGTAATTCACCACCGGGACGTTGCTCAGCGAAGAAACCGAGGGGATGGCGACTAAATCGCGCAAAATCGACGCCGTTTTCACCATAAATTCCGCTGAATGCGCGCGAAATTGCGAATTACCTCTTCCTGCGCAGGATGCCGTCCGTCTTGAACGACGCGCTTTCCGCCGATGAAAACCTCGCGAATCGCGGTCCGTTCCAGCGAAAAAACGATGTGATCGAGCAGGGAAGACGGGTCCGCGCCGGCCACCGATAAATCCTCCAGGTCGATGGTGAAGAAATCGGCGGCGCGGCCCGCTTCCAATTTTCCGCCGGGCGAGCCGAGGCTGTCGGCGCCCGATTCCGTGGCGCTTTGAAATAAGCGCCGCGCCAGATCGTCGCTGTCTGAAAGAACCACGCGCTGCAACTTGTTCATTCGCAGATCGTATTCAAGCAGACGCGCGTCCTCCAGCACATCGATCTGAATATTGCTGTCGGTTCCGAAACAAATTTTTGCGCCGGCGTTGTAGAGCAGATCGGCGGGAACGGCGCCGTCGCCCAGATTTCGCTCCGAAGTCGGACAGGCGCAGACCTGCGAATTTCCAAGAAAACCGGCCTCTTCCGGAGTAATGTGGATGGCGTGAATCGCGGTGAAGCGATGATCGAGCAGGCCCTCGCGATGCAGCAGTTCCACCGGCCGGCAGCCGTACTCGCCCAAACAGGCGTCGACTTCGGCCGGCTGCTCGGCCACGTGCATGTGCGTCCTGAGCTTGTTTTCGCGGGCGTATTTCGCGACACGGCGCAAATAGTCGAGCGGAACCGCGCGAATACTGTGCGGCGCGACGCCGACCCAGGCGCGATCGTCGGCGGCCGATTCGCGCAGCGCCTCGGTGTCGGCTATAAAATCCTCGACACGCGGGGTGAGAAACCGGATCTGCCCCGGATCGGGCGGCTTGTTCCATCCGGCGCGAACGTATGCGGTCCGCAGCAGCGCGATTCTGAGGCCCAAATCGCGCGCCGCGCGCAGGATTTCGAGCGCCAGAAGGTTGCGCGGGTGGCAGGCGCTTCCATCCGGCTGATGATGCAGGTAA
>Ga0209062_1002768_pt1 | contig 22214 bp, 24 predicted proteins | sample Coa_R2_2_FD_187158 | JGI IMG/M metagenome (GOLD analysis project Ga0209062, IMG submission 187158) | Surface soil microbial communities from Centralia Pennsylvania, which are recovering from an underground coalmine fire - Coalmine... | ecosystem: Environmental > Terrestrial > Soil > Unclassified...
TTCCAGTATCTCGGTGGGAAGACCGGCTTCAAGAACATAGCCCGCGACCATCGCGACGGCTCGTGCGCCGGAGACGGCCAGATCATTGACGGTTCCATTCACCGCAAGCTCGCCGATCGAGCCGCCGGGAAAGCGAAGTGGATGGACCACGAAGCTGTCGGTGGTAAGGGCCAGGCGCGCGCCGCCGACGTCCACGCGCGCAGCGTCGCCGAGTGGCTCCCATGAAGGTCCGAACAGGATCGGCGCGAACAGGCCGTCGATCAACCTGCGGCTGGCCTTGCCGCCCGCCCCGTGGGCCATCTCCACGCGGGCGTCCTGAAAACGGATCTTTCGCGCCACTCCGCTCATGGCGCGCCCACCGCGGCCTTGCGATGCTCAAACGTATAGTAGGCCGCGCACGATCCTTCCGAGGAAACCATCAGCGCGCCGATGGGATGCTCCGGCGTGCATTCCTTGCCGAACAATTTGCACTGCGCCGGCTGGAGCACGCCCTTGAGAACCTCGCCGCATTGCGCCGCTTTAGGATCGGTGACGCGGACGCCGGGCACCGTGAAGCGCCGCTCCGCGTCCCATTCCGCGTATTCGTCGCGGATGCGCAGAGCCGATTGCGAGATGAATCCCAGGCCGCGCCATTCAAAATACGGGCGCAGTTCAAAAACCTCCGCCAGCGCCTTCAACGCCGAGCGGTTTCCTTCCCACGGCACCACGCGACCGTACTGATTTTCGACCTTCGCTTCGCCGTTTCGAAGCTGCCGCAGCAGCATCGCCACCGCTTGCAGAATATCGAGAGGCTCGAATCCTGAAACAACGATCGGTTTTTTCTCATTGCGCGCGATCCATTCATACGGGCGACAGCCGATCACCGTCGAAACATGACCCGGCCCGATAAACGCGTCGATCCGCATATCCGGCGAATCGAGAATCGCGCGAATGGCGGGAATGATCGTCACGTGATTGCAAAACACCGAAAAATTCCCGATCCCGCGCTCGCGGGCGCGCTTGAGCGTGAGCGCGGTGGATGGCGCGGTCGTCTCAAACCCGATCGCGAAAAACAGGACGTGCCGGTCCGGATTCGCCTCGGCTATTTTCAGGGCATCGGCGGGCGAATAAACAATTCGCACATCCACGCCGCGAGCTTTCTGCTCGAGCGGGCTGCCGTGCGTACCGGGCACGCGCATCATATCTCCGAACGCCGTGAAGATCACTTCCGGCTGCCGCGCCAAGGCCAGTCCATCGTCGATGCGGCCCATCGGAAGAACGCAGACCGGACAGCCGGGGCCATGCACCAGCTCGATATTCCGAGGCAGAAGATCCTTAAGGCCGAAGCGATAAATGGCGTGGGTGTGGCCGCCGCACACCTCCATGAAGCGATAATGCCGCGACGGATCAATCAGGCGGCGAATTTCCTCGCGCGCTTTCCCGATCAGCTCCGGACGGCGAAATTCATCGACGTATTTCATGCTTCAGGTCGCCTCCAGGCCCTGGCGCAGCTCGATCGCGGCGGCTTCGGTTTCACCCAGCGCTTCGAGCAACCGGATCTGCTCCATCGCGTGCCGTTCGCTGACCTTGCTCATCGCGAATCCGACGTGGATCAGCACCCAATCGCCGACGCGGCCTGGGTCCGCCTCCTCAAGCAAACCGAGATCCACTTTGCGGCGCACGCCGAGCACTTCCACCAGCGCCTGCGCCGAATCGCCAGGCAGCATCTCTACGATTTTTCCGGGAATCGCCAGGCACATAAGCTCAGCTTAAGCTCCATCTTTTTCACAATCGCGATGTTACGGTTAACCCCGCGCCGTCATGGATCAGCCGTTCGACAACATTGGCGGCCTCTTCGACCGCTGCGGCCACCGGCTTGCTGAGGCCGATTTTTCCTTCCTCCGGACCCAGATCGGCCGGCTCGCATCCGACGATCAGGACCGGGCACGCCGCGCCCATCGATTTCGTCGCGCGCAGAACGCTCGCCGGATCCATGCTGTGCGGATCAAGCGCCGCAACGCCCGCCTGTTCATCCGGCTCGATGACGTGGATCGTGCCCGGCTCGGCGCCGCGCGGGCAGGCGTCCACCAGAATCGCCAGATCGTAGGGCTCCATAAGCGAGTACGCCAGGTCCAGCCCGCGAATTCCGAAATCCTTCAGAACCACGCCTTCCGGCAGCGGGCGCGATCGCAGAAGGCGCGCCACCTCGCAGCCAAATCCGTCGTCGCCGAGAAAAATGTTGCCGATGCAGGCCACCAGAATTTTCACAGCGGCTCCACTTCATCGGCGTGAAAAAAGAAACGGTGACCCGGCTGCCGGAGCATGCCGAGATCCCGGCCCGGATCTTCCTCAAGCACCACCGCGATTTGAATTTTTCCTTCGTAATCCTGTTCGAGCTTTTCAACAATCGCGATCTTTCCGGCGAGAATCGAATCCATGATGTCCGCCCCGGGTTTGGGCCGCAGCCGTACGCGATCTCCGGCGCGAACTTCGGTGCCGGCGATCGACACCTGCTCCAGAGGATTAAAGTCTTCGAGAAGATGCCACTCCCATTCGTTCATTTGAGTCCACGTAAGGCGCCGTGCAGCTTCGCGAAATGCTCCGGCGGAAGCGTTTCAGTTCGCTCCAGAATGCGGCGGGCGCGTTCATCGCCGGTGCGAACCTCCTGCTTTTCTTCTTCGGTCATGGTCAGGATGCGCAGCGCGAGAATTTCGTCGATCTCGGTCGCGTCAAACAGATCGCCGGGACTTTCCGGCGCAATCCGCGGATAATCGTACAAAATGATCGGCGATACAAGCATCATTTCGCGCTCGCCGGGCTCGCCGGCCAGCACCGGCCACGCGCCCACGTTGCGGCAGCCTTCCGCGGCCTCGCGAAACTGCTCCTCGGGCTCCAGGAGCGAAACAAACCGCCCGCCTTCGACGCGCAAAATGTGATGCGCCGAAACCATCGAGCGCGCGAGCGCCTTCTCGCGATTCAAAAACTCGCCATCGGCGCAGTTGCGAACGCGCGCGACGATCTTTCGCAGACTCCCGCCGAGCGGCTCCCAGCGGATCTCGATTTCTCCCTCAATCGCGCCATCAAAAGAGAACGACTCGCGCCGCGGCGAATCGGGCTCGGCCGCGATGCTCACCTCGCGTTCGCGGCCTTCCTGCCAATCTCCGCGATCGATCAGTTGCAGGAATCGCGTTTTCATTTCGATCGCCGGTGATGCGCCTTCGATCAGACACTCGGTCCAGATTTCGAACGTATCCGGTTCCCGGCAGAACGCCGGCGGATAAAGAACGCCGAAATTGAATCGCTGCCGGTTCTTCATCGCCGAGCGGCGGTACGGGTACAAGAGATAGCCCTCATATAAAACCGCATTGGCGATGGTTTCGACGGCTTGGAAATTCACTGTGGTTAGACCCATTCGCGCCCGTTTCATAACAGTTGTTTCGGCGGAATGGCAAGCCGTGCCAAGATAGAACAATGGGGTCGGGCGAGTCGCTAACGGGGCGCTTCTGGTGTCTGATCGGCGCGACGTTTCTCGGGTTTCTCGGCTTCGGATCCGTGCTGCCGGCGCTGGCTCCCCATATCCACAACGATTTGGCCGGATCGGATCGCGCCGTCGGCTTCGTGATTGGAACGTTTTCCGTGGTCGCCTTGTGCAGCCGGCCGTTCGCTGGAAAGCTGGCGGATCAGAAAGGCCGCAAGCGCGCGTTTCTCACCGGCCTTTGTAGCTGCACGCTGGCCGGCGCCGCTTATCTGCTGCCATTCGGCGTCGGCGCAATGTATGTGGCGCGATCCTTGCAGGGTCTGGGCGAGGCTTGTCTGTACACCGGAGCCGCGGCTTGGGCGGTGGAAGTGGCGGGCGTGCAGCGCAGTGCCCGCGCGCTCGGATACGTGAGCAGCGGGATCTGGGGCGGCATCGCCGCCGGACCGCTGGTGGGGCAGCTTCTTGGCTCCTTCGATCACGCCGCGAAATTTCAAATCGTGGCGGCGCTTTCGGCCATGGCGCTGCTCAGCCGCATTCCCGAGGATTATCGCCCTTCGGCGCATACAAGGCGCCCCGGCTGGCTGCGCGCATCGCTCATCCCCGCGGGAATTTCCGTCGGCTTTACTAACGTGCATTATCCCGTCATCACCGGGTTTTTGATCTTGCATTTGGCGCGCCACGGCAACGCCGGACCCGCCGCGTTCTCCACTTACGCCGGCTTCGTTCTTCTTTCGCGTTTCTTCCTGGGTGGATTGCCGGATCGGATCCACCCCAGAATCACGTTCTATTCGGGACTGGCGAGCATGGCCATTGGATTGGCGATTCTCGCCGCCGCACCCGCCTTCACCGGCGCCGTCATCGGAGCCGGGCTGCTCGGCTTCGGCTTTTCATTTCCCTGGGCCTCCGTTGCGTCCTCGGTTCTGCGCAGAACGCGCGATGGCGAGCGCGGATCGGCGGTTAGCGTGCTCAGCGCGTTTTACGATCTGTTTGTCGGCATGAGTTCGTTCTCGGCTGGATTGCTGGCTAACGCGTTCGGATACGAGTCCGCGTTCGTGATGGCGATCCTCGCCCTGGGAGCGGCGGCGGTCGCGGGACGCTTCGTCTTCGCCCCTCCGGCCGAACCAGCCCTCCAGGAATTAACGCCCGCGCGGGAAGTCGACTCGCTGTTTTAAAACGGGAAATCTCTCGCCGGTCGGCGATCCACCGACAGCGGTGTCGCCGTCATAGTCTTTACACCCGCCAGAGCATCGTTTACGGTTGAAATGATGACGGGAGCGCGCGCCGCGCTCTTCTCGCGGACCGAAAGCAGTATGCAGAATTCAAAGGACCGCATCCATTTCGTTTTCAAACCCGAACCAATCAGGAATTGTAATGCCAGATACAGTTGTACACGTTCTCTGGATCAATGCCGGGCTGAGCTGCGACGGCGATTCCGTCTCGCTCACCGCCGCGCAGACGCCGAGCATTGAAGATATCGCCATGGGCGCGCTGCCCGGCCTGCCCAAAGTCGAGTTTCATTGGCCGCTGGTCGATTATAAAGTCGGCGCGGATTTCATGGAGCCGTACTGGCGCGCGGCGGAGGGCAAAATCGATCCTTTCGTGCTGATCATCGAAGGTTCCATCGCCAACGAGCGCATCAAGCGCGAAGGATACTGGACCGGCTTCGGCAACGATCCTGACACCGGGCAGCCCGTCACCCTGATGGAATGGATCGACAAGCTCGCGCCCAAAGCATGGGGAGTGGTGGCCGCGGGCACCTGCGCGACCTACGGCGGCATTCATGCCATGCAAGGCAATCCCACCGGCGCGATGGGCTTGCCGGATTATCTCGGTTGGAACTGGAGATCGAAAGCGGGACTGCCCATCGTCTGCGTCCCGGGTTGCCCGATTCAACCCGACAATATGTCGGAAACGCTGCTCTATCTCTTGTACCAGGCGATGGGAACGGCGCCGATGATCCCGCTCGACGATAAGCTGCGGCCCACCTGGCTGTTCCAGGAAACGGTGCATCAGGGCTGCGATCGCGGCGGCTATTACGAGGAAGGCGATTTCGCCAAAGAATACGGCACGCGCCAATGCCTGGTGAAGATGGGCTGCTGGGGTCCGGTGGTCCACTGCAACGTAACCAAGCGCGGATGGATGGACGGCATCGGCGGATGTCCCAATGTCGGCGGCATCTGCATCGCCTGCACCATGCCGGGGTTCCCGGATAAATTCATGCCGTTCATGGATGAGCCGCCGGGCAGCCGCATGTCCACCGAGCTTACCGGCCATTTTTACGGCCCCATGATCCGCCGCCTGCGCGACATCACCAAACATACGGTCGATCAGGAGCCGAGGTGGCGTCATCCCGGAAGCGAGCTGACCACCGGTTATCGACGGCCGTGGACGCATTGAGCAACAAAGAGGAATTATGGCAACACAAATTGATGAACTCGCCGGCGCGGAACGGCAGGGAAGAAATCTGGTCGACGTTTCCTGGGATCCGATTACGCGCATCGTCGGCAGCCTCGGTATTTACACCAAAATCGACTTCGGCACGCGCCGCGTGGCGGAATGCTATTCGACGTCCTCGATTTTTCGGGGATATTCGTTGTTCATGCGCGGCAAGGATCCGCGCGATTCGCACTTCATCACCAGCCGAATCTGCGGAATCTGCGGCGATAATCACGCCACCTGCTCGGTTTACAACCAGAACATGGCTTACGGCATCCACGCTCCGGAAACCGGCGAGTGGATCATCAACTGCGGAGAGGCGGCCGAGTACATGTTCGATCACAACATCTTCCAGGAAAACCTGGTCGGCGTCGATTTCTGCGAAAAGATGGTGCGGGAAACCAATCCCGGTGTGTGGGAAAAAGCCGAGCGCCGGGAAGCGCCGCACGCCGCCGATCACGGTTATCGCACCATCGGCGACATCATGAAGTCGCTGAATCCGTTCGAGGGCGAATTTTATCGCGAGGCGCTGGTGATGAGCCGGCTGACTCGCGAAATGTTCTGCCTGATGGAAGGACGGCACGTGCATCCGTCGACGCTCTATGGCGGCGGCGTCGGCACGGTCGCCACCACCCAGCTCTTTACCGATTACCTGACGCGCCTGATGAAATATATCGAATTCATGAAGCGCGTCGTGCCGATGCACGACGATCTGTTCGACTTCATCTATGAGGCCATGCCGGGATATGAAGAAGTCGGCCGGCGGCGCGTCCTGCTCGGCTGCTGGAGCAGTTGGCAGAATCCGGAATACTGCGATTTTAAATACGAGCACATGACCGACTGGGGCAAAAAGGCTTACGTCTCGCCCGGTGTTGTTGTGGATGGCAAGCTGGTCACCAACGATCTGGTGAAGATCAACCTGGGGATTCGCATTTTGCTCGGCAGCTCCTATTACGACGACTGGGCGGACCGGCAGCCGTTTGTGACCCGCGATCCGATCGGCAATCCCGTCGATATGCGGCATCCCTGGAATCAGCAGACCATCCCGAAGCCGCAGAAGCGCGAATTCGGCGAAAAATACAGTTGGGTGATGTCCCCGCGCTGGTTCGACGGCAAGGATTATCTCGCGCTCGATACCGGCGGCGGACCGATTGCGCGCCTGTGGTCGACCGCGCTCAACGGCCTGGTCGATATCGGATACGTGAAAGCCACCGGCAGCAGCGTTCAGATTCATCTGCCGAAATCCGCAACCAAGGGGCCGGTCACGTTCGAATGGAAAATCCCGCGGTGGTCCAACGCGATCGAGCGCGACCGCGCCCGCACTTACTTCCAGGCTTACGCCGCGGCCGCCGGCTTGTACTTCTGCGAAAAAGGCCTGGACTGCGTGCGCAAGGGCAAAACGAAAACCTGGGAGGACTTCAAAGTTCCCGACGAAGCGATCTCCTGCGGATTTACCGAGGCGGTGCGCGGCGTGCTTTCGCACCACATGGTGATTCGCGGCGGAAAAATCGCCAACTATCATCCTTATCCGCCAACTCCGTGGAACGCCAGCCCTCGCGATTCCTACGGCACGCCGGGTCCCTATGAGGACGCCGTCCAAGGATGCCCGATTTTCGAGGAAAACGGCCGCGAAAATTTCAAGGGTATCGACATCATGCGAACGGTTCGCAGCTTCGATCCGTGCCTGCCCTGCGGCGTTCATATGTATCTCGGCAACGGCAAAACGATCGAGCAGCGGCACGTGCCTTCGCCTTACGCCGAGGGCGCCGCGTGATTTCTTGAATCTCTGGTGGAGGCCGCCGCGATTGGACGTTGATCAAACGGTTGCGCGCATCGAAGAACTGCTCGAACTCGCCGGCGGCGGGCCGGCCGAGGAACTGATGCGTCTGCTGATGCAGCTTTATGGCGAAGGATTAAAACGAATTCTCGCCGTCCTGAAGGGTTCCGAATACGCCGCGCGCCTGGCCGAGGACAAACTCGTCGGCAGCTTGTTTTTACTTCATGATCTTCACCCCATCGATCCGGAAACCCGCTTGCGCGATGCCCTGCGGCGCCTGGAGGCCGCCTTTGGATCGCATTTCGAGCTTGCGGGCATTTCAGAAAAAATCGCGCGCATCCGGATCGGGAAAAATGGCGCTCCGCTGCCCGCCGGAATCGCGCAGGTGATCGAACGCGCGGCTCTCGATGCCGCGCCGGAAATCGAAGCCGTCGCCGTCGAGGGCCTGCCCGCCGCGCCGCTGGTGCAGATCGGAATTTAAAATGGAAGCGCTGCTGAAACTTCGCCGGCTAATGGAGCCCCCGCCGCCGAAATCCGAAAAATGCGAGCTGTGCGGCGCCGTGATTTCGCCCGGACACTCGCATGTCGTCGATATCGAAAGGCATCGTCTGCTGTGCGCCTGCCGGCCGTGTTCTCTGCTGTTCGCAAATTCCGCAGCGGCGGGCGGCAAACTCCGATCCGTTCCGCGGCGTTATCGCAATGTGCCGAACGTTGATCTTGCAGCCGAAAATATACCGGCGGGCGCCGCTTTTTTTATCCGCGACTCGACGGCCAATCGCCTGCGCGTATTTTATCCCAGCCCCGCCGGCGCGACCGAATCGGAAATTTCCCCGGAAACGTTCCTGAATGCGCGGCCGTTCGCATTGCCTGAGCCGGATGTCGAGGCGCTGCTGGTCACCGGACGAGCCGCCTGGATTGTGCCGGTCGATGTCTGCTATGAACTCATCGGCCGGATTCGCCAGTCCTGGCGCGGCTTCGCCGGCGGACGCGACGCTTTGCGCCGGATCGACGATTTTCTCGACAGACTTAAGGAGACGGAACCGGCATGACCGATTTTGCAGTCGCCGGCGCGCGAGCGCTGCCGCACGCAGCCGCACCCACCATCGCGTTCGGCTTGCGCATCCGCGATCCGCGCCCGATTCAGGCCATCCTGCTGAACTGCCAGTTGCGAATCGAGCCGCGCCGCCGTCCGCACACGCTCGAAGAAAAACAACGGTTAGCGGACATCTTCGGCGCACCGGACCGCTGGGGCGAAACTCTGCATCCGCTCACCTGGACGCAAGCCACCGTCAACGTTCCGGCGTTTGAAGGCGGCGCGAAAGTTAATCTTCCCGTTCCTTGCACCTACGATTTCGAAGTGACCGCGGCGAAATATCTGGCGGCGATGGAAAACGGCGAAATTCCGCTGCGATTCCTGTTCAGCGGCACCATTTTCGTCAAATCCGAAACGGGTTTCCTGGTCGAGCAGATCCCCTGGAGCAAGGACGCCGCGTATCGGATGCCCGTCGCGATATGGCGCGAGGTGATGAATTTTTATTTTCCGTCCAGCGGATGGATCCGTTTACAGCGCGACACGCTCGCTCGTTTGCAGCGCGAACGCGCCCAACACGGGTACACGAGCTGGGAGGAGCTTTTCGAATCGCTGCTTGCCGAATCCACTCACAAAGGAGAGTTGAAATGCGCACCTTTGGCTGGGCCGTCGCGATAATCGCTGGCGGATATACCGCTTTTGTGGTTTTAAAATCGATTCCCGATATCGGCCGTTACATTAAACTCAGCACCATGTAGTACTTCTGCGATTCACCGGCCGGAAACGGCCATTCGCCGAATCGATCTCGGATCCGGTAAGTAAGCTTGCTAACATCGCTTACGGAAGGATTTCGCGATGGCCGACTCGCCCGAAGCACCGAAATCGCCCTGGGAGCGGAAAATCGAAGCCCGGCGGCGCCGTTTTGATGCGAAAATGGCGCGTCTTCAGCAGCGGATTGAGCAGCGCAGCCGGAGCTGGGACGCTTGCGCGGCGCGGCGCGCGCATTTTCACACCGGCTTCGGCGGCGCGATTATCGGGCTGATCCTGACGGGAATCGGCATCCTCCTGCTTCTGCAAAATCTCGGGATCGTCGTCATTGAGAATCTTTGGGATTACTGGCCGGTCATCTTGATCGCCGCCGGCATCTCCAAGCTGCTGAACTCCTGGGGGGCCGGCGGGCGGATCGCGGGCGGGATCGTCGCCGCGTTCGGGACCGTTTTCCTGCTTCGCAACTTCGGCATTATTCACGGAAACGTGTGGGGCTTTTTCTGGCCCGCGATCCTGATCGCCATTGGCCTGGGGATGCTCCTGCGCGCGCTCGAATCCGGAGGCCACCCGTGGGCCGGTCCGTGGCGCTCAAATGCCACGTTAAACGATGAGAGCACGCTCAATTCGGCCGGAATTCACGCGGTTTTCTCGCACGCCGAGCGCAGTTTCGACACGCAGCAGTTCGAGGGCGGAGAAGTAAACGCGGTCTTCGGGGGCGTGGAACTGGATCTGACCAGGGCGGCGATGAAAGGCGATCAGGCGCGCCTGGAGTGCAACGCGGTTTTTGGCGGAGTCGAGGTGACCGTGCCCGAAACGTGGACGGTGGTAATGCGCGGCACCGGAATTTTCGGCGGCTTCTCCGATCGGACGGTCCCGCCGGTACGTGGCGACGTGAAATCGCCGTCTCTTTTTGTCACCGGCAGCGCGGTGTTTGGCGGCGTTACTGTAAAAAACTGATGCACCCGATTCTGGCCAAACGAACGTGGTTCGCCTCGTACCTGGGCCTGTGGGGATTTTTCGCGCTGATGCTTTCGGCGCTGCTGCGCATTCCCGCAACGCTCACCTGGCGCGAGGCGCTGCTGATCGCGGCGCCGCTGTGCTTTTTCTACGCGTTTTGCTGCCTGACGCCCTGGTATATGTGCCGCCAGATCCAGCTTCCGCGGCGAACCTGGCTCAGCGTGATTCTGAATCATTTCGGCGCGGCCGTGATCGCCACGGCCCTGTGGGTGGAACTGGCGCGGCTGATCGCCTATCTTCTCGGCGCCGGACTGCGGCTGCGGCCCGGCATTCCCGACCTGGTCATCGTGGCGATGCTGCTTTATTCCTTGTCGGTCGCGCTGCACTATGTTCTGTTCGCGCTGGAGCAGTCCCGGCAGGCGCAGATCCAGGCCCGCGAAGCCGAGCTGCGCGCGCTGAAGGCGCAGATCAATCCGCATTTCTTATTCAACAGCCTCAACTCGATCACCGCGCTGGCCGGCAGCGACCCGGCTCGCGCGCGCGAAATGTGCATCCGGCTGTCCGATTTTCTGCGCAATACGCTCGGTTTGGGTGAAAAAGAGAGCATTTCCTGGCGCGAGGAACTGGCGCTGGCCCGGACCTATCTTGACGTCGAGCAGGTTCGCTACGGATCGCGGCTGCGCGTTGAAATGAATGTCGACGATTCCTGCGCCGATTGCCTGATTCCGCCTCTGGTCTTGCAGCCTCTGATCGAGAACGCGGTGAAGCACGGAATCGCGACCATGGTCGATGGAGGAATCATCAAAGTGGAGGGACGGGTGAACGATGGCCTGCTCGAAGTGAGCGTGGAGAACGGCTTCGATCCCGATTCTCCCGCGCCGCGCCGCCACGGGCTGGGCTTGCGCAATGTCCGCAGCCGCTTGGAAACCCGCTTCGGCCCGGAGGCGCGGCTGACGGCGAAGGCGGTGAAAAATCAATTTCGGGCGGAAATGATCGTGCCCTGCCGAAGGAATGCATGACTCCCATTCGCGCCGTCATCGTGGACGACGAAGATCTCGCGCGGCAGCTTCTGCGTGAATATCTGGAGGAAGCCGCCGGCGTGGACGTCATCGCCGAATGCGCCAATGGCTTTGAGGCGGTGAAGACCATCGGCGAGCTGAAGCCCGACGTCGTATTTTTAGACGTGCAGATGCCCAAGCTCGACGGCTTCGAAGTTCTGGAGTTGATCGACACGCCGGCCGCCATTATTTTCGTCACCGCCTACGATCAGTACGCCATGCGCGCCTTCGACGCGAGCGCGGTCGATTATTTGCTCAAGCCGTTCAGCGTCGATCGGCTGCATAAAGCGCTCGAAAAAGTCCGGGGGCGGCTGGGAAATCCCGCGCCGCCGATCGCCGCCGCCGAGCTTTCCGCCGCCGCCCGCCCGCCGGAGCGGAAACTGGAGCGGGTGGTGGTGAAAGACGGCACGAAGGTTCACATCATCCCGATCGATCGCCTGGATTACGTCGAAGCGCAGGACGATTACATCGCCTTGCGCAGCGAAAAGAAAAATTATCTGAAGCAGCAGACCATTTCGAGCATCGAAACGCAACTGGATCCCAAGAAATTCGTGCGAATTCACCGCTCCTACATCGTGAACCTGGAACGAATCGCGCGCATCGAGCCGTACACGCGCGACAGTCGCGTCGCGGTGCTGAGCGACGGCACACAGCTTCCGGTCAGCCGCTCCGGCCATGCGAAGCTGAAATCGCTTCTGGGCGAGACGGTATAAGCGCCCGCTCTTTTGCGGAAAGCTGTTAGCATATTTACCTATGAGTCTTTTCCGCACCAAACCGTTATCCACGTTGCTTGCGCAGGCCGACGAAAAAGGCGGCCTGAAGCGCACTTTGAGATGGCCGGGTTTGGTGGCGCTGGGCATCGGCGCGATCATCGGCGCCGGCATTTTCGTGCGCACGGCGGCGGCGGCCGGCCAAAACGCGGGACCCTCGGTAACGCTATCGTTCATCGTCGCGGCGATCGGGTGCGCGTTCGCGGGTTTGTGCTACGCGGAGTTCGCCGCCATGATTCCGGTGGCCGGAAGCGCTTATACCTACGCCTACGTCACCATGGGCGAGCTGGTTGCCTGGGTGATCGGATGGGCCCTGATCCTGGAGTACGCGCTCGGCGCGGCGACGCTGTCCATTGCCTGGACCGAGTACTTCAATCAATTATTTCCCGATCTGATTCCCTGGGCCTGGCGGCATTCGCCGCTGCAAACCGGACCGGGCGGCGTGCACGGCATCGTCAACGGCCCCGCGGTGCTGATTTTGCTGGTTTTGACGCTGCTCCTGATTAAAGGCACGTCGGAATCGGCCATCGTCAACGCGATCATCGTCGCCGTTAAGGTGACGATCGTGATCATGATTATCGCGCTCGGCTGGCAGTTCATCCGGCCGGAGAACCACACCCCGTTCTTGCTTCCCGCCGATTCGACTCACGAGGGATTTTTCAAACACGGCTGGGGTGGCGTGCTGGGCGGCGCCGGGGTGGTGTTTTTCGCGTTCATCGGCTTCGACGCCGTTTCGACCGCCGCGCAGGAGACCATCGATCCCGGAAAAAACATGCCCATCGGCATCATGGGATCACTGGCGGTTTGCACCGTCCTGTATATCCTGTTTAGCTGGGTTCTGACCGGCGTTTCGCCCTCGGCCGATTTCGTCGATCCCAACAAGGGGATGGAAGCGTCGGTCGCTTACGCGATCAAGACTTACATGACCGGATACGGGTGGCTGGCGACGCTGGTGACGGTCGCGATTCTTGCGGGATTTTCGTCGGTGATGCTGGTCATGTTGCTCGGCCAGAGCCGCGTTTTTTATTCGATGGCGAAAGATGGCCTGCTGCCGCGGCTGTTTTCCGAGGTTCATCCGACCTTCCGCACGCCCTATAAGTGCAACGCGGTTCTATACTTTTTCGTCGCCGCGATCGGCGGATTCTTGCCCGGCGATATCACCGGAAATCTGACCTCGATCGGGACCCTGTTCGCCTTCGTGCTGGTGTCGCTAGGTGTGTGGATTTTACGCCGCAAGAGCCCGAACCAGGCACGCCCGTTCCGGACGCCGCTGGTACCGCTGGTGCCCATCCTGGGGATGGTGGTCTGCGGATTAATGATTATCGGCCTCGATTCCACGACGCAGCTTGCGGCGCTGGTCTGGATGGCGATCGGCCTCGCCGTTTATTTCCTGTACGCCAAGGGCCATAGTAATCTGAGCGAGCCGGAATTGGGCGCCTCGCTTCCGGCCGAAGCGGGGGATTAGCGGCGAAACGGTCCCGGATTTGCCCCTGCCATCGGGCATAATTCCCTTTGACTCCGTGCTCAATTTCATGGCATACTTCCACCGTATTGGAGTGCTCAGGTTGACTCGGTCCGTTCGGTTCCCGCCTTTCATGGCCTGCCCGGTCTTTGTCTCCGTCTCCAGTTACAGTCAGGAGTGTTTCGAGTGAAAAAGCTTTTCGTGGGAAATCTCCCCTATGCGGCAAATGAGACGGACGTACAGAACTTTTTTGCCGATAATGGCGTGACGGTGGACTCAGTCACGGTCATGCGCGACCGTTTTACCGGCCAGGCTCGCGGATTCGGGTTTGTGGAAATCAACGACGATGCCGCGGCCATGCGCGCCGTGGACGCCTGCCACGGCAAGGATCTGATGGGCCGCACGTTAGTGGTGAACGAGGCGCGGCCGATGACGGCGAGGGAAGGCGGCGGCAGCCGAGGTCCGCGGCGGCAGTAAATCCCCCGCGGAGTTACCCCGGGATGAATGCGGGCTTGTCCGCGCGCGCACCCGCCAGGTTCTGCAAATCTGAATCGAGCTAATTTGCGCCCGGCTTCTGGCCCGCCAGGAATTCCTTCATCTGGTCGACGGCGTAGTCGACCTTCATATCGAAAATGCGCTTGCCCAGCTCCGGCGTCGACGGACGCGCATCGCCGGTGATGCCGTTGTTGATGCGCGGCGCGTTCGGATCGCGGCGCTGCCCGCGCACGGGGACCGGATCGCCGACGGCGGTTTTGATCAGGTCCTTGCGCACCCATTCCCAATCGTGGTTGTCGCGGGTGCTCAGGTACAGCATTTCCGAAGTATCCATGATGCTGGCGTGACCATAAGACGGGTAGTGATTATCGGCCAGCCACTTCCAATAATCGTTCTGCGCCTTTTCATACATGCGATCGCAGAAATAGACGTGAACACCCTTGGCCGAATACTTGGCGTCCAGCTCCTTGGCGACTTCGCCCAGTTCCTTCTGGCCGCCGCCGTGATCGCCCATGAGGAAGACATTCTTAAATCCGTTTTTGATGAGCTGCTCGGCGACGCGCTCGTTGACGTCCTTGAAAATCGGCCCGGTGAGCCCGATGGTGCCCCAAGGCAGGCTGTCGGGAGCTTCATTGACCGAGTACGGAATCACCGGCGCGACCAGCGTGTGGCCGAGCTTGAGCGCAATGGCGCGCGCGGTCTGTTCCCCCATCAGATTATGGCCGCCGACAACGTTCTGCGGGCCGCGCTGCTCGACGCCGCCGTTGTAGACGATCACATTGATCATGCCTTCATCCTGGATGGCGTGCTTGATCTCGGCCCAGGTCATCATTTGCAATTCGACCACCGGTTTTTCGGGGGGCTGGGCGGAGAGAAGAAGAGCGGAACAGGCAAGCAGTATAATCGGTGTTCTCATACGTGTGATACATCATATCAGGCGGCAAGCGGGATTTCGAAGCGGAGCGCGACATCGCCAACAACTCACGCGCTCTGCCGGCGATTCAGCCGAGTCTGACGCCGGATCTGGTTAAGGCGCGATTGATGAAGACCGCGGGCAAGGCGTTCCCGTTTGCAAGCTGCACCACCGATTCGGGCCAGACCTAATATGCGTTCGCGGGCTTCAGCGTAAACACTTTTTCCGCTACTGAATCTACCTTCGCGCGCGAATAGAAGATCGGGAAGTACTTGCCGCGCGCCCACAATTCGTACAGGTCGCGATAGTGCGAATCGTCGGGGTCGCCGGATTGGCCGGGGTTATTCAATCCCACGGAATTGTCCCAATTTTCGGTATCGGCGACGATTTTGAACGATCCGCCGGAGGTTTGATTATCGCCGCCGCCGGTGGCCGTGATGGTGTAGCTGTCGCCGCCGCGCGGGAAATGGCCGACGTCGAATTTATCGCGCAGATCCGGACGCACCGCGTCGCTCATCGGACTCAAAATTCGCGCGTAGTGATACGCCCCGAGCTTCCACTTCTCCATATCCGGGCCGAGCCGGCGTGACAACTCCGCCACCGCTTCTTCCAAACTCCTCACCAGAAGAGCGTTCCGGCCGGCGATGGGATCGCTTCCAAAGCGTCCGTCCGGCGCCTGCATCCAGCTCACGATGCGCGACATCGGCGGCATCCCGATAAACGCGCGTGCTTCCTTGGGAACCACCACTTCGCGAACATTCGCCATCAGGCGCCGCTGGAACATCTCGTAAATGCCCGCCGCGACGGAATCGCGGTCGAGCGAAAAATTCCAGTGGAGCAGCCGCTCCGCCGCTTTTTGCGCCGCTGCGTTTGAAACATCGAGATCGGCGAGCAGCGGAACCAGGCTGCGCGCCGGGATCGACAAATTATTGTTCTGAAGCTGGACCATATCGGCCACCGAAAATTTGCGGCCGGAGCCCAAAAATTCCGCCACGCTTTGGGCGCGATAGGGATCGGCCCAGGTGTAATGCAGCGCTTCCTTATACGGCCAATCCGGTGGGATTTGGTATTCGTTTGAGGTGTTATAGAACCCTTTTTGCGGATTCAGGACGTTCGGCAGGGCCTTGATCGGAAGATAGCCGTCCCACTCATAACGGCCGTCGCCGGGCACCGGAACCAGTCCGCTCCAGTTCGGACGCTGCGGCGCAATGCCGACCGCCTGATAGCCGATGTTGCCGTCGCGATCGGCCCACACCATGTTTTCCGCGGGAATGCGGCTATAGGCGCAGGCGTCGCGGAACTCCTGCCAGCTATGCGCCTGATCCATGCGCAGGCTCGCCAGATAAGGAGCGCCGCCGATTTCCCGCCAGGCGGCGCGCACGGCGTATGCCTTGTGATGCGCCCGGTCCTCGAACACGACGGGACCGTGGCGCGTGTACTTCAGTTCGACTGCAACCGGCGGTTCGTCCTTTACCGGAATCGTCTCCCTGACGATATCCATTGATTCCCACGCGCCCTGATAGCGATATTGGTTGGGGTTTTCAGGATTCGTGTCGTAGACGTAGAGGTCCTCGCTATCGGTGCCGAAAATCGTCAGACCCCACGCGCCGAAATCGTTATGTCCGATGGAGACGCCGGGAAGCGCGGGCTCGCCGCCGCCGATCACGTTCCAGCCGGGCGCCACCAGATGGACCCAATAGCGCAGCGACGGCGCTTCCTGCACGCGATGCGGATCGTTCATTAAAAGCGGATAGCCGCTCTCGGTGAGCCGGCCGCTCACTACCCAGTTGTTGCTGCCGATATCTTCGCGGCGCTGGCTGAGGTCGATCGGGGAGAAGGGCACCTCAAGCCGTGCGGCGTTTTTCGGATTGCGATATTCAGCCGTCAGTTCGTCCGGCGTGAACTTGAGCGGAGTGCGGTAAGCGCGGTAGAGATCCAAAATTTCTTTGCTGAGGAGCGAGGCGTCGATGGCCGGGTCCATTTCAAGATTCGGATTCGGCGGCTGGAAATAGTCGATATCCTTTACATTTTCCGCGCCGATGGCGCGCACCGCCAGCGCGATGTTCAGCTCCTGTTCGATATTGCCGAGCAGGCCGTTGAAGCGGGAAATGACGGCGGCGCTGGTCCATTTGCCCGGCTTGATGCCGAGCATTTTGAAATCGATGGGCAGCAGCGCCGGGTTGCGCTCGGTTTCCGCGATATACGCGTTGATTCCATCCACGAACGCGGCTATGATCGCGGCGCCGCGCGGATGATACCAGTTGAGCTCCTGGTTGAGATCGCCGCGAAAGCGAAAAAGCCGGTTGCCGATATCGCGCTTCAGCTCTTTTTTGCCGAGAATTTCCGCCACCGTTCCGGTCGCCTGGCGCCGCCACATTTCGAGCTGAAACAAACGATCGCGCGCGACGTTGTAGCCTTGAGCGAAGAACAGATCGTGCTCGTCCTGGGCGTAGATATGCGAGATGCCCCAGTGATCCTTGACGATTTCGACCGGCTGCCGGAGTCCTGAAAGCGAAAGCGTCTGCGATGGAGGAGCCGCCCATCCGCGCGGTGAAAGCAGACAAAGAACGGAAATAACGCCCGCCAGAGGCAGAAGAGCGGTTTTCATAGCTCTTCTTTTTTATCACGCAGGCGATCGATGATAAAAATCACCAGTCGCGCAGGGACCGGCGAAACTCGCTAGCCTCGCGCCGCGCTTCCGCCCGTGCCTGGCGTGCCTGGCGCATCGCCTCCATCCTCATTTGGAACGCTTCATGGCGCAGTTGCGCGGCCTGGCGCCTCATCTCGGCGCGGAAGCGGCGAGCCTCCTGGCGGCCATCGCAGGACGCCGCAAAGACCGGGATCGCCAGCAGCATGCTCAGAATCAACGCAAGCTTCATCCACCCTCCTTTCGGAGATAATACGGCGATTCCGCGATTTGGTTTCCTAAAAAATCACTTCACGGCGAGCCAGGCCAGAAACAGGCCGTCCGGCTCGACGTCTTCCCAATAGGAAATCGGCCGGCTGCGGACTTCCCGGCAATCGCGCGAGAGCAATTTTTCGAGCTGTTTCCGGGCGAACCATTGCTCCCATTGCGGAGTTTCCAGGCGGCCCCAGGCTTCGCGATTCTTGTCGATGATGGCGATGCGGCCGCCGGGCTTGACGATGCGGCACAGCTCGGAGACGGCGCGCGGGATATCGATGGCATGCTCGAGCGATTCGGTGGCATAAGCGCCGTCGAAGGACGCGGAGGCGAAGGGGAGGGAAGTCATGGTCGCCGCGGCGCGGTGAATGCCGGAGGGCACGCAGGCGAGCATGGCTTCCGCCAGATCGACGGCGACCACCGAAGCGTCCGGATATTTTTCCTTGACGATTCGCGCAAAGCGGCCTTTGCCGCAGCCGATATCGGCCACGCGGCGGCCGTTGGCGTCGCCTAAATGCTCCAGCACGAGCTTGACATGAAAAATTCGCGGATCGATGGTCGAGGGGTAATGCTCTTCATCGGCGGCGGCGCGATTGAAATATTCGCGAACCTCCGCAGGATCGATTTTGGAGCGAAAGCGCGAAAGCCACTTCACGCGCGGGTGAGGAAGATCGGCATGCCGGCTTTGTTGGCGTAGCTGGGCCGATACCGCTCGGTATTGTACATTGTGGCGACATCCACTTTGCGCGGCCCCAGTTTAGGATCGGGAATCGGCACCATCGTGTAGCAGCCCGCCGCCAGCGCCGCCATGGTTCCGCTCTGCCCTTTCAGCACCGCTTCGAGCGCCATATTGCCGTATGTGGTTGCGATCATTTTATCAACGAAATCGGGTTCGCCGCTGCGCAAGTCGTAGGTCAGGTCGCTGACGATGCTTTCTTCGGTGGTGCGCTTGCGGATTTCGGCCGCCAGCGCCTCGCCGACGCTCATCTTTTTTCGATGGCCGAAAGCGTCCGGTTCGCCGTATTCCTGGATGGTATAACCCTCCCACTTGGCGCCTTCGGAGATCACCAGGAGAACGTAGTTGCTGGGCGTATCCCTCTTTTCCGTGAGCAGCAAATCGATCAATTTGTCAAGGTTTACTTTAAATTCCGGAATGCAGCAGCGGATGGAGGTGACATAGGCCGTATAAAGCGCCGTAAATCCGGCATCCCGGCCGAAAATACGAAAGATTCCGATGCGTTCGTGCGATCCGACGGTTGTTCTTTGGCGTCCGATCGCCGCGGTGGCGCGCGTGATCGCGGTCGAGAATCCGATGCAATATTCGGTATGCTGGACGTCGTTGTCCATGGTTTTGGGAATGCCGATGACCTTGACCCCCAATTGATCGAGCCGCGCGGCGTAGCTGAGCGTGTCGTCGCCGCCGATGGCGATCAGGTAATCAAGCTTCAATCTTTCCAGATTTCGCAGGACTTGAGAGCTGAGGTCCCAGGTGTTGCCGCTCTGCGGGAAAGTGCAGTTAGCGAGAAAATCCGGGAGCTTCTTCATTTTCGACGGATTGGTGCGCGTCGAATGCAGCACGGTGCCGCCGAAGCGATCGATGGTGCGGGTGTTTTCGCGATTCAGCGGCCAGATGTAATGTTCGACGCTTTCCGGATCGTCGAAGTTGAGATGCGTCAGCCCTTCCCAGCCGCGGCGGATGCCGATCACTTCACAGTCGTTTTCCGTTCCGCGATAAACGACGCTTTTAATGACGGAGTTGAGGCCCGGGACGTCTCCGCCTCCGGTAAGAATGCCGATGCGGCGAGTAGGCATGATTTATTTTACCGGACTCGCCGCACGGCTCCCGTCTTTTAATTGATGGATACCAATGCCGAATTCGACGCGGCGCCGTCGATGGTGATCACCAGCGCATGGTCGCCCGCCGTCAGTTTCGGTACGACGATATCGGCCTGATACACGCCGATCAGCGTCGGCGTAAGTCCGATATAATCGACCGACGCCGGCATCCCGCCGATGGTCACCTTCACGTTCGTAGTCGCCAGCGGATATGGCGCGGCGGGCGTGGGGTGGCCGGTCATGATGGAGCTGCCGCCCTGCACTGCTCCTCCACCGGTGAAGTACACGACAATCACGCTGCCGGCTTTGGCCGGCGTGGTTCCGGAGTTGAGCGTGTAGTTGGGGAAGTTCTGCGCGACCGCGTGATTGGCGCCGTAAAGGAATATTCCCGGATTCGCCGCCGTGGGCACGTTGATCGCGACGGCGTTGCTGTTGGATGATCCGTTTTTGACGACCACGGTTGCAAGGCCGGGTGGAATATCAAGCGGCATCTGCGCGTTGATCAGCGCCTCCCCCGCCAGCGCGTTGTTGTCGGCATAATATAACGGCGCGAGTTCGCCGTTCACGGTAACCTGCGCGGAGGCGAGCGTCGTCGGCCAGGTGGGCGTCAGGGCCTGCGCTTTTCCCACCGCCAAACCATATCCGTAGATACTGAACAAGCTGCCCGGCGGTGTTCCTCCGGAGATTCCCGCCGCGTTTTGAACGGCCAGGCCGGGATAAACGAACGTCGAATGACCGCCGCCGGAGAAGACGACGCCGAATCCGCCGGTGGCCGCGCTGGCGGCACTGGCGCCGATCAGATCGAAATTCGCCGAATCGGCGGAGGAGGCGATCAGGTTCAACTGGTAGCTGACATTGTTCTGATCGGTCAGCGAGACGGTGGCCGCGCAGCCTGGCGAGGCGACCGAATAGGTCCCGCTCACGGTGGCCGGGGACGCGTTGCCGTTGGTGGCGACGCTCCACGATCCGCTGGCGCCGCCCGCTCCGTTGAATTGCAGGATGCCCGCTACGGTGTTAAGGCCGTTGGCCACGCCTTGCAATACCGAGGTCGAAATGGTTCCAAGATTAAGGCCGTATCCATTGGCACTGAACGCGTAGGAGCCGGTATAGGAACTGGTGAGGCAACCGGAGGCCGGCATGAGCGAGCCGCTGCCGGTATAACTATAGGTTGCGTCCTGGCCGGTGATGGTGAAGGCGTCTCCGTTGTTATACGGAATCAGAGTGAAAGACGCCGTTCCGCCGGAAACAAGGGCGAGCGTGCCCAGGCAGTTCGATGGGATGGCGTAGGTCCCGGACCATTTTTGCGCCGCGCCGGAAAAGTTGTTGGTATCCGCGGTGAGGTTGAACGTCACCGCGCTTACGCCATCAAAGGTCGCCGTGCCGACGGCGAACAGGATCTGCTGCACCACGCCGGCGGCCGAAACCTGACGCCCGGTTAGGGTCACGGCGCGAACGCCATTCAGCATGGACGCGCTGCAACTCGGCGGAGCGGGCGGGTTGCCTTGAGCCCACGCGCCGGCGGCAAGAATCGGAAGGAGAATCGCGGTGTATTTCACAACGTCCTCCCGCTGCCGGAGAACATGATCGACGGGCTGGCGCCGGAAAGAATAAAGTTGGTCCCTTTGGGCGCTGTGATCACCATTTGTAGCGAATACTTGTTGCCCGAAGTATCTGAAAGGGTTGCCGAAGCCGTGCAGTTCGACGTCACCGTGAAGGCGCCCGTGGTCACCGTGTTCTGGGTTCCACCGGCGATCGAGACGTACCAGTTCCCGGTCGCCGCGTTCGTGCCGTCGAACGTCAGAATGCCTGAAATCGCGTTTACCGTGCCGATCGCGCCGGAGTTTAAGACAAAGCCGTTGCCATTAAACGCGTAGGTCCCATTCAGCAGGCTCGCCGAGCAGGTGGCCGGTAGCGAGGTTCCGCTGCCGGTAAAGGAATAAGTCCCGTCGTAGCCGTCGAGGAAATACGTAGCCCCGCTGTCGTAAGCGCCGAGCGTGAAAGTTGCCGTCTCGTTGCCAGTCAGAGTCACGGTGCCGGTGCAGTTCGCCTGAAGCGTGTACGTGCCGGACCATGTTTGCGCCGTGCCGGTGGCCGAATTGGTGTTATTGGCCAGCGTGATGGTGATCTTATTCTGGCCATCGAAGCTTGCCGAGCCGATTCCTTGAAGAGCGCCCTTGAATCCGAGCACCGTCGCGCCACTCGAGCTGGCCTGCGACATTTGGCGGCCGCTCAGAGACAGCGAATAGTTGCCATTCAGAGTCGATGACGAGCATTGCCCTCCGCCGATCTGCGGCTGCGCGAGGAGCGCGGCAGGCAGCAGTACGGCGGCCCAACCTAAACACAATTTCACTCA
>Ga0209062_1002772_pt1 | contig 22188 bp, 23 predicted proteins | sample Coa_R2_2_FD_187158 | JGI IMG/M metagenome (GOLD analysis project Ga0209062, IMG submission 187158) | Surface soil microbial communities from Centralia Pennsylvania, which are recovering from an underground coalmine fire - Coalmine... | ecosystem: Environmental > Terrestrial > Soil > Unclassified...
GGGCGTGCTCGAGCCGGAGCGGTTCATTGGCTTGGCCGAGCGCGCGGGGATCGTTCAGCAGCTGACGGACTGGACGGTTGACAGCGCTCTGAAGCAGGCGCACGCCTGGGCGGAAGCTGGCCGGCCCGTGCAGCTTGCCCTGGAGATACCGGCCCGAACCTTGGAGGACGAGCGACTCCCACAGCGCATCCAGGCGGCGCTGAGCCGTTGGCAGATCGCGCCCGAACAGCTCACGTTGGAAATCGCCGAGAGCACCCTGGTGACCCATGCCGGACGCGCGCTGCGCCAACTCGATCGGCTGAGCGGCGCAGGGTTGGGCCTAAGCCTGACCCAGTTCGGCGCCGGCCAGTCCGCTCTGGGGAACCTGAAAGAGCTGCCGCTCACGCAGCTAAGGCTGGATCGCATGTTCCTCGCGGACATGCCGCGGGACGAGCGAAGCGAGGCCATGGTGCGCTCCCTGGTTGGCCTGGCGCACAACCTGGGGCTGGAGCTGGTTGCCGATGGCATCGACGACGAAGCCGTGTGGCGCCGTCTGCAAGTGATGGGCTGCGACCGCGGCCAGGGGTACTATCTCGGTAAGCCAATGGAGATCGAGCAGCTGGAAGAGTGGCTGGCGACGTCGCCGTGGGCGGCGCATCGACGCCCGGCGCGCCCGCGCCGCTTGCCTCGGCGCCTCGAAGTCGCCCGCGCCTGACGCCGCTTCTCGAGGCATGACCCCGGAGGATTGGCCGAGGCGGCCGGACATTTATCTGATTGGCATCACCGGCAACATCGCGACCGGCAAGTCGACCATCGACGCCATGCTGGCGGCCAAGGGCGCCGAGGTACTGGACGCCGATCGTGTGGTGCATGAGCTGGAACGGAAGGGCCAGCCGGCCTGGCAGCGAATCGTGGAGCGCTTCGGCGAAGGCATCCTGACCGCGCAAGGCGAGCTCGACCGAGCCAAGCTGGGCCAGGTGGTGTTCTCGGATCCGGTGGCGCTGCAGGACCTGGAGCTCATCGTGCATCCAGCGGTTCGGGATGAGGAGCGGCGGCGCATCCTGGAGGCGGCGCCGGGGACAGTGATGGTGGTGGATGCGATCAAGCTGTTCGAGAGCGGCATGGCGGATGCCTGCAACTCTGTCTGGGCCGTTACCGCGCCGGCGGATCAGCAGTTTGCGCGGCTGCAGCGGCAGCGCGGTATGGCTACCGAGGTGGCGTGGCAGCGTATTCGCGCGCAGCCGCCACAGTCAGAGAAAGCCGCCCTCGCTTCGGTGGTGATTGATAACGGCGGGTCGCTGGAGGACACCGAGCAGCAGGTAGACGCCGCCTGGGCGCGCACGGCCGGTGCCTGGCAGGCTGGGCGCTCCGGCTGATGCCTTCTAACGCTTCGCGTTAGCCCACCCGCCCGCCCGTGCTCGGGGCCTTCGGCGCCGGACCCCGGGCGGAGGCTGTTCGAATCCCCTCTACTGACCTCCGCCTACTTCTTCGGCTTCGGCCCATTCGTGGTGGGCTTCGTCGGGCAGGGCGGCGATGCTGCGGACCTCGTCGTAATCCCAGCGCTGGACGACCAGGCGCAGGCCGGTGCGCTGGCTGTGGTTGATCTCCACTTCCATGAAGGTCGGCACGCAGACGATGTCGAGATGCTGTGGAGAGAGGTAACTGCGGGAGATCGCGATGGCCTTGATAGCCTGGTTCACGGCCCCGGCGCCAATCGCCTGGAGCTCGGCGCGGCCGTCCTCACGGATAAGTCCGGCAACGGCTCCGGCGACGGCGGTGGGTTTGGATTGAGCGGCGACTTTGAGGACGTTCACGACATTGCCTACGGCAGGGCACGTCCCGCGCCCGGCCGCTTACCCCTGTGTTATTTTGCGAACTCTACAGCCCGAGTCTCCCGCAGCACCATCACCTTGATCTGCCCCGGGTAGCTCAGGTTCTCCTGTATTTGCTTAACGATATCGCGCGCTAGACGCGCGGCGGCAAGGTCGTCGACCTCTTCGGGCCGCACGATAATGCGCACTTCGCGGCCCGCCTGGATTGCGAACGAGCGGTCCACGCCGGGGAAGCTGTTGGCGATGTTTTCCAGCGCCTCCAGCCGCTTGGCGTACGTTTCCAGGTTCTCGCGCCGGGCGCCCGGCCGCGCCGCCGAGATGGCGTCGGCCGCTGCGACGATGAGCGCTTCGACCGTCTCCGGCTCCTCCTCGCCGTGGTGGGCCTTGATGGCGTGCACCACTGCCTTGGACTCGCCGAGACGCTTCGCGATCTCGCCGCCGATGATGGCGTGCGGGCCCTCGACCTCGTGCGACACGCCCTTGCCCACGTCGTGCAGGAACCCGCCGCGGCGGGCGATGTTTACGTCCGCGCCGAGCTCGTGAGCCATGGTGGAGCACAGGGCCGCGATCTCGATCGAGTGCCGCAGCACGTTCTGGCTGTAGCTGGTGCGGAAGTGCAGCCGGCCCATGGCCTTGATCAGGTCTGGGCTCATGCCGTGGACCTTGGCCTCGAGCGCCGCCTTCTCACCCTCCTCGCGCATGACGTTGTCCACGTCGATACGTGCCTTGGCGACCAGCTCTTCGATACGCGCCGGATGGATACGGCCGTCGACGATGAGCTTGGTCAGCGCCTGGCGCGCGATCTCGCGTCGCACGGGGTCGAAGCCCGACAGGATGACCGTGTCCGGCGTGTCGTCGATGATCAGGTCCACGCCAGTGGCCGCTTCGAGGGCGCGGATGTTGCGGCCCTCGCGGCCGATGATGCGGCCCTTCATGTCCTCGCTGGGCAGCGGAACGACCGATACCGAGCTCTCGGATACCTGGTCCGAGGCGTACTTCTGAATGGCCAGGGCGATGATCTTGCGCGCCTTGGCCTCCGCCTCCTCCTTGGTCTCGAACTCGATCTCGCGCACGCGCTTGTTGGCTTCGGCCCGAATCTCCGTCTCAACCGCCTGCAGGAGCTGCGCCTTGGCTTCGTCGCGGTTCATAGCCGCAACGCGCTCCAGCTCGTGGATCTGCTCCTGCCGCATCAGCTCGACTTCGGCCTTGGCCTCTTCGGCCTCCTGCTCTTTGGTCGAGAGCGACTTTTCCCGCCGCTCGATCTGCTCGAGCTTGCGGTCGATGTTCTCTTCCTTCTGACTCAACCGGCGCTCGGCACGCTGGTACTCGTTGCGCGCCTCGCGCGCTTCCTGCTCTGCCGCCGTGCGTATCTTGAGGGCCTCGTCTTTGGCCTTGAGGAGGATGTCTTTCTCCTCCGCCTTGGCCTCGGCGAGCATGGCCTCGATCTTGATCTCGGCCTCCTTCGAGCGGTCGACGTTCTGCTTGCTCGTCACCATGTAGGCGACTGCGAAGCCGGCGGCCGCGCAAAGAACCCCCACGACGATAATCCAGGCTATCGCCATGGTCCCAACCTCCGGGAAAACTTGGGCAGATCTCTCCGCCCAAGCTGCCTAAAATTCATCAGCTCGGGCCCGTTCCGGCTTCGCCGCCTCTTCGCTGGTAGAGGCACGTAGTGCGACAGAACGGGCGTTCAGCTACCTGGATTATGGACGGGTTCCTTTTCATAAGTCAAGAAACCGGACTTGTCCCGCCCAGCCAAGGAGCCCCCGCCGGCTTGTCTAGCTGGCGAAGCCTGGCGGCCGCAGATCCTCGCGCATCCGGCTGAGCTCCTCCCGATGCACCGTGGCCAGCCGCTTCAGGAGCGCCTCGCCGGTGGCGGTGAGGCGTACGTTGACCCTGCGGCGGTCGTCGGGGTTCGGATCGCGCCGGACCAGGCCGCGCTCCTCGGTTCGGTCTATGAGGCCCACGGCGCTGTGATGATCGAGCTGCATGCGCTCGGCCAGCTCCGTGATGTTGGCGTAGTCCCGCTCGGGGTAGCCCTTGATGGCCAGCATCAGCTGGTACTGCTGTGGGGTGATGCCCGCCTCGCGCGCAGCCTCCTCGCTGAAGCGCAGGAAGCGCCGGATAGCGTACCGGTACGCCGCGAGCGCCTGGTAGTCGGTAGTCGTAATCTCGTTGCCGGCCACTCGCTGCCGATCTTAACTGGCGTATGCTGGAGGGCAGGAGGGTCGCTATGACTGCAGCCATTACCCGCGGGGCAGACTGGCGGGAAGCGGTGGAGCGCGCTATCGAGGAGGCCACGGGCGGCGGCGCGGAAACGGGCGCAGCCGACCTGGCGCTGTTCTTCGCCAGCGCCGACTATGCCGAGCACCTGCCGGAGATGCTGCACCGCGTACAGGGTGCGACGGGCGCGAGCCTGGTAGCCGGCTGCAGCGGCCAGGGCATCATCGGGCCGGAGCGCGAGATCGAGGGCGAGCCGGCGGTCTCGCTGCTGATGCTGCGAATGCCCGGCGCGAGGCTCCAGGCGTGCTACATCAGCCAGCAGCAGGTGGAGCAGTGCCAGACGCCCGACGACTGGCGGACCTTCACTGGCGTGGCGGCCGATCAGGCAAACGGCTGGCTGATGTTCGCCGATCCATTCCATCTCGACGTGGAGACGCTGCTCGACGGTTTCAGCTCGGCCTATCCGGGCGTGCCCATCATCGGCGGGCTGGCATCCGCCAGCACCCACCCGCACCAGACCTTTGTGTTCCTGAACGGCGACGTCCATGGCCAGGGCGCCGTCGCGGTCGCGCTCTCAGGCGCGTACACCATCGAGACGGTGGTCTCGCAAGGCTGCGATCCCATCGGCGAGCCGTGGATCATCACCGGCGCGAACGGGTCGATCGTCGAGACGATATCTCAGCGGCCAGCCTACGAGGTCCTTGTCGAAACGGTCCGCGCCCTTCCGCCGGATAAGCAGGAGCGAGCCTCGCGCAACCTGCTGGTGGGCCTGGCGATGGACGAGTACAAGGAGAGCTTCGGCCGCGGCGACTTCCTGATCCGCGGGCTGATGGGCGCGGACCCCAAGAGCGGGGCCATCGCCGTGGGCGCCCGGCCGCGCGTGGGCCAGACCATCCAGTTCCAGATACGGGACGCCGCCGCCGCCGACGAGGACCTACGGCAGCTCCTGGCGACGGCGCGGGAGACGTTGGGCGACACCCGACCGGTGGGCGCGGTGCTGTGCTCCTGCAACGGCCGCGGCGCCGGGCTCTTCGGCTTTCCGGACCACGATGCTCGGACCGTTGCGCAGCAGCTGGGCGCTGTCCCGCTGGCAGGCTTCTTCTGCAACGGCGAGATCGGGCCTGTGGGGCGGGACGTGTTCCTGCACGGGTTTACGGCCTCGCTGGGCCTGATCGTCCCTAAGCGCGCCGGCCAGTAAACAGCGTCACCGCCCCAAAAGTGAGCGGGCGGGCCGCGGGTTCGCGGAAGCCGGCCGCCCCGAGCAGCCGGCACATCTCTCGGGCCGGGGGAATCTGCACCAGCGAGCGCGAGAGGTACTGGTAGGCTGCGCGCTTGCCCGCCAGCGCGCCCAGAGCCGGCGTGGCGACTCGGAACCAGGCGTCGAACAGCGGCCGCACCCAGCCGGCTGGTTCCGTCGCGTCCAGCAGGGCGATGCGACCGCCGGGCGCGATCACGCGGGCCAGCTCCGCCATTGCGCCCTCCAGGTCGCGCAGGTTGCGCAGCACGAAGCCGCTGACCGCGCCCTGGAAGGAGCCCGCGGCGAATGGCAGCTCGAAGGCGCTCCCGCGGGCGAGCAGCGCGCGTCCGCTGAGCCTCTGCTGCGCGCGCCCCAGCATGGCGGCGCTCACGTCTATGCCGGTGGGACGAGCGCGGGCGTCAGCCAGCAGCTCCAGCAGGTCGCCGGTGCCGCAGCCGAGATCGAGGATGCGGTCGCCTGGCGTCAGCTCCAGCGCCGAGATCGCCTGGCGCCGCCAGCGGCCATCCAGGCCGAATGTCATGAGCCGGTTGAGGAGGTCGTAGCGCTCGACGAGGCCATCGAACATGGCCTCGACGCGCTGCCGCTCCGGCGCGCGCCTCCACCCGGCGGGATCGGTCAGGCGGCGGCTGCCTCGATGCGCCCCGTGGCGGCGGTCCCGCGCAGCACCTGGCCCGGCAGGTCGCCGCTCAGCCGGCCGTCCTCGCAGATGACCCGGCCGTTCACGATCGTGTAGTGCAGCCCCTCCGAGCGCTGGATAAGCCGCTTGGTGCTGGCTGGGTAGTCTTCAACCCACTCCGGCTCGCCGGACTTCACCGTCGCTGGATCGAACAGCGTCAGGTCGGCAGCATAACCCGGCCGCAGCAGCCCGCGGTCGCGGATGTCGTAGACCGACGCCACCTGGAAGGTGAGCTTGTGGATCGCCTGCTCCAGCGACATGATCTGCCGATCTCGGACCCACATCCCGAGCAGCGTGGTGCTGTAGCCGAAGGTCGCGCCGAACTGCACGTGGGCGCCGGCGTCGGAGATGCCCACCAGGACGTGCGGGTCGCGCAGGATCTCGCCCATCGCCACCGGGTCGCCGCCGGTGTTGGCGCTCTCGAACACCGTCTCCAGGTCCTCTTCCAGTGAGAGGTCGAGGAAGGCGTCCAGTCCGCTGGAGCCGCGCGCCGCCGCCAACTCGGCCACGCTCTTGCCCTGGAAGCGCTCGTCCCGCGTGCGGTAGATGGTCACCAGGTCCCAACGCTTGTGGAAGTTGGACGGCTTGGGATCGTCCAGCTCGGCACGCAGCTTGGCCCGGGTCTCGGGCGAGGCGAATGCCTGCTTGCGGGCGGTTTCCGGCAGGAACATCAGCGTCTTCCAGGTGGGGAACTCGTCGAACACCTGGGCGTTCTTGAGGGCGAAGCGGCGCATCAGGGGCTGGGTGTTGGCCAGCCCGTACGTTTGCAAGCCCTTGCCGAAGATGCCGTCCAGCCCGGCCAGTTGCTCGCGCCACATGTCCGGCGCGATCCAGCGGTGCTGCACGCTCTGCCAGGTCACCGGGCGGCCGGTCCGCTGCGCCAGCGTCTCGTACCACGCCATGTGGTCGGGCTTGCTCAGGCCCAGGATGGTCTGGATCACGCCGCTGTTCAGCTCGGCCAGCACGTCGCACAGGGCGAACAGCTCGTCGTCGTCCGCCAGCCGGCTGGCCACCGGCTTACCGTCCTCGCGCATGTGGCGTGGGTTGCGGTTCGTGGAGAACCCGAGGGCGCCGGCCAGCATCGCTTCGCGCACGAGCGCGCGCATCCGCTCGATCTCGTTCGGTGTGGCGCTGCGCTCCGTGGCCTCATCGCCCATCACCTGGTGGCGGACGGCGATGTGACCCACCTGCACGCCGACGTTCACGCCGACGCGGCCGTCGAGGGCGTCGAGGTAGTCGCCGAAGGAGTGCCAGCCCCAGGGCACGCCGGCTTCGAGCGCCTTGCGCGGCATGGCCTCGACCCGCACGAAGCTCTGGACCAGGTCCTCCTCGCGGCCCGCCGCCACCGGCGCCAGCGTGAGCCCGCAGTTGCCGGTGATCACGCTGGTGACGCCGTGCTCCGGCGCGGAGGTGCCGTACGGATCCCACAGCAGCTGGGCATCGAGGTGCGTATGGTGGTCGATGAACCCGGGCGCGACGACCAGGCCGTCCGCGTCGATCGTCCGCGCCGCGGAGGCGGTGTTGAGCCGGCCGATCTCCACGATTCGGCCGTCCCTGATTCCGACGTCCGCTCTGTAGGCCGGGAGCCCGGAGCCATCAACAACAAGGCCGTTCTTGATCAGGAGATCGTGTTCCATCGTGGCCCCAGTCTACTCGCCTCCAGCTTCCCGCTTTCGACTACCCTTGCATGAGGTGTTCTTGGGGGAGCTCATCGCGGTGCTGGCCGCGGGGGGCTTCGCGCTGGCCAGCTTCTACTTGCGGATGGGCCAGCGCGAGCGGCCGCACGACGACGGCGTGCTGAATCTGGCGCCAGTCAGCCGCGTCTCGCTGATCAACGCCAGCCAGCCGGTGCTGGCCGTCATTCTGGGGGTAATCTTCTTCCGCCAGCACGACCACATCACCTGGCGGGTGGCGGCCTCCGCGGGGTGCATAGTCGCGGGCGTCTGCCTCGTGCTCCTACGCTGACGGCTAGGAGGAGCGAAGCTTGTAGCGCTGGATCTTGCCGGTCGCGGTCTTGGGCAGCTCGTCCACGAAGTCGATCCAGCGAGGGTACTTGTAGGGCGCGATGCGGTCCTTCACGAAGGCCTGCAGATCCTGGGCGGTGGCTGACGCGCCCGGCTTGAGCACCACGTAGGCGCGAGGCTTCACGAGGTCGTCTTTGTCGCGGTCGCCAACCACGGCGCATTCCAGCACGGCTTCGTGGGCGATCAAGGCCGACTCCACCTCCACGGGCGAGACCCAGATGCCGCCGACCTTGAGCATGTCGTCCGACCGGCCCTGCATGGTGAAGAACCCATCGGCATCGCGGAGGTACTTGTCGCCGGTGCGGATCCAGTGGCCGGAGATGGTGTCCTTGGTCTGCTGGTGCTTGTTCCAGTAGTAGGCGCAGGTGCTGTCGCCCTTGACCCACAGGTTGCCGGGCTCGTCCTCGGGCGCGGGATTGCCGTCGTCATCCAGCAGCTTGGCTTCGTACCCGGGCACGATCTGGCCGCTCGATCCCGGCCGCACCTGGCCGGCGCGATTGGAGATGAAGATGTGCAGCACCTCGGTCGAGCCAATGCCGTCCAGGATCTCGTGGCCGAAGCGTTCCTTCCAACGCTGGTAGATGGCTGCGGGAAGCGCCTCGCCGGCGCTGGTGGCGATGCGCACGCTAGAGAGATCGTGATGGTGTTCCTCGTCGCCCGCCAGCATGGCGGCGAAGGATGTCGGCACGCCGCAGAAGACGGTCGGCTTCTCCCGCTCGATGACCTCGAAGATGCTGGCCGGGTCGGGCCGGCCGGGGTGCAGGATGCTGGTGGCGCCGAAGCGGAAGGGAAAGGTCAGCGCGTTGCCCAGTCCGTAGGCGAAGAACAGCTTGGCCACGGACAGGATGCGGTCCTCGGGACCGATGTGCAGCACCTCTTTGGCGTAGGTGTCGGTGGTGTAGATGGGATCGTGCTGGAGATGGACGGCGCCTTTGGGGAAGCCGGTCGTGCCCGAGCTGTAGAGCCAGAAGCACACGTCGTCCTTGGACGTCGGCGCCAGCTCGCAGGTGGGGCTGGCGCTCGCCAGAAGGCCATCGAGCTGCTTGCCCGTGACGATGGTGTGCTTCAGAAAACGGAGGTGGCCTTTCACCGGCTCGAGCTGCGCCAGCAGGGGCTCGCTGACGATTGCCGCGACGGCGCGGCTGTCGTTAAGGAAGTACTCGTAATCCTGCGGCTTCATATTGGTGTTCACCGGGATGGGCACCGCGCCGATCCGCACGGCGCCCCAGAAGCTGGCTACGAACTCCGGGCCGTCGAGCAGCAGGAGCAGCACGCGGTCTTCCATTCGAACGCCGAGCTCGCGCAGCGTGTTGCCCATCCGGCCCACCATGTCCGCCACCTGGGCGTAGGTGTAGGACTGGCCCTCGCAGCGGACCGCCACCTTGTCCGGCGTGCGCTCCGCGTTGGCGTCGACGAACGTCTGGCAGGCGTTGTACTGGTCTGGCAGCTCGATCATGGGCGCATCATACGCCCGCCAAATCAGAGCTCGTGCGTGAAGTGGTAGGAGCTGATGCGCATGCGCTTGTTGAAGTACAGGCGGTGCGCAGCTTGGCGGTCGGCGCCGACGCCGGAATCGAGCTCTACCTGCCGGCAGCCGAGGCGGCGCGCCTCGGCGCCGATCCAATCGAGCAGCGCGCCGGCGTGGCCGCGGCCGCGGAAGGCGGCGCGGGTGGACAGGTCGTCGATGTAGATATGGAAGCCGCGGGCGAGCTGGTTCCCGGGCCGAAAGCCTGCGGCAGCCACGGCCTGCTCCTCGCCCTCTTCGAAGGAGGCGATGAGCCGGTAACCCTCCGGCCGCTGGAGCCGGTTCACACGGTCCACGAACTCGTCGGCCGAGGCGAGCATCGGCCGCAACTCATGCATGGCCTGCCAGGCCAGCCGCGTCTCGTCCGGGCCGAGCTCTCTGATCAGGGAATCAACGCTCGTCTCAGAGGCTCAGCGCTCGTCGGCGCGCTGCGGCGCCATAGCGTACATCTCGCCGGAGCGGTCCACCTGGGTGTCCTTGTGCTCCTCCAGCCAGCGCTCGGCGTCGATCGCCGCGCGGCAGCCGTCGCCCGCGGCAGTGACGGCCTGGCGGTAGACGTGATCGCGCACGTCGCCGGCGGCGAACACGCCGGGGATGTTGGTGATGGTCGAGCCGGGATCGGGCATGGCCACGTAGCCCTTCTCGTCCAGCTCGAGCTGGCCCTCGAACAGCTTGGTGTTGGGCTGGTGGCCGATGGCCACGAAGGCCCCGCCATAGGTCTTCAGCGTCTCCTCGCCGGTCTTGACGTTGCGCAGCCGCAACGCCTCCAGCTTGCCGTTGCCCACGAATTCCACGACGTCGGTATCCCAAGTGAAGCTGATCTTGGGGTTCTCGAACGCCCGCTGCTGCATGGCCTTGGAGGCCCGCAGCTCGTCCCTGCGGTGGATCACGTTGACCGACGTGGCGAAGCGAGTGAGGAAGGTCGCCTCCTCGAGAGCGGTGTCGCCGCCGCCGATCACGGCCAGGTCCTGCCCTTTGAAGAAGAAGCCGTCGCACGTGGCGCAGCCGGACACGCCGTGGCCGGTGAGCTTCTCCTCCCCGGGCACACCTAGCCACTTGGCCGAGGCGCCCGTCGCCACAATCACCGTCTTGCCGCGGTAGGTCTTCCCGGCGGCCTCAACCACGAACGGCTGCTGCGAGAAGTCCACGCGATCGACGTCCACCGGCACCACCTCGGCGCCGAAGCGTTCGGCCTGGCGCTTGAACACGTCCATGAGGTCGGGGCCCAGGATGCCGTCCACGAAGCCGGGGTAGTTCTCGACGTCGGTGGTGATCATGAGCTGCCCGCCGGACAGATAGCCGGCCAGCACCAGAGGCTGGAGGTTGGCCCGAGAGGTGTAGAGGGCGGCGGTGTACCCGGCCGGCCCGGAGCCGATGATGATGACTTCGCGAACGTCGTTTTCCATTACTACAGATTCAATAGTAAATACGTTGTGGAGCGTGCATTGGGTTCACCCATTCTACGCGCGCCAGATGCAGAGAGCCGCCTCCCAACCCGGAGGCGGCTCTCTGCGCGAAGAGAGGGGGCTTTCTCTTAACTGCCGGCGCTCGGCGAAGCCGACGGGCGGGCGCTGCCCCGCGGTCCGGGGCCGAAGGCATGGCCGCCGGGGAACTGCCCGGAGCTGATCTGGTTGAGGATGTTGGTTTCCTGCTGCTGGGTCATTTTGCCGCTGCTCACGGCTTGATCCAGCCCGGGCTTGACGGCATTCGTGATCGCCGTGGTGACGGTCGAGAGCTGGACGTTCTGCGCCTGAGCGATCTGCGCCAGCGTCTTGCCGGAGCGGAGCTGCTGCATCAGGTCGCTGGGCTGCATGTTCAGCGCCTTGGCCGCCGCCTGGATCGCCTGCCCGCCGCCGAATGCGCCGCGCGGTCCGCCGGGTCGGGCGCCAAAGCCGAAGCCGAAGCCGGGACCTTTGCCGCTGTCGATGCGCTGGTTGATCTGGGTGGCTTGCTGCTGGGTGAGCTTGCCGGCGGCCACGGCGTCGTTGACGGCGTCATGGGCCGCGCCCTTCATGGCGGCGGTGAGCTGATCCTGGCTGATGTTCAGCCGGGAAGCCAGGTGGCTCAGGAAGGTGCTGCTGGGCGCATTCGGCTTGGCCGACGCGGACCCGGAGGCCGACGCCGATGCGCTGGCCGAAGCCGAGGTAGACGGCGACGCTGAAGGCGACGTGCTCTGGGCGAAGGCCGTGCTGGCGTACACGCCGCCGGCCACGAACAGCGCCGTGACCGTGCCTCCGAGGATGAGTTTGCGCTTTCTGTCGAAGACCATTGCGGTTGTTGCCTAACTCCTGTTCGGATGTTTCCTTGTTGCCAGATTAGGCCAGCAACCTAAGCCCTCGCTGAGAGCCGGGTAAGGTCGGTGTAAGAAGAATCTGTGAAGACGGACGGCCCGCTTGTTAGGACAGTGCCGGCGCCAGCTCGCGGGACTCCGTCAGCACGAACTCCAGGCTGTCGACCAGCGCCCGGCAGCTGGCCTCGATGATGTTCTCCGAGCTGCCGACGGTGGTCCAGCGCGTGCCATCGGAGCGTTCCGATTCGATGAGGACGCGCACCCGAGCAGCCGTGCCGTGCGAGCCCTCCAGGACGCGCACCTTGTAGTCGGTCAGCCAGATGTCCGAGAGCTCGGGGTAGAAGTTGACCAGCGCCTTGCGCAGCGCGGTGTCCAGCGCGTTGACCGGGCCGTCGCCCTCGGCCGCAGTGTGGAACAGCTCGTCGCCTACCCGGACCTTCACACTGGCCTCGGACCATGGGGAATCGCCGTTGCGGCGCTGCGTGCTGGCGCTGAAGGCGACGAGCTCGAACGGCGAGCGGTAATTGGGCTGCGATCTGCGGAGCAGCAGCTGGAAGGACGCCTCCGCACCCTCGAACTGATAGCCCTGCGCTTCGAGCTGCTTGATCTCCTCGACGAGTTCCTGCGCCTGCTCGCGTCCGCCGTTCAGGTCGAGGCCGTATTCCGCGGCCTTGTAGCTGATGTTGCCGCGGCCGGACAGCTCCGAGACGAGCACGCGCTTTTCCCCGCCGACCAGGGCGGGGTTCACGTGCTGGTACGCCTCGTCGTTCTTCAGGATCGCGCTCACGTGCAGGCCGGCCTTGTGGGCGAAGGCGCTGCGCCCGACATAGGCCTGGTGGGCATCGGGCGTGAGATTGGCGATTTCGGCAACGGCGCGGGAGACCTCGGTCAAGCTCGCCAGCTGCTCATCTGAGACGATGCGGTGACCGAGCTTGAGCTGAAGGTTCGGCAGGATGGAGCACAGGTTGGCGTTGCCGCAGCGCTCGCCGTAGCCGTTGATCGTGCCCTGGATGTGGGTGGCGCCGGCTTCGACGGCAGCCAGGCTGTTGGCCACGGCCAGCTCGCAGTCGTTGTGGCAGTGGATGCCGATCTGCGTCTGCGGCACCGTCGCCACGGCCTCGCGAACGATGTCGAACACCTCTTTCGGCAGGCTGCCGCCGTTGGTGTCGCACAGCACGATGCAGTCGATGCCGGAGGCCGCCGCCACGCGGAGGCACTGCCTGGAGTACTCGGGATCGGCCTTGAAGCCGTCGAAGAAGTGCTCGGCATCGTAGAACGCCTTCCGGCCTTTGCTCCTGAGATAGGCGATCGATTCGCCAACCATCTCCAGGTTCTCGTCGGGCGTGGTGCCCAGCACGTCGCGCACCTGCCAGGCGGAGCTCTTGCCCACGATGCAGCAGATGGGGGCGCCGGAATCGATCAGATATGCCAGGGTGGGGTCGTTCTCGGCCGAGCCATGCGCGCGGCGGGTGCTGCCGAAGGCCACCAGCCGAGCATGCTTCAGGTGGAGGCTCGACGCCGCCAGCTTGAAGAACTCCACGTCCTTGGGGTTGGCTCCGGGCCAGCCGCCTTCGATGTAATGGATGCCGAGCTGGTCGATCTTGCGGGCAATCTCCAGCTTGTCCTTCACGGACAGCGAGATGCCTTCGCGCTGCGTGCCGTCGCGTAGGGTGGTGTCATACAGTTCCAGCTTGGCCAAATTCCCTTCCTTTCAGCTCAACAAAAAAACCCCTCGCCGCTGCGAGGGGTGAAACATACCGGACCGGCGAAACAGGTCTCAGCTCGGTAGGAAACCCCCGAGCCCAATAATCATGATGCCGATCCTGGACGCCATGTGCTCGATAGGATAATCGTCCGCTGCAGGTTTGTCTACCAGGGTAGGGTTTTTTGGTAGTATCGGCAGCGCAATGCGGAAGATCGTTCTGAAGTTCACCGATGGCAGCGATGCCGGCAGCATCACCGAGGATGACAGCGGGCAGCTCAGCGGCGAAGGCCGGGGCGCCAACCTGGTGAAGCTGGCCACGGGCCGGAACTTCGATAAGTGGGTGGAAGACCTGCCTCACTCGAAATACCTGACGTTCGAGGTCGAGGGCTAGCCGCGGAGGCTGCTGCTATACTCCCCCGGTTGTGAAACGGACCTGGCAGCCGAAGCGCATCCCTCGCAAGCGGGTGCACGGCTTTTTGAAGCGGATGTCCACCAAGGACGGCCGCAACGTGCTGGCTGCTCGGCGCGCTAAAGGCCGCAAGCGCCTCACCGTTTAAGCCCTGCGCGGGCGGCGACCTGTTAAGTCGAGCCAACCGGCTCACCCGCAAAGCCGATTTCGACCGTGTCTTCGCGGCCTCTGCGCCGGCGCACCATGCAACCGTGTCGCTGCGCGCCGCGTCCAATCAGCTGGATGTGGTTCGGGTTGGCATCATCTGCGGCAAGCGCGTGGGTGGGGCGGTGGTTCGCAATCGGGCCCGCCGCAGGCTGCGCGAAGCGGTTCGCGCGCTGCTTCCCAGGGTGCCAGGAGCCTGGGATATACTCCTAGTCATACGGCCACCGGGCGCTGACGCAACCGTGGCCGAATTCGTTTACGCACTGGAAGAATTGCTGCGCCGGCGCGGACTTCTCGCCGAAGCGCGAGAGGAATGAAGTACCTGGGCCTGGGCGCAATCCGACTGTATCAGCTGACGCTGTCGAATTTGTTCCCATCTACCTGCCGCTTCGAACCCTCCTGCTCCCACTATGGCTATGAAGCCATCGACCGCTACGGGCTGCTCCGCGGCGGGTTCATGGCGCTCAAGCGGCTGGGCCGGTGCCATCCCTTTCACCCTGGCGGCTACGACCCAGTTGTCTGAGCTCGGCCAGCCTGCCGGCGCCGTATGAGCGGTTGGTTCCGGTTCATCTCGGAGCCGATGGCCAGCGCGCTGGTGTTCCTGGCGCACAGCCTGGGCGACAACGCCGGCTTGGCGATCATCGTCTTCACCCTCGGCATCAAGTTCCTGCTGGTACCGCTGACGCTGCAGCAGTTGAAGTCGGCCAAGGCCATGCAGCAGATCCAGCCGCTGGTGCAGGAGATCCAGCGCAAGTACAAGGGCGATAAGCAGCGAGTCACCGAGGAGACGATGGCGCTCTACAAGGAGCACCACGTCAACCCCGCCGCGGGCTGTCTGCCGCTGCTCATCCAATTGCCGGTCCTCTACGGCCTGTACGGCGCCCTGATTGATCTCGGCAATCCGAACGACCCGCTGCACAGCGATCTGTTCAGCCAGGCGTTCCTGTGGCTGAGCGGTCAGCAGCAAACCGCCAACGGCGTGCTGCACGGGCTGGCTGCTCCCGACCCGCTGCATATCCTGCCCATCCTGTGCGTCATCACGCAGTGGATCCAGCAGCGGATGATGCAGACCCAGAAGCAGACCGACCCTCAGCAGGCGGCCATGCAGAGCATGATGCAGTTCATGCCGCTGATGATCGGCTTCTTCGCCTGGAACTATGCGTCCGGCCTGGCGCTGTACTGGGCAGTTTCCACGTGCTTCAGCATCGTGCAGCAGTACTTCATCACCGGCTGGGGCCTGCTGTTCCAGGTGCCGACCATTGGCGGCTTTGGCGGCCTGCTCGGCGGCGCCAGCCAGAACGGCGCTTCACGCAACGGCAAGTCGCCGCGCAAGCCCGCTGCACCCCCGGCCGCCAAGCCAGCGGCGACGGCGAAGCCCGCCCCGGCAAAGGCGCCGGCACGAAATAAATCGCGAACGCGACGCGGCTGACTGCCCGCGTAGAAGAAGGAACGAGGAATGGAGACGGTTGAGGTAACTGGCAAGACGGTCGACGACGCGATAGCGGCTGCTTCCGCCAAACTCGGCATCCCGGCCGACCGGCTGGACTACGAGATCGTCAGTGAGGGCAGCAAGGGCATCCTTGGCATCGGCGCGGAGGACGCGAAGATCGTGGTGAGCCTGGAGCCCGCGCTGGCTCCAGGCGAAAGGCCGCCGGCGGGCGGCTATGCCGCGACCGCGGCGGCGAGCGAGGAGGCCGAGGACGAGGAGGCGGAGGGCGAGCCTGTTCCGGCGCCAGCCGCCGCCCGGCGCAAGCCGCGCGTGGACAACGCGCCGGATCTGGCGGGCGACCTGCTCGAAGAGCTGCTCGAGCGCCTGGGCATTGACGCCGACATCGAGCTGCGCGACGAGGACCCAATAACCCTAAACGTCGTTGGCGACGACCTAGGGATCCTGATCGGGCGACGCGGCGAGACGCTGTCGGCGGTGCAGTTCATCCTCAACCAGATGCTGAACCACAAGACCGGCGAGTGGCTCGGCGTGATCGTGGACGCCGAGGACTACCGGCTGCGCCGAGAGGATCAGCTGCGCGGCCTGGCGCGGCGCATGGCCGATCGGGCGCGCTACTATCGCCAGTCCGTCACGCTGGACCCGATGCCGCCGCACGAGCGGCGCATCATCCACCTGGCGCTGGCCGACTCTCAGCACGTTTCGACGAACAGCGTTGGCGAGGGCGAGGACCGCCGCGTCGTAATCTCCCCGAAGTAAGCCCCCATGGCCCAGCTCGACGTTCCGGACGTGGTCGTCGTGGGCCACGTCTCGCGTGACGTCGTGCCTGAGGCGCCAGGCTGGCGCGTAGGCGGCGCCGCGTACTATGCGGCCAGCACGGCAGCCAAGCTGGGTTGCAATGTGGGCGTGGTGACCTCCGGCGGGCCCGAAGTGGAGGCCTTGCGGGAGGTGCCAAACGTGATCGTCATCAGCCTGCAGGCGGCGCGCTCGACGTCCTTCGAGAACACGTATGAGGCCGGCGTCCGCCGGCAGGTGCTCCGCGCGCTGGCACCGCCGATCGCGTCGGAGGCCGTTCCGCCGGAGTGGCGCAAGGCGCCCCTGGCCCTGCTGGCGCCAATTGCCGACGAGATGCGGCCGTCGATGATCCGAGCCTTCCCGCAGGCCATGATCGGCATCTCGGCGCAAGGCTTCATGCGGCGGCTGAGCGTTGGCCAGGAGGTGCAGTACCGGCCCTGGGATCGCGCCCTCGAGATGCTGCCCCACGCAGCGGCGGTGATTTTCAGCGCCGAGGACGTGCACGGCCACGTCGTCCCCTGGCTGAGCTACTGCGGCCCGGTGCTGGTGATAACCCAGGGGGCCGACGGCTGTGAGCTGATCCACTGCAGCAAGCACCGGCGGGTGCCGGGCTTTCCGGCCGAGGCGGTCGATGTGACAGGGGCAGGGGATGTGTTCGCCGCCGCCTTCATGCTCAAGCTGAAGGAGTCCAAAGACCCCCTGGATGCGGCGCGCTACGCCAACTGCGTAGCCTCGATCTCGGTCACCGCCGAGGGCACCCGAGCGCTGCCAGGAAAGGCCGACATCCAGCGCAAGTTGGCGGGTTCCAAGCCCGCCTGACCAATACACCGGCTTGGCACCGGCCATGCGGAATTAGGGTGTGGCTATGTCATTGCGAGCCCTCGTGGCGGACCTCCACAGCGAGGATGACGGCATCCGTTGGAGCGCCACGGAGCAGCTGGCTCAACTGGGTTCTTCCGCCGTCGACGCGGTGCTGGAGGAGCTGACGCACTACCCTTTGGGAGAGAAGTTCCGCCAGAGCTGCCTGTTCATCTTCGAGCAGCAGTGGAACCGTGCCACCATCGCACGTTTGCGTGAGGTCGTCGAGGCGCTGCACGGCATCGACTTCCGCGACCAGGCGCCTCTCGCTGCCGATCGCGCTCTCCACACGCACGCGAGCTAAGCCGGCGCGCGGGTAGGCCCGCTAAGATGCCAGCGTGCGGCTGGTCATCCCCGACTTCGTCTCGAACTCGTACTTCCCGGCGATTGCTGCGGCGGAGCTGGGGCTGCTCCGGCGTGAGGGCCTCGACGTCGACGAAGCGGAGCTGCTGTTCCCCGTCACCACGGCCATGGAAGCGCTGCGAGACGGCCAGCTCGATTTCGTGGTCGGCGCGGCGCACGCCACCATGCAGGCGTTTGAGGACTGGCGTGGGGCTAGGCTGCTCGCGGCCGTTGGCCGGTACATGTACTGGTTTCTGGTGCTCCGGTCGGATCTGGATGCTGCGCGTGGTGACGTGGCCGCTGTACGGGGGCTGCGCATCGGCGCAGCGCCCGGGCCCGATCTCGGCCTGCTGCGGCTGCTGAAGCAGGGTGGCCTCGAGCCGGGCAATGACGTGCAGGTGGGGCCGGTGCCCGGCACCAGCGGCTCGACCTCGTTCGGCGTCACGGCCGCGCAGGCGCTGGAGGATGGGCTCATCGACGGCTTCTGGGCCAACGGTATGGGCGCCGAAGTGGCGGTGCAGCGCGGGGTCGGCACGGTCGTGCTGGACGCTCGGCGTGGCGATGGTCCCCCGGAAGCGCGGAACTACACCTTCGCTGCGCTGGTCACCCGTCAGGATGTGGTGGAGCGAGCGCCGGAGTTGGCGGCCGCGGCCATCCGCGGGCTGACCGCGGCGCAGGCGCTGCTGCGAGCCGAGCCCCAGCGGGCAACCGACATCGGCCGCAAGGTCTTCCCGGCCATGGAGGCCGAGCTCATCGCCGAGCTCATCCGGCGGGACGCCCCGTACTACGATGCGGCAATTACCCCTGAAGCATTTCGGGCGCTGAATGAGTTTGGCCTGGACATGGGCATTCTGACCAAAGCGGCGGCGTACGAGGACGTGGTGGCTGCGCAGTTCAGCCGCCTCTGGAGCGGGCAGGTACCATAGCCGGCATGGCCGTCGTCAGCCGCGAGCTTGCCCAGCAGTATTCTCCTCAGCCTGGCGAACTCTCGCTGCGCACCTTCCTGGAGGAGCTGGAGCGGGATCACCCGGAATGGGTGGTCCACGTCACCGAGCCGGTTGATCCTGCCAAGTTCGAGGTCACGGCCGTGCTGCAGCAGCTGGAGCTGCGCAACCAATACCCGCTGGTGGTCTTCGACCGCCCGTTGAACCTGCTGGGCGAAGTCTCCGAGCTGCCCATCGCCACCAACGTCTACGCCAGCCGCCAGCGCTGCGCCGTGGCCCTGGGGCTGCGGCCGGAGGACTTCGGGCAGAAGCTGGCGCTGGAGTACGCCCGCCGCGAGGAGCGGCGCCTCCCGCCGGTAGTCGTCGCCAAGTCCGAGGCGCCCGCCAAGGAGATCGTCCAGCTCGGCCAGCATGCCGACCTGCGGCATTTGCCCATCATCCGCCACCACCGCATGGATGGCGGCCCGTACGTCGACATGTCGCCAGTGGTCCGCGATCCCGATACGGGCGTGTACAACGGCGCCTTCCTGCGGATGCAGTACAAGGGGCCGCGCAAGCTGGGCCTGCATATGTCGCCGCGCCACAGCTGGCAGATCGTCCGCAAGCACGAAGAGCGGGACGAGCCGACGCCCATCGTGGTGGTCGTCGGCCATCATCCGGCCTACTACCTGGGCGCCCTGAATGTCTCGCCCTACGGCGAGGACGACTACCAGGTCATCGGCTCGATCATGGACCGGCCGCTGCGGCTCACCGCCAGCGAGACATGGGGCAGCGACTTCATGGTCCCGGCCGATGCCGACCTGCTGATTGAGGGCGAGGTCCTGCCCAACGTGCGTGAGGTGGAAGGGCCGTTCGGCGAGTTCCCCGGCACTTACGGCCCGCAACGGGTGCGCTGGGTGGTCGACGTCAAGGCCATCACCCGCCGCCGGCAGGCCGTCTACCAGGACATCTTCACCGGCCACAAGGATGTGTGGACTATGGGCTCCTTCCCCAAGGAGGGCGCCATCTTCAATCGCATCAAGGGTGTGGTGCCGACGGTCAAGGCCGTGCACCTGCCGGCCAGCGGCGTGGGCCGCTTCCACTGCTACATCAGCATCGACAAGAAGGTCGACGGCGAGTCGAAGCAGGCGGCGCTGATCGCGCTCGGGGCGGTCGATTTCGTGAAGCACGTGATCGTCGTCGACGCCGACGTGGACGTGTACCGCGAGGAGGAGGTGCTGTGGGCCATGGCCACGCGCGTCCAGGCCGACCAGGACGTGGACATCATCAAGAACGTGAAGGGCAACACGCTCGACCCGTCCCAGACCGACGACATCCTGACCAGCAAGATGATCGTCGACGCCACCAAGCCTGTCCGCCGCCCGTTCGAGGCGCGGCTGGACATCGCCCAGGACGTGCTGGAGCGGACGGTGCTCGAGGACCTCATCCCGCCCGAGCAGCTGGCGCGTATCCGGAGCTGATCGTGGCCCGCCTGTTCTGGGTGACCTGCCCCTTCTGCAAGGACCGCTTCTACTGCCATTACGGCGACCTCCGCCACAAGGCCTGGAAGCTGCGCTGCCCCTACTGCGAACGCGAGTTCGCCCAGGAAGACAGCCCGAGGATCGAGGAGTAGGTCTTTTGGAATATCCAACCGAAGGCCTGCCCCGGGTTCCGGCCGAGAAGCTCAAGCTCACCGTCGCCGGCATCCTGGAGAAGTGCGGCTTGCCGCCGGGGGATGCGGCGCAGGCGGCGGATGGGCTCGTGGCTGCCGACCTGTACGGCGTGACCAGCCACGGCGTTTCGCAGATCCTGCGGAACTACGTCCAGCGGCTGAAGGATGGCGGGACCAACCCGCACCCGAACTGGCGTGTCGTCCGCGAGACGCCGGCCGCGGCCAACGTCGATTGCGACCGCGGTATGGGGCTGGTGGTCGTGCCGAAGGTGATGGAGCTGGCCATCGAGAAGGCGCGGAAGGTTGGCGTGGGCATGGTCTCGCTGCGCAATGCGCGGCACCTGGGAATGGCTCAGTACCACGCGAGGCTGGCGCTGCCGCACGACATGATCGGCATGTGCATGACGGCCACGTCGCCGTTCATGGTGCCGACCTATGGGAGCGAGCGGCGGCTGGGCACCAACCCCATCGCCTTCGCCGCCCCGTGCGACAAGGAGCCGCCGTTCGTGTATGACGCGGCGACCACCGTGTCTGCCGGCAATAAGCTGATCGTCTTTAACCACATGGGCCTGCCGGTTCCGGGAGGCTTCGTCGCCCGGGAGGATGGGATGCCCGTCATGGAGCCAACGATGGACGTGCCGAACCACATGCTGCTGCCCCTGGGCAGCACGCCCGACACGGCCTCGCACAAGGGCTATGGCCTGGCGGCGATGGTGGAGGTGCTGTGCGGCGTGCTCGGCGGACTGACGTTCGGCGCGCGTAAGGAGCGGGACAACTACAACCATTTCGTCGCAGCGATCAATGTCGACGCCTTCCAGCCGGTGGACGAGTTCAAGCAGGCGATGGATGACTTCGTGCGCACGCTGCGCGAGACGCCGCCGGCGCCCGGCTGCGAGCGGGTGCTCTACCCCGGCCTGCCCGAGTGGGAAGCCGAGCAGGACCGCCGCGCCAACGGTATCCCCCTGCACCCATCCGTGCTCGCCTGGTTCGACCAGGCCTGCGAGGAGCTCGGCCTCCCTGGTCTGGAGCGCTAGCCTATTTCCTGTTGAGTCCGGAGGTCCAGCGCAGCATCGAGGCGGTGTGGCGCATCGAGTCCGCGCGCGTGATAGCGGGGCTGACCCGCATCGTGCGGGACGTTGGGCTGGCCGAGGACCTGGCGCAGGACGCCCTGGTGGCGGCTCTCGAGCAGTGGCCCAACGAAGGCGTGCCGGACAAGCCGGGCGCCTGGCTCATGAGCACGGCCAAGCACCGCGCCATCGACATGATCCGCCGCAACGTCCGCCTGCAGGAGAAGCGCGACCAGCTCGGCCGCCAGCTTCTTGTCGAGGAGGAGGCCAACGCGCCCGACCTCGAGCAGGCGATGGACGACGACATCGGCGACGACCTGCTGCGCCTCATCTTCATCTGCTGTCACCCGGTGCTGGCGACGGAAGCGCGCGTGGCGCTGACGCTGCGCATGCTTGGCGGGCTGACGACCGAGGAGATCGCCCGCGCCTTCCTGGTGCCGGTGCCGACGGTGGCGCAGCGGATTGTCCGCGCCAAGAAGACTCTGAGCGACGCGGGTGTGCCGTTCGAGGTGCCGCAGGGGCCGGACCGGGCGGAGCGCCTGGCATCCGTGCTGGAGGTGATCTACCTCATCTTCAACGAGGGCTACTCCGCGACGGCGGGCGACGACTGGATGCGCCCTGCCTTGTGCGAGGACGCTCTCCGCCTGGGCCGCATCCTGGCGGGGCTGGCGCCGGGCGAGCCGGAAGTCCACGGCCTCGTGGCGCTGATGGAGATCCAGGCTTCCCGCTCCAGGGCGCGAACGGGTCCAGACGGTGAGCCAGTGCTGCTGCTGGACCAGGACCGTTCGCGCTGGGACCAGCTCCTCATCCGCCGCGGCCTGGCGGCCCTGGAGCGCGCCGAGTCGCTGTCTGCCGAGCATGGGCCATATACCCTGCAAGCCGCCATCGCCGCCTGCCACGCCCGAGCGCGCATCCCCGAGGACACCGATTGGCAGCGCATTGTGGCGCTGTACGACGAG
>Ga0209062_1002773_pt1 | contig 22182 bp, 24 predicted proteins | sample Coa_R2_2_FD_187158 | JGI IMG/M metagenome (GOLD analysis project Ga0209062, IMG submission 187158) | Surface soil microbial communities from Centralia Pennsylvania, which are recovering from an underground coalmine fire - Coalmine... | ecosystem: Environmental > Terrestrial > Soil > Unclassified...
CATCGCGAGGCAGCGGAAGCCGTCCCACTTGGGTTCGTATTGCCAGCCGGATCCGCGCGGCAGCTCCGCCTCCGTGCGGGCCTCCATGGGAAGCAGCTTGGCCATGATTCGATCCCGGGGCGTCAGTCCCGGCCGCTCCGGTTGCTGTAGAACATCAGCGCCATCAGCCCGACGCCCAGGGCCAGCGTCGCGATGATCCCCAGGGTCATCGCGATCCATCCGCCGACCGACATCTGCTGGCCACCCTCGGGTGCATTCCAGCCAATCACCATGAACATGATGGCGAGCAGCAGCACGCCGACCAGAACGACCAGCGCTATGATCGTGCCAAGACCCGTCTTGCCCATGGGGGTTTAACGCTAATACCCGGCGCTTCGGTCAACCACTTCTTTGAGCGGCGTGCCGTCGAGGAAGCGCCTGAGATTGTCGACGAACAGCTTGGCGACGAAGCGGTCGCGTTGCGGGTGCGGGCCGCCGATATGCGGCAGCACCAGGATTCCGTCGGTCTTCCAGAACGGATGCTCGGCCGGCAAGGGCTCCTGGCGGAACACGTCGAGCACGGCGCCGGCGATGGTCTTGTTCTTCACCGCCGCGATCAGGTCGTCGTCCTTGATGAGATGGCCGCGGCCGAAATTCAGCAGCCAGGCCGTCGGCTTCATCTTCGCGAGCCGCTCGGCATTGATGAAGTTGTCGGTCGCCGGCGTCGCCGGCAGCAGGAGCAGCAGGAAGTCCGACCTGGCCAGCACCTCGTCGGTGCGCTCGGCCGGCAGCACCTCGTCGACATGGGCGATGTTCTCGGGCCGGCGCTTGGTGCCGATCATCCTCATGCTGAACGCCTTGGCCATGCGCGCCACTTCGCCGCCGACCGCGCCCAGGCCCAGGATGCCGAGCGTCTTTCCGGTCAGCGGCTGCGCCACCGTATGCACCCATTTGCCGGCCTGCTTGTTGCTGGCGGCGAGCGCCAGCGGCTTCGCGACATAGAACAGCGACGCCATGATGTTCTCGGGCATCGATTCGGTGTGGGTGCCGCGCGCGCAGGTCAGCGCGAGATCCTTCGGCAGGTCGGGCAGAGCGAGCCAGCCCTCGACGCCCGCGGTCATCGACTGCGCCCAGCGCAGCTTCGGCATCGCCGGCAGCAGGCCCGGCGGCACGACCGGGGCCATCAGCGCCTCGGTGCGGGCAAGCTGCTCGGCCGACGGCTTTTCCTTGCGCGGCAGGCTGTCGACGGCCACCCGGTCGTCCAGGCCCGCCGCCTTGATGGCCTCGAGATAAGCGGTGGTGTTGTCGGTCCACAGCAGGACGTGGGCGCGGTTGGTCATGGCGTCTCCTGTTTCCCCGACCGTAGAACATATTCCGTCCGGCCGGAATCGGCCGGACGTGATCACTCGCGCACCGCGTGACCCTCGAGCGACAGCGGGGCGTTGGGGCTGGGCTTGTCCTGCAGCAGCCGTGCGCAGCCGGCGTTGAGGCCGTCGCCCGGCGGCTTGTCGGTCGGCGCGATGAACAGCGCCGCGACGCGGATGTCACCGACCTTGAGCCGAGCCTCGCTCAGCCACCGCGTCGCGCGCAGGGACGCACCGCCCTTGTCGAGCCGCAGCCAGCCGCAGATCAGCGGCAGCTCGCCGGAGGAATCGATACGGACATAGGCGGTGTCGCTGCCCCTGACGGTGCCGGCCTGGTTCTCGATTACCCAGTCGAACGGCACCGAGCGATAGAGGCGGGCGTCCTGGGCGGAGACGTCGATCGTGCCGACATAGTCGGATCGGGCGACCGTCGGATCGCGGATCCAGCCCAGCCACACGGCCAGCCCGAACAGCACGACGGCCGCGAAGACGAGCGCGATCGCCCAGCGCGGCAGGCGGAAGCCGTTCACGCCAATATCGTCGTCATGCCGCCATCCACCACCAGCGTGTGGCCGGTGATGTAGGCGCTGGCGTCGGAGGCGAGCAGCAGCAGCGCGCCGCGCAGATCGGCCGGCGTGCCCCAGCGGCTCGCTGCGGTGCGCTGCTCGAGCATGGCGCAGAATTTTTTGTCCTGCTGCAGCGGCACGTTGAGCTCGGTGCGGATGTAGCCGGGCGCGATCGCGTTGGCAGTGACGTGCGGGCCGAACTCGGCGGCGAGGTTCTTGGTCAGCCCGGTCATGCCGTGCTTGGCCGAGACGTAGCCCGCGACCGAGGCGCGGCCCAGCACCGCCATGATCGAGGAGATGTTGACGATGCGGCCATACTCGCGCGCCAGCATGTGCCGGCCGACTTCACGCGCCAGCGCAAACGGTCCGATCAGGTCGGTCTCGATCACCTTGCGGTAGTCGGGCGTGGCGGTGTCGACGATATGCTCGCGATGGATGACGCCCGCGTTGTTCACCAGAATGTCGATGCGGCGGTGCTTGCGCAGCAGCGCGCGCACGCCGCCCTGGACGCTGTCCTCGTCGGTGACGTCGAGGATCACCGCTTCGGCCTTGCCCTTCTTGCGCTTGATCGCCTTGACGGTGGCGTCGAGATCCTTCGCGGCGCGGCCGGCGCACAGCACTGTGGCGCCCGCTTCGGCGAGGCACAGCGCCATGTCGCGGCCGAGGCCGCGCGACGCGCCGGTTACCAGCGCGATGCGGTTCTTGAGCGAAAACAGGTCTGCCATGGGGCGCGATCCTAGCCTATGAATCGCGCCGGAACCTATCGGGAGGAGAGACCATGGCCAAGGTGGCAATCGTGACGGGGTCGGCGACGGGGCTGGGCGCCGCCTGCGCGGTCGATCTCGCGGGCCGCGGCTGGAACGTCGCGATCAACTACACCAAGAGCAAGAAGGAAGCCGACGAGACCTACGAGAAGGTGAAGTCGAAGGCCGCGCAGGCCATCCTGGTGCAGGCCGACATGGGCCAGGACGCCGATTGCAAAAAGCTCGCGGCCGAGACGGTGAAGGCGTGGGGTCGGATCGACGGGCTGATCAACAACGCCGGCACCACCAAGTTCCAGAGCCAGGGCGACCTCGACGGCGTGAGCGCCGAGGACTTCGATCGCATCCTGCGGGTCAATGTCACAGGCCCGTACATGATGAGCCGCGCCGTTTATCCCACGATGAAGAAGCAGTGGGATGCGGACAAGGAGCGCGGCTCCATCGTCAACATCTCCAGCATCGCGGGCGTGATGGGCGTCGGTACGTCGATCCCGTACGCAGCGTCCAAGGGCGCATTGAACACCCTGACGCTGTCGCTGGCGCGCTGGTTCGGCCCGGCGGTGCGGGTGAACACGGTGTGCCCCGGCTTCATCCAGACCCGCTGGCTGCTCGGCGCGCTCGGCCAGGACGACTACGAGAAGCTGAAGACGGCGCAGGAGCAGACCACGCCCTTGCGGCAGGCCGGCACGCCCGAGCAGATGGCCGAGGCGGCGATCTTCTTCCTGACCAGCGCCAGCAACATCACCGGCGAGTTCCTGATCGTCGACGCCGGCACCCATCTCGGCGGCCTGCCGATGAAGGGACGCTAAGGGGGAGACGAGCAAAGATCAGCTTCCCTCCGCCGAAGGGGGAGGGTTAGGGAGCGGCACTCCCTGCGGCCGCAAACGCCGCCGCCGCATTCTGGACGTGGCGATTGGCGAGCAGCGCGGCCAGCTCGGCGTCGCCGGCGATCACGGCGGCGAGGATGCCGGCGTGCTCTTCCCAGTCCTCGCGGGCACGGGCGCGGCCGTTGATGGCGAAGGCGATCGAGGTGCGCTCGCGCAAGCCCCGCATGACGTCGGACAGGACGGCGTTGCGGCTCGCCTCGGCCAGCCGCTCGTGGAACTCCGCGTTGAGGCGCGCGAGCTCCTCGGCGGTGCCGACCTTCGCCGCCGCGTTGCCGCGCGCCAGCGTGTCCTTGAGCTGGGCCACGATCTCCGGATCGTGGCGCTGCGCGGCGAGCCGCGCATTGAGGCCTTCGAGCAGGGCGCGAACCTCGACCAGCTCGGCCACTGTCTCGGGGGTGATCTCGACGACCGTCGCCCCGCGACGGGGCAGGAGGGTCACCAGCCCCTCGACCGACAGGCCGCGCAGCGCCTCCCGCACCGGCACGCGCGACACGCCCAGTTCGGCCGACAGCCGGTCCTCGACCAGCCGCTCGCCGGGCTTCAGCGTGCCGTCGAGAATGCGGCCGCGGATCTGCTCGCTGACGACGCGGGACAGGGAGCCGCGGTCGCTCATCTATTTGCCGAGCGTCGCCATGAACGCGGCGATGCCGGCCTCGCAACAGGCGATGTCCTGCTCGCCGTTGCCGCCCGAGGCACCGATGCCGCCGACGCACTGGCCGTCGACAAAAATCGGAAAGCCGCCGACGAACACCGTGAAGCGGCCGCCATGCTGGGTCCAGATGCCGAACGCCTCCTCGCCGGGCAACGAGTTCTTGTAGTTGTCGGTGCGCTTGCGATGTCCCGCGGCGGTGAACGCCTTGTTCATGGCGATCTGCACGCTGGTCACCTTGCCGCCGTCGAGCCGGCGCAGCGCGATCGGGTAGCCGGCATTGTCGGCAACGCATAGGGTCTCGGGCACGCCGAGCTCCTCCGCCTTCTTCTGCGCTGCGTCGAGAATGAGATGTGCCTCGGCGAGCGTCAGCGTCTTGTAGGTGTGCATCAGGCGGCGAGCTTCTGGTCCGCCTTCTTCTCGACGAAGGTGCGCCACACGCCGTCGAGATAGAGGCGGCGCATCATCGTCGCCTCGCGCACGTTGCGCACGCAGGCGGCCCTCTGCTCGTCGGTGGTCGCGAACTTCTCGACGATCTCGTAGCCCTTCTCGCCATGCTCCACGTCGGCGGCGATGTGGATGGTGAAGAAGGTGACCTCTTCCTCGCTGAAGCCGTACTTCTCGAGCAACGGCGGTGTGGTCTTGCTGTAGATGCGCGGCACCTGGCTCTCGAGGCCGATCAGTAGGCCCGACAGTGCCTCGACGAACGGCTTGCGCGACTGCACCGTGCACCAGCTTTGCAGGCCGAGCGTCTCGGGCAGCAGCTCGCCGTTGATCTGGGCGTTCAGAATCTCCTGGCGGCTCTTGCCGCAGACCTCGCCGAACTCGAGCAGCAGGTCGGAGTGGCGCACCGGTGCGGCACCGTGCATGCCGACCAGGCCTTCCTCCTCGGTGACGTTCTCCAGCAGGAAGTGCTGTACGTCGGGATGCGGGCAGTTGGCGTAGACCGCGGCAACCCACTCGGCGAAGTGGCTGACATAGTGGAAGTGCTGCTTCACCCACTCGCCGAGCTGCCCGCGGTTGAGCTTGCCCGAGGTCCAGGCCTCGCTCCACGGATGCACTGCCGAATGGCGCAGCTCGATGGCGTCTTCGAGAGCCTGACGGAACGCACTCTTGGCCATGGGACCTCCTTTGGGGGTTCGACTGGATAAAATTGTATACAAGAACGCCTGACTGGGTCAAATTTGGACCGCAGAAGGGAGATTCGTATACAAACGAGCGACTATACTCAGGGTGATGCGTTCCAGGCCGAGAAGCGCACCGTCTTCAGCCGGGGCTGGCTCCCGCTGTGCGCCGAAGGCCAGATTGCCCAGCCGGGCGATTTCCTCGCCCAGTCGGTGGGCGGCTGGAGCGTGCTGGGCGTGCGCGACAAGAAAGGCGCCATTCGCATCCTGCGCAACGCCTGCCGGCACCAGAACATGCCGGTGGCCGGCCAGCCGACAGGCACGTGCGAGACCTTCCGCTGCCGCTTCCACGGCTGGACCTACGACCTGCAGGGAAAGTTCGTGAGCGCGCCGCCGCCGGTCGCGCCGGCGGACAGGACGCCCGGCGCCAATGACCTTGCCGTGCTGCCGACGCGGCAGATGGCCGGGCTGGTCTTCTTCGCCGTCGAGGGCGCGTCGTCCGGCTTCTTCCCGCCCGACCCCGGCCAGCCCTACAGCGGCACGATCGTCACCGACATGGCGTGCAACTGGAAGGTCTGCATGGAGCAGCTGCTGGGCAGCCAGGGCACCAGCGAGCCGGAGTTTGCCTGGTTCTGGCCGCTGCTGGTGGCGCGGCGCTCAGGCCCGGTCGCGCTGGTCGAGCAAGTGGTGCCGCACACCTTCCTCCGTACCAAGCTCTTCACGCACGTCTTTGGCGGCACGGTCGAGGCGCAGAAGTTCTCTGCCGAAAGCGTGAAGGAAGCCTGCGAGCGCGCGCAGGGTGAGCGCGCGAACGGCACGCCCGCGCAGGGCAGCGCTCTCGTGGCGCAATTCCACCAGCAGCTCGACGAGGCCTACACCGGCAGCTCGTGACCGCGGCCGATGTTGCGGATGACCTCGCGCAGATGCGGCTTGGCCGCGATCATGGCCCGACGATAGGCAAGCAGCCCGTTCATCAACGCGCCGTCGCGCTTCAGGAGCGTATCGGCGAACTCGATCATGCGGGTGTTGGGCCAGCCATGCTGCCGCAGCTCGAGCAGGCGCAGGAACGCTTCTTCCTCGCGGCCCGGCGCGTGCTGGCACATCAGAATCGCGGCGGCCGCCTGCGAGCGTGAGATGCCGGCATGGCAATGTACCAGGATGTGGCTGCCGGCCCTGGCATGCGCGCGCTCGCCGAACGCCAGCAGCTGCTCGATGTGCCGGGGCGTGCAGGCCTCGAAGCCGGGATACTCCGCCACCACGTCGTCGAACCGGATCAGCTCGTGGTCGATATCCGAGAACTGCGCCAGCGCAGGCGGCACGGGCTCGTAGGTGTCGATGATCGACAGCACATGGCTCACGCCGGCCATGGAATGCTGCGTCAGCTCGGGAATGCCGCAGATGATCAGCTTGTGGTTGGGCAGGGGCATGGTTCTTCCTATACCAACGCGCGGGCGAGGTGCAGGCCTACGGCGAACATGCCGAAAATGAACGCGCGGCGGAATGTCTGCGGCGACAACCGGCGCCGGGCGTGCTGGCCGAGCCATACGCCGACCATGGTCGGTGCCACCGCGGCGATGCCGGCCACACTGTTGGTGAGGTGATAGGCCCCGTGGAAGGCGAGCGACACCGCCAGCATGCCGGTGATGAACAGGAACATGATGCCCAGCGCCTGCACCAATTCGTGCTGGTCCATCTCGAGCGACTGCATGTAGGGCAGGAAGGGCACGGCCGCGACGCCGGTGCTGCCGGCTACTGCGCCGCTCGCCAACCCGATCAGCGGATTGGCCCACGATTCGGCCCTGCGCGGCACGCGCGGTCGCCACGGCGTCAGCGCGATGATCGAATACAGCACCAGCAGCGCGCCGACCCAGCCCGCGGTGCGCGGCGAGCCGAGGTCGCTCAGGAAAAGGCCGACGCCGAGGATGCCGATCATCGCCGCGACCGCCATCACGCCGAAGCGGCGCATCAGCACCTTGAAGCCGCCGCCATAGACTGCCTGCCAGACGTTCGTGACCATGGTCGGCATCACCATGATGGCGATTGCGCTGTCGAGCGGCACCGCGAAGCTCATGAGACCGATTGCGATCGGCGGCATGCCCATACCGATCGCGCCCTTGGCCACGCCCGCGACCACGAACGCCGCGGCGATCACCACGATTTGCAGCAGCGACATCTACGCAGCGTCAGGGGAAAGCTGGCCCACCAACCGGGAATAGGGCTTGCCGCTATCTGCGGCAATCGGGCCGCGAATGAGAGTGCGCGTGGCGGAATCGGTATCTCAGGACGACAGTTTGGCGACGAACCCATCGAATGCCGCCCAGAAGCGCGCACGGATGTCGTCGGTCTCCATCATGATCTCGTGCTTGGCGTCGGGGAAGATCACGTGCTCGGCGTGGCGGATGCGGGCCACGACCGGTGCGTGGCTCGCCGGGTTGATGATCTGGTCCTGGCCGGCGGTCATCAGCAGCACCGGCAGGTCGATGCGCTCGAGGTAGCCGGGCGCGAGGCAGGCCGACATCGAGCGCGCGGCCTGGCGCGCCCAGCCGACGGTCGGGCCGCCCTCGCTCAGCCGCCGGTCGGCTGCGAACCAGGCCTCCGTCCAGCGGTAGCGTCGTTCGTCATGGGTGACGTGGTTGGAATGGAAATCGCGGGCGAGGAAGACGAACGGGCCGGTGCCGAACAGGTAGCGATGCTCGAGCGCGGGGATCTCCGGCAACAGCATCAGGATCGAGCGCAGGAAGGCCTCGCGCTGCAGGCCGGTCATCGGTGAGGTGACGACGGCACCCGAGAACGGCGCGCTTCCGCATTCGGCGAGGGCGCGTAGAAAGATATGGCCACCCATCGAATGGCAGAGCGCAAGCACAGGGCCCCTGGCGAGGGGTGCGACGATCGTGTCGAGGAACAGTTTGAGGTCCGTCACGTAGGTCTCGAACCGGTCGATGTGGCCGGCGTCGTGTTCGTGCGGCAGCGGGCGGTCACTCAGGCCCTGCCCGCGCCAATCCAGCGCGATCACGACATAACCCCGCCCGAGCAACTCACCGACGACCTCGGTGGCATATTTTTCGATGAACTCGGCACGCCCTGTCAGGATGACGACCGTGCCCCGCGTGGTCGTTCCGGAGGCGTTCCAGCAGGCATAGCGCAGCCTCGCGCCAGGCGCCGCCAGCCAGCCGTAGCGGTCGGCCGGCCGGTAGGTGACGGCAAGGTCGATCGGCACCGCGGCAGGACTAGGGGAGTTGGGGTCCAGTGCATCCATGCGTTCGGATTTTGACATTTTAGCCACGATTGCGCGCCGACTCTTTACCGGGTCCATCGACGCAAGCTATAGATCGCGCGGCCGCCGCGTGGTTTTCGGCTCGCCGCTTTGAGCCGATCCGGCATGTTCCTTGCGTCGATGGCATCGACCGCACGAGGCAGGCGACCGCGATCCCGAAGCGCGAGCAGTGACCGCGGGCGGGATGCCGGAGCGCCTCGCCTTCCTATGTACCGTCTCGGGCTGGTTCTGATCCTTGTGGCGATGGCCACCATCGCCGGCTGGCGATTGCTGAATCGCACCGTCACCGCCGCCGATGTCGAAGGGCCGCTCCAAGGCGTGACCTACGCGCCGTGGGCCAGGGACCAGAATCCGATCGCCGGGAAGTCGAGCGGCATCATCAGCTTCCTGCGGACCGCCTTCACGGACACACCGCCGCCGCCGGTCAAGCCACGCAAGGAGCAGATCGAGAGCGACTTCGCGATGCTCGCCGGCAAGGTGACCTACGTCCGGACGTACCGCACCACCGACGGCGGCGAATTCATGCCCGAGGCCGCGGCGCGGGTCGGCCTGAAGCTGGTGCCCGGCGCGTGGATCTACTCGGCCAACGAGGCCAAGCTGCAGTTCGGCCGGGACGCCGCCGACGTCAATGCCGAGGAGACGCGGACGCTGATCCGCATGGCCAACCAGAACCCCAACATCGAGCGGGTCCTGGTGGGCAACGAGAACATCCTGCGCTGGGACGGCCAGGGGGATCAGCGCGACTCCAACGCGGTGAGCCCGGCCCAGCTCATCCGCGAGATCCGCAACGTCAAGCGCAACGTCAAGGTGCCGGTCAGCACTGCCGAGCCGTGGCATATCTGGCTGCGCTATCCCGAGCTCGCCAAGGAAGTCGATTACCTGGCCGTGCACATCCTGCCGTACTGGGACGAGCAGTCGAGCCGGACGGCGCTGGAGTATCTCAAGGACAAGATCGGCCAGCTCAAGCAGGCCTATCCGAACAAGAACATCATCGTCACGGAGGTCGGCTGGCCGTCGAACGGTGCTAGCCGCCGCAGCCCGGCGACCGGCTTCATCAAGCGCGCGACTCCCGCCGAGCAGGCGCGGAATGTCCGCGACATGGTCGCCTGGCTGAAGGAACAGAACATCCAGTACTTCGTGGTCGAGGCGATCGACCAGCCGTGGAAGTCGTACGACCTCGAGGGCAAGGCTGGCGGCTACTGGGGCCTGTGGAATGCCGACCGGCAGCAGAAGTTCGAATGGACCGGCCCGATCCAGACCTTCCCGAACTGGTGGATCTATGCGGCCTGGTCGCTGGCCGCGGGTCTGCCGCTGATGGCGCTGTTCCTGTGGCGCTGGCCGAACCTGCGCACGACCGGCCAGATCGCCTTCTGCGGCCTGGTCGCGCTGTCGACCAGCGCGGTGGCGTATGGCGCGTCGGTCGCGGCCGGCACCTACATGGTGACGGGCGAGATCGTCGGCTGGAGCATGCTCGCCTTCTTCCTGGTGCTGAGCCTCGCCATGGCGCTGGTGCAGGCGCTCGAGATGGTCGAGACGATCTGGCGCGATCGCTGGACGCGGGAGGCGCTGCCGGCGGCGGAGATGATCGCGCGGCAGGTGGCCGATCGGCATTGGCCCAAGGTCTCGCTGCACCTCGCGATCTGCAATGAGCCGCCGGCGATGGTGATCCAGACCATCGAATCGCTCGCGGCCCTCGACTATCCGAACTTCGAAGTGATCGTGATCGACAACAACACCAAGGATCCCGCGGTGTGGCGGCCGGTGCAGGATTACTGCGCGCAGCTCGGCGAGCGCTTCAAGTTCTTCCACTTCGACGTCATGAAGGGCTTCAAGGCCGGCGCGCTGAACTACGTGCTGAGCCAGACCGCGCCCGACGCCGAGGTGATCGGCGTGATCGACAGCGACTACATGGTGCGGCCGGACTGGCTGAAGGGCGTGGTGCCGTACTTCGACGATCCGAAGATCGCCTACGTGCAGTGCCCGCAGGACCATCGCGACTGGACCGGCGACCGCTTCAAGGAAATGCTGAACTGGGAATATGCCGGCTTCTTCGACATCGGCATGTGCCTGCGCAACGAGTACGACGCCATCATCCAGCACGGCACCATGACGCTGGTGCGCCGCACCTGCATGGACGAGATGAACGGCTGGGCGACCTGGTGCATCACCGAGGACACCGAGCTCGGCCTGCGCCTGATGGAGACGGGCTATGGCGCGATGTACAGCCGGGAGCGCTTCGGCCACGGCCTGACGCCCGATCACTTCGCCGGCTACAAGAAGCAGCGCTTCCGCTGGGCCTACGGCGCCATGCAGATCATGAAGGCGCATGCCGGCAAGATGCTGAGCAACGCCACCAGGCTCACCTTCTGGCAGAAGTACCACTTCGTCGCCGGCTGGCTGCCCTGGTTCGCCGATGCGCTGAACCTGATCTTCACCTGGGCCGGCCTCGCCTGGGCGCTGGCGGTTCTCGTGCCGCCCCTGGTCGGCATCAAGCCGGTCGGCCTGCCGCCGGCCGAGTTCATCGTCCCGACCATCGGCATCTTCGTCTTCAAGCTGGTCTACTCCTTCGGCCTCTACGCCGATCGCGTGCGCTGCACCTTCCGCCAGAGCCTCGGCGCGTCGCTGGCGGGCCTGGCGCTCACCTACACCGTGGGACGCGCGGTGCTGTACGGCCTCGCCACCAGCCGGCTGCCCTTCATGCGTACGCCCAAGATGGACGAGCGCGCCACGCTCGCCATGGCGCTCGGCATGGCGCGGGGCGAGGCGGTGCTGACCGCGCTGCTGTGGCTCGTCGCGGCGATCCTGTGGAACACCTCGGGCGTCATCGACCCCGAGGCGCGGCTGTGGTCGATCTTCATGCTGGTGCAGTCGCTGCCGTTCGCCGCCGCGGTCGTCATCTCCGTGGTCAACGCGATGGAGCAGATGCGTCACGCGCGCGCGATCTACGAAACGGCGGCTGCGCCGGTGGTTGCCACGGCGGCGATGCAGCCCGCACAATAGGCCATGCCTTCCGCGGCACCCGCGGGCACCGCCCTGTTCCTGAAACGCTGGTTGCGCCAGCCCTTCGCCATGGGGGCGGTGATGCCGAGCGGCCCGCTGCTCACGCGCGCGCTGGCGCTCACCGCCGTGCGCGAGATGCAGGGCCGCGACGGTCACGTCATCGAGCTCGGCGCCGGCACCGGCGAGGTCACCAAGGCCTTGCTGGCGGCCGGCATTGCGCCTGAACGGCTGGCGCTGGTCGAGCGCGATCCCGAGCTGGTGGCCTTCCTGCGCCGCCATTTCCGCGGTCCGCGCATCATCGAAGGCGACGCCGCGCGGCTGCCGAAGCTGCTGGCCGGCGAGGGCGTTGCGAAGGTCGCGACGGTCGTGTCGGGCCTGCCGCTGCTGTCGCTGCCGGCCGAGGTCGTGACCGGCATCGTGCACGGCGTGTTCGAGGCGCTACCCAGGGGCGCGGCACTGGTGCAGTTCACCTACGGGCCGGCGCCGCCGATCCCGAAGGCGTTGCGCGCGAGCCTGCACCTGGTGGGCGCGCACGGCCGGCGCATCTGGCGCAACGTGCCGCCGGCGGTGGTGTGGACGTTCAGAAGGCCCGTCGCTTGACCGAGATCCGTTTCGACGAGTCGCTGCGCACGAAGATCGAGGGGCATCTCGACAAGTTCGAGGTCCGCCGCCGCAGCGATCCCGGCAGCCTGCGCCATGCCGCGGTCGCGGTCGCGGTCGTCGAGGCCGACGTGCCGGGTGAGGCGGCGTTCCTGCTGACCAAGCGCACGCCGCGCCTGCGCGCCCATGGCGGCCAATGGGCGCTGCCCGGCGGCCGGGTCGATCCCGGCGAAACCATCCGCCACACGGCCCTGCGCGAGATGCATGAGGAGCTGGGCGTGCTCGCCTCGATCGACGACGTGCTGGGTGTGCTCGACGACTATCCGACGCGCTCGGGCTATCTCATCGCCCCGGTGGTGGTCTGGTTGGGCGGCCGCATCGAGCTCAAGCCGAACCCGGGCGAGGTGGCCGCCGCCTATCGCATCCGCTGCGCCGAGCTGTTCCGGCCCGATTCCCCGGAGATCGTGCCGATCCCCGAATCCGACCGGCCGATCATCCGCCTGCCGCTGCCGGTCGCGACGGTGAACGCCCCGACCGCCGCCGTGCTCTACCAATTCAAGGAAGTCGCCCTGGCCGGCCGCGACACCCGCGTCGACCACTACGAGCAGCCCGTCTTCGCCTGGCGCTAGCCATCACTCTCCCTCCCCCGAAGGGGGAGGGCTGGGGAGGGGGTCACGATGCTGGCGCCAGTCAGGATTTAGGATCGCCCGGATGATGGTCTCGATCACGGCCTCTCGTTCGTCCAACACAGCGCCATTCCAGAAGCGCAGGACGCGGAAGTTCTGTGCCTCTAGAAACTGGGTGCGCTGGTCATTGTAGGCCGCACGATCGACGTGCTGGCTGCCATCCAACTTGATGATCATTCGACTCTTGAGGCACGCAAAATCGGCAACGTAGGGCCGATAGGAACTTGGCGTCGAAAGCGGGCGCCTGGAATCTTTCCCCGGCGAAGGTCCTGCCAGAGACTCCGCTCGATATCCGTCATGGTCCTGCGGAGTTCGCGGGCGAAGCTCCGAGCTCGCGGTTCCGACGTTGGTCGCATGGCGGCGGCGTTCCCCCTCCCCAACCCTCCCCCTTCGGGGGAGGGAGGTTGATTTCAGCGCGACGCCGCCACCGCAACCGGGCGGCGCTTCAGGAAGACGGTGGTCTCCTGTTCCATCACGTGCTCGCCGCGCTGGTTGATCGTCACCTGGCGCAGGCGGCAGATGCCGCGGTCGGGCTTCGATTGCGACGCGCGCAGCTCGACGATGTCGGTGACCACGCGCAGCGTGTCGCCCGGACGCACCGGCCGCGGGAACTGCGTCTCGCCGAGGCCGGGCGAGCCCAGGCTGCAGGCCTTCAGCACGCCGAGCTCGAGCCACAGCTTGAGGGTCACGCACATCGTGTGGAGGCCCGACGCAATCAGGCCGCCATACTGCCATTTGCGCGCGAACTCGGTGTCGATATGGAACGGCTGCGGATCCCACTGGCGGGCGAACTCGATGATGCCGGCCTCGGTCAGCGTCATGCCGCCGCTGATGAAGCGCTCGCCTTTTTTGAAATCCTCGAAATAGCGGTCGGTCACAGGACCAGCTCCAGGTAGGCGGTATCCGGAATCGGGCTCGCGTAGTAGGGCGGAATCTCGACGAAGCCCATCGAGCGGTAGAGCGACAGGGCCTGGCGCATTTTGCCGGTGATTGTGTCCAGCCTGAGACGCTGATAGCCACGTTCCCGCCCGACGGCGACGATGTCCTCGGCCAGCGCCCGGCCGATCGAGCGGCCATCCGATGTACGCAGGCCGCGGAACTGCGGCTTCACATAGAGCCGCTTCATCTCGCAGATGCCGTCGTCCAGCTTGCGGAGCGCAACCGTACCCGCCGCCTCGTCGGCCGCCGTGGCCAGCAGCAGTGCGCCGTCCGGCGCTGCGTACTTGCCGGGGAAGTCGGCCAGCTCCTTGTCGAAATCCTGGTAGGCCAGCGAGAAGCCGAGCGACTGGGCGTACTCGCGGAACAGCGCCTTGATCGCTTCATGGTCGGCGGCGGAGCGGGGAGCGGCGATTTCGATGGGCGGCGACATGGCTTGCATTCTCTCGGGCCTGCATTCTCCCGAGGGCGTGCTAGCCTGTCATCAAGTAGTCGGGGAGGAGAGTTGTCATGCGTACGATCACACGCCGCGGCGCGCTGGCGCTGGGCCCGTTTGCGTTGAGCCCGTTGGCGTTGACCTTGGCCGCGCCACCGGTCGCGCACGCCGAGCCGACCTGGCCGGCGCGCACGGTGCGCTTCGTGGTGCCGTTCCCGCCGGGACAGGCGGCCGACATCTTCGCCCGGTTGATGGCGGAGCGGCTGACCCAGATGTGGAAGCAGCAGGTCATGGTCGACAACAAGGGCGGCGGTGGCGGCATCCCGGGCGTGGAAGCGGCCAGGGCAGCGGCGCCCGACGGCTACACGTTCCTCGTCGCGACCAGCGGCGTGTTCGGCGTCAATCCCAGCCTCTATCCCGACCTGCCCTACAAGCCGCTCGTGGACTTCAAGCCGGTCACCAACATCATCCGCGGCCCGCTGGTGATCGTCGCCCATCCGAGCTTTCCGGCGAACACCATCGCCGAGTTGATCGACCTCGCGCGCAGGCAGCCGGGCCAGCTCTCCTATGCCTCGGCCGGGCCGGGCACCGCGCAGCATCTCAGCATGGAGCTGTTCAGGCTGCAGACGAAGCTCGACATCGTGCATGTCCCGTACAAGGGCTCGGGGCCGGCAATGGCCGACCTGCTGGGCGGCCACGTCAAGTTGATGATGGACAGCACCGCCTCCTCGCTGAGCGCGATCCGCGACGGCCGCATCAAGGCGCTGGGCGTGACGACGATGCAACGGGCCCCGGGCCTCGACCAGGTGCCGCCGATCGGCGAGACGGTGCCGGGCTACGATTCGGCGGGCTGGTCGGGCCTGGTGGCGCCGGCGAAGACTCCGGACGAGATCATCGACAGGGTGAACGCCGACCTCACCGGCCTGATGCGCGATCCGGCAGTGCTGCGCGAGTTCGCGTCGCGGGCAACGCTCGCCGATCCGCTGACGCCCGCCCAGTTCGGCGCCTTCATCGCCAAGGACATGGCGACCTGGGCCGAGGTGGTGAAGGCCACCGGCCTCAAGCCCGGCAACTAGGAGGCGGTGGTGAAGCTCTACGGGCTGAAGAACGTACCCAATCCGCGGCGGGTGCCAACGTCGTGCCTTCCCCTGTCTGCGGGGGAAGGTGGCGCGCAGCGCCGGATGGGGGCCGGTCGACGAAATGGCGATGCCCATGACCCCCTTCCGGCCCTTCGGGCCACCTTCCCCCGCAGACGGGGGAAGGCCGATGGAGGATCGGGCGAGGCGCAGCGCGCGGTGCTGGTCGACCTATGAGGGCGATAGCCTTCGCCATCTCCCTCCCCCGAAGGGGGAGGGAGATGGATCAGGCCAGGCGCAACAGCGGCACTGCCGCTGCAGACAACAGGAGCGCCAGCAGGCGCAGCCTGGTGAACGGCTCGCGCAGGAAGACGATGGCGATCACGATGGCGAAGATCGAGCTGGTGTCGCGCAGGGCCGAGGCGGGCGCGACCGGGGCATGCGCCCAGACCCACAGGATCAGCAGATAGGAGATCGTCGATGCGAGCGCGATCGGCAGGGCGATGCCGGCATGCGTGACGACACTGCGCCACTGCCGTGCCGCGAATCCCTGGAACGCGAACATCGCGGCGGCGTTGGTCGCCGAGACCACGAAGCCGTAGGCGAGTGGCGAGCCGGCGCGTCGCACGCCCTGCGCATCGCACAGCACATAGCCCGCCGTGGCGAGCCCGGCGAGTCCCATCCAGAACAGCGCCGAGCGCGGCACCGCTGCATCGCCCTTGTTGCCGAGCGCCAGCATCAGCAGCGAGACGACGATCAGGCCGATGCCGGCGAGGCCATAGCCGCTCAGCAGCTCGCCGGAGAGCAGCGTCGCGAGCGGCGTCACCAGCATCACCGACAGCGCACGCACCACGGGATAGGCGGTGCCGAAGCCGATCAGGCCATAGGCGCGCAACAGCGCCGTCACGATCACGAGGTTGATGCTGGTCGACCCGACGATCCACGGCAGCGCGGCCGCGTTGGGCAGGCCGGTCCACAACAAGGCCGGCAGCCCGAGCAGCGCGCTCATCACCATCTGCGCGGTCATCACCTCGGTCGGCTTGACGTGCGCCTTGACCGCGGCGTTCCAGCCCGCATGCAGGACGGCGCTGAGCAGCGCCGCGGCGACGAACCAGAGGCTCAGGCGATCACGCCGCGCAGGCCGTAGATCAGGCCCACGACGAGCAGCCCGATGAAGATCGTCTCGATCACCAGCAGCGCCACCGACCGGCCGCCGATCCGGACCAGCGCCATCAGCGAGGTCTTGATGCCGAGCGCCGCAATGGCGGTGATGATCAGGAACGACGAGACCTGCGCCAGGCTCGTCTGCACCGGCTTCGGCAGGATGCCGAGCGAATTCACCAGCGCCAGCAGCAGGAAGCCGAACAGGAACACCGGCGGCGCCGGACGGGCATCGCCCGCGCGCTCGCCGCCGCGGGCGACCCACCAGGCGATCACGGTGACCGCCGGCAGCAGGCAGGCCACGCGCAGGAGCTTGGTGATGAGGGCGACCGCCAGCACGTCCTTGCCCAGCGTCTCGCCGGCGCCGGCGACCTGCGCGACATCGTGGATGGCGCCGCCCAGGAACACGCCCATCTCGAAGTTCGAGTAGCCGAGCAGGTTGTGCAGCGTCGGGTAAATCACCATGGTGATGGTGCTGATGAAATTGACGCCCATCACCGCGAAGGCGAGGTCGCGGTCGGAGTTGGGATGGCGCGGCAGCACCGCCGAGGTCGCCATCGCCGCCGCTGCGCCGCATACGCCGGTGGCGCAGCCGGTCAGGAAGCCGAAGTCGCGCGTCAGGCCGAACAGCCGGGCGACGATCGCGCCGAAGGCGATCGTGCAGCTCACCGCTGCGATCGCGATGACGACCGGCAGCGCGCCGCCATGGACCAGCTGGCCGAGGGTGAGCTGCGCGCCGTAGAGCGCGACGCCCAGCCGCAGCAGGGTGCGGCCGGAGAAATCGAGGCCGGGTTTCAGCACGTCCCGCGACGATAGCGGCTGCAGGCACATGCCGATCACCAGCGTGACGATCAGCGGCGGGATCATCACCCGGCCGAACTTCATCCAGCCGTTGGCGTTGGCCACGAAGGCGATGGCGGCGATGGCGCAGCAGAGCAGGATGCCCGGCGCCGACTTCTTGAGGTTCTCGGGCGCCCACAGGCGGGCGACCTCGATGACGACGCTCGGATTAGACATCGATCACGGCAACGAGCTGGCCTTCACCGATCGCCTCGCCTTCGTTCACTTTGATTTCCTTGATGGTGCCGGCTTTGGGGGACAGCACGGGAATCTCCATCTTCATCGATTCGAGGATCATGATCTCGCCCTCGACCTCGACCTTGTCGCCGGGCTTGAGCTGGATTTTCCAGACATTGCCGGCGATCTCCGACTTCACGTTGACGACGGCCATGCGTGGAACGTCTCCCGACCTTTGAAAAGATTTTTCCGATACCCGTCTCGCCAAAGCAAGCGCTGCCTCGCCCACTTGTTCCCTCAGGAGCGAGGCGGGGCGATTGACCGCAGAGATCGTTCCGTCCTGCAGAGTGGACCGCTATATAGCGCGCATGGCCGAAGCCCCCACCGTCGACAACAAGGTCGCCGTGCTGATCCTGCAGCATCCCCAGGAGCAGGATCGCGTGCTGGGCACCGCGAAGCTGATCTGCGCCACGCTTGAGCACGCCAAGCTGACGATCGGCCTGTCGTGGCGCAACCTCGGCCATGCGCTCGGCGAGCCGGCCGAGGCGAAGGACTGGGGCGTGCTCTATCTCGGCTCGGCCCATGCGATGAAGGAGAAGGGCGCGCTGGTCGCGCTCGACCGCAAGGGTGAGCCGCTGGCCGACCAGATGGCGGCGCGCGCCGGGCTCAAGGGCATCGTCGCGCTCGACGGCAATTGGGCCCAGGCCAAGGCGCTTTGGTGGCGCAACGCCTGGCTCACCAGGCTGCGCCGGTTCGTGGTCGTGCCGGACGGCCCGTCGCTCTACGGCGACCTGCGCCGCGAGGCGCGGCCGGACGCCGTCTCCACACTGGAAGCCGTGGGACTCGCCCTCGCCGTGCTGGAGGGCGATGGTGCGGTGCGGGAGGCACTGCTGGCGCCATTCCGCCAGCTGCTCGCCAAGGCCCGCGCGGCCGGTATTCGGGACAGCAAGCGGGATTATCGGAAAAGACGCTGATGTCATCCCGGGCGTAGCGAAGGATCTTTCCTGATGCAGTAAGGATCCCTCGCTGGGCTCGGGATGACAGGGGTGCGGAGGCCGACAGGGCGGGGCTATAGTCCCTGCCATGCTCGACCAGCCGCAGGTCCCCGTCGCCCAGCGCACCAATCCGGAACGTTCGTTCAAGGAAGAGGTGCGGGCGCTCAGGCTCGGCGACGGCGAGCTGTTCCGCGGGGAAGGCATCCTGGCGGTCACCAAGGCGATCTTGCAGTCGGGCGTCGCCTATGTCGGCGGCTACCAGGGCGCGCCCGTGTCGCATCTGGTCGACGTGCTGGTCGAATCTCAGGACCTGCTCGACGAGCTCGGCGTCCACCTCGAGACCTGCACCAACGAGGCGTCGGCGGCGGCGATGCTGGGCGCCTCGATCAACTATCCGATGCGCGGCTGCGTCACCTGGAAGTCGATCGTCGGCACCAACGTGGCCGCCGATGCGCTCAGCAACCTCGCCTCGCCCGGCGTGATCGGGGGCGCCCTGATCGTGGTTGGCGAGGACTATGGCGAGGGCGCCTCGGTCATCCAGGAGCGCACCCAGGCCTATGCGCTGAAGTCCTCTGTCTGGCTGATGGACCCGCGGCCGTCGCTGCCGACGATCGTGCGTTGCACCGAGAAGGCGTTCGAGCTCTCGGAGGCGACCAACACGCCGGTGATGATGGAGCTGCGCATCCGCGCCTGCCACGTCACGGGCGAGTTCGTCGCCAAGGACAACAAGGCGCCGAGCGTGTCGCGCAACCAGAGGCTCGCCAACCCCGCGGCGCACGACTACGACCGTATCTCGCATCCGCCCTCGACCTACGTGCACGAGAAGGTGAAGGTCGAGGTGCGCCAGCCCGCCGCCGAGCGTTTCATCGTCGATCACGGCCTGAACGAGTTCTTCCCGGGCGAGCGCAGCGACCTCGGCATCATCGTCCAGGGCGGCATCACCAACGTGCTGGTGCGCGGCCTCGACCGGCTCGAGGTCGAGGGCAAGGTGCCGACGCTGGTGCTGAACGTCACGCATCCGCTGGTGCCCGACCAGATCGCCGACTTCTGCAGGGGCAAGCGCGCCGTGCTGATCGTCGAGGAGGGCGCGCCCGACTATATCGAGCAGTCCATCCATGCGTTGCTGCGCAAGCGCGACATCGACACGAAGATCCACGGCAAGGACGTCCTGCCGATGGCGGGCGAGTACACCGCCGAGGTGGTGACCGACGGCCTGCTGAAGTTCTTCGCCCGGGCCGCCAACGACATCGACCTCGATGGTCCGCGCCGGCGCTTCGAGGCCGCGAAGGCCGGCCGCGCCGAGGCGCAGAAGATTCTGGGCGGCCCGCTGCCGCTCAGGCCACCCGGCTTCTGCATCGGGTGCCCCGAACGGCCGGTTTTCTCGGCGATCAAGCTGCTCGAGCGCGAGGTCGGCAAGGTCCATATCTCGAGCGACATCGGCTGCCATTCCTTCGCGACGCTCGCGCCGTTCAATCTGGGCAACTCGATTTTGGGCTTCGGCATGTCGCTCGCCGCCGCGGGTGCAGTGGCGCCCGTGATGCAGAAGCGCACCATTTCTGTGATGGGCGACGGCGGCTTCTGGCACAACGGCCTGCTGTCGGGTGTGGCCTCCTCGATGTTCAACCGCGGCGACCGCGTGCTGGTCATCATGCAGAACGGCTATACGTCCGCGACCGGTGCGCAATTCATTCCCAACACCTCGGGCAACCGGCGCGACGGGCAGACGACCTCGGACATCGCCGCGACGCTGAAGGCGATGGGCGTGAAGTGGCTGCGCACCATCCGGACCTACAACGTCGGCACCATGCTCAAGACGCTGCGCGAGGCGATGAGCACCGACGAGAACGGGCTCAAGGTGATCGTTGCCGACGGCGAATGCCAGCTCGCGCGCCAGCGTCGTGTCCGGCCGCAGGTCGCCGCCGACCTCAAGGCCGGCAAGCGCGTGGTGCGCACCCGCTTCGGCGTCGACGACGAGGTCTGCACCGGCGACCACTCCTGCATCCGGCTCTCCGGCTGCCCGTCGCTGGTCGTGAAGCCCAGCCCCGACCCGCTGCGCACCGATCCGGTGGCGCACGTGAACAACGGCTGCGTCGGCTGCGGCCTGTGCGGCGAGGTGGCCGACGCCGCCGTGCTCTGCCCCTCCTTCTACAAGGCCGACATCGTCCAGAACGCGACCTGGTGGGACCGGCTGGTCTGGAAGCTCCGGGCGAAGGTGATTGGAGCGATGGCGTGTTGAGCTCTCTTTTCAAACGCCTCTCCCCCGCTCGGGGGAGAGGAAAAAGATGAAGCCCATCACCATCCTGGTCGGCGCGCTGGGCGGCGATGGCGGCGGCGTTCTGTGCGACTGGATCGTCGCCGCGGCGCACAGCCAGGGACTGGGCGTGCAGGCGACGCAGATCCCCGGCGTTGCGCAGCGCACCGGGGCCACGACTTATTATCTCGAAATCATGCCGGCGAGAGGTCAGCGCGAGACCGTGCTGGCGCTCAATCCGGCGATCGGCGAGGTCGACGTCGCGCTGGCGACCGAGCTGCTCGAAGCCGGCCGCATGATCTTCAACGGCTTCGTCACGCCCGACCGCACGACCCTGATCGCCTCGACCCATCGCGTGCTGGCGATCGCCGAGCGCAGTGCCATGGGCGACGGCAGCTTCGATGTCGGCCGCCTGTTGCGCGCGGTGAAGGAGCGCAGCAAGGCGCAGATCCTGTTCGACATGGATCAGGCGGCCGAAGAGAGCGGCGGCGTGATCAACGCCGTGCTGCTGGGCGCCCTGGCCGGCTCGGGCAAGCTGCCGATCCCCGACAGCGCCTTCGAGACGGCGATCCGCGAGGGCGGCAAGGCCGTCGACACCAACCTCGCGGCCTTTGCCTTCGGCCGTGGGCACGCGCGCGGGGAACTCGAGCAGGCGGTACGCGAGCATCGCAAGCGGCGGACCGCGGCGCAGGGCGCCGAGGACCTGATCGGGCGCGCGCGCAGGGACTTCCCGGCGTCGAGCCTCGACGTGGTGGAGGAGGGCATTCGTCGCCTCGCCGGCTACCAGGACCGGCGCTACGCTACTCTGTTCCTCGACCGCCTCGTCGGCGTCGACGCCGCGATCGTGCGCGAGGTGGCGCGCCATCTGGCCGTGCGCATGTCCTACGAGGACGTGATCCGCGTCGCCCAGGCCAAGACCTCGCGCGAGCGGCTGGAGCGGGTGCGGGCCGAGGTGCGCGCCAAGCCGCACGAGCCGGTCGAGATCACCGAGCATTTCAAGCCGGGCAACGAGGAGATCGCGGCCATGCTGCCGCCCGCCCTGGCGCGCTGGGTGCTGGCGCGGCCGAAGTTCCATATTTCGATGCAGGTGCGCAGCACGACCGTCTGGGGCTTCGCACGCCTGCGCCTTCTGGCGGGCCTGCGCTGGTGGCGGCCGCATACCTGGCGCTATGCCGAGGAGCAGGCCGAGATCGAGCGCTGGCTCAGCCAGATCAAGGCGGCGCAGGGGCTGAGCCTCGACCTGGCGCGCGAGATCGCCGAGTTGGCGCGATTGATTAAGGGCTATGGCGACACACACGCACGCGGGCTCGGCAACTACCGGCGCATCAGCGACGAGATCATCGCGCCGGCGCTGGCCGGCCGCATCCCGGCGCGCCAGGCGGCCGACGCCGTCGCCAACGCGCGCGTGGCGGCCCTTGCC
>Ga0209062_1002774_pt1 | contig 22175 bp, 26 predicted proteins | sample Coa_R2_2_FD_187158 | JGI IMG/M metagenome (GOLD analysis project Ga0209062, IMG submission 187158) | Surface soil microbial communities from Centralia Pennsylvania, which are recovering from an underground coalmine fire - Coalmine... | ecosystem: Environmental > Terrestrial > Soil > Unclassified...
AGTGCACTCAGATGCCGGATCAACCGCTCCTGGCCCCGCGCCACCGCCTCCCGCCAGCGCCGCTGCAACTCCTTGACCGTCGCGCCGTACCACTGTATCCTGATCTCCACGGGATAGCTCCTCCTGTGCCGCTCTTTCTTCACGGTCAGGCGACGCTATCCTGTCCCCACCCGTCCATCTCCCATTCTTTTTATGAAGGTCTATAGAAGCCGTGCCTCCGCTTCGTCGACTCGCGTGCTCCTCACTTCGAGGTCAGGTGTATCCTGCATACGTCGCTAGCCTTTCACTGTGGCTCTCGCCGCATGGATTCGATCCTGTGTTACCCGATGTGTATACCCTGCACGATGGCTACTCCTCCGCGGGATTGAATCCTAGGGTGCGCAGGATGCGAAAAGCCTCCTGTGACTGAAAACTCGCGCGTGGCACGCCCAATCCCACAGAGACCGCCTGCTTGACCGGATACCGGCGCCCACCGACCTCCACAAAGTATTTGCGGATGCGCTCGGGCTGAACGCTTGCAAGCCGTTCTTCTACGAGCTGGCGTGTTGCTCGGTGCCGGGTGCCACCGATTGTGAACTCGTGTTCCTCGCCCACAAGTGCCCTCCGTTATTACTCCTACGCCTACTACACCTGCTATTCTTACTGTAGACAATAGGTGGAGCTTTTGCAATCTATGTGCTCCAGGAGCCGCTAACGCCGCACCAGCTTATGATCCGAAGGGCATTGGATGATCGGCCCGCGTCAGCCCAATGATGCGGGCCGGCTAGCCCAGTTGAGGCGGGAAATGGGCAACAGCACTTGTAAAGGCTAGATTCGATAACTCGGCCAGCAGTGTGTCCGATGAAGCAGGATGGGATGTGCTATCCGATGGTGAAGGAGGGCTCATGCAAGCCGTCTACTACAGAGACGCGCAGGGGCGAGAACCAGTCAGAGCCTACCTGGAGGCTCTTCCTCCCGAGGTGCGTGAGGAAATTGTCTCCACGATCAAGCTGCTCAATCGTCTTGGACCCAACGATCCGCCTTTGCCCTTTCCCCTCAGTTCTCAAGTCGAGGGACCACTTCGGGAGCTGCGCTGCCACCACGGTCGGACGTTGTATCGCATCCTCTACCAGCGATCCGGCAACCTCTTCGTCTTGCTGCACATCCTGGAGAAACGCTCTGCGCAATTGCCTAAGGCCGATAAGGCAGTCGCGCAACAGCGGTGGGCTGATTTCAAAGAGCGGATAGACGCGGCCGAACGGCGGCCACCTCGCCCCGTCGGCCACGATGCTCCCTAGCGTTGGTGGTACGGGAGTTGGCAGGGCTTACCAAGTTTGGTAAGGTGAGAGTACGGAGGTTGCCGCCATGCCAAACGCAAGAGACCAACAGGAACCTATTAGCCCCATCGGCGCGGCCGTCGCAGACGACGACAAGCGGTGGGCAGCGCGTGATCCCGCCTACCGAGCGCGACGCGAGGCGCTAGCACCGTATCGTGAGATTGCCTGGCTGCTGATCAAGTACCGGATGGGCCATGGGCTCACGCAGCAGCAACTCGCTGAGCGCGTTGGCACCAGTTACTCGCAGATATCACGCATCGAAAGTGGCCGCCAAAAGACGAATCTAGATACTCTTCTGCGCATCGCCCGTGCGCTCGATCTCAAGATGGTGATTGGATTCGAGGGTACCTCACGCGAGGGCAAGTTGGAGCGGCAAACCGTCGCGCTCTCGTGAGGTTCGTGAAACCTGTTGACGGAGCGCAGGGATCTCGCTGAGGGTAGCGGTGTGGACGTTCAACCTCTCCTTGACGAACTCTGTGTGGATCTTGGCTTCTGCCTGCCGCCGGCTGAACAGGCCAAGCTCTGTCAGGCTCCTCCCGCGGGTGTCGACCAGTTCACCGACGCCGTGTTCGACGCGGAGGGCCTCAGGCCGGACGACCACAAGGACCTCCGACGTCGGGTTCGAGAGCGGGTTCACCGCTACTTCGTGAAGGCAGGTTGACACCCACCAGCGTTCGCCACACCAGCGTCTTGACAGCAGCTCATCATGTTTCAGGATGTAGAGTGGAGCTCCAGCCGCGGGAACAGCGGAGCCGGGGCGGCCAGGCACCGTCCGGTCGCCAACACCCCCCAGCGCACGCGCTCGCTGTAGGGCCGTCCGGTGTCGTCCTGCTCGCCCAGTTGGACCAGGATGCGCGCGGCGGGGCCGGGCAGGAACGGCTCCAGGTGTACCGCCGTGAGGCGCACCGCTTCGAGCAGGGCGTAGAGCACGGTGTCGAGTTGCCGGCCCGCCGCCGCGTCGCAGGCGCGCTCGGCGCGGGCGGCGCCAGGCGTAGCCGACCGCTACCTGTGCCCTCACCATCCGCACTTTTGGCTCGGCCCTTTCCCTAATCCATCCGTGCTATGCGGCCCTGTATCTCCTGTGTGGGCTCCACACGGAATCAACTGGATAGATACTTGAATCCGTCCTAGCAGTCGAGTATTAGAATACTAGACCTAAGTGTCGGCCCTGACGCTCGCGTCAACTATGTGCGGGGAGAGGTATATATGAAGCGGAGTAGACCGGTTGCTGTTCGCGACATTCCAGTTGAGCTGCGTCAAGGCATCACCTGTACACTCACCGACTTAGGCTTCGCCTCTCTTGCTGCCCGAAACACCGTGTCACGTCACGATGGAGCGTTAGGCGTGATCGTCTACGATACATATCGCCACGCTTCGCGGGAGCCGTATTTAGCGGTTGTGGTCCGAGGGCAGGGTATGGCTGCACCCCTATTCCCCGATGCTCCAAAGCTCGGCACAGCATGTCCGCACGTGGCATATACGGATGGCAGCATTTGGACGTGGTACAGCTGCAATTCTAATGTATTGCAGCCAATGAATTGCCCGCCACCTCCACCCGCCTTGCCTCCCGGTGGTCGATGGCTTGAGCCCGTGGAGGACAAGCGAGCATTCAAGCACCTCCTTCGAGCGATGAACGTCGCCCAGCGCGACTCATGCGGCGGTAGCATCGTCGAACGCTTCGACGTTATCAGTAAGGTGCTCTTTGCCAAAGTCTGCGATGAATGGGAAGTTGAGCAGGAGGCGAAGGACGTATTTGAGTTCCAGATTCTTCCTGGAGACACTTCTGACTCAGTTTACGCTCGTATTACAGACGTGTGGAGTCGTGCCTGCTTACGACATCGCCATCTTTACCATGGCGACGTACCAACGCTCACGCAAGACCAAGCGGCCCTTTACCGAATAGTCGAGCTATTGCAAGATGTCAGCCTTCGTCGGACACCTGTCGATACGAAGGGTCTTGCGTACGAAGAACTTCTTCACAACACCTTCGAGAAGAATGAGAATCAACAATTCTTTACGCCGCGAGAGCTTGTGCAATTCGTGGTGTCAATGACACAGCCATGCGACCAAGAGCGAATCTGCGATCCTGCTTGCGGCACTGCGGGATTTCTAGTCGAGGCCTCGCGCGCCACCGGTCACAAAGCAATCGTAGTCGGTGCCGATGTTGATGCACGGCTCACGCAGGTAGCTCAGATGAATCTCATTATGCACGGAACTGAACATGCAGCTGTACATTACCTTCCGGGGATGGGATCATTGGCCCCATTGGATGACATCGCTGCCTTCCTTAAGCCTGGTTCATTCGATTTGATCCTGACGAATCCACCCTTCGGAAGCGATCTCTCCGATGATGCTGCCCTGGCTGCATTCGAGACCGGACGGGGGCGCACATCGCGGCGGAGAAGCGTTTTGTTCACGGAGAGATGTCTCAGTCTTCTGAAACCTGGCGGACGGATGGCAATCGTTCTGGACGATAGTGTTCTCAACTTGCCCTCGAATGCTGATGTACGCTCATTAATCAGGTCCCAAGCCGTCATCGAGGCAGTTGTTAGCCTTCCTGATGTCGCGTTCATGCCCTATTCCACCGCGAAGTGTTCCATACTTTTCCTTCGCCGCAAGATTGGCGCGGAAGCTCAGGGGCAGGTCTTCATGGCAGAGGCTAGTGAAGTCGGGAGACGACCGAACGGAGACCCCTTATATGCCGACGATCGTGACAGCGATGGCAACCGCATTTTACTCAGCGACCTTCCGGATATTACGTCCGAATACATGCGTTTTCGCAATACGGGTTCCGTAAGTAGCTCCAGTTGTTTCATCACCGCAGCCTCACGGTTAGATGATCGGCTCGACATCGCCTACTACCATCCCCGGCGCTTCGCCGCCGAGCAAGAGCTGAATCGCTCACGCTGGCCGACACCGGCGGTGGGGGATTTGGTTATTGCCCGAGGAGAGACGATCAATCCGGCAGAAGAACTCGGCGATTCGCCCATTCGGTGGCTAGGATTAGGGGACATAGAAGAAGGCACGGGACAATATGAGGTCAAGGTTGTTCCTGGAGACAAGATTCGCTCATCTGGTCACGTCTTCAAGGGGGGAGACATTCTGTTCTCGCGATTGCGGCCTAACCTGCGCAAGGCTGTACTAATACCTGACGACGACGAGGGCGGGGTTTGCTCGGGTGAGATAATCGTGCTGCGAGGACTGGATAAACTGTCGCAGGACTATCCCCGGCGAATCCAGCGATGGCCCGATCTAGGCGTTGATTCCGAATATCTGGTTCTAATGCTCAGAAGCGACCTGGTCTATGGCCAATTGATGTACAAGGTTACCGGCGTAGGGCGACCGAGGGTGTCAGTCGACACTATTCTGACGGTGAGGATACCCCTACCGCCGCTTGAGGAACAGAGGCGCCTTGTGTCCGTGCTCAAGGCAGCTCAGGAAGCTGCGCGTGCTGCTCGCCACGAAGCGTCTGTGTGGTTGGTTCGAGCCGCCGAGGTCATCAATGAAGCTTACGAAAGGGTTATCGACGATCTGACAACTCCCGCGGAGGTGGCGCTATGACGCACACTACCGCGCCAGCAACTGGCGTCGACATCACGAAAGCGATCAGCGATGGCGCCGCAACGTTTGCAGTTTTGCTCGATTCGGGTTTCATGGACGAGTGCGTGAACCATTTGAACACTCACTTCGTCCTACCTCACATGTCAAAACTAGCCAACGAGCGTCTGCCTACGCACCAACGAAACCTTACTGATGCGCGTACACGAATTGGCACGCTATTAGAACATGGATTTGCCCTTGCGCTCCAGAGGGCGCTAGATACGAGAGGGATCACAGAATATCGTATCTCGCATGTGGTTAACAATCGGTATCCGGATCTATATATCCGGGATGCGTCAAGTACCGTTGCCATTCGAATGGAGGTGAAGGCGCTAGAACTCATCTCAGAGGAGAAGTCGGCCAATTTTGATGCGTTGGTGCGCGACATTAATCCGCAGCAAGATCTCTTGTGCGTGTTGTTGTGGGAGTGGGCGGAGGCCGACTATGACGCCGCACGGGTTGATGCTCCCCTTGTGAGGCGCGGCTTCGCCTTCGAAGCTTATCCAATTGCCAAGGCGCGCGACTTAGGATGGCTGGCCCAGCGTGATCCCGGCCAGGTAAAGGGTATCGATTTCTCTGGGCCGGTCGTCGGCAACACAGAATCGCTTAAGAAAGAAGAGCACAATATGGGCAAGCTCATGCGCATTCTTGATGACGCGGCGCCTCTATCTGAGGATCTCGCGCGCTATCCGTCGGTGCGCGAATACCGCGCATTTCGGAGCACGACAATTAGCGAAGGCCTAGCACACAATGCGACAGCAATGTTGAAAGGGCTTGGCATCGTTATCGAGCAGCCGGATGACTTCGTCCATTCTGCTACCGCTATTCAGACTGTTGCCAGCGGCTCTTTGTTTGACGGCAGCAAACACGTCATCGTCGCCACAGGTGGTCGCCTTACTCTGCGGTCAATCAGAGCCTACGCCGCAGAACTCAACGCTTTGGAATCGCCCAAAGCCACTGTGTTAATCTTCACCGATAAGTTCAACTGGTCCATCTATGACTACGATGGTCGCGTCTTGACCCTGGAGGACAAAGGGAGAAAAGCTCCTTCCGCACTGAGATGCCTTCGCTCACTCCTCGGCCTCTGATGGCAGGCTATCGTCGCCTATGTCAATGCGCCTATTCAAGTCTTCGCTAAGCCTCCACGACCGCATATCGAACTTGAGTCCAGCGGCATGATTGATGAATCTGAGGAGAGCTTCCATGTCAGTAAAACGGGTCACAAGGTCGCCCTTATAGGAATACAGGTTGTAGGCTGTGCCCTCTTGGTGGATGTGGAATAAATATCCGGCACCTATCCCCGGCGCGACGACCTCAATCGTAACACCTTGGGCAGGAATCGGTGGCAAGTCATCCTCCAAGATTGGCTGTGCCGCTTCGATTCGCTTAGGCTGGCCAAAGGGCCAATCGTAACGCTTTTCAGGCATAGCTTCCAGATCGTGGATAGTTACCTCAGCCGTGGCTGTGAGGGGCACTGCACGACGAGAGCACAATAGATACTACAATACGAGACGCAGCACATGAAGATGTTGTGCGGACTATGGCAATGCCGCAGGTGCTACCCTAGCCAACATTCGGCTCGACCTCCAGCCGCGGGAACAGCGGAGCCGGGGCGGCCAGGCACCGTCCGGTCGCCAACACCCCCCAGCGCACGCGCTCGCTGTAGGGCCGTCCGGTGTCGTCCTGCTCGCCCAGTTGGACCAGGATGCGCGCGGCGGGGCCGGGCAGGAACGGCTCCAGGTGTACCGCCGTGAGGCGCACCGCTTCGAGCAGGGCGTAGAGCACGGTGTCGAGTTGCCGGCCCGCCGCCGCGTCGCAGGCGCGCTCGGCGCGGGCCAGCGCCCACGGTGCCGTCTCCTCCACCGCCTCGTTGGCGCGCGAGACCAACTCCCACAGCGCAGCGAGGGCCGCACGCGGGTCATACGCGTCCATGGCCGCCGCGATGCGCCCGGGTAGCCCGGACGCCAGGGCGGAGAGCGCATCCGCAGCCGGCACTGATACGCCCGCGGCCGGGATGGCACCGCCGCGGTAGCGGTGCACCATGGCGACGGCGCGGTTGAGCAGGTTGCCGAGGCCGTTGGCGATATCCCGGTTATAGCAATCGACCAGGCGCGCCGCCGCGAAGTCGCCGTCTGACGTGGGGTGGACCTCGCGCAGCAGGTACCAGCGCACGGCGTCGGCGCCGTAGCGCGCGATCAACTCGGACGGGTCGACCGCGTTGCCGAGCGACTTGCCGATCTTGCGCCCCTCTACGGTCAGGTATCCGTGCACGAAGACTGTCGTGGGCAGCGGCAGGCCGGCCGCCAGCAGCATGGCCGGCCAGTACACGGCGTGGAAGCGCAGGATGCCCTTGCCGATGACGTGGACGCGCTCCTCCGCCCCGCTCCAGAACGTCTCGTAGAGCGGCGTGCTACCCTCCCGGCTACCGTAGCCAAGGGCCGTGATGTAGTTGCCGAGCGCGTCGAACCAGACGTACATCACCTGCGTGGAGTCGTCGGGGACGGGCACGCCCCAGCCATGCGCCCGCTGGTGCGAGCGCGAGATGCTGAAGTCCTCAAGACCGCCGGCGATGAACGCCAGCACTTCGTTACGGCGGCCCTCCGGCACGATGCGCAATTCCCCGGAAGCGATGAGCGCATGGAGCTGTGCGGCGTAACGCGACAGGCGGAAGAAGTAGTTCTCCTCCTCGACAAGCTCCGGACGTGTCCCGTGCTCCGGGCACAGCCCCTCGGGCGTCAGCTCGTCCTCGCTGTAGAACTGCTCGCAGCCGACACAGTAGAGGCCGCGGTAGGGCCGCCGGTAGATGGCGCCGGCCGCCGCGCAGGCACGCCACAGCGCCGTGACCCCGGCGGCGTGCCATGGGTCGGCGCTGGTCCGGATGAAGCCATCGTAGCCCACGCCAAGCTCATCGGCCAAACGACGAAACTCCGCGGCGTTGCGCTCGACCAGCGCGGCCACGGTGATACCTTCGCGCTCCGCGGCCAGTACGTTCTTCAGGCTGTTGTCGTCGGAACCCGTTTGCAGGCGCACCTGCCGGCCAATCTGGCGCCGGTAGCGCGCGAAGAGGTCGGCCTGCACGTCCTCCAGGGCATGCCCCACGTGCGGCCGGCCATTGACATAGGGGATCGAGGTCGTCAGATACGAGGTCCCCGCGCCCGTCTTGAGTTGTTCCATGTCTTATTTCCTGCTCGTCCTGTTCGGGTACGCCTGTATGGCGCCGTCGTGTTTTGGTGACAAAAAAGCACCCCGAGGTTCTCGGGGTGCCCTGCGCTGCGTCGGGGTATGGACTTATCGGCCTACGGCATATCCTCCCGACGCGGCACAGGGCCGCGCATGGACATGGACATAGGCATGGCCGCGCACGCATTGTGTCGTGCTACGAGGGGGTTGGTGGCTGCGCTGCGCGGTCGGGCGTTCATGATTTCAATAGTACCACAACCGTTTACACTGTATCTGGCCCCGCAGAAGACATAGAGAAGAAGGGAACCAGAAGCATGACAGGGCGCACCTGGAGAATCGGCATCGTCGGTGCCTCAACTATCGCGGACATGTGCCACATCCCCGGCTATGAGGAGCAACCGGACGCGCGTATCGTGGCCGTCTGCGACACACACGAGGGTCGCGCGGCAGCGGCGGCGGCGCCGTTCGAGGCGCGCGTCTTCACCGACCCGGGCGAACTGGCGGACTGGGACGGAGTGGACGCCGTGAGCATTTGCACGCCCAACGCCACCCATGCCCCGCTCGCCATCACCCTGCTGCGCGCCGGCAAGCACGTGCTCTGCGAGAAACCGCCCGCCCTCAACGCCGACGAGGCGCGCCAGATGCAGGCGGCGGCGAAGGCCGGGGGCGCAACCCTGATGTACTGCCTCAACTTTCGCTTCCGCCCGGACATCCGCACGCTCAAAGCCTACGTCGACGCGGGCGATCTGGGCGAGATTTACCACGCGCGCACCTCGATGCTGCGCCGCCGCGGCGCGCCGATCGGCAGTTGGTTCGCCAGCAAGGCCCTGGCCGGTGGAGGCCCCCTGATCGATCTCGGCGTGCACTGCTTCGACTGGACCTACTACCTGATGGGACAGCCGGCGCCGGTCTCGGTCTTCGGCGCGACCCACCGGCGCATCGGCGCCTACGCCATCGAGGATCTGCAGGCCTGGACGCCGGCCGAGATGCGCGGGATCAGGCCCGCCACGGTCAGCACCGGCGAGGTGGAGGAGCTGGCCACGGCGCTGATCCGTTTCGCCAACGGCGCCACGCTCTCGCTCGAAGTGTCGTGGGTGCTGAACACCGCGGCCAACGCCACCAGTACCGAGATCTACGGCACGCGCGCCGGGGCCAAACTCGACCCGCTCACGCTGTTCTACGACGAGAACGGGCGCATGGTCAACAAGATGCCGCAGGTGCCCGAGTACCCGTACCCGCGCATGCACGCCCTGGCCATTCGCCACTTCCTCGACTGCCTGGCCGAGGGGCGCGAGCCGATCACGCCGGCCTCGTATGGCGTGCGCATCATGACCATCCTCGACGCCATCTACGCCTCCGCGGAGAGCGGGCAGGCCGTGACGCTCGATCCGGCCGCGGTGTAGCGCTCAGTCCACCGGGCGCGCGACGGCCTGAGGCTCAAGCCTCATGGCAGACAGCGGGCCATACATGGCCAACGGCGCCCTTCAGGGCGGGTCTCTGCCATGGTCCTTCAGGGCCAGGTCCTCTCGTGACCTTTTCTGAGGCGCACCCCGGCCGCCGGCTCCGGCTTGCCGGCCGCAAACGGTTCCTGCTACTATATCACCGACTTCACCCGGCCGAGGTGGCAGCGTCAGGGGCCGGACGCCGGGATAGAACAGGAGGATGGACTTGTCAGACAGCGCATCTCAAAAGCGGGGTCTCCTTGAAAGGTTGTCCGAGGGCCCGGTCATCTGCGCGGAGGGGTATCTGTTCGAGTTCGAGCGGCGGGGCTATCTGCAGGCCGGGGCTTTCGTGCCCGAGGTCGTGCTGGAGCATCCCGATCTGGTTGCCGAGCTGCATCGCGAGTTCGTGCATGCCGGTTCCGACGTGGTGGAGGCCTTCACCTACTACGCCCACCGCGAGAAGATGCGCCTCATCGGCAAGGAGCACCTGCTGGAGACGATCAACCGCCAGGCGCTGGAGATCGCCAGGGGCGTGGCCGGCGAGAGCGGCGCGCTGTTCGCCGGTGACATCTGCAACACCAACGTCTTCGTGGGCGACGAGACGTCGCGCAAGGCCGTGCGCGGCATGTTCGAGGAACAGGTCGGTTGGGCGGTCGAGGCGGGCGTCGACTACATCATCGGCGAGACCTTCTCCTGGGCCGAGGAGGCGCTGATCGCCCTCGACGTGATCAAGCAAACCGGCCTGCCGGCGGTCATCACCCTGGCTATCCACCAGGACCCCGAGACGCGCGAGGGCTGGACGGTGCCGGACGCCTGCAAGCGGCTGGAGGACGCGGGGGCCGACGTGGTGGGATTGAACTGCATCCGCGGTCCGCGCACCATGCTGCCGCTGCTGCGGGAGATCCGGGCGGCGGTCAAGGGGCAGATGGCGGCGCTGCCCGTGCCCTATCGCACCCACGCGGCCGAGCCGACCTTCCAGTCGCTGCGCGACCCGGAGGGCGGAGATCTTCCCGGCGGGCGCCCGTTCCCGACGGCGCTCGATCCCTTTGTGTGCAACCGCTACGAGATCGCCCGCTTCGGGCAGGAGGCCCACGCGCTCGGCATCAACTACCTGGGCGTCTGCTGCGGGGCCGGCCCGCACCATATCCGCAGCTTGGCCGAGGCGCTGGGCCGCACCCCTCCCGCCAGCCGCTATAGCGCCGACATGTCCAAGCACGCCTTCCTGGGCACCGATCCGACGCTCAAGAAAGAGTACCAGGAGTACGCGAGCCATCTGTAGGTTGGATGTCCGTGACCTTCGGCCCTGCTAATAGGAGACCTATGGCCGCGTTCATGCCGTGTCGTCTGTTGTATGGTAGTGGTGGGGAGCGTGCTCCCCGTCTATGGCCTGGGTCCGGGCATGGGGCAGCGCTCCATCCTTGGCCGGACACGCAATGCAAAGGAGTGACGACGATGGAGCAGACACCACAGGGAACGCCCGGGGCGGGCCGGCAAGTGCAGTACTGCGGTCAATGCGGCGCACCGAACCCGGCCGGCAGCAATTTCTGCGCGCAGTGCGGCCGGCCCATGGCCCCCGCGGGTTTCGCCGGGGCAGGGTCGACGGCCGGCCAGCGCACCGAGATAAACATCCCCCATCCGAACGTGCAGGAGCAGCATGTGCGCATCAGCGTCGGGGCCTGCCGCCTGATCCTCAGGCGGGGCGACACCTCGGCCTGGGTCGCCGGTTCATACGACGATCCCACCGGCAGCCTGCCGTGCCGGGTCATCCAGGAAGGCGGGACGGCGCGCATCACGCAAAGGCCGCAATTCACGGGGTTGCCCGGCTGGGGCCGCGGCGTGCCCACCTTCGACCTGGCGCTGGGCACCGGCCAGCCCTATGCGCTGACCATCGAGACGGGTGCCAGCGAGAACACCTTCGAATTGGGTGGGCTACCGCTGACCCGCCTGGTGCTCAAGCTCGGCGCGGGCAAGAATACGGTGCGCTTCCTCGAGCCGAATCCGCAGGCCATGAGCCTGCTTGACATGGACGCTGGTGCAGGCAACATGGAGCTATACGGACTGGCCAATGCCAACTTCGCTGCTATGATGCTGGATGGAGGGGCGGCCGCTTTCATCTGCGACTTCGGCGGCACGCTACAGCGCGACGCCTCCGTGCACATCACCACCGGCCTGGCCACGGTCGAACTGCGCATTCCCGCCGCGACCGCCGCCCGCGTCATCCCCGAGTCCACGCTGGGGCACCTCGACGCAGGCAACGGCTTCACCGCGCGAGAGGGCGGCTACTGGACCGCGCCGGCCCTGGAAGGCGCCCGCCCATCGCTGACCATCCAGGCCAACGTGGCGCTGGGCTCGCTGCGCCTGGTGGCCACCTAATGCACGGGAGGAGTCTGTGACTGCCTGTTCCGCGTCGCAGAAACGCTAGTCTCCAGTCCACGGTTCTAGCCGGACGGGCGTATCCTCGTCCGCCAGGTAAATCTCGTGGTACAACGTGGCGACGTACCAAGCAGCCTCCGGCGCACGCTCGCAGATCGCGAGATGCCCCGCCCAGCCCCAGGCATTATTCATACGGTATGACGTGGGGTAGCGCACCCCCAGGGTAAGATCTCGCAGGAAGATGGTGAGCGTCCGCCCATCGGCACTGACAATGGTGCGCAGGGCCGTGATGTTGGGATGGTGTGTCGCGGAGACGGGAAGGAGCACGTCGTGCCCGTCGATGGTCAGGAAGTCGGCGTGCTCTTCCGGATCATCGAGCAAGTAACTGTCCCAATCCCATGGTCCCTCGTGTTTCTCAATGAACGATTCATACCGGCATGTGCGTAGCCAGGCCAGGCGTGTAGGGGATAATTCAGCAAGCTTCATCGCCTTTCTCCTTGGTGACTTGCGTCGCGGTGCCACGCAGGCAGCGCGGGCTACACGTGTCTACGCCGCGACAGACGGCTCATTACAGAAATAGGCGCACACGCCGGACGACGGAAGCCACGCCACGTTCGATTGACCTACCAGGCGAAGATCTCGCCGACTGACAACGCGCAGCCGGGGAAATCGGCCGGCTCGGGCAGCGTGTCGCTCGGCCCGTACAGGCGCGCGACCCGATCGGATGTCCACACGACGATACACGGGATGAGCGGGTAGAGCAGCCAGATAGTCTGTGTTCCAGCTACGAGCAGGTCGCTCACCTTCTGCGTCGTGTAGGCGGCTAGATCGGCAGGGAAGACGTTGTCGATGCCTAGAGCTGGCGGCTCGGGGACAAAGTCGTCCGGATGGGCGGCCTCGTGGTCGCGCAGGCGTAGGTATTGCTCGGGCGTGAAGATGGACATATCGTACAGCGGGAGCACATGGGAGTCGAACCCACCGATGACGCCGTCAGACGCCACCCAACGATTTTGAAGACCGCGCCCGCCACCCGGCGAGATGTACTCCCCCGCGATAGGGCCCTGTGTGTGCAGGCCCCAGCACGTAGTGTAACCGACCGGCCCGAAATCTCTGGCTACTCCAGGGTCGCGGTAACTATTGTGTGCGGGCGATGAAGACCACCTGCAACGCGAAAGGGGGTGGCCGGCACCTTCCGCTTCATCCCGCTACTCTGTGAAGATGACCGGCTTACAGGTGATCGAGCGGCTCCGGCAGCATGGTTGTGATGAAGACCTACACTGTTGTCTACGAGCGCGACGAGGATGGCTGGTGGGTGGCCGAGGTGCCCGAAGTACCGGGCTGCCATGCACAAGGGCGCACCATCGACCAAGCGCGCGAACGCATTCTCGATGCCCTCAGCCTCTACAGTGATGATGCCACGCCAATTCTCTTGCGCGAGGAGGCTCACCTGCCGGAAAGCGCGGCCTGAGAGTCACAATAACGGGGTGAAACCCTGCGACTACTGGCCCGTGCTACCATTAAGGCATGAGGGTGACGGTGCTGGGGTCCGGCACGAGCCATGGCGTGCCGATGATTGGCTGCGACTGCGAGGTCTGTACCTCGACCAACACCCGCGATAAGCGCTCCCGCCCCTCCATCGCCCTGCGCCTGCCAACCGGGACCGTGCTGGTCGATACGGCACCGGAGCTGCGACTGCAGGCCATCGCCAACAAGCTGTGCCGCGTCGACGCCGTCATCTTCACGCATACGCACGCCGACCACACCCACGGTATCGACGATCTGCGCATCTATAACGCCCGCCAGGGTACGCCGCTCCCGCTGTACGGCAGCCGGGCCAGCATGGAGGACATCGCGGCCCGCTTCAACTATATCTTCACGCCGCTCTCCGCCCAGCTCGGCGGCGGCATCCCGATGCTGGATCTGCACTCCATCAGCGGACCGTTCGAGGTGCTGGGGCATACGGTCGTGCCGGTCGAGGTCTTCCACGGCTATCTGCCCGTGTACGGCTACCGCTTCGGACCCTTCGCCTACGTGACCGACTGCAGCGAGATCCCGCCGCGCTCGATGGAGCTGCTGCGCGGGCTGGACGTGCTGATCCTGGATGGGCTGCGCCATAAGCCGCATCCGACGCACTTCAACATCGCCCAGGCCCTGTGCGTGATCGAAGATCTGCGCCCGCGACAGGCCTATCTGACCCACCTGACGCACGATGTCCTGCACGAGCGCGTCAGCCGCGAGCTGCCGCCGGGCGTGGCGCTTGCCTACGACGGATTGACCTTTGAACTGGAGTGGAACGGGAGATGTCCGATCTGACGCATCTGAATCCGCAAGGGCGGGCGCGCATGGTAGATGTGAGCGCCAAAGATGTCACCGCGCGCGAGGCTCGCGCCGCGGGCGAGGTGCGCATGAAGCCGGAGACGGTGGCCATCATCCGCGAAGGCCGCGCCGCCAAGGGCGATGTGCTGGCCGTGGCCCAGGTCGCCGGGATCATGGGCGCCAAGTCGACCGCGCAGATCATCCCGCTGTGCCATCCTCTGCCGCTGACCGGCGTCGACCTCGACTTTGAACTGGACGAAGCCGGTGGCCGCGTCGGCATCAGCGCCACCGTGCGCACGACGGCGCGAACCGGCGTGGAGATGGAGGCCCTGACCGCGGTCACCGTGGCGGCCCTGACCATCTACGACATGTGCAAGGCGGTCGATAAGGGCATGGTCATCGGCGAAGTCCGCGTCACGCACAAGAGCAAGACGCCGATTTGAGCAAGGAACCGGCGGTTTTAACCGCCGGGCAAGGCGGCCGCGTTTCATGGCAAGTTGTCACCCATGGGGACCCATCCGCGAGCGGACGGGCCGGTGCGGATCCCAGTTGCAGCCGGTTCGTGGCTGCCCGGCGGTTTTAACCGCCGGCATTCCCCGCCTCTAGCAGCGCCCGTAGCTCCGCCCGAGCCGGCGCACCTTCCGCCGGCCCCTGTCGCGTGACGGATAGGGCGCCGGCCGCGCAGGCCCACCGGACGGCCTCGGCCGGCGGCCGTCCGTCGAGTAGGGCGGCGGCCAGCCCGGCGGCGAAGACATCGCCCGCCCCGGTCGGATCGACCTCCTCTACCGGGAATGCGTCGATCTCGTAGGTTGTCTCCACGGTAAAGGCGGTGGCGCCCAGCGCGCCGCGTTTGAGCACTACCAGGTCGGCGCCGAACTCCAGTAAACGCATGCAGCCGGCCTCGGCGGTCGGTTCTCCGGTCAGCATGGTGGCTTCAAATCCGGACGGCAGCACGATGTCGGCCAGCAGCAGCATGGGACCGCAGACCTCGGCCACGCTGCGACCACCGAGCAATTCGGGGCGCAGGTTGGGATCGAAGGAGACGTGGGCCCCGCGCTCGTGCACGACCCGCGCCGCGCGCAGACAGGCGTCGCGCCAGTCCCCGTTGACAGCAAGGGTCGAGCCGCAGACATGCAGCCACTCCACGGAGTCCACCAGGCCGTCGGGCGGCCAGGACGGATCGACGCGACCGGCCGCGGCATCGCGCACGTGAAAGACGAAGTCGCGCTGTCCATTGGCCCGATAGGAGACGAAAGCACAGGCCGTCGGCCGCCGGGGATCGACGGCCAGATAGGACAGGTCAAGGCCATCGCCGCTGCCGGCGCGACGGATCAGGCGACCGAAGGCGTCGTCGCCCACCGTGCCGACAAGGGCGGTGGGCAGGCCAAGCCGCGCGCAAGCAATGGCAAAGATGGCCGGAGCGCCGCTCACATAAGGACCCAGGAACGTGCCAGGCGCATCGAGCGGCTGATCGGGGCCGGGGCGCATGATCTCGACCAGCACCTCGCCCATGGCCAGAACGCTCTTTTGGGCCATTGCCTTCCCCCTTCTGGTACCGTTTACCCCTATTATCTTGCCGCGCGCCCCTGATCAGCCACTCAGTCCGCGACGACAATACGTGCGGACAGTACCGAGATGCCGGGCATCCGTTTGTATTACCTTCATGCAAACAGCCCTGGCGCACAGATAAGTCAGTAAGGGAGAAAGGGTGCGCTTCACCACAACACTCTCCGCCGTCATCTCAGTTGGCATGATCTGTCTGTTGTCCGTCGCGCCGGCAGCCCAGGCCGCGATGGCGAGACGCGTGCCGTCGGGCGGGATGGCCCACGGGGCGCATACGGCACGCAGCAGAACGGCTTGCGGCGCCACCGCTTCGGATGCCGGACGTGCTGCCGCGTGTGCGACAGCGGCGACGATCAGCGCCGCCAGGCGCGACATGCTTGGCCTGATCAACGGCGAGCGCAGCATGGCGGGTGCCCCGCCGCTGCACCTCGACGCGACGCTCGACGCCATCGCCCAGGCGCGCAGTCAGGACATGATCGACCGCGATTACTTCTCGCACCAGATCCCCGGCGCCGGCACCGTCTTCGATATCCTCAGTCGCGATCACGTACCGTATACCTCCGCTGGCGAGAATATCGCCATGAATAGCTATATCACCGTCTATAGCCTGGCACAAACCATGCAGGAAACCAATGCCGACTTCATGCATAGCCCCGAGCACCGCGAGAACATCCTGCGCCCGCGGTACGCCGACCTCGGCCTTGGCATCGCATTTCAGCGCGCTACCGGAAAGCTCATCCTGACCGAGGTCTTCACGCAGCCGTAGCATGTCGGGACACCATGGCCCGCGTCGCATCGACATGCCCTATAATGTGAGCGCCGCCGGAAACCAACAGCGCCACGCAGCCAGGGGTGACGTATCGTGGCGCGTAAGTCTCGCGGCAGCAAGGAGCAGAGCTAATGGCGGATGACGATCAGGATTTCGAGCCCGAACCGGAGCCTGAACCAGAACCCGAGCCCGAGCCTGAACCGGAGCCGGAACCCGAGCCCGAGCCCGAACCCGAACCGGAGCCGGAACCCGAGCCCGAGCCTGAACCAGAACCCGAGCCTGAGCCAGAACCGGACGAATCTGGAGAAGACCAGGCCTAGACGAGGCTGCACCTGCGGCGTCCATCAGTGACGTTGCCGCACCTGCACAGTGGCCTAAACATAGTTCATCCCATAGCGCCAATCAGAATCGCCGGGCCGCCCGACCCTCGAAACTGATCGGCGCGTGGATGCCGGGTGCAGACTTGAACGAGATATGCACGCTCAGCATCGAGGACGCCGTGGAGCTACGGCAGGCCACCGCTGCTGCCCTCTCGCCCGACGGGTCGCTTTCTGCGTCCCGGCTCAGCTTGTCATATACCCGCGCGAGCCGCATAGTATTCAGGAGCGGGCGCATCAGCTCGACCTGCTGCGGCGGGTGCTGGACTGGTTCGACACCTATCTGCGTGCGCCCGAACAGGAGGAGTGGGCATGGAACAACGGAGTAGCGAAGCCACCGTCCACCTGGCGACCGATTCGGGGCTGCTGGCCATCCTGGTGCCGAGTGGATTGCAACATCGCAAGCGCGACTTTTCGTGGTGGACGCGCCAAGACGATCTGCTCGCCGAGGCCAATGCCGGCCACGTGGTGCCGATCGAGACCGGGCAGGGCGGCGGCTATGCCGTGCGGGTGACCTTCGACGAGCCGGGCCGGCGCGAGCAAGACCTGTCCGCCCAGTCGGCCGAGTTCTGGCTGCAAGTAGACAAAGACGAGGAGATCGCCATCGTCACCGGCGAGGATCTTTCGTTTTTTGACCTGGACAGCGCGACCACCATCTGGGTCACGCCCGGCCCGTACCACGTCACCGTCACCCGCCTGCGCTGGACCGAGGAGCCCGACGACGTGGCGGAGGATGTCTTACCCGACTACCTGGTCTATCTGCGCCCGCTGGGCCGCGACGAGGTGCCGCCGCTGCTGGACTATATCCCCGACCTGTCCAGCGATCCCTTGTAGATTGCACAACTAGGAGGAGAGGACTATGGCTACCGACGCTACGGCACAGTTTGGTTGGCGCGTACCGGACTTTCCCACCGATGGCTCGAATAGCCGGGACTTCCGGGCGCAGATCGAGGAGAACCTAGCGGCCGTTCAGGAGGGCGGCTTCGCCAGCGCCTGGGTGGCGGACCACTTCGTGCCCTGGGCCACCTGGCAGGACGTGGAGACCGATACCGTGGAGTGCCTGACCACGCTGACCTACCTGGCCGCGCGCTACCAGGCTCTGACCTGGGGCACCGTTGTGCTGAGCCAGTCGTACCGCAACCCGGCGCTGCTGGCCAAGATGATCGCCACCCTGGCCTGGCTGGCGCCCGGCCGCGTGATCTTCGGCATCGGCGCCGGCTGGAAGGACGACGAGTACCTGGCCTATGGTTACGAGTTCCCGCCGGCGCCGGTGCGCATTGCCCAGCTCGAAGATACGGTGGAGATCGTGCGCCGGCTGTGGACCACGCCCGGACCCGTCACCTATGAGGGACGGCACTACAGCATTCACGATGCCCACCTGCAGCCCAAGCCCAACCCCGTGCCCCCCATCATGATCGGCGGCAGCGGCGAGCGGCTGATGCTGCGCCTGATCGCCAAACATGCCGACTGGTACAACCTCCCGGGCAACTCGCTGGAGACCTACCGCCGCAAATTGGAGGTGCTGGCCCGCCACTGCGCTGACATCGGACGCGACCCGGCGACCATCCGCAAGAGCTGGGCCTGCGAGTGCGTGGCCGTGGCGCCCAGTTCGGACGAAGCGCAGCGCATGGCCCGGAGCAGTCCCTTCTACGAGCCCGAAAACGCCATCGCCGGCACCCCGGACGAGGTGGCAGCCACGCTGGCGCAGTGGACGGCCCTGGGCGTCGACCATTTCCAGTTGCGCTTCGCCGATTTCCCGCGCACGGACGGCCTGCGCCTCTTTGCGCGCGAGGTGTTGCCCCGCTTCACTCGGGCCTGAGCGCGCTGTAGGCGGCCTGCACCACGCGGTAGCGCACGTTGTGTTCGAGGCCCCATTCGTTGGTCAGGAAGACACAGATCAGGTCCCAGGCCGGGTCGATCCAGAGCTGCGTGCCGGTAACGCCGTTGTGGCAATAGGCCCGCGGCGAGCCGGGCAACTGAGGGTCGCGCCCCTTGGTCTGCCAGCCCAGGCCGTAGTGCGGCCGCTCCGCCTCATAGGGGTGGGCCTGCGGCAGGCCCGTGGTGTGTTCCTGGGTCATGATCTCGATCCAGGCCGGCGAGAGCAGGTGGTAGGAGCCGTGCAGCCCATCGTTGAGGAAGGCCTGGCCGAAGGTCACCAGATCGGCGGCGGCGCTCCACAGGCCGCCGCCGGGCGCGGCCAGGCTGATGAAGTAGGGGAGCAACCCGCCCATGTTGCGCACCGGCACGTGGCGCCTGGAGTCAAGGGCATCGGGGTCAAAGCCCGTGCTACTCATGCCCAGTGGCTCGAAGATGTGCGCACGCAGGTACTCGGCGTAGGGCAGGCCCGACAGCCGCGCGATCAGCTCGGCCACGATGTAGAAACTCAGCGAGCAGTAGCGGTACTGGGTGCCGGGGACAGTCAGGATCGTGCTGCGCAGAGCGGCGTCCAGATAGGCGGAGGCGGGCTCGCGGCGCGGCCTGAGGAAGCCGTAGCTGGTGTCCTCCTCGATACCCGAGGTATGGGTGAGCAGATGCCAGGACGTCACGGGCGGCTTGCCCGGCTGTGCGAACTCGGGGATGTAGCGCTGGACCGGCTCGAACAGCCCGAGCCGCCCGTCCTCCACCAGCCGCATCAGTGCCGTGGCCACGATCGGCTTGGTGATGGAGCCCAGCAGGAAGATGCTGTCGGTCGCCACGGACTCGCCGTCGCGGCGCGAGAAGGCCCGGCAATCCACCAACCTGCTGCCGGTCGCCACGGCCACCACCGCCGACGGCACCTCGCCGCTCTCCACGCCCTCCTGGGCCACGGCAAAGGCCCGCTCCAGCCTCTTCTCGTCGATACGAAACCGCGGTTTCACCTATCCTCTATCCTCCTTGCTGCATAGACGTGCGGCCAGATATGCGCTCGTGCGCCCTATCGTTCTGATAGTGCCGCAGTGCGGGCGAGGCCCAGGCCACCCAGGCCGTCAACAGCACCGTCGCCACACCCCCTGTGATGATAGCAATCGGCGCTCCCCACAGCGCGGCCACCAGCCCGGCCTCCAGCTCGCCCAGTTGCGGGCCGCCGGATGCCAGGATCATGTGTACGCTGCTCATGCGCCCGCGCAGGTGATCGGGCGTGAGCATCTGCCGGATGGTATGCCGGATGACCGTGGACACGGTATCCGCCGCTCCGGTCAGGGCGAAGAAGAGATACGAGAGGGCAAAGATGGTGGAGAAGCCGAAGCAGGCCGTGGCCAGGCCATAGATGGCCACGCTGATCAGCAGGGTCGGTCCCTGGTGGCGCAACTCCTTGCGCAGGGTCAGGGCGACGCCGGTCAGGATCGCGCCGACCGGCTGCGCCGTGGCCAGCAGTCCGTAGCCCTGCACGCCGACCCCCAGGACACGGTCGGCCACGATCGGCAGCATGGTGCGGGCCGAGGAGAAAAAGGTGGCCAGAAAGTCCAGTAACATGGTGCTCCAGATCAGGCGCGCGCCATGGGTGAACCGCAGCCCCTCCAGCAGCGCTTTCCGGCTCACGCTGGAGCGCGGGCCCGAGACATGGCCCCTGTAGCGCATCGCACGCACGCCGAACAAGACCGCGACGAATGAGAGCGCGTTGAGGGCATAGACGGCTCCGATAGTTACCCGGGCGATGACCAGGCCGGCCAGGGCGGGCCCGGTGATGGTGCCGATCTGCCAGAGCAGGATATAGAGGCTGATCGCGTTGGCCAGGTCCCGGCGCGGCACGAGGTGTGGCACCAGCGACTGCTGCGCCGGCCCGTCGAAGGCCGCGACCGCCGCGTCCAGGGCGCTAAACAGGTAGAGGATGGGCACGCTGACGCGTCCGGTTAGTGTGAACGCCGCCAGGGCCGCGGCACTCGCGGCGGCGGCCACCTGCGAGCCCATGATGATGCGGCGGCGATCCACGCTATCGGCCACCATGCCGCCGAACAGCCCGAAGGCGATGATCGGTACGACGCGCACGAAACCGAGCACTCCCAGGCCCAGGGCGCCGGCGGCGAAACCAATGGAATGACCAAACAGCGCGAGCGTGTAGGTCGTCCCGCGCAGCAACTGGTAGACGTGCCAGTTCACGGCGATGACCTGCATCTGGCTGCCGATGGTGGAGACGAGCTCTCCGCCCCACAGCAGCCGGAAGTCGCGGGAGCGCAGGGCGGCGAGACGTGGTGGTGGCGGCTCGATAGCTCAGGCGCCCCCGATGCCAACGTCGATGCCGTCAGGCGGCAACCAGTCGGGCCTGGTAGCGGTAGGGGTACGACGTCGGGTCATGTACTGCCTTCTTCGTTGAGCGCTGCGTCTCTACCGATGAGTGTAACACGGAGAATGCGCATCAATGCGCGCGTTAACCGGAATGGCAAGCGGGCCCCTGCGCACTATATCATGAAGGCAGTGTTTGGAGAGGCAGGCTATGTACATTCCGAAGCATTTCCAGGTAACTGACCGCACGCTACTCCATGGATTGATGGAGCGCTTCAGCTTCGCGACCCTGGTGACCACGCACGAGGGACGTCCGTTCGCCACGCACCTGCCGTTCCTGGTCTATCCCGGTGTGGGCGACCTCGGGCTCCTTGCCGGCCACGTGTCTCGCGCCAACGACCAGTGGCGCGACTTCGCGGACGGGAGCGAGGCGCTGGCTATTTTCCAGGGCCAGCATGCCTACATTTCGCCGTCCTGGTACCAGGTGCACCCGAGCGTCCCGACCTGGAACTATATGGTCGTGCACGCTTACGGCGTCCCGCGTGTGATCGAGGATGGGGCGCGGGTGCGTGAGGTGTTGGGCGCACTGGTGGATAAGCACGAGGGTGCGTTCGACGAGCCGTGGCGGCTGGACGGCCTGCCCGACGACTACCTCGACAAGATGACGCGCGGGATCGTCGCCTTCGAGTTGCCCATCGCGCGCCTGGAAGGCAAGTTCAAGTTGAGCCAGAACCGGTCAGAGATCGACCAGCGGCAGGTTGTCGAGTCGCTGGCGAGCAGCGCCGACCCCCTTGAACGGGAGCTGGCCGCCGCTATGGCCGCTGCAATGTGAGGGCGCGGCGTCACCCCGAGAGGTTCTTTGCGAAGACCGGGATCTTACGCCCGGCGCTGAAGCCAACGGATGCATAGAGCCGCTGCGCCGGGGCGTTGACGCTGGCTCCATACACTAACGCCTTGCTCATGCCGTTGACTTTCATGCGTTTGAGGGCTTCCATTCCTCAATTCGAGCCACGTGCGCGGCTGCAGCGCATGAGCCCCG
>Ga0209062_1002776_pt1 | contig 22167 bp, 26 predicted proteins | sample Coa_R2_2_FD_187158 | JGI IMG/M metagenome (GOLD analysis project Ga0209062, IMG submission 187158) | Surface soil microbial communities from Centralia Pennsylvania, which are recovering from an underground coalmine fire - Coalmine... | ecosystem: Environmental > Terrestrial > Soil > Unclassified...
CGCGGCTGCGCGGCACGGTGGCGCTGATTCTGCAGAAGGATTTCGGCACGCTGGCCGGCGTTGCGGGGTGAGCGGCGCCGCGGCCGTTACGGTCGCGGCTCGGTCAAATGCCGGTAGACCAGCGCGATCGGCAGGCCCACCACGTTGAAGTAGGATCCCTCAACCTTCTCGATGAACTTCGAGGCGAGGCCCTGAATGGCGTAAGCGCCGGCCTTGTCCATTGGTTCCCCGCTGGCCACGTAGTCATCGATTTCGCCGGCGGTCATGGTGGCGAACCAGACCGAGGTCGCCGCCCAGGTTCGCACGGGCGCGCCGTTCTCGCGCACAATGGCGATGCCGGTCAGAACCTCGTGCCGCCGGCCGGAAAGGCGCTCGAGCATGCAGCGCGCTTCGGCCTCATCCGCCGGCTTGCCCATCATTTCGCCATCCAGCACGACCGTGGTATCGGCGCCGAGCACCGTCTCTCCCGGACCGGCGTGCACGGCCTGCGCCTTGATCCACGCGATGCGGAGCACGTAATGTTCCGGCGATTCGCCCTGGTGCGGCGTCTCGTCGACATCCGGCACGCGCACGATGAAAGGGATGCCCGCGTTGCGAAGAATCTCGGCGCGCCGCGGCGATTGAGAGGCGAGGACCAGCATTCTCCCAGTTTCCTACTTCGCCGCGCGCGCATGGTCGAAGCTGATCGCGCGCGTTACCTTCCAAACGCCGTTCCGGTTCTGCCATAGGGTGATGAATTTGGCCTCGCCGACATCCTCCGGGTGGCCCGGATGGTGAAAGCGATGCACGCCGATCTCGACCGCGCCGTATCCTTTCAGCGGATAGACCTCCAGGGAATCCGGCACGAGCGTGCGCTGCACCTTGCCGCAGATGTTCTGCCGGATGGCGGCGATGAACGGCTCTTTCCCCACCGAGAGTCCCGTCTGGTCATGATAGAACTCGAGGTCGTCCGAGATCAGCCCGGCGAGCGCCTTGAGGTCACAGCGGTTGTAGGCGTCGAACAGTTGCGCATCGAGGGACTGTATGGTTTTGAAGAGCTGGTCCGTGCGCGCGGCGGATTGCCCGCTCATCAGAACCGGAATCGCAAGCAGCGGCAGCAGCAGTTTCATCACCTGCGAGTACGCAATCAGGCGCCAGGTAGTTCCACCGGTTAGCGCACGCCGGGCGCGGGTTCGACGTGGACCAGCACATCCGCGACCCAGGGAAGCGAATCCATGACGCGCAGCCGGACCTCGTGAGCGATCGCGTGCGACTGCCGGACCGTCATGTCGGGATCGACCTCGAGGTGCAGGTCGACATGGTAGCGGAGGCCGGTCTTGCGCGCGAAGCATTTCTCGATGCCGAGCGCGCCGGGCACCGTGGAGGCAGCGGCGCGGATCTCGGCCATGCGGCGCTCATCGGGCATGGTGTCCATGAGCTGCAGCGCGGTCTCGCGTGCCACGCGGACGCCGACCGCGATGACGATGAGGCCGACGACGAATCCGCCGTAGTGATCGGCGTCCATGAACCGCCGCGAATCGAGCAGGTAAAGACCCGCGGCGCCCAGCGCCACGACGGCGGAGAGCGTATCGATGGCGTCGTTCCAGGCGTCGGCGGTCAGAGCTTCACTTTCCATGCGCCGGCCGTAGCGGAATTTGAAGCTGGCCAGGATGCTCTTGGCGACGATGGAAACGCCGAGCGGCCACATGACCCACGAGGCCAGCGGCGGGTGCGGTCCGCCCAGGCGCTGCAGGGACCCGAAGCAGATCAGCGCGCCGCCAGCGGTGAGGGCGAGGCCGATCAGCAGGCCGGTGAGCGTTTCGGCGCGTCCGTGGCCGTAGGGATGCTCCGCGTCGGCCGGTTTGGCGGCCAGCGTGAGACCGAGGAGCACGAAGCCGGAAGCGAATACGTCGCTGGCGGATTCGAGTCCGTCGGCCGTGACGGCGGTCGAGTGGCCTACGATGCCGGCGAAGATCTTGAGCGCGGCCAGCCCGCCGCTGACGAGCATGCCGATGGCGGCGATGCGCTGGCCGATGTTCATGGTGGGTTGAGGTCCGGGCCGGGCATGGCCGGCCCCTACACTATGCCCGGGCCGGGTCGATTTTTTCGGTGTCGACGTTCAGCTCGGCGAAGGCGGCCTTCGCCTTTTTGGCGTCGAACTTGCCGTCGCGCGCAAGGCGCGACAGCGCGGCGGTGACGATCGATTCGGCGTTGATTTCGAAGTGCCGCCGGAGATACTCGCGGTTGTCGCTGCGCCCGAAGCCATCGGTGCCGAGCGATTCGAGGCGCCCGTTCAGCCAGGGCGCGATCTGGTCGGGCACGACCTTCATGTAATCGGTCGCCGCCACAATCGGTCCCTGCGCGCCCTTGAGCGCTTCGACGATATACGGTACGCGCTCGGGCTCTCCGGGATGCAGGCGGTTCCAGCGCTCCACGGCCAGAGCATCGCGCCGGAGCTCGTTGTAGCTGGTGACGCTCCAGACATCCGCGGGCACGCCGTAGCGCTCGGCCAGGATCGTCTGCGCGCGCAGCGCCTCGTTGAGAATGGGACCGCTGCCGAACAACTGGACCTTGGCCTTGCCCTTCTCGGCCGCCTGGTAGCGGTAGATGCCGCGCAGCACGTCCTGCGGATTCAGCCCCTGCGGCATGGCCGGCATGGCGTAATTTTCGTTGTACAGGGTGAGGTAATAGAAGCAGTCCTCGTTCTCCTGGTACATGCGGCGGATGCCGTCCTGGAGAATGATCGCGATTTCGTAGGCGTAGGCCGGATCGTAGGCGATGCAGGTGGGAACGGTGCTGGCGAGCACGAGGCTGTGGCCGTCCTGGTGCTGCAGTCCTTCGCCGGAGAGCGTGGTGCGGCCGGCCGTGCCGCCGCACATGAAGCCCTTGCCGCGCGCATCGGCGAACGCCCAGACCAGATCGCCTACGCGCTGGAAGCCGAACATCGAATAATAAATGAAGAAGGGGATCATCGGCAGCGAGTAGTTCACGTAGGACGTTCCCGCCGCCGTGAACGACGCCATGCAGCCGCCTTCGGTAATGCCTTCCTCGAGGATCTGGCCGTCCTTCGATTCCTTGTAGTACAGGAACATCTCGGCATCGTGCGGCTTATAAAGCTGGCCCTGGCTGGCATAGATGCCGAACTGGCGGAAGAGCGACTCCATGCCGAAGGTGCGGGCTTCATCCGGGATGATCGGCACGACGCGCGGTCCGAGTTGCGGGTGCTTCATCAGCAGCGTCAGGGCGCGGACGAACGCCATGGTGCTCGACACTTCGCGTCCGGAGGAGCCTTCGAGCGATTCCTTGAGATATTCGAGGGGCGGCGCTTCGACTTTCTCCGGCATGGCCAGCGGCCGGCTCGGCATATAGCCGCCGAGGAGGCGGCGCCGCTCGTGCAGGTAGGCGATCTCCGGGCTATCGGCGGGCGGCCGGTAAAAGGAAGCATTGCGCGCGGCTTCTTCGGGGATGGGAATTTCGAAACGGGAGCGGAAATGCGCGATTTCCTGCTCGTTGAGTTTCTTCTGCTGGTGCGTGATGTTGCGGCCTTCGCCGGCTTCGCCGAGCCCGTAACCTTTAATGGTGTGGGCCAGGACGACGGTGGGCGCGCCCTTGTGTTCGACCGCGGCTTTATAGGCGTTGTAGACCTTTTTGGGATCGTGGCCGCCGCGGCGGAGGTGCATCAGCTCTTCATCGCTGAGGTGCGAAACCAGATCGAGCAGCTCGGGATATTTGCCGAAGAAATTCTTGCGGACGAAGGCGCCGTCCTTGGTCGTATAGGCCTGGAATTCGCCATCGACGACTTCGTTCATGCGCTTTTGCAGCAGCCCGGTGGTATCGCGCGCCAGGAGCGGATCCCAGTCCTCGCCCCAGATCACCTTGATGACGTTCCAGCCGGCGCCGCGGAAGGCGGCCTCGAGCTCCTGGATGACCTTGCCGTTGCCGCGCACGGGGCCATCGAGCCGCTGGAGGTTGCAGTTGATTACGAAGATCAGGTTGTCGAGCTTCTCGCGCGAGGCCAGCGTGAGGGAGCCCATGGATTCCGGCTCGTCCATTTCGCCATCGCCCAGGAAGGCCCAGATGTGCCGCGGCGTGGGGGCGATCAGGCCGCGATTTTCGAGATAGCGCATGAAACGCGCCTGGTAGATGGCGTTCAGCGGGCCGATGCCCATCGAAACCGTCGGGAAGCGCCAGAAATCCGGCATGAGCCAGGGGTGCGGGTAGGAGGAAAGGCCGGGCTCGCCGCGCAGCTCGTGGCGGAAATTCTTGAGGTGTTCCTCGCTGAGCCGGCCTTCGAGGAACGCGCGGCCGTAGACGCCGGGGGAGGCGTGGCCCTGGAAGTACACGAGGTCGCCGGGCTGGTCGCCGTAGGCGGTGTGGAAGAAGTGGTTGAAGCCGACTTCGAGCAGAGTGGCGAGCGACGCGTAGGTCGAGATGTGGCCGCCGATGCCGGCGTCATATTTGTTCTGCCGGACGACCATCGCCATCGCATTCCAGCGGATGAGGCTCTTGATGCGCCGCTCCATGGCGCGGTCGCCAGGGTAAGGGACTTCGTCCTCGGGGCGGATGGTATTGATGTAAGGCGTGTTCAGCCGGACCGGAAGCTCGGCGCCAAAGGCTTGGGCGCGCTCGTTCAGGCGATCGAGCAGAAAGGCGGCCCGGTCGGGGCCTTCCTGATCGATGATCTCATCCAGCGATTCCAGCCATTCCGCAGTCTCTTGGGGATTGAGGTCCGCAACCCGCTCATTCAGTTTCTGGTGCATGGGATATTTTCATTATACGAATCCGGAGGGTTCGGCGCGGGGCGGGGCGTGCATGCCCCGCCTCTACTGAGGCAGGTTTTTCTGCAGGGCCTGGATGTTGCGGACGTGTTCCTCCACGATGGCGAGGAGCTGCTCGCGGTCTGCGGCTTCGGAGCGGCGGAAAGCGGCGCCGATTTCGCCGGCGACGCGATCGAGGCGGCTTTGCAGGGCGACCAGCGGCGACCGCGAGTCCTTTTCCCTTTGCAGGCGGATGCGTAACGTCTGGACTGCTTCCAGCAACTCTTTCGCATTCTCGCGCGTGATGGGGATGCGGCGGCCGTCGAATTCGAGGGTGTTTTCCTTGATGGACGGCTGAAGACCGCGATATTCCGGCGCGGGAATTCTGAGGACCTCGGAAAGGTTGAAGTAGGAATCGCCGAATTCGTCAAGCTGTTCGATGATGCGGTCGGCCTTTTTGTGGCTGAAGCCGACATGGATGGGACAGAACTCTTCCCAGCTCAGATCGAGGGAGCGGTAGAGCTTGAGCTCGCGGATTTCGCGGAGAGCGTGGGCATCGGCGGCGGAGCAGCGGCTGGAGATCCAGGCCAGCGCCTGATGGCGGCCAAGCCACTCGCCCAATTCGAACGGGAGGGTGACCCGGAAGATGTACGGCAGCGGCGAATCTTGTTCGGACATCGAATTTCTCCAAAACCGGACAAGTTGTCCGGCGACTTAGCGGGAAGTTATTGAAAACAAGTGGAAGGGCCGAGGCAAAACCGGACAATTGGCCGGAATGGGCCGTTTCTTGGGGCCGCTCCTACTTCGACCGGGACTGTAGCACGGAGGGATAGAGAAAGCTGGGGCAGGTATTTCGGCGGCTTTCTGTAAGTGGCAGAAGGGAAAGGGGAGTACGCGGCGGAAATATTTTTCGAAATGATGTGAATGGGTGGAGGCCGGGCGAGGAACTGCGTCGAGGCCGAAGTGCGGGGGCCCGGCGGCGTATCGTTGATGCTGGTGAGCGTTCCCGGGGGCTAGCGGCTTCGGGTTCACGCCGGAAGAGAATGGGGAGGGAAGGCAGGTGGCGGCGGGCAGTCACCTGCCCGCGCGGCTAACTGGCGGCGGCGTCCGCGGCATCGTCGGCACTGGGGCCGTAGATCGAGGGGACCTTGGCGCCCATCGGCCGCAGGTAGGAGGAGAGCTGCCCGCGGTGGTGGATGCCGTGCTTCAGATCGATGCTCAGGTATTTCACAGCCGGCAGGGTCCAGCTATGGAATTCGATCGGCGCGGCGAGCTTCTCTCCGGGCATGGCGGCGACCTGATCGAAGAGGGCCGGGACTTCGCTCTTGTAATATGCCAGGACGGCCGCCGGATCGGCGAGGTCCACCTCTTTCCAGTCGAACTTGCCGTCAATGACGCCGCGCAGGAAGAAAACTTCGGCGAGCGCGATGTGGCGGGCGAGCTCATGCCCGCTCATGCATTTCTCGCTCGGCTTATAGTTGGAGGTTTTGGCCGGCACGGCCGCGATCACTTTGCAGGTGGTCGCAAACTCGGTGCGAAGCTCGGATAATAGAAAGTCGCGCCTTGCCACGGCGGATTCGTTGGTCATACCGAGAGGATAGGCCGTGACCGGAACAAGGTCAACGGGCTGTGGGCATGCTAACGTAAAATTCACGGCAACCGTATGGACGATCTCAAAAAGCTAATCCGTGAAGTGCCGGACTTTCCGAAGCCTGGAATCCTCTTCTACGACATCACGACGCTGCTGAAGGACAAGTGCGGCTTCCGTTCCGTGATTGACGGCCTGCAGCAGCATTATGCACAGGCCGATGTGGACGTCGTGCTCGGCATCGAGGCGCGCGGCTTCATTTTCGCGCCGGCGCTGGCCTATGCACTGCGCGCCGGGTTCGTTCCCGTGCGCAAGCCGAAGAAGCTGCCGGCCGAGTGCGTGAGCGTGACGTACGATCTCGAGTACGGAACCGATACGCTCGAAATGCACAAGGACGCGATCGGCCCCGGCCACCGCGTGCTGATCGTGGACGATCTGCTGGCTACGGGCGGCACGGCCGCGGCGACGGCGCGGATGGTGCGGGAAGCGGGCGGGTCGGTGGTCGGCGCGGGGTTCGTGGTCGAGCTGACGTTTCTGAACGGGCGGAGCCGGCTCAACGGAACGGACGTATTCTCGCTGTTGCAGTACGACAAATGACGACGCGCCGCGCCCGGGTGCGCGCCCTGGCGAAGATCAACCTCGACCTGCGCGTCCTGGGCAAGCGGCCGGACGGCTACCACGAACTGCGCACGATTTTCCAGACGGTGTCGCTCGCCGACACGCTCGATATTTCCTTCACGCCGGGGCGCAAGACCGCGATTGAACTGCGGGATTCGCAGGACATTCCGGACAATCTGGCGCTGCGGGCGGCACGGCTCGTGCTGGATGCGACGAAGGTGACCGGGCGGGTGGAAATTGCGCTGACGAAGCGAATTCCGATGGGAGCGGGCCTGGGCGGCGGGTCTTCGGACGCGGCGGCGGTCCTGCTGGCGCTGCCGGTTCTGACGGGACGGGCGGCGCCGCCGGCGGAGCTGTGCCGGATGGCGGAGCAGCTCGGCAGCGATATTTCGTTCTTTCTGGTGGGCGGGACCGCCGCGGGGATCGGGCGCGGCACGGAAGTCTTTCCTTTGCCGGACGTTCCGGCGCGCGCGGGGATTCTGGTGGCGCCCGGCATTCACGTGAGCACGGCACAGGCGTACCGCGACCTGAGCCCCCGTTTGACAATTGAATTACAACAAAATAAGATAGTTAGTTTCCAGTTGGACAGTTGGAGGGTGGCTGGGGGTGCGGCTGCGAACGATTTCGAGGCCGTAGTCTTCGAGCGGGAGCCGCGACTGGGGGCGCTGAAACGCCGCCTGGAGCGGGCCGGCGCATCGCCCGCCCTGATGACCGGCAGCGGCTCCGCCCTGTTCGGTCTGTTCCGCGACGCTCGGGAAGCCGACCGCGCCCGGGAGCGGTTTGCGGATGAAAGGACGTTTCGTATATCCCTGGTGAGCCGCGCCCGCTATCGCGGTATGTGGTGGCGGGCTCTCTCACCGCACATCGAGCCCAAGGTATGGCCTCCCCGAAGCCGGTACGCGCGATGAATCCAGACCGCCTGAAAATCTTCTCCGGAAACGCCAACCCCGCGTTGGCCAACGAAATCGTCGAAGCCCTGGGCGTCGATCTCGGCAAGCTGATGGTGCGGCAGTTTTCGGATGGTGAGATCTATCTCCAGATCCAGGAAAACGTGCGCGGGGCCGACGTTTTTATCATCCAGCCCACCTGCACGCCGGTCGACCGCAACCTGATGGAGCTGCTGCTGACCATCGACGCGCTGAAGCGGGCTTCTGCAGACCGGATCACGGCAGTGTTACCCTATTATGGATACGCCCGTCAGGACCGGAAGGACAAACCGCGGGTGCCGATTTCGGCCCGTCTGGTGGCCGCCCTGCTGGAAACGGCGGGGGCGGACCGCGTTCTGGCGCTCGATCTGCACGCGGCGCAGATCCAGGGGTTCTTCGATATTCCGGTGGACCACCTGTTTGCGGCGCCGGTGATGATCGATTATTTCCGGACCGTGAACCTGCCGGACGTGACGGTGGTTTCGCCGGATCCGGGCGGCGTGGAGCGGGCGCGGGCATTCGCGAAGCGGCTGAACGTGCCGCTGGCGATCCTCGATAAGCGGCGGGAGCAGCCGAATGTCGCCGAGGTGCTGAACGTGGTGGGCGACGTCCGGGGGCGGAATTGCCTGCTGGTGGACGATTTGATCGACACCGCCGGCACCCTGGTCGAGGGCAGCAAGGCTTTATTGGGGAAGGGCGCGGCCAGCGTGACGGCGTGCGCGACCCATGCAGTGCTTTCCGGTCCGGCGGTGAGCCGGATCGAGGGATCGGCGCTGAGGGAAGTGGTGGTATCGAACTCGATCCCGCTTACCGAGGCGGCGAAGGGATCGGCGAAGATCAAATCGTTGTCGGTCGCGAAGTTGTTGGCTGAGGCCATACGATCGATTCATGAGGAGACTTCGGTGAGTGTGTTGTTTGTGTAGGAGAGAATTTAGGAGTTAGGAGCTAGGAGTTAGGAGAATGCGCAGCAAGCCGTCGCGCTGGCTCCTGATTGCTCGCTCCAGGATTTCAGGAATTTTCTGGCTCTCGAACCCACGTAAGCCCTGCAGGGGGTGGACCGGACTTCGAACCAGCAAGGAGCTGAGTAGTGCGAAAAGATATTACGGTAACCGCGGAGGTGCGTGCCTCGCGCGGGAAGAATGAGGCGCGCCGTACGCGCCGCGCGGGACAGATCCCGGCGGTGGTTTATGGCGCTTTCAAGGAACCGGTGAGCGTGGCGGTCAACCCGCGGGAGATTCTGCGGATCGTCCACAGCTCGACCGGATTCAACACGATCTTCAATCTGGCCATCGGGGGCGGGGAAACCACGCCGGTGATGGTGGTGGACCAGCAGGTCGATCCGATCAAGGGCACGCTGCTGCATGCCGATCTGAAGCGAATCGACCTGAACAAGCGCATTCGCGTCACGGTGCCGGTGCATACGACCGGCGAGCCGAAGGGCGTGAAGGTGCAGGGCGGTCTGCTCGAAATCGTCACGCGCTCGATCGACATCGAATGCCTGCCGGACGAGATTCCGGAGAGCTTCACGATCGACGTGAGCGACCTGCTGATCGGCCAGAGCCGGCGCGCCGGCGATGTGGGGCTTTCCGGCTCGATGAAGCTGACGGGCTCGCCCGAGACCGTCATTGCCCATATTGTGGCGCTGCGCGCGGAAGCCGCGGCGACGCCGGCGGAAGCCGCTCCGGCTCCGGCCGCGGGCGGGGAGCCCGAGGTCATCAAGAAGGGCAAGAAGGAAGAGGAAGGCGCCGAGGCCAAGAAGAAGTAATCCATGTTCCTGGTGGCCGGTCTGGGCAACCCCGGCGAGGAGTATGCATTCTCGCCGCATAATCTGGGGTTCCTGACGATCGACCGGCTGGCGGAGCGGCACGGCATCCGCGTCAACCGGAAGGACAGCAGGGCGCTCGCCGGGGTGGGCGAAATCGACGGGCATCCGGTGATGCTGGCCAAGCCGCAAACGTTCATGAACCTCAGCGGCACTTCGCTCGCGCCGCTGATGGAGAAGCACTCGATCGCCAGGGAGAATCTGATCGTGATTTACGACGAGCTGGATCTTCCCTGGCTTTCGCTGCGGATCAAGCCGAAAGGGTCGGCGGCGGGTCACAACGGCATGAAGTCGGTGATCGCCAGCCTGAAAAGCAGCGACATTGTGCGGGTGCGAATGGGGATTCATCCGGGCCGCCCGATCGCGAGCGGCGCGGACTTTGTGCTGGCGCCGATGAAGCGCTCGCAGAGAGAGGAATTGGACGAATTCACCGGCTATGCGGCCGATGCGGTTCGTTCGATAATCGCCGAGGGCGTCGAAAAGGCCATGACGAAATACAATCGTCGCGCCCCAGGCTTAAATACAGAGGACGCATGAGGATTTACGAAGAGCTGTTCATAGTAAAGCCCGACGCGCCGGAAGAAGAGGTCGATGGGTTCGTGGAGCAGTTGCGCGGACAATTGACCGGCGCCGGTGCGACGGTGGACAAAGTAGAGAAGTGGGGCAAGCGCCGCCTCGCGTACAAGGTCGATAAATACCGCGAGGGCGGGTACGTGCTGCTGCAGTTCAGCGCCAACGCCGAGACCGTGAAGGAGTTGGAGCGGCGGCTGCGCGTTTCCGACGTGGTGCTGAAGTTCCTGACGGTGCGCATCGACCAGACGTTGAAGCGGCTGGAGAAGCGCAAGAAGGCTCGCGACAAGCGCGCGGCCCGGCGGGCGGAGCGAGCGCCGGCGGCACCGGCGCCGGCAGCGCCGTCGATGGAGCGCCAGATGGCGGAAGGGCCTGCCCCGGCGATGCCCGGGCAGCCGAAGGAGGGTTAATCCATGGCGGAATCCAAAGGAAGACCGGGAAGCGCCGCGCAGCGGCCGACGGGCGGCGACAAGGCCGTCGTCACGCAGAAGAAGCAGTACTTCCGGCGCAAGAAGGTTTGCCGGTTCTGCGTCGAGAAGATCGATGACATCAACTACAAGGACGTGAAGCTGCTGCACGCGTTTGTGGCGGAGCGGGGCAAGATCATTCCGCGCCGCATTTCGGGCGTGTGCGCGCCGCACCAGCGGCGGCTGACGGACGCGATCAAGAAAGCCCGCAACATCGCACTGCTGCCGTTTGCGTCGCCCATGTAAGGCGGGGAGGATCGAAACATGGAAGTCATACTGAGAGAAGATATCGAGAAATTGGGCAACCGCGGCCAGGTGGTCAAGGTGGCTCCGGGCTACGCCCGCAATTTCCTCCTCCCGAAGCGCCTCGCTGTCCCCGCGACGGACGCCAATAAGAAGATCGTCGAGCAGGAGCGCCAGGCGCATCTGCGCAAGGAAGCCAAGCTGAAGAGCGAAGCCGAGGATCTGGCGAAGCTGCTCAACGGCGTGAGCGTGACGATCACGCAGAAGGCCGGCGAAAACGACCAGCTTTTCGGCTCGGTGACGGCCAAGGACGTGGCCGATGCGCTGGCCGCGAAAAACTTCACCATCGACCGCCGCAGGGTGCAATTGGACGAGCCCATCAAGCAGTTGGGCGAATTCAAGGTGCCGGTGCGGCTGCACAAAGAAGTGACGGCGGAAGTGACCGTCGTGGTGGCGAAGGAAGAGTAATCCGGTGGGGCCGGGCGATGCCCGGCCCCGCGTTCCTGCTTGACGCTCCCGAACCCGGACCGCGCGATCGTCGACCTCGCGAAGCTTCGAGACTATTGCTTAAATCCGCTGCATCCGCAGGGCAAGCTCAAAGCCCGCGTGTTTGCGGCCGCGCTGGGACTGGGCCGCGAAGACGCCGGGTGGCTCCGGGCGCGGTTGCTGGAAGCCGCCCACGGCCAGGCTCAACTCGTTGCTGTCACGCGGTTCGGCAGTCTCTACATGATAGAATTTGAACTACGGACCCGCGCCGGAGCGGCAGTGATTCGCAGCGGCTGGATCGTGCGTTCCGGGGAGCTTTTTCCCCGGCTAACGACGTGCTACGTGAAGAAAGACCGGAAACAATGAATTTGCCGCCACTACTCGCACCGGTCGCCCTGTTGGTCGATCTTCCCGAACATGGTCTGACGCGCGGCGAAACGGGGACGGTCATCGAGCACCTCCAGGCTGGTTCCGAAGAGGCGGTCCTCGTCGAATTCTCGGATGATGACGGCCAGGCCTATGCCGTCCTCGATCTTAAGCCGGACCAATTGGTGGTTCTACACCACCGCGCCGCGTAAGCGCGCATCATAAACCTTGATTTCATGAAGTCTGCTAACCCCTCCATCCGCAATATCGCCATCATCGCGCATGTCGATCATGGCAAGACCACGCTGGTCGACGCCATGCTCGGGCAGAGCGGCATCTGGCGCGAGAACGAAGAGCACGCCGAGCGCGTCATGGATTCGAACGAGCTCGAGCGCGAGCGCGGCATCACGATCCTGGCGAAGATCACGGGCATCCGGTACCAGGGCGTAAAGATCAACATTGTCGACACGCCGGGCCACAGCGATTTCGGCGGCGAGGTCGAGCGGGCGCTGAAGATCGTCGATGGCGTGATGCTGCTGGTCGACGCGAGCGAAGGGCCGCTGCCGCAGACGCGGTACGTGCTCTCGAAGGCGCTCGAAGCCAAGCTGCCGCCGATCGTGGTGATCAACAAGATCGACCGGCCGGACGCGCGCGTGCAGGAAGTGCTGAACGAGGTGTACGACCTGTTCATCGATCTGGACGCGAGCGAGGACCAGCTCGATTTTCCGGTGCTGTACACGATTGCCAAGACGGGCATCGCGAAGACATCGCTCGACGATCCTTCGACCAACCTGCGGCCGCTGTTCGATGCGATCGTAAAGCACATCCCGGCGCCGGTAGGCGATCCCGACGGCGTGTGCCAGATGCTGATCGCGAATCTCGATTACAGCGATTATCTGGGCCGGCTCGGCATCGGCCGCGTATTCAACGGCACGCTGCGCTACGGCGATACGGTGGCGATCGCCAAGCGCGACCGGTCGCTCCAAACGACGAAGATTACGAAGCTCTATTCGTTCGAGGGGCTGAAGCGCGTGGATGAGACCACGGGCTGCCCGGGCGCGATTCTGGCGATTGCGGGCGTCGAGGGGATCACGATCGGCGAGACCGTCACGAGCGCGGAGACGCCGCAGCCGCTGCCGCCGATTCACATCGACGAGCCGACGATCGCGATGGCGTTCACGATCAACACGAGCCCGTTTTCGGGGCGCGAAGGCCAGTGGGTCACGTCGCGCAATCTGCGGGACCGGCTGGAGAAGGAGCTGCTGACGAACGTTTCGATCCGCGTCGAGGAGATCGGGCACGATACGTTCAAGGTGATGGGCCGCGGCGAGCTGCAGCTCGCGATTCTGATCGAGATGATGCGGCGCGAAGGGTACGAGCTGATGGTCGGCAAGCCGGAGATCCTGACGCGGACGGTCGACGGGAAGGTGCAGGAGCCGGTGGAGCTGCTGGTAATCGATTGCCCGGAGGCGTTCCTGGGCGTGGTGATCGAAAAGCTGGGCGGGCGCAAGGGCAAGATGAGCAAGATGGTGAACCACGGCTCGGGCCGCGTGCGCCTGGAGTTTCACGTGCCCTCGCGCGGGCTGATCGGGCTGCGCAGCGAAATTCTGACGGATACGCGCGGCACCGCGATCATGAACTCGCTGTTCCACGGGTACATCGACTGGCAGGGCGAGATCCCGACGCGGCCGACCGGGTCGCTGGTGGCCGACCGGCCGGGCAAGGCGACAGGATACGCGATTTTCAACCTGCAGGAGCGCGGCGAGATCTTCATCACGCCCGGCACGGAAGTGTACGAGGGCATGATTATCGGGGAGAACGCGCGCGAAAAGGACCTGGACGTCAACATCGTGAAGGAGAAGAAGCTGACGAACATGCGGGCTTCGACCGCGGATGAAGCGATCCGGCTGGTGCCGCCGCGCATCCTGAATCTGGAGCAGGCAATCGAGTTCATCCGCGACGATGAGTATGTCGAAGTAACGCCGCAATCGATCCGCCTGCGGAAGAAGATCCTCAAAGCGAATCAGCGGTAGAATCAGGGGCGCGGTGCGCACCCTCGAATTCATCCCCGGCACGCGGAAGGCGCTGAAGCTGCTCGCGAGCGAACCGGAGGAGTTCGCGCGGCAGTACGGCGTGAAGCCGGCCGCGATCGCGCCCGAGCTGGCGCGGCAGAACCTCGAATTTTTGCGCATGTTCGACGTCGCGATCGGGACGGAGTGGTTCAGCTACTGGGCCATCGAGGCGGCGACGCAGGAGATGGTCGGGGTGTGCAGCTACAAGGGGCCGCCGGTGAACGGAGTGGTCGAAATTGCGTACGGCACCTTCGACGGCCACGAAGGGCGGGGTATCGCGACTGCGATGGCGCAGTTCCTGGTAGACCGCGCGCGCGAGGCGGAATCCGTGCGGATCGTGATCGCCCACACGCTGCCGGTGCGGAACGCCTCGTGCCGCGTGCTGGAGAAGATCGGGATGAGCCTTGCGGGCGAGGATGAGGAGGACGGGGAGACTGTCTGGCGCTGGGAGCTGCCGCTCCGGTAGTATGCTAGCGGGATGGCTGAAGCACCCGTCCGCGGCATGGCGCTCGCCGGGCCGCCCACTTTCTCGACGCACGAAGAGACGCGGCGATATCGCAAGGAGCGTTTGGCCGCGGCGTTCCGGCTGTTCGCGCGTTTCGGCTACGACGAAGGCGTGGCCGGGCACATCACGGTCCGCGATCCGGAGCGCCCGGACTGCTTTTGGGTCAATCCCTTTGGGATGTACTTCGGGCACATTCGGGTTTCCGATCTCATACTCGTGAATCACGCGGGCGAAGTGATCGAGGGCGCGGCCCCCGTAAACGGCGCGGCGTTCGCGATCCATTCGCGGGTCCACGCGGCGCGGCCGGACGTAGTCGCGGCGGCGCATTCGCATTCCCTGCACGGCAAGGCGTGGTCATCGCTCGGGCGGCTGCTCGACCCGATCACGCAGGATTCCTGCGCGTTTTACGAAGACCACGCGGTGTTCGACGACTACACCGGCGTGGTTTACGAGACCTCGGAGGGCGACCGGATCGCGCAGGCCCTCGGACCGCGGAAGGCGGTGATCCTGCGGAATCACGGGCTGCTGACGGTGGGGAAGAGCGTGGAGGAAGCGGTGTGGTGGTTCATCACGATGGACCGCAGTTGCCACGCGCAGTTGCTGGCGGAGGCGGCGGGCAAGCCGGCGTGGATCAGCCACGAAGCGGCGCTCGTGGCGCGCGGCCAGATCGGCAGCGAACTCGCCGGGTGGTTCCAGTTCCAGCCGCTGTGGCAGTGGATCACGCGGGAGGAGCCGGATCTGTTCGAGTGAGCTTTAATGCGTTAGTTGGAACTGCACGGTTAGCGAGCAACTGGGGCCACCGGGCCGGGAAGTGGTCAAAAGAAGACTGGTGACAGACTGCTGAGCCGCAGTTGGGTCATAAATAGCGCTGAAATCGCCTACTCGGAAGAACGGTAGTATCGCGCTAGTTCCATTCCCCTGCGACATCGACACCACCCCATCCGCTGCTACTCCCGCCGCCTGGGCCACTTTTTGCGCCTGGGCCTGAGCGTCCGAAAAGAGTGTTGGCCATGGGCATGCGTTCGCCTGCTGTGCCTGCTGCGACGCCTGTGAGTTCAGATAATAATGGAGGTCGGAGCCGTCCGGCTGCGCCGCCAGTTTCTGCTGCGCCGCTATTAGCGCCGGCAGAGCTGTCCCCAGGTCCGAAAGAGTGATCGCTTTCGAGAATTGCCAGCTCAGTAGCGGGCCGAAGGTCTGAACGCCGGCGAGGTCGGCCGCCGTTAAGGTAACGCCCGGCACTGCCGCGAGCGCATCATCGAAGCTGCTCGTCATCGGCAGGTCCAGGCTGATGGTCAGGACGGCCTGATCCGGCTGCAGAGCGACCGAGCGCAAGGCCGTGATCGTGATCGTATTGTCATCCAACTGGGCAAAGCAGGCGCCGGCAAAGGCGAGGAATAGCGCTGCGATCCGCATGGGTCAGATTCCTCCCGCCAGCGCGAACTTGACGGTCAGGGAGCAGGCCGGCTGCGATACGACCGACGTATAGCCGCTGCCGCCCACGCCGGTTGCGGAGGTCGAAGTCGCGCCGGAAACCGCGAGGACAGCGCCAACCGTCATGTTCGCGGCGGACGCCAGTTTCGACGCCTGCGCCCGCGCATCGCTCATGAGATCCGCCATCGCGCACGTCTGCGATTGCGCCGCTTTTTGCGAAACCTGCGTGCCGTAGACACCGAACGCGACGGACACTCCGTTGTTCTTTGCCGCCGCGGCTTGTTGAACGCTGGTGAGCGTGGCGAATGCAGTCTTCAGGCTGGGGAGATCCGCGACCAGCGTGAACGACCACTGCAATTGCGTGACGAACTGCCGGCCGGACTGGACCTGGATCGTCGAAACGCCGCTGAAATTGGCGGCGGTGACTCCCGAGCCCTGGAGCGCCGCGATCGCGTCATCCATGGAACCGTTCAGGTTTGTGTTGACCGCCACCGATATGAGCGCCTGGTCGGGTGGGATATTGGTATTTCGTGAGGCTGTGACTGTTACCGAGTTTGGCGGCGTCTGGGCGAGAGCGAGAGCGGGAAGTAAGAGCATCGCGTAACGGAGCATTCCTGGAGTATAACTCGCGGTTAGGTGCAATATTCGACCGCGGCTTCCGCCAGTATCTCCGCGAGTTGGAGAACCGAATCGACCTCGACCCATTCTTCGGCGGCGTGGGCGCCGGCGCCGGCGGGGCCGAAGACCACGGTCTCGATGCCGGCGGCCTGGAGCAGGGCCGCGTCCATCCACGGCGTGTCGCCGATGTGCTTCGGCGCGTTGCCGCGGACTTTCGCGGCGGCGCGGTCCACGGCGCGCACGATCGCGGCGTCATCCGCCACTGCGAAGGGGTCGCGCGCGAAGAACGGACGTACGGTGGCGTGGAAATTCGGGTCGGCGGCAGCGACGCAGTCCACCACGGCCTGAATTTCCGCGACGGCTTGGGCTTCGGTCTCGCCGGGGATGGTGCGGCGCTCGATCTGGACCGTCGACTCCGCGGCGTACGTGCTCAGACCGGTCCCGCCGCTTAGCAGCGCGGCGTGGAGCGAGGGCGGCCCGACCAGTGGATGCGGCGGACGGGCGCGGAGGTCGCGCTCGAGGCGCGCGAGCTCGTGCAGGAAGGCGCCCATTTTCAGGTTGGCATCGATGCCTAATTCGAACTTACTGCCGTGCGCGGCGCGGCCGCTAACTTTCACCTCGATCCACAGGTAGCCTTTGTGCGCCAGGCAGGTCTCGAGCGCGGTCGGCTCGGTGACGATCGCGCCATCCACTTTCACCCGGCCGATCAGGCCGCGAGTGCCCAGGCTGCCGTATTCCTCGTCGGCGACCGCGGCGACTACGACGTCGCCGTGGAGGCGCGCGCCGGCATCGGCCAGGGCTTTGGCCGCGGCCATGCACGCGGCGAGGCTGCCCTTCATGTCATACGAGCCGCGGCCGTAGAGGCGGCCGTTGCGGATCGCGCCGGAAAACGGCTCAGCCATGCCTTCGACGCCGACGGTGTCGCAGTGGGCGTTGAGCATCAGGGATCTGCCGCCGCCGGTTCCGGCGAGGCGGCCGACGACGCTCGTCCTGCCCGGTTCGGGTTCGTAGGTTTCGACCGTCAGGCCGCAGCCGCGCAGGGATTCCGCGATGAACGCGGCGATCTCCCGCTCGCCCGGCGCGCCGGAGACGAGCGAAGGGTTGATCGAGCCGATTTGCACCAGCCGGGCCAGCGTTTCCAATGTGTAGCGTTCGTCGATCCGCATCGCCATCCATTATGCTGGTATTTCGAATGCAAAACGGGCCGGCGCTGCGCTTCCTGGAGGTCCGCGGGCTGCGGCTCGCCGCGTGGGAATGGCCCGGCGAGGGACCGCCGCTCGTCTTCGCGCACGCCACCGGGTTCCACGGCCGCTGCTGGGATGCCGTGATCCGCAGGCTGGGGGGCCGCCGCGCGTTCGCGCTCGATCTGCGCGGGCACGGCCGAAGCACGAAGCCCGCGCCGCCTTACGCGTGGCCCGATTTCGGCCGCGACCTCGCCGGCGCCGCGGAGGCAATCGGGCTGCGCGGAGCAATCGGTATCGGGCACTCGATGGGCGGACATTCGATCGTGTTCGCCGCCGCGGAGCGCCCCGAGACGTTCCGCGCGCTGCTGCTGATCGACCCGACGATCTTCGCTCCGGATTACTATGGCCGCGCGCGGCGGCACGACGCATCGTTCATTCTCAAGAGGCGCAACCGGTGGCATTCCTGGGAAGAGATGTACGAGCGCTTTCGCGGGCGCGAGCCGTTTGCGTCCTGGAACCCGGAGGTGCTCCGGGATTATTGCGAGTACGGCGTCCTGCCGAAAGGCGACGAGTATGTGCTGGCGTGCCCGCCGGCGGTCGAAGCCTCGATCTACGCCGCGTCCAATGCGCGCGAGGCCGATCCTTACGCCCTTCTGCCCGGCATCGCGCAGGCCGTGACGATCCTGCGGGCGGGGCGGCCGTGGAATGTGGAGACTTTCGATCTCAGCTCCTCGCCGACGTGGGCCGGGCTTGCGGCGCGGTTTCCATGCGCGCGCGATATCGTCCTCGAAGGCCGCAACCATTACGTCCCGATGGAATCGCCGGAGCTGGTGGCGCGCGAAATCGCTGAGCTGCTGTGAGGCTAGGGGCGGCTAATTCGCGTGCTCGCCCAGCCGCTCGTTGAGCTTGGCGAGTTCCTTGCGGAATAGCGGATTGCGCGGGTATTCGCGGGAGAGCTCGGCCATGATCTTCTGCGCATCAGCGGTGCGCTTCTCGCGCACCGCGGCGATGGCGAGCAGGATTCGCGCGAAGGCCTTCAGGTAGTGGCCGTCGCGCGCGGCGGTTTCGAGGTGCTGTTTGCCGATCTCCTTACTGCCGGTTACGCCATCCCAGTGCACGAACCAGCGCACGAAAAACGGCAGGCTGCCGAGCACATACTCCGAAAAGCCGGCCGTCACGTAGGCATCGTAATATTTCGGATCGAGTCTCAGGAGTTGCTGTGCGTAGGTGTTGGAGCGCTTGGTGGGCGAGAGGCTGCCGAACTGATGCTTGTCGATCAGGGCCATGTAATCCGCCGTCACACCCTGCGCGATGCACAGCGCGAACAGGGCGTCCTTATCCGCCTGATTGGCTTTCAGCGCCGCCTCGCCTCTGGCCTGGGTGTCCGAAAGCGCCTGGAGCAGCTTGGCCCGGACGGCCGGGTCGGGAACCTTGCGGTGCTTGTCGTACGCCCAATCGTCGTTGCTGAAGAACTCGCCTTCGAGCACGCCCAGCCGGTCCAGCTCGTAAAACAGGTACGCCGAAGCACGGAAGCCGTAGGGCAGCGGATCGCGCGGATTGGCGGCAATCAGACGATCGAGCGTCGCCTGTGCGGCGGAGAAATCGAAATCATACAGTTCGTGCAGCGCCTGATCGAGAGTTGGCGGCGGGCCGGCGGTGGCGGCTCCGGCGCATCCGGCGAAACAGATGGTGACGAACAACAGGCGGCGCATGCGACTTTCCTATCCTAATCGTTGCCGGCGCCGCTCCGCTACTATCGTGATCTGCATATCCCGTGCCTGTTTCACCAGCCGCTGCACCGTATTCTCCCGGAACCGCTGCCACCAGGGCCGCGGCTGCGAGCGCCCCATGAAAATCTGGGTGATCTTCTGCGCCCGCGCGAACTCCGCGATCGCGCGCGGAACGTCCCTGGCTTCCACGACGTGTGTCTCGATGCGCAGGTTGCGGGCAAAGCTCAGGTGACGTTCGACTGCGTTCCGCACATCGGGGGTTTCCTCGCCGCCTCCCGTCACGTGAATGGCCAGACAGTCCGCGTGAAGATAATCCGCGACGCGCTTGCCCCGCCGGATCAGCACCGCGGAGGACGGCCGTCCCGTGAGGCAGATCAGCAGCCGCTCCGTCCGGCCGGTGGGCGAAGGCGCGGGCTCGGCCGGCGGTGCGAGCTTCTCTTCGACCTCATGGGCCGTGTGCCGCAGCGCCATCTCGCGGAGTGCGCTGAGGTTCGCCTCCGTGAAGAAATTCTCCATGGCGCGGCGGGCCTTTTCCGGTGCGTACACGACGCCGCGCTCGAGGCGGTTGCGCAGCGCGCGGGTGGTGAGGTCGATCATGACAACCTCGTCGGCCTCATCCACCACCCAGTCCGGCACGGTCTCGCGCACGCGGACGCCGGTGGCGTGCCACACCTGATCGTTCAGGCTCTCCAGATGCTGGACGTTCATGGTCGTCCACACCTCGATGCCTGCATCCAGCAGCACGCGCACGTCCTCCCAGCGCTTGGCGCGCTCCGATCCCGGCACGTTGGTGTGGGCGAATTCGTCCACCAGGGCGATTTGCGGGTGACGCCGTAACACCGCGTCGGTGTCCATCTCTTCAAAACGCGTGCCGGCATAATTTATGGTGCGCCGCGGCACGGATTCGAGGCCCTCGGTCAGCGCGATCGTCTGCTGGCGCGCGTGCGGCTCGAAATAGGCGATGACGACATCCACACCATTGCGCCGGGCCGCCTGCGCCTCCTCCAGCATCCGATACGTCTTGCCGACGCCGGCGGCGTAGCCGAGGTAGATTTTCAGCCGGCCTCTCATCGCGTATCCTTCTGGGGGAAGATGCGCACGTCGAAGTCCTCGGCAGCGTCGATGATGCGGTCGATCGGACCGCGCGCACCCTGCGAGTGCCCGATGAAGATCTGGGTGATCCGCTGGGCGCGCGCGAACTCGATGATGGTGCTCACGAAGTCCGCTCCCTTGAGGCAGTGCACCTCCGCGCCCATTTCACCGGCGAGGGCGAGATTCGCGTTCAGCCGTTCGCGGTCGTGCTCGCCGAGTTCGCCCTGATCCACGTAAGCGGCCAGCAGCGCGCCGTGAAACCGCTCGGCATTTCGTTGACCGCTGCGCAGCATATCTTCGGCGTTGCTGCGCGGGGTGAGGCACACGAGAATGCGCTCCTGCGCCGCCCAAAGCGTCGGCACGCCGTGCTCATCGAGGTATTGCTGCAATTGCACGTCGACCACGTCGGCCGCGAATAGCAGCGCCAGTTCGCGCAGCTCGGCAAGGCGGCGCGCGTCCTCGATCGCCTCCGCGCCGCTGCGGCCCAGCAACACCTCCGGCGGCGCGTCGACCACTTCGATTTCGTCGGCCTCGCGGAGGAATTCCATCGGCACGCTGTAGGCCGCGCGCTTGCCGGTGATGCGCTGCGCCTGATCCTGCTTTTCGGCGATGTGCTGCACATTGAGCGCGGTGATGACGCTGATGCCGCGGTCGAGGAGCTCCTGCACGTCCTGCCAGCGTTGCGGGTGGCGGCTTCCAGGCGGGTTGGCGTTGGCCAACCCGTCGATCAACACCACCTGCGGATGCCGGCGGAAGAGCGCGGCCATGTCGAGGACTTCGTACTCCTTGCCGGCGTGCCGCTCGGTAATCGTCGGAATGACTTCGAGGCGTCTCAGGATGGCCGCGATGTCCGGCGTGGGGTTGGGCTGTACGGCGGCGACGACCACATCCTGCCCGCGCTCCGCCCGGCGGCGGCCTTCATCCAGCATGCGAAAGGATTTGCCGACGCGGGAAGCGTAGCCGAGAAAGACCTTCAGGCGTCCGCGCCGCTCGCGCAGCTCATCGGCCTGCACGCGGCGCAAGAGCTCTTCCGGGCTGGGCCTCCGGTCTGCGGAACTCATCGGGGCATGGGAATCGCGCGGTCCAACGCCAAGTTTACCTTAAGCACGTTCACGCGAGGCTGCCCGAAGATGCCCCACTGCGGCCCCGCCGTGTTGGCGGCTATGACGCGCCGCACCGCGTCCGTGCCGGCGCGGCGGGCGGCCGCGATGCGCGCGACCTGTGCGTCCGCCGCTTCCGGGCTGATGTCCGGATCGAGCCCGCTGCCGGAACTGGTGACCAGATCCGCCGGCACCGGCCCGTGGTAGGTGGGGTTCTCCGCGCGGAACTGGGCGATCCGGTCCTGGACCGCCTTGACCAGGGCGGCATTGGTCGGCCCGAGATTCGACCCGCCCGAAGCCAGGCCGTCGTAGCCATCCGGGCGGCCGTGAATATATTCCGGCCGGGTGAACTTCTGACCGATGATCTCCGAACCGTAGGCGTTCATGCTGCCGTTCGCCTGATGCGGAAAAAGCAGCTTTGCCAGGCCGGTGATCGCGAGCGGGTACAAGAGTCCGGTCAGAACTCCCAGCACCACGGTTGCTCGGAGGGCAATCATCAATTGCTTCATGTGATTTCTCCGCGTCTTACGCCAGCCCCAGCATTCCGAGCAGGCGGTCGATGGCCCAGATGCCCGGAAACGGCACGATCACTCCGCCCACGCCGTAGATCAGC
>Ga0209062_1002783_pt1 | contig 22108 bp, 22 predicted proteins | sample Coa_R2_2_FD_187158 | JGI IMG/M metagenome (GOLD analysis project Ga0209062, IMG submission 187158) | Surface soil microbial communities from Centralia Pennsylvania, which are recovering from an underground coalmine fire - Coalmine... | ecosystem: Environmental > Terrestrial > Soil > Unclassified...
CCAGGGGGGGCGGAGGTGGCGGAGAGGCCCGCAGTACCGGTGAAGCCTGCGAAAGCAGGGGGAGGGAAGGGGCCTCAGTTCTGAGGTGCCGTCAACGGAGGCGAGATGATGGGAGATTGGCGATGAGCCTACCCACTCCGGAGCGGATTCGGACCCTCCAGCGGCGGCTGTACGCCAAGGCGAAGAAGGAGCCACGGTATCGGTTCTACACCCTGTACGACACGATCTGCCGCTGGGACATCCTGGAACATGCCTATCGGCGGGTTCGGGCGAATGCCGGAGCCCCTGGGGTGGACGGGGTGACCTTTGAGCAGATCGAGGCGACAGGGGTAGAGGCGTTTGTGCAGGGGATCCAGCGTGAGCTTCAGGAGGGCACCTATCGCGCTGAGCCCGTGCGGCGGGTGGAGATCCCGAAACCGGATGGCACGAGCACGCGTCCCTTAGGGATTCCCACGATCCGGACACGGGTGATCCAGGAAGCGACACTTCTCGTGCTCGCTCCGATCTTCGAAGCCGATCTCCCGGACAGCGCGTGGGGCTACCGTCCCAAGCGGTCTGCGGTGGGGGCGGTGAAGCGGGTGCATGCGTACGTGCAGGCGGGGTACACCGACGTGGTCGATGCGGATCTCCGGCACTACTTCGAGACGATCCCGCACGCGGAGCTCATGCGCTGTGTGGCCCGGCGGATCAGCGACGGCACGGTGCTGGCGCTGATCAAGGCGTGGCTCCAGGCGCCGATCGTGGAGCGCGATGCCCGTGGGCGGATGCGGCGGAGAGGAGGGAAGCGCCACCACCGCGGGACACCCCAAGGGGGCGTGATCAGTCCGCTCCTCGCCCTGCTGTACATGCGCCGGTTTCTGCTGGCCTGGCACCGATGGGAGGGGCGGCTCCAGGCCTTTGTGTGTGCGTACGCCGATGATTTCGTGATCCTGTGCCGTGGCACGGCCGCCCAGGCCCTGGCCGTGGCCCGGGATCTCATGAGGCGGATCACGCTGGAGCTGAACGAGGAGAAGACCCGGATCGTCAATGCGCGGGAGGACTCGTTCGACTTCCTGGGGTACACGTTTGGGCCGATGCACAGCCCGAAGACTGGGGCCTGCTATCTGGGGGCAGCGCCATCCAAGGCCCGCGTTCGACGACTGCGTGAGGCGGTGCACAGCTATCTCAGCCCGCACAACCAGAGCCCGGTAGACGAGGTGATCATCCACCTCAATCGACTGCTCGTGGGCTGGAGGAACTACTTCAGCTACGGGACGGTCACCAAGACGTATCGCCAGATTGACCGGTACGTGGCGGACCGGCTCCGGCGGTTTCTGGTGCGGCGGCACAAGGTCGAGAGTCTGGGCACGCGGCAGTTTTCGAACCTGAGGCTGTATCAGGAGTACGGGCTGCGCCAGCTGGCCCCGTCGAGCGCGTGGTGACGTCGTGGGCCTGGCGTGAACTCAGTCCGAGAGCCGGATGCGGTAGCGCCGCACGTCCGGTTGTGCGTCCAGACTAACGCGGACGCGTTCAGTGGGAGTCAGTCCCACCGGAGGAAGAGCCAGAGCCTCCGTAGCTTGAGCGGCAGGAAGGAGGGAAACCGAGATTTCTGAAGCCCGCTGACGACGCCATCCATGGGATGGCAGCGAGTCACCAGGCCGCAATGCGGTGAACGCGAGGTGGCCTCGTGAGTGCGAAGGTCCGGAGGCCGAGTCTGCAACCGGAAGACGAAGGCAGTATGGGGACGACGTATCTGGCAGGAGAGTCGTTCTCACTCCGGCGGGGTGGTTAGCGGCGGCATGGTGACAAGGACGCGTTGCGCAACTGGAGAGACCCTCCCCGCCCCGGGGCGAAATCCTCGGTAGCGTGGTAGGCGCTATAACCGGGCATCCACCCGGGAAATGCGCTGACGGCGGGAGGGTGTCGGACGGGCTCATACGAGCAAGGAACGGGAGTAACGTCCCGGGAGCAAAGGAGCCCTGCTGCTCACACGCCAGAGTTCAAGGGGAGGCACGGACGACCTGATAATGGCGTCCATCGGTGTGCAGGACCTGCGGCGACGGCTGTATGCCAAGGCGAAGTCCGATTTCGGCTGGAAGAGGTGGAGTAGGCAATGACCCTATCGGGGGCTGGGGCTGTACGGAGACTCTACCATCCGGTCCCTGGGAGTCAGGCCGAAAGCGCTCCCAGCACGATAAGACACATAAACCTTGGTGTGAAGTGAGCAGGAGAGCCGGATGGGGTAGTTCCCCACGTCCGGTTCGAGGTGGCGGGGAGTGGAGACGGAGCCGCTGACGGCCACCGCGCCACTCCTCGACCCTACCGATGAGAAGGGAGCGGAAACGTTGTGGGAGGACGAGGCGGCAACAGCTTGGAAGCCATCGACGGAGGTGGACAGAGCTGCCTGTCGTTCTCGCCGACTCGCGGGCGCGCCGCCCTCTTACTCTACTTCATATAATCACACCTTTTGAGGGTACCTCCCATCCGGCATCGCAACGGGGCTATCGTGATCGCCGAGATCACCGAGAGTCGATCGTGACGGTCCCAACTATACTGAATCGGCGTCTTCGCGCATGGTGCCCAGGTGCGGCGTACCACGGGCTGGAGCATAAAGCCGCTTTCGTCGTGAAAGATGATGCTCCACCCATTCCGACGGGCCTTTTTTTGATCTTGGGCCAGCGCTCCTTACGCCAGCGCTGGATGGCCTCTTCATCCCTTTCCCGAGCCCGGCGCTCTGGCTTCTGGGCGCTCCAGCCCATCTCTCGTAAGATGCGCCAGACATGGCCGGGATGATACTTCACTCCAAAATGGGCTTCGATAATTTGGGCTACCCGGCGCAACGTCCACAGCTCCGTGGGGAACCCTGCCGCTCTGGCCCCCTGAAGCAGCATTGCCTCCAGTTCCTTCTTCTGCTCCGGCGAGAGCCGTGGGCGACGCCCAGGATGGGGTTTGGCGGTCAGCGCCCCATGCCCTCCCTCCTCCAGGGCCTTTTTCCACCGGTAGGCCGATGTGGATGTGACTCCAACTGCCTCCGCCACATCCCGAACACTCTTCCCTTGCGAAAGCAGAGTATTCCGGCTTTAGTGTGGGTAGAGGTCAAGTCCCCCAAGTGGAAGTAAATGGCGATCTTGAAGTGCTCGATGTTCCGGAACCCGTAAGCCATCTGCTTGATCCGCTGGATCTTGTTGTTGAACCCCTCAGCAACGGCGTTGGTGAGACGATGCTTGGTGTAGGTCAGGATGTTGGAGAGGTGGCGCTTGAACATGTGGGCCACCCTCCTGATCGGCTCCAAGCGCAAGTGGGTGGCCCACCAGAAGCACCGCCGGAAGAATCGAAGGGCATGACCTGGGCTGATGTACTCCCACAACTTCCGCAGGCTCTCCTTGATGGCCCACGCCCGCCCCACCTTGAGGTTGAGGCTTCGGAGATGCTCAAACTCCTCCCGACGGTCGTTAGGGATATTCTCTTGCGCATGCCAGTGTCAGGCCCACGCGCCCCAGGCCGGTGATGCATACGCGCCCACGTGGCATTGTGGACGCTCCTCTTTCCCGACAAGATTCGTTCGTATTCCGCTATGGCCTTGCGGGCGATGTTCCGGAAGTCGTACTGGAGCGCTATGCTTCGCGAGGCCTCCCGGAGGGGCTGGCCCCTCTGCTGGTGGAAAACCTTTATCACAGCCTGAGCTAAGGCCTCCGGGTCCCTCTTAGGAACTACATACCCGTTTATCCCCTCGCGCACCCAATACCCTTGGTCGCCCGTGCTGACCACCGGCAGGCCACAGGCCATGGCCTCGATGATGCTCTGCGTCGTGCCTATGTGGAGAGTGGGGGAGACATAGAGATCGGCCAGGGCATAGAGTCTGTATAGCCGCTCGTCAGGGACATTCCTCCAATGGAGGACTTTCCCCCAAAGGCCTAGCTCCTCTGTTTGCTTGTAGAGGGCTCCCTCCTCTGGCCCGGCCCCCACCAGCACCAGCCGGGCGCTAGGGATCTTCTGAGCGATCTTGGCAAAAGCGTCCACCAAGTAGTTCAGTCCCTTGATGGGCAACAGCCGGTTGACCGAAATAAGAACGAAGTCCCCTTCGCCCAGTCCCACCTCTTCCCGGCTGAGGCGATAGCCTTTCAGGGCAGCGTCTACTGTGACGATGTCCACCCCCACGGGCAGGTTGAACAGGCGATCCCGTCTAACATCGAAGAAACGAACAAAGGCATCGCCAAGCACCTCAGGGTCGTACGCTACAGCATCAGCGTGGGTGAGGATGTAGCGATCCATATGCCTCTTGGCGCTCACCGCCACGCGCTGAGCTAGAGAGAGACGTTCCTCACCACCCAGCCCGAAGTTCAGCACCTCCTCAAAGGGCTGGCACACCACCGCAGCGCGCCCCGGCAGACGCACATAGACATAAGGCAGGGTGTTGTAGGCATGCAGGATGTCAAACCGCCGCCCGCGCAGATAGCGTGCCAAGTTCAAGGAAAGGAAGAAGCCCCCCAGGGAGGGGCCCACGGCGAAGGGCCGCTCCCAGCTGACAGCCGGCGGGAGAAAAGTGTAACTCACGCCATCCAGTTGTACCCTTCGCTCTCCGCCAGGGGGCACGCTGGCCACCACCTCCACCTCTACCCCCTCTTGCCGCAGCGCTCGGCTGAAGTAGAAGATGTATTTCTCCAGTCCGCCGGGCGGGTGGAAGGGGAAGACGGAGCGGTTGGCGATGATGACCCTCACGGCCTGACCCTCTGGGTCCGGACTTCCTCGATCGCTTGGCACACCTGCTTGATCTGGGCTGTGCTCAGGCCGCTACCCGACGGAAGATACACCCCTTTCTCGGCCAGCATGTCGGCTACCGGATACTCCTCGCCGTGAAACAGTCCGATGTTCACGAAGGCCGGTTGCCGGTGCATCGGGTAGAAGAAAGGGCGAGTCTCCACACCCTTCTCGGCCAAGGCCGCCATCAGCGCATCTCGGGACATCCCGAATTCTGCTTCGTCCACGAGGATTCCATACATCCAGTAGACATTCTTGGCCCACGGCTTCTCAGCCGGAAGGGTGACACCTGGGATACCCTTTAGGACCTGGTTGTACCGACACGCGTTGCGGCGACGCGCCGCCACGAACTGGTCGATATGCTCTAGCTGCCCCAGCCCGATGGCCGCTTGGACGTTGGTCATACGGTAGTTGAAGCCGATGTGGGTGTGTAGGAAGCGCTTCTCAGGGGAATAAGCCTGGTCGCGCAGACGGCGCGCCAAGTCGGCCGCGCGGTCGTCATTGGTGACAACCATACCCCCTTCGCCAGTGGTGATGATCTTGTTGGCATAGAAGCTGAAGCAGCCGACATGACCCAGGCTACCAACCTTCCGGCCTCGATACTCGGCACCGTGCGCCTCAGCCGCATCCTCGACGATGTAGAGACCATGGCGCTCCGCTACCTCCACGATAGGGTCCATGTCACAGGGGTGCCCGTAGATATGCACCGGCATGATGGCTCTGGTGCGCGGCGTAACCTTGCTCTCGATCTGGCCCACGTCCATGGTCCAGGTGTCGGGGTCCGCATCCACCAGCACCGGCGTGGCGCCGGTATATAGGACAGCAAAGATGCAGGCAGCCATCGTGAAGACGGGAACGATGACCTCATCGCCTCTCCCGATCCCCAGCGTAGCCAGGGCCAGATGAAGGGCGCTGGTGCCGCTGGTCGTGGCGATGCCGTGCTTAGCGCCGCAGTAGCTGGCAAACTGCTCCTCAAACTCGGTAATAAACCGGCCCTTGGAGGAGATCCAGTTGGTCCTCAGGCACTCCTCAACGTAGGCCAGCTCTTTACCCGTCAGCAATGGTTCACACACCGGTATCATTGCTTCCCAACTATCTATCTCGCCTGGGCGATGACGGCCACATTCCAGACCGTCTCGTCAACGCTACCGTCCAGATCAGGGAAGGGGCATATCCTCAGAGTCGAGAAGCCGGCGTCCTTCAAGTAGTGGGCCAGTTCCTCGGGGAAGAAGAACCGCATGGTATGTGTCTCCTGGATCTCCTCCACCACCCGGCGGTCCTTCAGCACTAGCAAGCGGTAGTGATTGTGGCAGAGGTGACGGGCAGCGTCCAGTTCAGGGCGGACGAAGCGGAGGAGACGGATATCGCCGTCCTCCACCACCTTCAGCCGCTCCGAAGGGAGGATGCGCAGCACCGCCAGCCCATTCCAGACGTCGAACACTAGGAGCCCGCCGTCCCGCAGGTGGCGTCTAAAGTTATATAGAGTCCACAAGACATCCTCGGTGCGGGAAAGATAGCCCGGAGCGGAGAACATACTGATGATAGCGTCGAAACGGCCTTCCAACTGCAAATCGCGCATGTCCATGATACGTAGCACGACGGTAGCCCCTGCCTGCGACGCCTTTTGCCGTGCGAGAGAGGCCATCTCCTCAGAGAGATCGAACCCGGTGACCCGATAACCCCTTCTCGAAAGTGGGATGGCATGGCCGCCGGTGCCGCAACCCGCGTCAAGGATCGACTCCACCGGATGAGGCGAATACCGGCGGAAGACCTCCTCCAGGAAGTCACACTCCCCCTCGTAGTCCTTGTCCCGGTACAACAGGTCGTAGTAGTAAGCGTAGCCTTTGAAGGGCCTATCCATGGTTGAAACCACCTGCTATCTGCTCCGCTAGCCGCCTCTCTCGCTCCCCCCACAGGCTCACCGCCCGGCCAGTGCGGGACGCCTCATACAGGCCCCAGGCCATCTGCACCGCCCGCAGGCCGTCGAAGCCGCTGGGCTGGGGCTGTCTCCCCTCCATAAGGGCCCTGATGAAGTCGTCCATTTCCGCTTGGTAAGAGGAGGTGCGCAACGTGGAGTAGTCCCACGCCTGCTCCTGGCCGTTGCGCAGGCGCAGCAGGGTCAAGCACTGGGACATGCGATTATCGACGCGCAGAAGGCCTTGGGTCCCATAAACTTCGATGTAGGAGTATTCATGCCACTCCGTCCAGCAAGCTTGGATGAAGGCGAGCTTGCCCCCGCTGAAGCGGAACACGCCCATGCCGTTATCTTCCAGCGGCTGCACCGCCCAGTGCTGGGTCGCCACGAACCCCGTGACCTCCTGGGCTTCGCCCAGGAACCAGCGGGCAATATCCAGAAGGTGGGAGCCGTTGTCCAGGAAGGCGCCGCCTCCCGCCATCTCGGCGTTGCTGAACCAGCTCTTAAGTTGCCAGCCAGCATTGCCGATCCAGCCCCGCAGGAACAGCGTTTCGCCGAAGGCCCCAGCATCCAACAACTCCTTGGCCTTTAGGACACTGGGAAAGTAGCGCAAGTTTGAGCCAACCTTGAGGGTTACTCTATGCCTCATACTCAACTCCACCGCTTGCCACGCCTCTTCCGGCGTCCGGGCCAGAGGCTTCTCGCACCATATGTGTTTACCAGCCGCTGCCACCGCGGCCACGTACTGCAGATGAAACTTGTTGGGCACACAGATGATTATGCAGTCCACTTGGGGATGCGCGAGCAGCTCCTCGGCTTCGGCAAACCAGGGGCAGCCCACCTCGTGGGCAACCCATTGGGCCAGGCTCCGGTCGCTGTCACAGATGCCCACGACGCAGGCCTCGGGATGGTTCTGGATGGCCCTGATGCGCCGCAGGCCCATCCGGCCACAACCAATGATGCCAAATCGGCTCTGTCCAGTCATTCTGTTGAAGCCCTCAACAAACGAAACCTAGGAGATACAGCTGGTCATGTCAAGAGCTTTGTGTAGCCGTATCCCGGGACCGCACCTGGGACAGGCTCTACCTTACCCCGTGCACCACGCACCGCTGCCACTCCGCCACGGGGTAGACCCTCTGGACCGCCTCGGGAATACCCGGAAGGCCATCGGTGATGAAAAGCAGTACCCGCCCTAAGCCCCGCCCCCAAAGCTCCCGCAACACACCCTCCCAACCCAGAGCGTTCTGCATGTGGAGCAACCGGTAGCCCAAAACCCTCCGCTTCGCTTCCGCGGTCATCCCAAGGCATCGTAGACCGACTCGCGGATCGCGCCTTCCCCCGCGTGTAGCACCTTTACTGGAGTTTGGCAAATTCTCATGCCGCTTCCCGTAGGAACCGCTTGAGCACGGGCTCAGCAGCGCCATGCTGGAGGGTGTGATGCACCACGGCGAGCAGCAACTGCCGTAGATGCCCCTGGCGGTGTGCCGCCAGGGCCTCCGCGAGCGTGCGGTGCTGGCCGTGGACGCGTTGGACCTGCACGAAGAGCAACGCCAGAAACACCACGGCGATGTACGTGGCGATCGCCTCGACCGGGCGCACGCGAAAGTCCTCCACGCCCAACCGGGTCTTCCCGTAGAAGGAGTCCAGTTCGCAGCCCCAGCGCGCCGCATACAGGGTCAGGATCTCCTGGGCGGTCACGGTGCGATCGGTGCCCAGGAGATCCTTCGGGTGGTGGCCCCGAGGGTGCCGACGCGATTGAAGCACGGTGACCGGCGCGCCCAGCCCCCTGAGATGCCCCCACACGGTGGGGGTGGAGGAGGTCTGGTCGCCGTCCGTCGCGCGGAGCGTGGTGCGATCGTAGCGCTGATGCCGCACCAGCTGCGCAGAGGTGCGAAGGGGACGTCCGTCCAGGGTCCGGTGGGTCGTGAGATCACAGATCACGTGCCAGCCCTGCCGTCGGCAGAATCGCACGAGCGTGGTCGACGCGTACCAGCTGTCGAAGAGGATGTAGATTCGGCACCCCGCCGGGAGATGGGGCGCCAGGGCCGCGAGCATCTCGCGCGCCAGGTGGGTCGTGCTGCGAAAGGCCAGCCGCTGGCCCCGGGGCCGTTGCCGGTTGAGACGCCGGACCGTCTGGGCCCGCATGGACACCCGCCAGTCGACGATGTACGCTGCCTCGCTCACGCTGATCCGACAGGTGACGACCGGCAGGCCGTAGGCGTAGCGCTGGCCCTGCGGGCCGACCCCGGCCGTGTGTTCCGTGGAGTCCCCGTGACAGTCGACGGGCTCGAAGCCCCGGCTGCTCCGGGGTGTGTGGCAGGTGGTATCGTCCAGGCTGATCGTGATGCGCCGGCGCTCCGGGGGCAACGCAGCCAGCCGGGCGCCCACCTCCGCCAGCACGTACGCCCGCACCGGGGGGCGTAGCGCCTCTGCAGTCCACGGGCTCTGGCGGAAGAAGTCGGCCACGGCGTAGATATCGCGTGGTTCCACCAACTGGCGGGTGATCCGCGCCAGCGTCTTACGCCCGTCGGTCATGAGGAGCCCCTCCACCACCTCTTCCAGGTGGCGGCGCTGCTTGCGGGCTTGGTTCGAACTGGTGTTCGCGGAGGCCTCTCATCTGCCCTTCTCGTTTCCTCGGGATTTTGCCAAAGTCCAGACCTTTAGATGCAGGCCATCCAGGTAGACGAAGGCCATCTTATCGGGAAGCGGCCTTTGGCGAAAGGCCTCCGCCGCCCCTAATATCTCATCGGTGAGGCTCCTTAGCGTCTCGTGGGAGTAGCGGTGGCCCAGAAGCAGGCTCATCACTCCCGCCGCTTTGCGCTGCGATACTCCGGAGGCGTAAAGAGCTATGGCCACCTCCCTCACGTCCACCAGACGGCGGCTGTAGGGCTTCACGAAAGCAGGGTAGTACTTCCCCCGCCTGTCCCTGGGGACCTTGAGTTCCACCCGGCCGAAGCGGGTCTCCAGGGTGCGGAGGTAGTGGCCGTTCTTGGTCGTCACCCCGCGTTCCCTCAGGAAGGGTTTCCGATCCAGGTGAAGCAGCGGCTGCAAGACCTCAGCTACTGTTTCCCTCACCGCTTCCCTCAGCAGGATCTGCAAAGTATCCTGGTCCGTGGGGCATTTCCGCTTTCGCTCGAGCCCCCTACTCAACCGTGCCCCCTATTAAACAAAGGACCTTACACAGAATTCCTTACACGGCCTACAGCTCGGAGCCGCCAGCGGCCTATCAGGTAGCCAGTACAGGTGGCGGCAATGCACAGGAGGATCGCCGCCACTTGGCCCAGCGCCGCCAGACGGTAAAACCGTATTAATCGAGACGGTATGGCGCGGAACAGCAGGTGGCGGAGGTAACGCTCCTCGGACGCAAGGGGCTCCCGGCTGTAGAGCCGAGCTACCTGGTGGATACGGGCTTTGCACAGCCCTTCCTGGTAGGAACGTTTGATGAGATAGCTCCAGCGGGCCCTTTGGGGCTGTACCTTATGGTGAACCACCGCGGCCGGTTCATAGATGATCTTCGCTTCCGGGAAACGGTGAACCAGACGCAGGCAAAGCTCTCTCTCTTCTCCCGCTTGGCCGCCGTTGCCGCAACGCCCCAGCGCCGTGCTGAACATTCCGATCGTGGCGAGGGCAGCCCGGCGGAAGCACATGTTGTGACCGTGAGGGTTGCAGACCAATGTCGGTCCCTGAGGCAACCATGTGTAGCTTCCACCAACTACCCAGTCCAATTCTTCGGGGAACCACTCGTGTCTCGACCAAGTCAGCTTAGCCCGCCCACCTGTGGCGTAAATACAAGAGTCAACGAATGGAGACACAAGTCGGGCGAGCCAATCAGGTTCGGCGATAGCATCATCATCTAAGAATGCCACCAGTTCCCCATGCGCGACAGCAATGCCCGCGTTCCGCGCTGCGGACAGGCCCCTTGCCCACTCGTTGAGAATAACCCGCGCTTGTCCGCCCATCTCTTCTTTCAGCAGATCATACAGGGTCCGATTATTGTCCACTACCACGATGATCTCATCCGGCGCCCGGGTTTGCCGTTGCACCGAAGCCACTGCTTCTCGTATGTCACCCAACCGCTGCAAAGTATAGCAACAGATGATGACCGATACGCTGAACTTCACCGTTCCTCTCTCCTCCCAACCGCCTCTTCAGGTAGCTGTCCTTGTCCCGGCTCCGTCTCGACGACCTGTTCCCGCCGCCTGAGCTCGGCAGCAAAGATGGAAAGGAAAACGGCAGAGAAGACCATCTGCAATGCGAAAACGGCCAGAAACAACGTCAGCACTAACTGCTTAGTTGCAGTAAAGGCTCCGAACCCGGCCCTGGCCCATTCATTGGCCAGCCGAGCTGCGGAGCTCAGGGCCGCCCCCAGTATTAGCAGGCCGAGGACGCCAATGTTTCTAGCCATGTTGTTGCGCAGGAACAGTCTGGTCACGGCGTCTGGTCGCGTGAACCGGTGGGCGAGGCCGTAGAGGTTCAAGCTGAATCCGAAGACGCCTATCTGAAACCCCGCCAAGCTCAGCATCGTCGCCGCGATAAGAGTGTGGGCTTCCAGTGTGACGCGACCAATGTTCAGGGGACGGCCCATCAGGAGGAACAGCAGGACGACGCCCAAGGCGAAGAGCATCCCCCCAGGGGCGACGAACATGGCTGTCGGATTGTAAAGGGCCAGCATCTTGAAAACGACGGCAAGAATGCGATATCCGTCCTTGAGGCCATGGAGTTTGGCCTGGCCGATCCGCGGGCGGTACTCGACAGGAATGTCCGCCATGCGGAGACCCATACGCGCCCCTTTAATGGCTATCTCTGACTCAATGCCGAAGTCGGTGGACTCCAGATGCATCCTCACCAAGTGCTCTTTCCTGATAGCGTAAAAACCCGTCAGAGGGTCCAGAGGCCTAAACCCGTAGAGACGCCGGATCAGGCCGCGGAACAAGACGTTCCCTAGCCGGTGGAACGGAGGAATGTTGTTTCGCCCTCGGGCTCGTGATGCCACCGCCATGTCGAAGGTCGCTAGGGAACCAGCGATGCGGGGTACCTCTTCAACAGGGTAGGAATCATCGGCATCTACAATAACGACCCATTCCCCACGAGACGCCCTGGTGCCGGTCCGTACGGCCGCACCTTTCCCTTGGTTAACCCTGTGGGTGATTACCCGACAAGGGTAGCACAGCGCAACCTGCCTGGTGTTGTCCGTAGAACCGTCATCCACCACCAGAACCTCATAGGTGTCATCGATAATGCCTGACAGCTTATCGAGGACCACCGCGAGTCCAGACTGCTCGTTATAGGCAGGGATTATGATGCTGATCTTTGGGCATGCTGCCCTTGCCGTGTGCTCCCTGGGCCACCTGTCTGGCTGAAGTTCAGTAATTGCTTTATCAGCCATCAAACTACTCCAGAAATCCACCCAGCAGTTTGGCGCTCTTGAAATTTAAGTTGGGGGGCATCTCGCAGAGACAGGCGCTCGACCAGGGGGTAGGAAGACTCGCCCCGCGTGTTGGTGATGGGATGTTCACGTAGACGTTGGGCCCTCACCGGGCGATCTCGAGGGCCTGGTGCTCCATCTCCTCGAACTCGTCGGAGAACACCTCGAACGAAGATGGGCCGGTCGGGGATCGCCCCGAGGACTGTCCGGGCAAAGGCTCTGTAGTCCGTGACGCCGGCCTTACGCATGAGGGTCGGGTTGGTCGTGAACCCGCGGATCAATGGGTGGATAATCTCGGATTCCCCCAATCATCAACCCCCCAACAGCTTTCTGCCAGATTCACCGGCACACCGCGGACTGGCCCCACACCAGCTAACAGCAGAGCAGCTATCAGGAACTCAACTCAAACAAGACCCGCACCCTCTCAGCTCCCGGCACGGGCTGGTCAATGATCCCTTCCAGGCGGCGAATCCTAGCATTAGATCGCTCCAGGGACTGGGTATGCACACCATCCCTCCCCTGCGGCACGATGTACCCCAGGGGCTCAACCCGCCGCCTCAAGTAGACGATCATATCATCCGGAACTGGCGTCGGGCCCTCGTGATCTCAGAGGAGCCGCTTGACCCCGGACGTCCAGCTCAGCTTGTAGACGAGCGACGTCTCTGGGACAAAGCGCGCGAACACGTAGCCTGGGAAGAGAGGTTCGAGCGCCTGCCACCGGCGCGAGCCGTGGCGGCGACGAACGAAGAGCTGGGGGGAGAAAGGTGGCGACCCCGATGCCCTCGAACCGCTTGCAGACAACTTCCTGTTGCCGGGAGTTGGCGTTAACCGCGAACCACGCCGCCTGCATCGCCTCTGCGTTCCAGGTCCGTGCGAAGATTCCTTCGCGATTCCACCCGTCGTCACTTTTGGGACAAAAGGATTCGCCGCCCTCTGCCCAATTCCTGCTGGCGGCGCAGGGACCGAAGCCGGAAAGCCGCGCTGCTACAGTCTGCCCTGGGCCTGGGCCAGCCCACGGGCCACCGCCAGCAGGAGCAGAGACAGCGCAACAGCCTCGGTCACGCGGTTTCCACGGTCGAAAGGCCGTGTCTCCATTGAAGCCACGTCCGTCCGGGCGCGGCGGGAGTGCCCCTGTGGTGGTTCCTGTTTCCGCGCACCAGCCTCGCCTAGGGACAACCACGGGCCTCTATACTGCGGGGATACTAGGGGATCGAAAGGCCTGCGGATACGTCACTAGCCCAGTGGCCCTCCGGACTCGTGGCCTTCTGCGGGACACGCAACGCGAATGGCAAGCAAGGAGGAGGAGTCATGGGCTCATCTGCGCAACACCCGGACCCGCTCTTCGCGCGAGCCAGGGCGTCCAATAATGCCCCCTAGGTACAGCAGCGGACCGCTGGTCACCCGCACACGGGTTCCGGGAATCAAGGATGGCGAGGGCACGATGTACCCTCGGGGCCCTGCCGCTCTTGGAGATGATGGATAACTTCTTCCGGGACAGGAATAGGGCCGTCCTCGTCCCCCAGGATCCGCTTTACGCCGGGAGCCCACCGGACCTGTGCGAGTGTCTCGGGACGCCGGTCGACATGGCAGAAAACATACCCGGGGAAGAGAGGCTCCAGGGCCTCCCACCTGCGGGACCCGTGACGCCTCCAGACGCGCAAGCGAGGGAGAAACGGGGTGACGGACCGCTCTAGGAGCGACCCAAGCACGCGTTCTTCGAGCCGCGGCTTGGTCTGGACCACACACCACACCGGGGTGGTCGCCCGTGTCTCGACCGACCGCTCTGCCACAACTTCAAGAGAAACGGGCATCGCACGTGCTCGGGCAGGGTCCGAAGGCACACGTCTTCCGGGAAAAGACTATCCCCCTCGCCGATACCCAGAGCACAGGGCAGTGCATGGACGAAAACCTCCCCCGTAGCTCACCCTGCCAGAAAGGAATTGACCGCCCCAAACTTCCTGTCCCCGCTCCCACGGGGACGCCGTCTGTCCTCGTCCGAGCCAAGACTTTCGCGAGAGCCCCTTGTGCTCCTGTTTTCCTCTCGGGGGATCCCAGAGTGACGTTATCGACGCACCTTATGACACGACACGGAGAGGACTTTCGCTCTGTCCCAGGAGAAAACGCACACCCGTCTTGCCAAGAATGTCGATGCCGGTTCCGGAATGAGTGGAGACCGTCCCTTTGATCGACGCACCTATATTGCACAGGCCCCAGGCACGCTACGACGTAGCTCCGCATGGCGCCTTGTCTAGCTCATCCCCGGATTTTGTGGTCGATAAGACGGCGACCCTCCCTCCAACTCCTGCCACTTTCCGCACGAAGTTTTAACGAAGAGGCCAGCGCCGCTCGTGGCTACAGAGGCGTGACCCGGACCCACAGGTGGAGGTTCCGGTAAGGCGTGGGTCGGTCGTCGATCCACAGGAGAAACTCCACCTTCACCCGATTCCCCGGGTGCTTCGGTGTAAACTCCACGGGCTGCTCCCACTTCTGCCCATCGGCCAACGCAAGAGGGCCTATCCGGCCGAGGACATCGGCGCCTGCCCTGATCTCCACCCGGTACCGGGCAGGGTGGCCCTCGTGGTTGATGACCCCGAGGATCACGTGAGCCGTGTCGCCCAGGAAGAGACGCGTGGGATATCCCTCAGCCTTCCCTTGGGGACCCAGCACGTAGAACTCCGTGAAAGCCTCCCCCACCCGGGTGCCCCCCAGCACCCCCGTCTTGAACCCCAGCGCCAAGAGGCCCCCCACGATGACGGCCGAGAGGGCGACGGTCCCCCAGGGGAGGGCCCGTGCCGCCTGGAGGACTGGCCGGACATCGGCGGGGAAGCGCTCGGCCGGGGAGATGCGGGCCCTGCGCCGCCAGGCCGCGACAGCGCACCCCCCCGTGAAGACACTGAGCCCCACCAGGATCGGCACAAGCCTGATCCCCCAGGGGGTGTAGTTCAGGACAAGCCCGATCAGGGGAACGACGGCTAGGCTCAACCCCAGGCTCAGGGCCAGGCGTTCCACGCCGTCGAGGTCGTCCCGTCTCGGGTAGAGGGCCGCGATCAGGGCATACCCAGGGAGAAACAGCACGAAAGGCAGCCCCAGGACGATCCGAAGAGGGCTGTGGGGCGCCACGGCGATCGTGCCCAGGAGAAGGGCCATGGTGATGCCGAGGGCCGCGAGGTCGTCCGTGTACCGCATCGCGGCGTAGACTTCGGCCCGGCCGAGGGGGGAGTCCTGTGGGACCCCGCATAATAGTCTCCTATCATGCGGCACCTCCACGCCTATGCCCGCCTGGGGGCGGCCCTCGTCGCCGGGGGCGCCCTCTGCGCGCCGTTCTTCTACTTCGTTGCCGCATCTCCCGCCCTCACCGCCCTCGCCCTGTCGGCAGTCCTCCTGGGCGTCATCGCCCTCCTCCTGGAGAAGAGCCTCCCCCAGGTGCCTCCCCAGGCCGCCCAGCTCCTCCTGAAGGCGGGGCTGGATAACCTGGCGGGTCTGCTCGAGGAGCTGGGCGTCAGGACCAAGGCCCTCTACCTCCCCTCGCGCCTCACGTCAGGGAAGCCCATGGCTCTGATCCCCCTCGGCTCTCACCCACCCTCCCCGGCCGCTCTCCGGCCCCTCCCAGGCCGCATGCTGGTGGAGACGGGACCCGGTCCCGATGAGGTCGCGCTGCTCGTGTCGACACCCGGGACCACCGTAAGGCCTCTCCTGGAAGGCTCGCCCGGGAGCTCCTCTTCGGAGCTCGAGACTGCCCTGGCCCGCGTGCTGGTAGGGGGTCTCGACCTCGCCCAGGGCGTGTTGGTGTCCCAGGAGGACGGCCGTGTGACGGTGGAGGCCGAGAGGGTGCGGCTTGAGTGGGAGGACCTGTGGGTCTACCAGGTGATCGGGAGCCCCGTGGCCTCGGTCGCTGCGGCCGTGGTGGCCGACGGCCTCGATCGCCCGGTCAGGATCCTGGACGAGCACAGGACCGACCGGTCGCTCGTCGTCCACCTCCAGGTGGTCCCATGACCCTCTACAACCGCTACCTGGTCATCCTGGCGTCGCTCTTCTCCCTCAGCACCGTGGTCCTCGCCGCCTACGGGGTGAACCGTCTCGACGCCTACTTCACGGTGTACGTCCTCGAGTACATGGTGACGACCCTGCTCTTCGTCTCCCTCGACCCCCGGGCCCGGCGCCTCCTCGACACGGCGGGCTACGTCCTGTTCGCCGGATTCCTCATCATCGTGGCGGTCAAAGTGTACGCGATCCTCCGGGGGACGTGACCCGTGCGAGGCGTGAAGGCGACCCGCTTCCTCCCGTTCTGGCCGGTGGCGTGCCTGTTCCTCGTGGGCCTCGCGGCCGCCCTCGTGCCGCCTCCCCGCGGTCCTCTCCCCCCCAGGCGCCATGAGGACCCGTCGCAGGCGGCCTCCGAGGCCGACCCGGGTGCGCTCCTGCGCTACTACGCGGCCGGACTCTCCCAGCTCAGCCGGTGGAGAGTCGACGAGGCCAAGCGCCTCCTCCTCCGCCTGGACCCCGGGGCCCTTCCCCCCGAGCTCCAGCACTACGCCTCGGACCTCACGGGCCTCGTCCTCGCCGAGGGAGACCAGCTCGCGGCCATCGACCGACTGTTGCACGACGCGGCGGTCCAGGCCAGGACAGGCCGGGTGGAGTCGGCCCGCCGCATCCTGGCCCAGCTGCGGCGCCACGTGGAACGGGGGACGGCCCTCCTCGGCTACGCCATGCAGGACGTCCAGGCCTTCGCAGGAGGGGCGCGGGGTACCACCGGAGGAGCCCAGGCGGGCTCGGCGTCCCGCGAAGCCTACCAGGAGCTCGCACGACTCGCCGCCCGCGCGAGGGCCCTCCTCGCCGCCTATGGGGCCGCAACGCGAGCCCCCCAGTCGGCTGTCGCGTTGACGCGGATCCTCCCCTACCCTACCGAAATCTCCCTCTCGGCCCCGAAGACGGCGTATCCGGGACGGCCCCTTCCCATCACGGGCGCGGCCCGGGAGCTCGCGCCGTCCCCCTCCCGGGGCCGGCACGTCGCGCTCCGGCTCGACGGCCGGACGGTCGCCGAGGTGCCCCTCGGGACCTTCCGGACCACCGTGATCCTCCCGCCCGATATGGCTCCGGGCGCCTACCGCCTTGTCGCGGAGGTCCCGGCCCGGGGCCGGTACCTGGCGGGATCAGCGAGCCAGCGGGTGGACGTCATCCAGGCCCGGCCTGTCGTCACGGTGAGGCGCCCCGGCCTAGTCCTGGCTCCCGGGCACCTCATGCTCTCGGGGACCGTCCGCTCGCGGTTGGGTCCGCTCGCGGGCGCCCGCGTCCGCGCCTGGACGGAGGCGGTCGCCGCAGAGGCCCTCGCGGGTCCGGATGGCCGGTTCGAGGTTAATCTCGCCGTTCCCGGGTGGCTCCAGACCCTGGGGCCTCAGGACCTGCGCATCAGGGTCCTCCCCCGGGAGCCGTGGGACGCTCCTGTCGAGACGTCTCTCCGTCCCCTCGTCCTGAGCCTGCCCGGGATCGCCCTCGGGGGCCTTGCGGCCTGTGCTACGGCCCTGTGGGCCGCCCGCGGGAGGAGGCGCGAGACGGACAGGACGCGGGCTCTCCCGGCTCCCGTCAGCCAGGCGCCGGGAGGAGACCGCCGCCATGCGCCCGCAGACCGGACCCGCCTCTCCCCCCTGGATCCCTCGACCTCCCTCGGGAGGCTCCTCCAGGCCTATGAGGAGGCGCTGCGCCGCGTGCAGGCGGCGACCGGCTTGACTCTCCTGCCCAGCACGACCCTCCGGGAGTTCGCGGGACGCGCCGGGGCGATCCCTGGAGGGACGACCTTCGCCCGGATGACGGCCCTGGCCGAACGGGCGGTGTACGCGGGTCGGCGGGTGGAGCGGGACCAGGCGGAGGAGATGGAACGGCTGGGTGCCGCCCTCGCCCGGGAGGTCCAAGGTGACCACCCGTAACCTCCTCTTTGCGACCGGCGTCGCGGCCCTCCTGCTAGCGGCGGCCCTGGGGACCTACCCCTCCTCGACGGAGCTCGCGCCGTCGAACCCCGCCTGGAACGGACTGAGCCAGGCCGTGCGCGCCTTCCACCTGCACGCGCTCTCCTCCCTCGGTGAGCTTCCCCGCACGGCCGCGGGCACGGCCCTCGTCATCATTCCCGCCCGGCCCGTCTCGGGGCGCGACATCGGGGTACTCAGGCGTTACCTCGACGACGGGGGCCTCGTACTCGTCCTCGCCGACTCCGGTCCCGGGAACGACCTCCTGGCGCGGCTCGGGATCCCGGTCCGGCTGGCGGCGGGGACGGTGGAAGATCCGCTCTTCGCCTACAAGAGCCGCCGGTTCCCCCGCATCGCCGAAGTCATGGGGCCGGCCTCAGAGGGCGTCCGCGCCCTCATCCTCAACCACCCCACAGCCCTTCTCGTGACGGGCCCCCTTGAGATCCTGGCCCAGTCCTCCCTCGTCAGCTACCTCGACACCGACGGAAACCACCGCCAGGACCCGGGCGAGCCCTCGGGCCCCTTCGCGGTGGCGGCCTCCGCCTCCGTCGGGTCCGGGACCCTCGTGGTGGTCGCCGACTCGAGCCTCCTCACGAACGCCATGCTCCCCCTCGGCGACAACCGCCGGTTCCTCCGCAACCTCCTTGCCCTCCCGGGGAGCGGGGCGCGGGTCTACCTGGACACGGCCCACCTCCCCCACGCCCCTCTGGACGTGGCCAAGGACCTGCTCGACCAGGCGAGGAAGACAATCGCCTTCCCGCCCCTCACCTTCGCGCTCGTCGCATCAGGCGTCCTCGTCTCCTGGGGACGGCTCGGAATCTCTAGAAGGAGGTAGCTCGTGACCCGGACGCTCGCTGAGCTCAGGCAGATCCCCACCCGCCTGCTGGATGCCGTCTCCCAGGCCGTCGTGGGGAAGGACGAGGCCAAGACGACACTCCTCGTCGCGCTCCTCACTGGCGGCCACGTCCTCATCGAGGGCATGGCCGGGACGGCCAAGACCCTCCTGGGCCGCTGCTTCGCCGCCGCCTTCGGGGGCGTCTTCAAGCGCATCCAGCTGACGGTCGACCTCCTGCCCACCGACGTGACAGGCTTCTACATGTACCGGACCGACGGGTCCAGTCAGTTCGTGCCGGGCCCCATCTTCGCCCACGTGGTGCTGGCCGACGAGCTCAACCGCACGACACCCCGGACCCAGGCCGCCTTCCTGGAGGCGATGCAGGAGCGGCAGGTGACCATCGAGGGCACGGTCCACCCGCTCCCCGCGCCCTTCATGGTGATCGGAAGCCAGGTTCCGACGGGGGCCGCCGGGACCTACCCGCTCCCGGAAGTCCAGCTGGACCGGTTCATGTTCCGGGTGTGGAGCGGCTACCCGACGCCCGAGGAAGAGGCGGCCGTCCTCGAGAGGATCGACCTCCTCGAGGACCCCCGGGTCGATCCGGTCGCCACCCCAGAGGAGATCCTCGCGGTGATCGACCGCATCAAGACCGTCCACGTCGAAGAGGACGTGGGCCGCTACGTGATCGCGCTGGCGACGCGGGTCAGGGAGGACCCGGACGTCCTGGTGGGCCCGAGCCCGCGGGCCAGCATCGCCCTCTACAAGGGAAGCCGGGCCCTCGCCTTCCTGGACGGGCGCGACTTCGTGGTCCCCGACGACGTGAAACGGCTCGTCCCCCCGGCGCTCGCCCACCGGATCCGGCTCCGCCCGGAGGCCGAGATGGACGGGGTGACCCCGGAGGACGTCATCACCCGCGCCCTCACGGAGGTCCCGGTGCCGAGGCCGGCGGCCCCATGAGCCTACGCCTGGCCACCGCCTCCCGGTGGGCGGCCGCTGCGGCTGCCCTGGTGCTCTTTCCCCTCGAGCCGCTGAGCCTCTGGCCCGTGTCGGTCGCCCTCATCGCCATCCCCGCCGCGCTCCAGGCCCTGCCCGCCCGGGTACGCCCCTACGAACCCGGACTCGCCCTCCTCTCACCCGGAGGGCTCGCCCTCGCCGCCGCAGGGGCGTTCGGCTCCCACCTGGCTTCCGCCCTCCTCGCTGCGGTCGTCCTCACGGTCCTGACACTGCCCTGGCTGGACTCGAGCCTCCGCCTGACCCGGGTCCCGAGCGGGGACCACATCTCTCCCTCCCCTCTCCTGCCGGCCGTCCTCAGGGGGCCGCGAGGGCTCACCGGACGCGCCGCGGGGCTCCTGGGAGGCCTTGCCACGGAGGCGGTCGTCGCCGCCGTGGCAGGCCAGCCCGCGCTCGCGGCCAGCGCGGGGGTCGTAATGCTCTTCCTCGCCGGGCGCGCGGCGACGGCGGGGATCCGGATCCCGAGCCGTCCCCTCCACACGGAGCCTCCGCTCGTCCGCGTGGTCGTTGGCGAGCCCGTCCAGGCCGCATCGCGCCTCCTGTCGCGCTCCCCCCTCCCCCTCACGGTCCTCCTCGATCCCGGCGACCCGCGGGTGACCCTCTCCCCGAGCCTGGTCGGGGTGGACCCTGTGGCGGAGGTCCAACTCAGACTGATCCCGGGGCGGGCCGGGCCTCTCCCGGTCCGTGCGACCGCGTGGGCCGTCGATCCCTGGGGTCTTGCCGGGGTCCGCCAGCACATAGACCTCGCCTCCCTCCACGTGATCCCGAGGAGCGCCTACGCCGCGTGGTTAGCCCAGCGCTACCTGGAGCGCGCCGTCCCGGGAGTCTCTGGCCCCGTCCCCGCGGCGGCCGAGTCCCCCAGGACTCCCCTCCAGCGCCGCGGGGTCGAGTACCGGGGGGCGCGGTTCTACGAGCCGGGCGACGAGCTGCGGGAGATCTTCTGGAAGGCCTCCGCGCGGCTCCGCCGGACCGTCGTCAAGGACCGCCGGGACGACCCCGGCACCCCGGTGGCCCTGCTCATCGACCTGGATACCCGGACGGAGGACGACGCGGACTGGCTCGCCTCCGCGATCGTGATGGCGGCCCTGACCCTCGCCCAGGAAGGTGTTCCCCTCGCCTTCGGGGCCTACTCCCGCGAGGCGGAGGCGTCGGTCACGCCGCTCCAATCGCCGCGCGACGCCGTGCGCACTGCGCTCGACCTCACGGCCCGCATCCACCGTGTCACGGGAGGGGTCCGCGTGCTGGGCCCCCTCCCCTTCCGGACGATCCGCCGCCGGATCATGAAGCTCGAAGCGGGATCTTCCGGCCCCGCCGAGCGGCTGGCTCGTCTATTCCGGATCGAGATGGAGGCCCTCCGGGCCCGCGCCCGGACCCACCCCGCCACCGCGGTGCTGCACCGCCTGACCGCTCTCGTCCCAGGCACGGTCGGCATCCTCCCCCTCGCGGCCACGCTCGACGACTCTGATATCGTGGACTTCGTCGTCGAGACCCTCCGGGGACGCGGGGTGGAGGCGTTCCCACGGCTCACGCCCGGGGCCGAGCGAGGACTCCCAGAGGTCCGCCTGGCCCGGACCGCGCATCGCAGGGTCTCCTGACTGCGCAGGAGGACTCTCCGCACGGGAATCGAACACAAGTCGACCGAGGGAGACCCGGGTCCCCTCCGAGCAGGTGATGATGCTCCCGCACCCAGGGCCGTGAGGTGACCACCCGACCACCGCAAGCGACGCGGCGAGGAGCCCGGGCGCTTGTCGTCGGCCTCGTGCTGGCGGCCCTGGGGGCGGTCGGGACCGCCCAGGAGTCCCGGGGGAACGACCTCCTCTCCCTCTGCCACGGTCTCCGCCCCCTCGTGGACGCCGGACGGAGCGATGTCCTGGGGCCCTGGGCGGAGGTCGGGCTCCGCTGCGGGGGCACGCCCCTGAACCTCCAGATGGGCCTCCGGTACACGGGGCTGGCCCAAGGGGCGGCGCCCTTCGCGGTCCTCTCGCTCGTTTACCCCCTGAGCTCTTCGCTCGCCCTGAGCGTGACCGGGAGCCTCCGCGAGCGGTGGGGCGACAATGAGATCAACCGCCTCCCGGAGGTCACCCTCCAGTGGTCGCCCGCCTCCAGCGGCTTCATCCGCCCCACCCTCACCCTGTCGGCGGGGCTCATCGACGCCCTCCAGCAGAACACCGAGGCGTTCCGGGCGGGGGGGACGGCGACCTTTGCCGTGACACCGGTCCGCATCGCCGGCA
>Ga0209062_1002785_pt1 | contig 22094 bp, 18 predicted proteins | sample Coa_R2_2_FD_187158 | JGI IMG/M metagenome (GOLD analysis project Ga0209062, IMG submission 187158) | Surface soil microbial communities from Centralia Pennsylvania, which are recovering from an underground coalmine fire - Coalmine... | ecosystem: Environmental > Terrestrial > Soil > Unclassified...
TTAGCCCTGGAACGCTGGCGAAATCAGCCAAAGACTCGGGAACAAGACAACGACAAACGGAGCCGAAAGCGGGCTGCTCAGCGACCCAGACCACGACCTGATGTTGTCGCCTCCAGCGAGAAGTCTCCCTTTTTCGCTTCCTTTTCGGGATGATTTGGGTTTCGGTTGAGTTCCTGATCGATCCGGACGTACTCGTTCCGCTGCTCGATCAGATCTTTCGACATCTTGGTCTTGCGCTCGTTGAGCCGCCAAACTTGATACTTTGCGAGGCGGAAGTCCCGCATGACGGCGGCCATGTTGAAGACGGCGGTCTTCTGAGAGAGTCCCGGTTTCGCACCTTCCGGCTTCTTTTCCTCTTGCACTTTCGTGGTGTCCGGCTTCTTCTCATCCACGGGTTTTGCACCCGTGGAGACGGATGCCCCCGTGAGAAACGCCAAACCCAGTGACGCGACCATGACGACTGCGAATGCAGACATGCGCAACATGCGATCCCCCTCCCTGAGGAATTGCTGATTTGCCCCGCAGAATGGTAATCGCAATCCGCCGTCCGCGACAAGTGTAACCCACCCGTGCCTTGGGATAGGGTCAAGTTTGGCAAGCTACTTGGCTGAAAATGTCCGCTCTGTTCGGGTAATGTTTCCCTGCTTGTCCTTCACACTGACAGTGAGTTTGCCGCGCGTCACATTCAGCGGCGTGCTCAATTTCAATTCGTACACTCCGCTTCCAAGCGAAGTAAACTTCGGCGCGAGATTCTGACCGGCAGCGATGCCGTTTACTGCGAAGTCCGCAGTCACTGTGAAACTGGCGACATCGAGCCCACTGCCGTAGTCGTGCATTCCGACCAGAATTCGCTCCAATGGCGGATTCGTGCCAGCTTTGGGCACGGCCAGCGCGAGCGTCGGGCGCTGGTCGTCGAGCATCCAGCCGTAACCCGTCTTCGCGGGATTTTTGGCGTCGTAGGTCAGATCGATCGGACAGCCCAGGTCGATCCAGCGGACCAACGTGAGTTTGTCTTCATCGGTGAGAGGCGCGACCTTGCCGCTTTTCACAGCATCCGGAGGCGGCATTACGCTGCCGGTGTAGTCGAGGTCGGCGCGGTTGCGGTTCGTGGGTGTGTTCGCAACGGGCTGACCTTTCTGGCTCAGTGTGCGTGCATCGCCTGGGGTCGTTTCCGTGGGGAAATCATCGTTCGACCAGCCATCGAGCCGCCGGCCGTAAATCTTCCACACCAAGAGACTCCGCCGCGACTGGAACATGCGGATATACCGGCTGGCATTTGCTCCACGCCACGAGCCGATAATCGGCTTGTGCCCGAATCGCCCCGCGTAATCCATCGCGAGCCGGTAGTATGTGCCGGGGACATCATCGCAGTCGGGGAGATTGACGATCTTGTCGTCATCGAGGACAAGGTTCCCCGCAGGCTTCGCGCTCTTGGCCGTGTGGCACGCCACGCAACTGCGATCGAGGATCGGCTTCACGTCGCGCCAGAACTCGACATTCTTTACGCCGGTCTGATACCGCAAGCCAGTTTCGTCGCGATCGTCCCACTTCTGCTTGCTTTCGTCTTTTGCCTTTGTGGTGAGTAGCGGTGTCTTCTGGGTGAGGTCAAAAATCGGATACTCGGCCTTGGCGGCCGCCGTGAGTTTGAAGTCGGTGGGTTTCTGGCTATGGGCGTGACACCCGCCGCAGTCGTTGCGAATTTCGCCCGGTCGCAGTTGGTGCCACGTTTGCGCCATGTTCAGCACCATGCCGTTTTTGTCGAGCGTCTGGAACGTGAAGCCGACATCCGCGGGGATCTTTGCCAGGAAGCTCGTATCCGGATTGTCGTCGGGATCGGTCGGTTCCTTCCCATTCGCGAACTTGCGTAGTGGGATCTCACCCAGGATCCGGAGCCGTTCGTTGGCGTGGCTGCGGAACGTGCGACCGGAGTTCGGTCCGCGGTTGCGGTCGGTAGTGGGTTCCATTGCGAGGATGCGCACGGCGTGAATATCGCTGTTGGAGTAGCGCCCGGCATCAGCACCCTGATTGAACCAGTTGAGCGAGACGCCATCGAGCGCGCTGTTGAAGGGATCGAGATCCTGGAAGCCGGTTGCATCAGTTCCGCTCGCAAACGCGGCTGTGACCGTACCTGGCTTCACAATGCCGTTGGGATAACTCTCGCGCTTGTAGAAACTGGCAGTCCCCACCAGGCCAAATGGCGTACCGGCGGGCAGGTGCTTCGACAAGCTGCCGTCGTTCGCGAGCGGAGTCAACTTCTTCGGCTCATCAACGCCGTGAATTCGCTTGTATGGCACCAGTGCCCGCGGCCACTGCTCGTTGTACTTCGAGTCATTCTTGATGAGCTGCATCTGTCCCGGGTCGGACACGCTCTTCCCATTCTTGATGAGGTAGAGTCCGCCATCGACAGCCGGCCTGTGAACCGTGTATCCACCATTCACAGGCCCTGGCGACCAGACGACGAGCAGATGATTGTCCGGCGCGGCGGAAGGATGCGTGACCTTGCCGACGCGCGAAGCATCCGTGCGTCCGCCGTCCGGGAAATCCGCTGGCCCCTCATCCGCACGAGCGAACGGAGTGATGGATTCCACACCAAACGGACTGAAAGGCAATCGCCGCGTTCGCGGCGTCGCTCCCGCCCGGCCGTGTTGCAGTGGAGGATTACGCGGATCAAGTGTGTATCCCGGCCCGAATGCCTCGCCCCACGGAGCATTGACGGGGAACTTCACCAGGCTGCCAAATCCGCTACTCGTTTGGTTGTAATACTCCTCCGCGACAATCGAGCCGTCACTCAGTTGCGTTTGAAAGTGCCATGCGCTCGGGCTCGCTCCCGGCATGAACGCGCTTGCCAGCGGCCCCCAACCGGTGCCGTCGGGATTGATGTTCCACAAGCCCCAAAGGGTGGAACTACGTAACCCCTGCGATTCGAGAGAACTGAACATCACCCGCCCGTCCTGCAACACAACCGGGTGCAGCGCCATGCCGAGATTCAGGTGGCCAATGCACTCGACGTTGCTGCCGTCGTCATCCATCACGAACAGTTGCAGTGTGTGTGGGACGCGCTTGGGCGGTTTGAAGCCATTGCGATTGCTGGCGAAGATGATCTTCCCGCCCGGCAGAGGGCATGGGCCCATGTTGAAGACGCCGTACTCGAAGTAATCCTTCCCGGCTTGGGGTGAGCGGAAATCCTTGCTCCAGTTGCCTGCCCCCGTGTTTGGCGTGAACTCTTGCTGCGTGAGCCGCACCACCTTCTTCGATTTCACGTGGATCTTGTAAATATCCGAACCCGCCGCCGGCCCCTGTGAAATGCTTGCGCCTTTCAGATCATGGAAGAGGGAATAATAGACCCACTCGCCATCAAACGACACCATCGGATCAGTGACGGACCCCGCCCCTCCACGCACCAGCACTTCCTCACTGCCGTCCGGATGAAGCAGCATGAGGTCGGCGCCGGCATCCATGAACACCGGGTTGGAGATTTCCGGCCAGTTGGTGCCGACGGCGTCTCCCCTCCGTGGCGCACGGACGTAGACGATGTCGTAATTGAGCTTCACATCCGTGTCGCTGGCGACTGGCTTTGGGTTGCTGTTGGCTGGCGCACGCGGAGTGGGCTGTCGTGCGAACGCGATCGGGATGAGGAGAATCGCAAGAGAAGCGAATAGGGGAATGCGATGCATGGGATCCTGCGTCGAGATACGAGATTTCCACCTCACAACGGATTGCACAGTTGGGTTGGGTGGATATTCGTTTTTACCCCGAAGGAGTTGCATTCCACAGCCCAGGGTTGCACTCGGAGGGCGCACCCTGGGTTACGAATGACGCCTGGCGGCGTTGATCGTATTCCCAGGTGCGTTCGCTTCGCGAACGACGCCTGGGCTGTAGAATGCAACCCTTCGGGGTAAAGAAGCTCACCCGACGTTTGCGATCGGTTGTTAACCCACCGCGAACACGACAGGTCTTACTTCAGAGCTGCGGTGGCAGCTTCAGCGACTTCCTTGGCCTTTTCGGCAGCGCTCTTGGTGTCCTTGAACGCGAAGTTCTTGCTGACCATGCCACCTTGCTTGTAGACCAGCACGGTGACGGCCGCTTCCTTGTTGAGCATGTATTTGGCGGGGCCGTCCTTATCTTCGGCGATGGTCAACGGGGTGGTCAGCTTGTGGGTGGATTGGATCTTCTCGAAGTCAGCCGCTTCAACGCCGCTGATACCGACGACCACGGTGCCGAGATCCTTGTTGTTCTTTTGCACTTCGTCCACGGCCTTGACGAGCGTGACGAGGTTGTCGTCGGCCTTCTGGGTGAAGATCATGACGACGGCGGGACGCTTCTGCGCATTGTACTGGCAGAAGTAGCACAGCGTCTTGCCCGCCTTCTCGCCCGTGATCGCCTTCACGTCAAACGGGCCGCCAACCTTCTTCTCCGGGCCGGACTTCAATTCGTCCGCGAAACCGATCGACAGGCTCAGAGCCAGAACGACCGCGACACCGAGAGCACGGAACATACGCATGATGCACTCCTTCTTGGTAAGCCGCGAGGGGAACCGCTCCCAGATCGCGGCGGAAAGGCCGAAGAGATACTAATGGCGCGTGGCCGGAAGGCAAGTCCTCAGTCCCAATTGGCGTGAGTTCCGGCGACACGCACCTCAGCAGGGAGACAAAGCGGGCAAACGTGAAGACGCCTCCGGGGGAATGGTTATTCGATGTGTTTTCAGGAAGAAGCGGACTACAACCCAACCCCAGATCGGGAGAAAATCGGATCGTGGCAGGGCGAGGCGGTTCCACCATTCACCACGCTGGGGGCTTTCTCATCCGCGCCCAACGCCGAGTAAACCGCTTTTCGCTGTATAGCTTTTCGCCTTAACAACATTCTCTTGTCAATCCGGCTTGGTACTCTTCAACCCGTTGCCGCCACTCCCAGGCAGCATCGCATTTCCATCAGCAGGAGTTCGATATGCGCACGTTCCTGTTCACGCTGGTTGCAACGGCCACTGTTGTGACCGGCTATTACGTTACGACCGGCGGCGCGAGCAACCCCAGCGCGGTGGCTGCGATCCCACCCAGCGCCGCAGCGCCCACCCGGCCAGGACCAATACCATCGCAACTCATTATGCATGAGTGGGGCACATTCACCAGTTTCTCGGCCGCCAATGGCGTGCCAGTGAGCTTCACGCCGAACAACACTGATCTGCCGCCGTTTGTGTATTCCCCACCCAGCGATACGAAAGCAGCTCGACTGTCCCAGGGCGGACTCGTGAGCATGGAAACTCCCGTGATCTACTTTTACACCGACAAGGAAACGCGTGTGTCAGTGAAAGTGGACTTCCCACGCGGGTGGATCACCGAGTGGTACCCGTATGCACACCAAGCACCAACACACACTGCGAGAAACGACAGAACCGGCGGGCAGAGCATCTCCTGGGATGTGAAACTCCTGCCGCACGAGCCCGCTCGTTTCCCCACTGACAGAAACAACAGCGACAATCACTACTACCACGCCCGTGCGACGGATGCCGTTCCGCTTCAAGCCGAAGTGCATCGAAGCGATGAGTACAACGAGGGGTGGCTTCGCGGTGGGACAATTCTCCAGCGTGAGAAGTTTTTGTTCTATCGCGGAGTCGGTTCATTCCCTCCGCCGGTCACCGTCCAGGCGCTCGGCGGAGGAAAAGTCCGGGTGACGAACGGTTCCGGCGGGCGCGTCGCTGGGCTTGTGCTTGTGACCGTGCAGGATGGCAAGCTTGGCTTCCGGGCGCTCGGGGAACTCGAAAATGGCGCGAAGATGGACTCACCGCTCCCCAACCTCGATGGAAGCCGGACAGAACTCGGCGAATTGCTCGTGCAGCAACTCACCGCCGCGGGACTCTACGAGAAAGAAGCCAAGGCGATGGTGAAGACGTGGGACTCGGCATGGTTTGGCGAAGAGGGGAGTCGGCTCCTGTATTTGGTTCCGCGCACGAAGACGGATGAACTGCTTCCCCTCACGATGGAACCGAAGCCAACAGATGTTGTTCGCGTACTGGTTGGCCGGCACGATTTCCTGACACCCGAGCAGGAAGCGATGGCGGAGGCCGCTCTGAAGCGGATTCGTGCTGCGCAAGCGGAGTTGGATGCCGCGTCAGCATCGCTCCAGAAACTCGGCCGCTTCACGGCACAAGCGCAACAGATCGTCACGAATCGCCTTGACGCCAAGACCGCGACACAGAAGAAGTAATCGCGACCGGGACTACCTACGCGGCATCTGAATTGCTTCCTCCCCAACTTGCGGGACGCTCCGCAAAATGAGGAGAAGTACGATGGATGCCGCCAACTCTGCCAAGTCCACGGTTCGACACAAGCTGCAGATTCACTTCGATGCTCATGCGTGTCAGCCCGCGCCAAAAGAGCTGGCCCGCATGAGTGACCATCTCGACCCTCTCGCACGCCAGGTCGGCGACTTCCCGCAAGCGGATCTTCGCATCGTTATGGAGTGGAATGGCCGCAACAACGAATATGTTCTGAAACTGTCTCTCCTGCTGCCGGGAGAAACACTCGTGACGAGCGACCACGACCCAACGCTCTACACCGCTTTCCGCCGGGCGGCGGACAGCCTGAGTCTTGCGTTGAAGGGATTTCTCGAACGACTGGATGGCGTGAACCAGCGGCGAGAACATGAAGAAGAGATCCGACGGCAGGTGTTGACGCCGATGGGACCGGTGGATGAAGGCGCGCTCAACTCGGCTGTCGAGGCGCAAGATTATCCGGCCTTCCGGGCTGCAATTACGCCGTACGAAGACTGGCTCAGGCTGCGCGTGGGTCGCTGGGTCGAGCGTTACCCCGACATCCAAGCACGGATGGGACGCGACTTCGATGTCCTCGATCTGGTGGAAGGGGTGTTTCTGGTGGCCTTTGACCAACACACGCATCGACACGCCGAAGTCGCATACAGCGACTGGCTGGAAAAGCTGATCGACGCAACTCTCAGGGCGTTCGCTCACAATCCGATTGGGGAACGCGAGAATGTGAACATGGCTCGCTCGGCTTGTGCGGTTGGCTCCCCCAGCGCGTGAACGAGTCGGGGTCTCGGCTCGTTCACGTTTGAATCGCTGTTACTGCTGTCAGAGCGACGCGATCCCTTCCACAATCGCGATGGGTCATTGCCGCTGTTGAAGCGCGACATGCAATGTCGAGATCGCAGCCGCGACGGGTTGTGCCGCGCCGGAGGACATGCCCCCACCAGAGGACGTGCCCATGCCGGAGGACGTGCCTAAATGCCCCTGCGCTTGTTTCAGGTAGCTAATCGCGAGCTGCACTTTGGCATCCGCCTCAGCTCGCGTCTGCTGAACCAGCGGGGCACTGGGCGTCTGCGCCATCGGGACGCGGGTGGTCTGTCCCTGTTGCCCCTGCCCTCCCGTGTGGTTTGTGGTCGTGTGGTGCGTGTGGTGGTGCACCTGCGCTGACATCCAACTGTGGCCCGTGTGGTTTGTGGTCGTGTGGTGCGTGTGGTGTTGAATCTGCGTTGACATCCAACTGTAGTTGGTGGAAGTCAGTTCGCGAATCGCATGGTCGATGTCCTTCACCGCCTTTGCTTTATGCCCGCCGTAGGACAAGTGGACGCTGGCCAGCGTGGACTTGGCGTCGCGCAAGAGAGTCAACGCCGTCTGCGATTGATTGTTCGTGTTGGTGTGCTTCGTCGAGTTCGTGTGGTTATGGTTTGTCGTCGAGTTCCTTCCCGTATTCGCATGCGTCCCAGACTTCCCGTCATGCGGATACGATGGCCCCCAATCCGAGCCACCCTTACCCCATTCCGTCCCCGACTTACCGCCATTCATATTCGACCCAGTCGTGATCGTTTTTCCTCCTGTTACTCCTGCAGATCCACCCCCTGGATGAGAAGACACCCCCGTCGTGGTTGAGTTTCCACCACTCGGGCTCTGCTTCGTTCCTTTCGTTCCGGTCGTGCCCCAATCCGAGCCACCCTTGCCCCAATCTGATCCGCCCTTACCCCATTCCGTCCCCGACTTACCGCCATTCATATTCGAGGACTGGGCGGCCGTGCCCGTCTTTCCGCCAGTCATTCCCGACGATCCACCTTTTGGGCCAGAATACCCGCCGTTCGGATGCGCCCCGGTCGTCTTTGGGTGGACCCCAGTCGTCCCCGTGTGCGAGCCGACCGCCCCTGTGTGAATGCCTGTCGTTCCCGAGTGCCCGCTTGGAGCATGTCCCGTTGTTTTCGGCGGGTGAGCGGCGAACGCGGGGGCAGCAACGACCCCCAACCCCAGAGTCACCCATGCGGCCAAGCGACATTGCAGAGATCGCATGACGAATCTCCTTCCGGTTCGATGTGACGCGGCATGGTAGTGAGCAGGCTGCGAAGGCGGAAGTCACATCGATCTCTGCCCACTCTACGCCAGAAGAGGAAGCCGTTGGGACAGGGGTCGAATGCGGAATCGTCGCGCGTTCATGCGCCGGAGGAATTGCGCTCTCTTGTCAGCGTAGTTTCAAGCTGACGGCAAGCATCAATGAGTGGTGAACTGAAAAGTGTGACCAAATTCGTGCTGGATCACTTCCCTTTCCCGAGAGTATCATAAATTCGCCTCCCACCCCGCCGGGATCTCCCCATGTTTTCCCTTCTCGGACAGACGGCTCATCTCTGCGATGGCATCTCACGCCGCGAAGTTCTCCGCGTGGGCGGACTCGGCTTCACCGGCTTGGCGTGGGCCGATCTCTTCCGCAATCGCAGCCAGGCCGCGCCGCTCAAAGGGACATTCGGCAAGGCGAAAGCGTGCATTGTGATCTTCAACTATGGCGGGCCGAGCCATCTCGATCTCTGGGACTTGAAGCCAGACGCCCCCAAAGAGATTCGCGGCGAGTTCCAACCGGTCGCCACGACCGTCCCGGGCATTGCCATCAGTGAACACCTCCCGCGGCTCGCCAAGCTCGCCGATCACTATGCCATCGTGCGGTCTGTCACGCACAACGATAACGACCACGCCATCGGCGCGTATCTCGCCCTCACAGGCTATTCGCACCCCAAGCACGAAACGCTCGGCATCGAACCAGCCGCAACGCCGCAAGACCTTCCCTCCCTTGGCTCAGTGGTGGCCAAGCTTCGCCCCGCCACGCGCCCAGTCTTTTCGTATGTGTCGCTCGGCGACCTGCGTCACTTTGGCAACAATGACAGCCTGGGTGCCACTGCCGGCTGCCTCGGCGCGAACTTCGAGCCGTACACACTCCCGTTTGAAACACGAACCAATCGCGTGGTCGATTTACGGCCCGTAACTTCCGTCATGGCGGATACGAAGGGAATTGACCTCAACGGCCGCCGATCATTGCTTGAGCAGATGAATCGTGCTGCCCCCTCACTCCACAAAGCCGCCGAAGCGAAAACGCTCGACGACGCTTCGCGACGTGCGTACGACCTACTCTCCACCAGCGCAACGCGAGAAGCGTTCGACCTCTCCCGCGAACCACAGAAAGTGCAAGATACATACGGTTCGGACCCCTTCTCGCGAAACTGCTTGCTCGCACGTCGCTTGGTTGAGGCAGGCGTTCCGCTGACCACGGTGTTTTCGGTGGGCAACCGCGAGTGGGACACGCACGGCAACAACTTCAGCGACCTGAAGAACACGCTCGCGCCGCAAATGGATCGCGGCGTTTCGGCACTCTTGGCCGATCTCGATGCCCGTGGCCGACTCGATGAAACGCTGGTGGTGTGGATGGGCGATATGGGCCGCACCCCGCGAGTGAACAAAGGCGCAGGACGAGATCACTGGTCGTTCTGCTACTCGGTGATGTTGGCCGGAGCGGGGATTCGGGGTGGACAGGTTTACGGCTCATCCGACCGGACGGCAGCATATCCTTCGACCAATCCTGTCAGCCCCGCGGATCTCGCCGCCACAATCTACCACTGTCTCGGCATCGATCCGCGTGGTGAGATGACCGACCAGCAAGGCCGGCCGCTCGTCGTCAGCCGCGGGGATGTAGTGAAGGGACTGCTTCAGTAGCGGATTCGGATGGCTGACGGGCAATACTGCCCACCTTTGCCCACCCGAAATCTCATTCACGGTGCGTTTGATTGTGTCTGGTTTTCAACGAGCCGTGCCCGCCGGGAGCAGAAAGCTTCAACCGCTCCCTGGCCAGTAGTTTCCAGGTGTTGCCTTGGGTGGTTTTCAGCCCCGGCCGGGCAAGAGATGTTAGCCCAGGGTCAAGCGCTAGCGCAACCCTGGGATAACGCACGACACGAGCATGGAGTCCCGGCAGTTCCTCAAAGTTGGTGACGCTCGGTGGTAACTCGCTGTCGGTATCGCAGTTACGGGATTTAGGTGCCAGTTGAATCGGAGCTCCGGGATCGGTCGCAACTCATTCCGTCCCAACTGCTTCAGATGACATTCTGACCAATGCACTTCGTCAACTCTGCGGAAGAATCAGAATTGCGCGCCAATTACCACACGAGTCGCATCCAATACGCGACAATGTTCGTCTGTATTGAAGTGACGTTGTCGGCCGGTATCGCAAAGTCGATTCGGGCCCAAGTGAAAAGGAGACGCAGGCATGTCGGAGACCACGATTCGACCGCGCGGCTTCCGAGCCGCCCTTGGTGCGGGGGCCATGCTGATGCTACTCGCGGCCCCTGTTCAGGCGGGCCCCATCTTCTTTCCCGGAGAGATGAACGACGGCAAGTTCGTGCCAACCACCAGCCCTTCCCAGGGTTATTCTGTCCGGTACAGCAGCGCGAATGTTACCGCCGATGACAACAAGGCCACCGTGCAGGTGGATGACCTTATCGAAGGCACCGACAAGGAAATGAAGGCGGTCTGCGTCATCCCGCTCCCCACCGGCACCGACGGCGGCGACATTCGCGTGACCTTCGGCGCACCGGGCGAGAAACCGATCATCCTCGGCGACGCCACGTTCCTGACTCCCGCGAAGGCTCAAGCGATTTACGAAGCCATCGCCAGGGGGAGCAACTCGGGCAAGTTGCTTGCCTACAGCGGCCGACCAGCCATCTTCATTCCGCAGGTTCGGCTGGAAGGCAAGCGCCAGATGATTACGAGCTTCAACACGCCTATCCACAAGACCCAGGGCGTGAACTGGCTGGCCTGCCCGCTGCCTGCGTCCGCGTGGACAAAGGCTCCGATTGATCGGCTGGCGCTCACCGTCAACCTCCGCACCCACGATCCGCTCCGGAGCGTCTTCAGTCCCACGCACAGCACCAGCATCACCCGCAAGGGCCTGACCGAGGCCACCGCCAGCGTGCGTGCCGATCACTTCTCCGGCCTCGATGACTTCCGCCTCTTCTGGGTCGCCGACAAGGACGATCTGGGGCTGCGCGTCCTGGCCTACAAGGGTGCCGCCGAGGAAGACGGCTTCTTCATGCTGATGGGCAACCCAACCGGTGCCGCGGTGGAAAAGGTCGTGGAGAAGGACATCATCTTCGTGCTGGACACCAGCGGCTCGATGCGCGGTGAGAAGATCGAACAGGCTCGTTCCGCCATCGACTACTGCCTCCAAAACATGAACCCGGGCGATCGCTTCAACGTCATCACCTTCGGCACGACCGTTCAGAGCTTCCGCGACGAGGTGGTGCCCGTGAAGCCGGCAGATGTCAGTGCCGCGCGGGAATTTGTCGAGAACGTAATCGCCAATGGCCGCACCAACATCTCGGGCGCGCTCGACAAGGCGTTCGCCGGCAAGGCTGATCCGGGCCGGCCTCGCATCATGATGTTCCTCACCGACGGAGCCCCGACCGTCGGCGAGCTGATCCCGGAAAAGATTCTCGATCAGGTCAAGAAGATCAACACGAGCGGGACGAAGGTTTTCGTCATGGGCGTCGGTCACGACGTGAACGCTCACCTGCTCGATCAGCTCGCCGAGATCACGGATGGTTCGAGCGAGTACGTCGCTCCGCGGGAAGAACTCGATGCCAAGATCGCCGGGCTTTATGACAGACTTTCGCACCCGGTGCTGTCGGGCGTGAAGGTTAGCTGCGGCGACATGCAGGCCGACTCGGTGACGCCGCGGAAGTTGCCGGTGCTCTTCAAGGGGAGCGAGATCATGATGGTTGGCCGCTACAAGAACGGCGGCAAGCACACGATCACGCTGTCCGGCACGCTCTCGGGCAAGCCGACAACGTACACTTGCGAGGTCGATCTTCCCGGCCCAGATGGAAAGAAAGTCGCGGACAATGAGTTTCTCGCTCCGCTGTGGGCGGCCCGGCAGGTGGGTTATCTCCTGCAGCAAATCCGCTTGCACGGCGACCCGAAGAACGAACTGGTTCCGGAAGTCGTACGGCTCAGTCAGCAGTACGGCATCGTCACCGAATACACGGCCTTCATTGCGATGGGCGGCTCCGGCCAGAACCACGATCAGTTACTGAAGGCCGCGGGCAAACGGATCGCGGACGCTCGTGGTGAAAAGTCGGGTCAGTGGGCTGTCAACCAGGCCGCCAACGATAAGGCTCTGCAGGGTGCGGCGGCTCCTGCTGCCGCTGGTTCCTTCCGCGACCGACGCGGCCACGTGGTAGCGGTCCAGACCGTCACGCAGGTCGGCCGCCGGGCGTTCTACCTCCGCGATGGCCAGTGGGTCGATTCGGAGGACATCGGCAAACGGAAGACACGCGTCGTGAAGCTGTTCAGCGACGAGTACTTCGCGCTCCTCAAGAGCGACGCCACCTTCGCCAAGGCCCAACAACTCGGCTGGGCGCTGGCGATCAACGTCGGCGACGAGCGGATCGTCATCGAAAAGGACGGCAAGCAGAAGGATGAGGAGTTGCAGAAACGCGCGCAGCCGGTTGATATCGACGATAACTTCGGGCCGAACAAGGGGCTTCCCCAGATCCCGCCGGGCCGCCCGAATTTCAAGGGTCTCCAAAAGCAACTTGAGGAACCGAAACGCCCCGAACGCAACCGGAAATGACAGAAGAGTGACTAACCACAGAGACACAGAGAAGACAGGAGAAAAGTTGAAAGCCGAAGAGGGATTGTCTCGAAGAATGGTCTGCTCCTCTCTCTTCTTCCTCTGTCTCTGTGGTTAGCCACTCTTGTCATCGCGGCGAGCCCCCGACCGGTTGCACCCAATTCGTTTCACATCTCCCATCGACCCCACACAAGGTGCCGGTTCATGATCCGACCCATCGCTGTTCTCATCGTTTTGCTGGGCGCCTTGCTCGGGGTGCGGAGCGAGGAACAACCAGTCCGCCAGCCGGTTCCGCCCGGTCTGCCACCCGCACCCGGTCTTCCCAACCAGTTCGGCCAGAGGCGAGTTCCCGTCAACGCCGCGCCGGGTATTCATGAACCGTTCACGCCGCCAGTCACCGCCGCGAAGATTCGCGCCGCCATCGACGACGCGGTCTTGTACCTTCGAAGTCAGCAAAACGCTGACGGGACAATCGGGCGGGGTGAGGTCGGCAGCGAGGGCGCGGAGCCGCACCAGTGCGACACGGTGATCGCGACTCTCACCCTGCTGGCCGCCGGTGCTGACCCCGCAGCTGACGACGGACTCAAGAAGGCTCTCGACTGGCTCGCCAAGCAGAAGCCCAACAACACCTACGTCCGCGGTCTGCGGGCCAACGTTTGGGAATACACTCTGCGGAAACTCCCCGACGAAAAAAAATTCAAGGACCTGCTGAAGGAAGATTACGACTGGCTGCTCGCGGCCCTCGGCGACAAGGAAGGCTGGCGTTACACGAAGGAATCGCGCGACTGGGACAACTCCGTCACTCAGTACGGCGTGCTGGGCATCTGGGCAGCGGCTCGGGCCGGTTACGACCCCGGCGACAAGTTCTGGACGACCCTCTCGAAACATTTCCGCTCGTGTCAGGCCAAAGACGGCGGTTGGGGTTACATCGGTCCGGAAGGTGGCACAAGTCCCAACATGGCGACGGCCGGCCTCGCCAGCATGTTCCTCGTCTTCGACATGTACCACGGCAAGAAACCTTACAGTCGAGCCAACCCCCGCACGTTCACGGAGGGAGACGCGGCCGAAGTCCTCAAGTCGATCGAACGCGGCATGGACTGGCTCGGCAAATCCAACGGCAACAAGAACGATGGTTATTATCTGTACGGCATCGAACGGGTCGGCGTGGCGAGTGGCCGCAAGTTGATCGGCGGCGAGGATTGGTTCGCCCGCGGCGCGCTCGCCATTCTCCAGGCGCAGCGTCGCGATGGCTCCATCCCGATGGGACAGTGGGGCGGCTCTGTCGTCGGCACGTCCTTCTGCACGCTCTTCCTGGTTTACGGCGGCGCTCCGGTCGCGGTGAACAAGCTCCAGTTCGGCAAGGATCAGGACTGGAACCTCAATCCGCGCGATCTCGCCAATGTGAGCAAGGTACTGTGGGCGGCCTACGAACGTCCCATCAACTGGCAGATTGTAAGCATTGATGCGCCTGCCTCGGAGATCGAGGCCCCGATCCTCTTCCTCTCCGGCTCCAAGGCCGTCGCGTTCACCGAGAAGGAAGTGGGCAAGCTGCGAGAATACATCGAGCGCGGCGGCACCATCCTGGCCGAACCGAGCGACCACAGCAAGGACTTCGCCGCGAGCATGGAACGGCTTCTCCAGAGTATGTACCCGCCGAAGTTGTATCCGAATATCAAGCTCGAAGTGCTCAAGGCCGACCATCCGATCTACACCGTGATCAAACACGACTGGAAGAGCCGACCCAAACTGCGCGGCGCGAGCAACGGGTCGCGGACGTTCTTCCTGCTCTCGGACGAATACATGTCCGGCGACTGGCAGGCCAACCGCGAGGAGAGCGACGCCTGCCAGTTGGCGATGCATCTTCTCTTCTACGCCACGGACATGGGCGAACTGGAAGGCAAGTTCACGTCGATTCTGCCAACTACACCAGCGGCCAAGGAACGCAAGGGGACCGACCTCACCGTGGCACGCGTTCACCACGGTGGTACCGAGGCGGCTCCGCAAGACTGGGAAGCCGCCGCCACGTGCTGGCAAAAGCTCGCGCCGCTCGCCAAGCACGTTTCCGGCCGTGCGCTGAAGGAAGCGAAGCCGGTTGTTCTCGGCAAGGATTCGTTGGAAGGCATTCGCCTGCTGCACGTCACGGGGCGTTCCGGCGCGACATTCACCGAGGCCGAGCGAACTGCTCTGAAGAAGTTTGTCGAGGATGGCGGAACGGTCCTCATCGACCCGCACGCAGGTTCCCCGGCTTTCGTCAAGACGATGCGGAAGGAGCTGGAAGATCTGTTTGGTCCGCTGAAGCCTTTGTCCTCTGATCCCGTGCTGGCCGAGGGGCGCTTCGAGGGCGGCACTGATCTGTCGGCGGGTGTAGGCTACACCTTGCCGGCCCGGCAACTCATCCGCAGCCGAGGCGACAAGCCCGAGGGACAGAAACTTCTCGTCGCCCGGGTCAAGGATCGTACCGCCGTGATCTTCTCGGAGTTCGATCTGGTCGCTACGGCCGCGGGCATCGCCAACTACAAGGCGCTCGCCTACAAGCCCGAATCGGCCCGAAAAATTCTCGGCAACGTTTTCGTGTATCTGGCGCTGGACTGATTGGATGAGAACGCGACCTGTCGAGTTCTCATCCACTCCAATGTCCCGACTCGAACACGAAACGAGAAGCCAGGAGCAACGCCCGTCGTTGCTCCTGGCTTCTCGCGCGAGCATACGAACCGTTTCAACAATCGTGTGGCGGGATTGTGCAGCGGATTCTCGCCAATCATAGGTAGGACGTCTGAGAGCGGGTACGCGGCTCAAGTTCGCGCGGTCACTTTTGTCGCTTTTGAGGCCAGTGTCGTTCGGTTACTTCAGAACCACCAAGGATTCGTCCATCGGCCCGCACAAACTCTGCGGGATGATTTGCGCGTTTCGGTCACCTCTACCGAAGCATCAGATCTTCAGGCACCTCAAACAACATCTGCAACCCGCGATACGGGATCGGCTTCGCGAATGGCCGCGCATTCGCCAGCACCCAGCCCCACGCTCCCGGTTCCGCCCACACCGATTCCCCGCTCGCCGAGACACCCGCCTGGCCCGATCTCCACACAATCGACGACATCCACCACACCGAGTATCGCCCCTGTCTTCAATTCCTCTCACGCCGGCAACCCGGCGCCATACAGACTCGCCCACAGCACCGCGTCCTGTCGGTCGTAACTGGCCCGCAACTGTGCCGCGTGGATCAACAGCGGCCCGCGGTGGTGCCTCCGCCAACTGCGGTTCTCGACGCTCTTGACCGCGTGGAGGATCGCCCACGCCCAGGGTTGATGCACATTGAGACATTTCATTGTCGATCTCCCAGGAGTTCGGTGAGTCGCTTGTAAACGGCGGTGCGTTGCGTTCCGCGTATTCCACCGCCGTCTTCTTCGTCCGGAACTCCGGACCGTGGAGAGTTTCTCCGGGGTTCTCGCGGTCGAGGATGTACCAGCGCCCCGACCGCATGAATGTGGAGAGGTGGAGTGCGGGAAGGGAGCGGGCATCCAGGAGTTACTGGGCCACGAGAGTGTGGAGACAACGATGATTTACACGCATGTTTTGGGTCGTGGTGGTCGTGGTGTGCTGAGCCCTCTGGATGGCGTGGGTGGCGTTTGGGATGACTCCGAAGCAAACTAGTCCAGCCGTGAAGTTTTGCCTGCTGAGGCAAACCAGTAAGGGATGATTTTGGCTTGAATGTCGAGTGGAATCGATTACGCTGTTGGGAGTTGAGTGAAAGGTTGTCCAATCGCATTCCCGCACGGGTTTGCCGGCCGAAGCAAACCAATACGGAAATTGGTCGGCAAACTAACTCATGTTCGGCTACAGAAGGGCGCACCGTGACCGAAGCGGAATGGTTGACGGAGACAGACGGTCGACAGTGGGCGACGATTGAAGGGTGTGCCTCGGTCCGGAAGATGCGTCTGATCGCTGCGGCTTACGTGCGCCGCGCGAACCCCTGGCGACCGAAGGACGAGGTCAAACAATGTGATGACCTCATCGAGGCAATCGCGGACCACCCGCGACCATGGGCGAACGTCATGGAAGAACTGGAGGGTCGGCCGGGCGAGTCATGGGTCTTCACCCACATCCTCGCGCAACACGACCTCGCCTACGTGGCCGGGAAATTGCGGCGACTGCTGGCGTTTTACCCCGTAGACCCGCCCCACCACTACGGGCTTGAGTTGCTTCTCGAAGTGGTCGGCAACCCCTTTCGCCCGGTGAACTACGACCCGTCTTGGCGCACGCCGACGGTTCTCGCACTCGCTCAGGGCATCTACGAGGAGGGTGCTTTCGACCGGATGCCGATCCTGGCGGATGCGCTCCAAGACGGCGGGTGCGACAACATCGACATCCTCGACCACTGCCGAGGCCCCGGCCCGCACGTTCGGGGTTGCTGGGTGGTGGATTTGCTCCTCGGCAAAGCGTAGCATCAAGCCGAACCGCGCGCTGCACCGGACCCGGCCAACTAATTTGATTTCCGTTGCTCACCAGCTTGAGGTTGTCGCTGCGGGTACCGCGGCCGGGCCGGTGAGCTGGATCGTTCGGCCACAGAGGCGGAGGCGTTTGCGTGGCACCAGAAGCGGCGGTTACCCGGCTGGCGGAGATCATCGCCGCGCGGGCCGAGTTCACCGAGGACGACATCTACGCCGCGATGGCCGCCGCCGGAATCCCGGACCCGGTCGCCGATCGGGCGTACAAGTTCACCCAGACCGCCTGGGGGCGGGGGTTCCTCGACGGCATGGGGGTGCAGTTCGGCACCGACTACCTGTACTTCAACGCGGCCGGCGAGGTGATCGAGTCGGGCGAGTTGGCCGACCAACCGTACTACGCCGCGGCCGTCCGGTTACTCCCGCAGTTCGCCCGGTCGCCGGGGTTCCAGTCGTTCGTCCTGATGTCGGCCGATGTGAACACGGTGAACAGTGCGCTGCGCGCCGGTTCCAAGCCGGAGAATTTGGTCACGGGGCCGGCCGCTTTCTTCATGGAGGCACCGACCCCGGCCGGCATGGCCAAGGCGCAGCGGCTCCTGTCCGAGCGGGCCTCAACGGTCAAGCGCGGCAGTTCGGGTGCCCGTCAGCCGGCCGCCGACAAGAAGCCGTGGTGGCGGTTCTGGTAGTTCACAAGGCAGGCCGAACCATCCGCTGCAGCAGACCGGGGCCGCATGTAGGCTTTCTGGGATTCATATCGCACTCAGCGGCCCCGGCTGCTGAGCGGGGTCGTTCGGCGGAGCGGGGAGGGAATACGCGTGTCTGCAGGCGTCGATCTGTGGTCCGCATTTGAACCGGTGATCACCCCGCTGCTCTGGGACGACGACGACCCAGAGTTGTGGCGAGCGGTTGTCAACGGCGTCTACTCTGATGCGCAGGTGTTGTGCCGGTTGGTGCCGCGCGGCTGGTCCATCGTCACGCAGTTGGGCCGTTGCTCCCACTGGCTGCGTCCGCATCAGACCCGTTGGACGGCCGATGGCGGGTTCGCCTGGCCCTCGGGGTACGATGGGCCGCGTTGGAGCCGGTCGGGGCTTCCGGAGTTCGACTGGTCCCAACAGTGGTCGTGGAGGCCCCAGACAGCGGGTTGGGAGGTCCACGACGCCCCGCAGTCGAGACAGATAGTTTTCCGCGTGGCGGTTCCATCGCGGTCCCGCCGGCATTTGCAGGCCGCGGTACACACCGTCTGGCAACCCAGCACGCCGCTGGGCTGGAAGGTGGACGTGACGCAGTTCTACGGGTTCCGGCAGCAGGCCAGCGGTGACTGGTCATGCACCGCTTACTGCGCCTGCCCGTGGCGCGCCGAGGGTCTCTACGAGCGAGCCGCAAAGAAAGGCACTGCCGAACCCCGCGCTGCACCGGACCCGGCCACGTAGTTCGTTTCGCATTGCTTACTTTCTTGTCGTTATCGTGACCAGAGTCGCGGCCGGGACGGTGAGCTTGATCGTTCGGCCACAGAAGGGCGCAATGTGACTGAAGCAGAGTGGCTGCTGTGCGCGGACCCAGCCCCGATGATTGCGTTGCTTCACGACAGCGTCAGCAATCGGAAGATGCGTCTCTTCGCTGTCGCTTGCTGCCGGCGCGTCATCAGTTGGACGGAATTCGCTGACCAACTCCAGGGCTCGGTGCCGATGGCGGATGGCTCATCTGTGCCGTTCAACCGAGGCGACGACTACCGGAATGCAGTTCTCGTGTCCGAGCGGTTCGCGGACGGCGAGGCAACGGAGGCCGAACTCAGCAAGGCGTACTGGCGGGCTGATGACAACATGTTCAGCCAGTGCGACTACTGTTCGGGAGACTTGTTCCGGGACATCACTCTCGACTCGATCGAGGATCTTGCGGAAATCCCGCGGATGGTTCGGGAGATGTTTTACGAGTTCGATAGACCCACACCGGACACCCCGCTCCCCTGTCCAGCCGACCTCCAGGCGCGGGATGAAAGCAGATCGCAAGCGGACCTACTCCGCGACATCTTCGGCAACCCGTTCCGCCCCGTCGTCTTCTCCCCGTCATGGAGTACTGACACCACGTTGTCACTGGCGCGTCAGATGTACGAGTCGCGGGACTTCACCGCGATGCCCATTCTGGCCGACGCCCTCCAAGACGCCGGGTGTGACAGCGCTGACATCCTCGCGCACGGCCGCGGTCACGGTCCGCACGTTCGCGGGTGCTGGGTAGTGGACTTGCTTCTCGGGAAGGAGTAGCATCGAGCCGAACCGCGCGCTGCACCGGACCGCGGCACATAGGTTGTTCCCGCCCCGAGCGCGGTGTGCGCGGCCGGTGAGCTGGATCGTTCGGCCACAGAGCGGAGCGGTGCGGATGGGGCAAGGGTCGCTGTTACTGCATTGGAAGCTGTCGTCGCAGTCGCCTGACCGGCCCTACCCGGAAGCGGAACTGCTCGCCGGGTTGCATCGCCTCCGGGAAGTACTCTCCCAGGTTCCGGGGGGGGCCACGAGGTATCAGCCGAGCCGAGCTCCCGGCCCGAACACAACGGCTGGCTCGCCTCCTTCCGGATCGACCTCCGCCACCCACTGGTGTGGAGTGCGGTCAAGTGGCTCGCGCACGCGGTCAACGACGACGACAACGGCTCGACTGTGGCCGTCTTGTACCCGGTGTGGTCCGGTCCAGACGGTCCCAAACGGGACTTCCCGATGTGGTGGCACTTGACCCCGCGCATCAAGAATCTGGATGCGGGTCTGTTCGCGGAGTACGTTGAGGATCGCATCACACCGCTCGGAAGCAGGCTCTCGGGGTGGGAGCAAGACGCCGAACCCGTCGCTGCACCGGACCGGCGGGGCGTGTAGGCTTTCTGATGGGCATTGCTCACCGCGCCCGCCGGCCGGTGAGCTAATTGTTCGGCAAGAGAGGGGCGCGGGTGGCATCGCCAGCGCGGCAAATGTTGGCGGCTGTGCTCGCGGGCGATGCGGGCACCGTGGCCGAATTACTCGACGCCGACCCGCAACTGGCAAACCTCGCCGGCCGCGGACCGGACCGTTCCAGTGTCCTCCACTTGGCCGCCCGCCGCGGGTACTTGGCGGTGGTGGAACTGTTGTTGGCGGCAGGGGCCGCGGTCGGCCGGTGGGACCACGACGGCTCAACCCCGTTACACGAGGCGGCGGTTGGGGGGCACTTGGAGGTGGCGCAGGTGCTGCTCGCGGCCGGGGCCAACACCTTGGCCACCACCAACGGCGGGTGCTCGATCGTGGCCGCTGCCGCATTCGGCGGAAATGCGGCGCTACTTGAGCTCTTGCGCTCGTACCCGCAGCCCGGCGGGTGGGCTTACGCGCGCGGATACCTCCGCGGCCGACGGCGCGTGACGTGACAAAGGCAGGCCGAACCCCACGCTGCACGCGGACCCGGCCATCTGATTTGTTTCCCATTGCTCACCGGCTCGTCGTTGTTGGTCATTGGTGTCTCGGCCGGGCCGGTGAGCTTCATCGTTAGGCGAGCAGAGGGTGACGCATGGAAGGGGCTCAGCTAGTTGCGGCATGGCAAGAGACCATCAACGGTCCCGACAAATCGTGGGTGCTGTTTGAGAATGGGACATGTGTGATCCTTATGGAGCCTGAAGCCGACCTTGCAGCCCAAGCAACCCGCCTGCTGCGTGAGTTTGGGCCAGTTCATGCAGGCTCATCGTTTGGGGATTTCAGCACGATCACCCTCCAGAACAACCGAGGGTGGGTGGTCACATGTCATCACAACGATATTCTCACGTTTGTAGCTCCTGATGAGCTCGAACCTGGTGCCAATGAGGTAGTTGTTGGTCTGTTTGGACGGTCTAAGCGCGGTCAAGACACTGACAGCCTACGTGTGTTACATGTCGAGGACAAAAGGCAAGCCTAACCTGCGGTTGCACCTGACCCGCAACCGCTAGCGCGGTTGCGGGCAGGTGAACCTTGTCGTTCGGCAAAGGAGGTATCAGGGTGGCCGGGCGTGGTGTCCACTATGCGATCACCGCGGAGATGGCGGCCCGGATCGCGCCCGAGCCCCAATCCAACACCGACGTTCTCGCGTTCATTGACTACCTCGACGCCCAGTTCACCTCTCTGCTCGCCGAGGGGTGGGTGCAGGAGACGGATAAGGCGTGGAACCCCATCCACCGTTGCCTGACGGACGGCAAACTAGAAGAGGGTGACACGCCGGGCCACCTGTGCGTACTGGGCGCGACCGACTACTTCTGGGTGGTGCTGGACGATGGGCAGGTGGACTGGATTGTCAACGTTCTCGACCCGAGTGAGGTGCGGGTGGCGGCAGAGGCGATCCGGGGCATTGACCGGGCCGAGCTGTGCCGCCGGTACGACGCTATCGACCCCGCGGACTACGACGGGCTGGTTGAGGACGACTTCGAGTACACTTGGAGTTGGTTCCCGCCGCTCCAAGCGTTCTTCCAACGGGCCGCTGGAGCCGGGCGCTGGGTCGTGTTCCTGGCGGGGCTGTAAAGGCATGCCGAACCCCACGCTGCACCGGACCGCTGCACGTAGGTTGTTTCCCGCACCGATCGCGGCGTGCGCGGCCGGTGAGCTGATTCGTTCGGCCGCAGAGGGCGCATCGGATGGGCGAGCCGGGCTTCAGCGCGATTCGTGAGTTCCTGGCCCACCAGGTCATGGACTCTGGCTACGCGACCCGGTTTGCGGATGCGGTCTGCCAGTGCGGCGGTCGGGTGTTCTCCCTCGAAGTGGATGAGGAGGTCGGCGAGGCGTGGTGGTTTTGCCGG
>Ga0209062_1002792_pt1 | contig 22017 bp, 15 predicted proteins | sample Coa_R2_2_FD_187158 | JGI IMG/M metagenome (GOLD analysis project Ga0209062, IMG submission 187158) | Surface soil microbial communities from Centralia Pennsylvania, which are recovering from an underground coalmine fire - Coalmine... | ecosystem: Environmental > Terrestrial > Soil > Unclassified...
TGCTGCTCGTCCAGCCGTTCGCGCTGGACATCCTTCCCGTGCCGAAGTGGCGGAATTGGCAGACGCGCATGGTTCAGGTCCATGTACTCGCAAGGGTGTGGGGGTTCGAGTCCCTTCTTCGGCACCAGATCAAAAGCAGGGTGAATTATCTCCCAATATACTGCTTCTTCATTTGCCTAACGTGTCATAGAGCGGCTGGACCGGCTTCGTTTCAGCATTTTCGTGTGCCACGGAAACAGCTAGTATTCGGATCTTGTCATTGGCCGGCAACGTGAGCGTGCTTGCGTGTGGCGACAACGGGATTCCGTAGGCAAAAAGGTAGCTGTATTCATACGGCTCGTTGAGGCCGTCCGGTGTGTGGTGATGTGAGGCGTACCATGCGAGGGTGGCGCGTTTGATGTAACCCGGGCGGAGTCCGATGTAGTCTTCCGGATATCGGGGGGCCCAGTACGGCGAGCCCCGGTCGCTCAGGTCCCACGCGGCATGGTTTGCTGATACGGCCCAGTTTTTGCGTAGCGGAACTTCTTTGGTGGCGCCGTTGTTGCCAAACTGCCGGACAGTTACGGTATCCGGAGCGGATTTCCATAGACGCGTGTCCCATTGGCCGATGAATCCGCCCCAGTTTTCGACTGTTAATTCGAATGGTTTATCGGCAACTTTGAAGGTGGCTTTCTGATCGCCGTCATCTGAAGCAGCAATGATGTAGAGCTTGTTGAAATTGCCGGAAGGCAACTGAATTGTCTGACCACGCGCAACGATTGCATTCGGCTTCGATGTTCCTGCAGGAGCCAGTTTGAACTGCACTCCATTGAGAGCCAGTTCTGTGGGCAGCATCTCGGCGGGAAGCGCGTCGCCCTTGCCATCGAAGCCGGTTGTAGATTTCCTATCGTCTTCGCTGGCAGTGGCCAAATCGTACTTCAAGTCAACCGGCTGGGAAGTGACGCTGTTGAGATGTGCAGGAGCAGCGCCGAGTTTCAGTGCGAAGGTCTCCGGCTGATACGCGTGGAACGATGTTTGGAGTGCGCCTTCGACCACATTCGCAGAGCCGAGAGGCAATTCCTGGCCATTGACGGCACGCGCTGCCGCAATTGGGCCGGCGAATTTTACCCGGACGTTGTCGGCGGGCTTACCGTCCAATTCCACCATGCGCAGAATGACTTCGTCGCTCATCTCTGCTTTCTTAAGAGCGAGTATGCGGATACGAGGATTGCTGACGGTCACCAGGGAGAAGTTGCGGCCCAGCATCCCGTTATGCTTCGTCGTCTCAAAAGCAATAAGGGGCGAACTCAGCTGGTATGCCTGCCAGTCTGTCTGCGCCTGCCGCCAGTCATTCGCGTGCCCGGCAATGCCGAAGAGAATTTCATGATGCCCCCAGTCCTGATTGAGCTGATCGGAGTATGCGCGTCTCTGATCTCCCGGCGCGAACCCGGGAGAGCGCAGCAGCGTCAATCGAATCGTGTGATCGTCGCGTTTGTCCGAGCCGTTCTTAGGGCCGGTCAGGATCGTTGCTCCATAAGAGCCGCTATCGTCCGTGAGATCGATCCAGTGGTGCGAAGCCACTTCAAACTGGCGATCGTATGCATTCGGTCGCTGGATGGTTCCGACTTCCCAGTTGTATGTGGCCATCTTGTTGCGGGCTGAAAGCGGGAAGACGGCCTTGAGATTTGCAGAAAGTGATTTCCAGTCGATGGAATTGCTGAATTCCACTCGGTTTCCGGCCTCTCCCGCAGAAAGGCGGACCGTCTGGACGAATTTCGATCCCTCGGCTTCGCGCGTGATCTCGATAGCTACGCGAACCGGGCCATGTTCAACGATCCGGACCTTTGCCGGGCCACTTACATAGGAGCGCGGCGGAGCCTGTTCCTGATCGAAGTCCATATTCCATGCAGGCCACTGGCGCGGCGCATCGTTTGAAATGGCCAGCCGGATGGGCGAAGAGAGCAGCTCTTTTTTGAGCTTCTTGTCGAAGATGCTGGATACGTCACCGTCCTGATTCAGCTCGACTTTATAGCGGGCATTCTCGAGTGAGGATTCCGTGACTTTCAACTCAGCTGCCTGTTCAGAGGACTTTCCCGCGCGAACGTCGTAAACCGAATATCCAACGGATGGGGTCTTTGCAAGGAAAAGAACCTTGCCGTTTTCCACCTGCGCAGGAACATCTTTTCCATCCGGACCAGTCACGCGGACAGCATTGGGCTGCTGGCCCGGAAGCGAAACGGATGCTTCGACCACATCTTCACGGTCAATGTTCAACGGATTGTAAACGACAACCGGCACTCCCGTGACCTCGGTATTGAGGCCGGATGCAATCGATTCGGTTGCGCTCGTCAGGACTGAGGCGAATTGGTTCAGAGCGATGACATCGTCGTTCTGCGCAAATTCGTAAGAGCGAGGTGTAGCGGTGCCGGCGCCCGTGTCATGGAACTGGCCGCCCATCACCAGCGTCCAGGCATCATTCAGCCGCTTTTGCGGATAAGGTCGGCCACCCATCCAGGCTGCTGCGACAGATGCTTTTTCTGCAGCGTCGGCAAGAAGCTCGTTTTCGCGGTTCCAGCGCTTGTGGTATGCCTGCGATGTCAGTGAGCCTGCGGAGTGGTTGATCAGTTCGAGATCGCCTTTATATCGCGGCATTTTGGCGGCCATGTCCGGCTTGATGTCGAGGAACATCTGGTCCGCAGTTGCGGAAACGACGCGTACCGGGCCGTCTCCCATGCGAACAGGCGCGCCGCTGTTGGATTGAGGGGAATTTTCGGAAGAAGGAGGAACCGCTTCGCCTTGCGTTGCCATCGCTTCGAGCAGCTTCACGGATTCTTCATCGACTGCGCCGCCGATATCGCCCGTTCCTATGTAGTGGTAATCGGCGAAGACGCCCGTGGCTTTGCCGTCGATGTCAATGCGCTTTACCCAATCGGTTTCCGGCGGCATTGGACGGCGACCCGGTCCCGGATTCAAATCAGCGGGCGATTGAGGCGGAGGCGTTTTGCTGAGATCATAGCGAATGCGGCTGCCATAGCTTCCTGGATTGAGCGCAGCCAGAACGGTTTCGCCATCAGGTCCTTCCCAGACGCCTACATTAAAGGGAATGCCTTCGGGGGTCTGCTCCGGAGAATCGGGACCACCAACCTGGGGCGCAGGCTGCCAGGCCGCGCTGAGCTTCTGCGTTGAGAAGCCTTTCACGCCGGCATGCGCGAGAATTGTCGGCAGCGAGGCCGGAAACCCGAAGCAGTCCGGCAGCATGTATTCTGCGCTGGCCTTGCCAAATTCGTTGCGAAAATATGTATTGCCGTACAAAACCTGCCGGAAGATCGATTCTGCGCTCGGCAGATTGACATCGCCTTCTTCCATGGAAGAGCCGGCCGGATACCAGTTGCCGGCGGCAATGTACTGCTTCATCTTCGCGTAGTCGTTTGGATAGTATTCCTTCATCAGCCGATAGCGATTCGCGCCGGTCCAGTTAAAAACGTAGTGTGGATATTTTCCGATGTAGTCGAAGTTCACCCGCATCGTCTTCAACAGGTATTCGCTGATCGTCTGCTGGAAATCCCATCGCCACTGGGTATCGAGGTGCGCATACGGGACCACGTACAGCGTTGGCTGTTTTGTGATGTCGGGCGCTTTCATCGTTTGTGCGGCAGCACCTGATACCAGTGCCGCTCCTGCTAGAGCGGCCCAAAGGCCTTTTGAGGAAAATGACATGCCTGGCTCCGTCTTTTAAGGCTTATTTACGGCTATGGAATCGCTACCATTTTCGGACAACCCACTTTACTAAGCCGGAGCGGGAGCCTGTCAAGTTGGCTTAAAACCAATTGAGAGAAACGAACTCATTCAATCCGCAGACTCTGTGTTACCTGAACTCCTTGTAAGCTGTTCTCCAGCCGATTTGACGGATTTATCCCGCCGAAAATATTTCCTTGTAAATCGCTTCTTGCTCAGCAACTTAGGGCCAATATAGTGAAATGACCCGGCCAATGTTTAATTCTGAGAGACGAAGCCGCAAATCCTGATATCCTATACAGGCCCTGATGGGCCGGTTTGGAGGTGTAGTTCAGTTGGCAGAAGTTCGTGTGCAGGAAGGCGAACCGCTCGAAAATGCGCTGCGCCGCTTTAAGCGGAAAGTACAGCAGGAGGACATCATCAAGGAAGTGAAGCGTCACTCCTTTTACCTGAAGCCGGGCGAAAAGCGCCGCGTGAAAGAGGCGCTGGCGCGCAAGCGGAATCGCAAAAAGGCTCGTAAAGAGCAGGATTAATATACTTCCAACCAGATAATGCATTCACAGCCCCGCAGTGTTATAGTTGCGGGGCTGAGTTACAAAGAGGCAGTACGCATTTTCTTCGGCGTGCCTCTCGGCATGTCATACCGGTTCACTTAAAGAACCGATATTCGCCGCCCCTCACCGCGGCTGGGCCCCTTTCGCAATACCGTCTTTTAGAAGTTCACCAAAAGAAGTTCGCTACGATCAGCAGCCTCCGTTCACTATGCAGTGAATCAAGGGCTCTGAGCCGGTCTGCGGTCCCTTTGCAGCCCGGCTGGGGAACGGGTATGGAGTTCGTCGACAAGATTCTCAAATGTGTGGATTGCGGGAATGAATTTGTATTCACCGCCGGGGAACAGCTTTTCTTTCATGACAAGCAATTCAGGAACGATCCCAAACGCTGCAAGCTGTGCAAGGCAAAGCGCGCGGCGGGCGGATCGGCGGTGCGCGCGGAAACGCGCACAACCTGCTCGGAATGCGGCCATGAGACCACGGTTCCATTCAAACCGACGCAGGGCCGGCCAGTGCTGTGCCGGGAGTGCTTCCAGAGAAAGCGTATTGTGCCGGCTGCCGCTCAGCAGCCACCGGCTCACTTATAACCAGAAATCAGATTTGCCGGATCCTAGCTGATGGCTACAGCTTTGTGGCGCGGCGCAATCTTCTTCTCTGCGCCTACCAGTTCCGGTTCCTTTTTTTGGGCGCGGCGCTTTTTGTCTTCATGCGTGACCAGCAGGGCCTCGATCTGCACAAGCAGGTCCTGCGTGTTCATGGGCTTCACCAACATCTCGTCTGCGCCTTGTTCCTGCCATTCATCACCGGGAAGAGGAAAGGCTGTGAGCATAGCGATGGCAGGCTGGTAAGGGGCTTTCTTAGCTGCCTGCACGACCTCCAGGCCGGCTTTTTCGCTTTCCATACGCATGTCGGTGATGACCATATGATACGGGCCGCTTTTGATTTTTGATTTTGCTTCCCGGGCCGAAGCGGCTGTTTCCACTTCGAACCCGTTGATCTCCAACACAGCTTTGAGCGTCAGCAGAATTGCCAATTCATCATCTACCAGTAAAATACGCCGCTTCATATCGAGCTCCTGACTTTCTCCACCGTACTTCTGAAAAGAAACTTGATTCCGGTTCAGCGTGTTGCAAACTGCGTTCCAGAACCTCTGGGGTCGTGAATCATCATTGTTACACTAAACAACGTGGCAGAATATCATGTCGAGAACTTCGGATGCCGCGCCAGCCGGTCGGATGGAGAGGCGATTGCTTCGGACCTCCGGCGACGTGGTTTGCATCCTGCCATAGACTTTTCCAGCGCAAATGTGGTGATTGTCAATACCTGTAGCGTTACTACAGACGCTGATAGTGGCGCCCGCGCATTTATCCGTCGCGTGCATCGCACCAATCCTGAGGCACAAATTGTTGTCACCGGATGCTATGCGCAGCGGGCGCCGGATGAACTGGTGGCGTTAAAAGGTGTGACTGCCGTTATCGGCAACAGCCATAAATCTCTTGTTGCGTCGAGTATTGTTGAGCCGTCGACGTTTGTTCCGTTGGCAAAGCTGGTAAACAGCGTTCCGGTATTTGTGGATGAGAATTTCGCGCATGCCGATCTGGCGACTCTGCCGTTTGCCGAAGACGCTGACCAGACCCGACCCAATCTGAAAGTGCAGGACGGCTGCGCGAACCGCTGCTCCTTCTGCATCATTCCGGAGACGCGTGGGCCAAGCCGGTCTGTTCCTCTGGAGGCATGCATATCGTCGGTCCAGCGCTTTGTGGAAGGCGGAGGACAGGAGCTGGTGCTGTCGGGGATCAATCTGGGCCGCTGGGGACGCGATTTGCATCCGGCCATGCGGTTTGTTGATCTGGTTGCCGCGATTCTTGAAAAGACTGAGCTGCCGCGGTTACGACTCAGCTCGATTGAGCCGATGGACTGGACGCCGGAGCTGCTGGGGCTATTCACGACGCGTGAAGGGCGAATGGCGCGGCATGCGCATCTGCCGCTGCAGTCGGGTTCGGATACGATTCTGCGGTGGATGTACCGGCGATACCGGCCGTGGCACTATGCGGAGAAGCTTGCGGCGATTCGCCGGCTGATTCCGGATGGTGCGATTGGCGCGGATGTGATGGTTGGTTTTCCCGGCGAAACGGATGCCCTGTTTCAGGAGAGTTACGATTTCATTGCGGCGCAGCCGTTTACTTATCTGCATCTATTTCCCTTCTCGGCGCGTCCGGGGACGCCGGCTGCGGAACTGCATCGCGTGCAGCCTGTCCCTGCTTCGGCGGTTCAGGAACGCATGAAGGCGCTACGAGCGTTGGCTTCGCAGAAAAATGAGGCTTTCCGGCGGAGTTTTCTCGGACAGGAATTGAGCGTGGTCACGCTCAGAGGAAACGTCGCGGGAACCACCCCGGCGCTATCGGATAATTTCATCAAAATGGAAGTAGAAACAGCTCTACCGGCAAACCATATTGTTCGTGTGCAGGTCACAAACCTGAGCAAAGAGGGGCTCATCGGCAGAATCCGCTCATAAAACGAGTTTCCTGAGAGGTCCCGGATGATGCAGAATATCCAGCGCGCTACGCAGGATTCGAATGATTCTTAGTGGATGGGGATCGGGAACAATTACTACTGCTTGCTCAAAGCTTGAACAGATAATTTTCCGAAATGAAGGGGCAAACCGTATTACGCAGCATAATCGGCTGTGCATTTGCACAAAGTTGACGATATTGGAGTTACAGTAGTCTGTTGCATCTAATAATTTTCACGAAATCCTGAACACCGCGGACTCCCTCATGGACACATTCGATTTGCTCGTTATCGGCTCTGGCCCTTCCGGACAACGCGCTGCAGTTTCCGCGGTCAAGAAAGGCAAGCGCGTTGCGCTGGTGGAGATGCGCAGCGTGGTAGGCGGGGTCTGCATCAATACCGGCACCATCCCCAGCAAGACGATGCGCGAAGCGGTGCTGCATCTTTCCGGGTACACGTATCGGTCGATTTATGGCATGAACTACCGCGTGAAGGAGAAGATCACGATGTCTGATCTTGCCTTCCGCGTGCAGCACGTGATCAAGACAGAAATTGATGTGACGGAGGCGCAGCTCTCGCGCAATGGTGTGGATGTGCTGAATGGAGTTGCCAGCTTTGTTGATCCGAATACGATCAAGGTGGATGGCGCGCGCGGCACAAATACTTTCCGTGCGGAAAATATCGTTATCGGCGTGGGCACAAAGCCGGCGAGCAGTCCGAAGGTTCCCATCAACGGCAAGACCATTATCAATAGCGATCAGGTGCTTGACTTACCGGAACTGCCGAAGACGCTGATTGTTGTTGGCGGCGGCGTGATTGGGGTGGAGTACACCTGCATGTTTGCCGCGCTGGGTGTCCGCGTGACGCTGGTGGAGAAAAGGCCCAAGCTGCTTGAATTTGCCGACCAGGAGATTGTGGAAGCTCTCAGTTATCACCTGCGTGACAGCCGGGTCACGATGCGTCTGGCTGAAGAAGTGGAGAGTGTAGAAGAAGGAGCGGGCGGCGGTGTGGTTGCAAATCTGGAGAGCAAAAAACGCATCTCCGGCGATGCGCTGCTGTATGCGGTTGGACGGCAGGGGAACATCGATGAACTGAATCTGGGAGCGGCGGGCATTGAGGCTGATTCGCGCGGGCGTATTCCTGTGGACCAGGATTTTCGAACGAAGGTGCCGCATATCTTTGCTGTGGGGGATGTGATCGGGTTTCCGAGCCTGGCATCCGTTTCTATGGAGCAGGGACGGATTGCAGTGGCGCGGGCTTATGGCGATGAGAATGAGCAGTCGAATCCGGGCTTCTATCCTTATGGCATTTATACGATTCCGGAGATTTCATTCATCGGCAAGACGGAGGAGCAGCTTACCGAGGAAGACGTTCCGTACGAGGTGGGCGTGGCCTATTACCGCGAGATTGCGCGCGGGCAGATTCGCGGCGACACGACAGGGCGGCTGAAGCTGATCTTTCATCGCGAGACGCGCGAGATTCTTGGCGTGCACATTATTGGCGAGGGTGCGGCGGAGCTGGTGCACATTGGGCAGGCCGTGATGGCTTTGAACGGCAAAGTAGATTACTTTATCGATTCGGTGTTTAACTATCCCACGCTGGCTGAGTGCTACAAGGCGGCGGCCTTTAACGGGGTCAACCGCCTGGCTCGATTTGAATAGCGCGGAGAGTGGAACGAGGGCAACATGGCAAAGACCATCGGGGTTGTGATGACGGAAGCCATCCGGTCGGGCTTCGTGGAAGATCACAAGATTACGGGCGATACGCGCAGATTCCCGGAAAACATGGATGAGTCGAGCGGACTGATCGATGTTCCGGCCGATGCACTTTGCGAAACCATCTGCGATGAGATCAGGGCCCTTGTTCCTGATGGAACCACTGTCGATGCCATCGGCGTGGCCATGCCGGGTATTGTTCGTAACGGCATCGTCGAGGACTCGCCGAATCTGCCGCAGCTCAAAGGCGCGCGGGTGGTTGAGGCTGTGCAGACGGGATTAAAGGCGCGTGGGATCGATAACCGCGTCAGCGTTTTTAATGACGCAGATGCTGCTGCTGCCGGGCTGGCAGCGACGCGCGGTCAGCTGGACCGGCTGATCCGCGTGTGGACCATTGGCAATGGCATTGGATTCGGGCGGTATCCATATGCGGAAGGACCGTGGGAAGGCGGGCACACGATTGTCTCGCTTGACCCGAAGGAGAATTATTGCGGCTGTGGCGGACGCGGGCACCTGGAAGGCATTATGGGCCACCGGGCCATGCGGCTGCGCTTTCTCGATCTGGAACCGGATGAGGTCTTTGCATTGGCGAAAAAGGGCGACAAACGCTGTCTGGAATTTGTCGAGCGCTACCATCGCGCCCTGGCAGCGGCCACGGCGACGCAGATTCATCTGGAGGGCCCGGGCAAGTTTTATTTCACCGGGCGCGATATTTCACGGCTGGATATTACCCGGCTGAAACATTATCTTTACGAGATGGTGAAGATGAGTCCGCTGCAGAGTTATACGCTCGAACTCCTGCCCGAAGACCCGGCGATCAGCATCATCGGGGCTGGAACGGCGGCCGAGCAGACGGCGAAAGTTTAAGCGAAATCGCAGCGCATATCCGTTCAAAAGGCAAACCGTTTGAAACTGAAACTTAGCGCTGTAATTGCTGCCTGTTCTTTGGTTTCCATCGTTTGCTTTGCCATCTATGGCTATTCGGGGATTGATTACAGATATCACCTTTCGTCGTGGCTGGATTATTCGGCCGCGTGGAAGAGTGGTGTGTTGTATCCGGGGTGGACAGCGCGGGCGAATTTCGGGCTGGGTGAGCCGCGGTTTTATTTCTATCCGCCAGTGTCGGTGTGGTTTGGATCGCTGCTTACCCTTCTGCTGCCGCTTAAGATTGTTCCCGCGGCTTTTACCTGGCTGACGTTCTGTCTCGCCGGATTTTCGATGTACCTGCTCAGCGGATTATTCCTGCCGGAGCGGGAACGGCTGAAGGCGGCGGCGCTTTACTGTCTGAGCTATTACCTGCTGATCAGCGCGGCCAAGCATTTTGCGATGGCAGAGTTGCTGACGGATGCTTTCCTGCCGGTGATCTGCTTTTTCTTTCTTAACGTCTTGCTGGAGGAGAAGCTCGGAGCACTTTTCGGGCTGTCGGTAAGCCTGGCACTGAGCTGGTGGACGGATATTCCCGCTGCGGTGGATATTGCGTACACACTGTTTCTTGGGGCCTGTATTTATCTTGCATGGAAGCGGAGGGCTGGTGGTTTTTTGCTGTATCTGGCGGCACAGGCGCTGGCTCTGCTGCTGAGCGCGTGGTATCTGCTGCCGGCGTTTCTGGCAAGACAGCGGATTGGATCAACGTCGTACCTTGCTTACGATTTTCGTTATCTGTTTGCTCACACCTCTTCGGTGTTTCTTGATGAGACTCTTTCGGCGCTGGCAACGATTTCGGTAGCGGTTCTGATTTTTTGTCTATTTCGCCTGCGGCAAGGTTCGGAGCAGCGGGATGGTATTCGGATTCTGATTTATTTGGGACTGATTGCCTTTTTCTTTCAGCTTCCTTTCACGCGCTATCTCTGGGACCATCTGCCGGAATTGCGGATTGTCGGATTTCCATTTCGGTTTCAGATTTTTCTGGCGATTGCTCTGCCGCTGGCAGTCCTTGCACTTCCTTCTGCCCGAAGGCTGCGCGTATTTGTGTTTGCGTTGTACGGAGTGTTTGCTGTGCTTCCTTTGTTGTCGTACCGGGCGTGGGTACACACACACGGGCCATTTCCGCCAATGCATGAGTATGCGGGGTCGCTGGAAGCGGGTTCCGTTGGCATGCTGGAGTATACTCCTGCGGGAACGGGGGCAGTTGCGCTGCGCACGGCTGAGGAGCAGCCTCATGTCGGGCTGATTTCTTCTGCAGAAGATGGCTGTTCCGCCACAGTGACGTCGTGGCTGCCGGAGTACAGAGAGATCCATACGGCCTCGAATAGCCGATGCACGTATCAACTGCGGTTGGATTATTTTGCTTTCTGGAATGTATTTGTGGATGGGCAGCTTGTGGTTGCGTCCCATGGACCGACAGGCTTATTGGAATTCGATACGCCTGCAGGCGCACATCGGGTAGATGTTCGGTTTGAGAGGCCGAAGAGGCCGCTGATTCTTGGGGCTGCTGTGACGGCTCTTAGTCTGGCAGGAATTGCCTTCGTATATCTACGGCGGCGGCCTTCGGCTCATGTGTCAGCTTATTAAAAGCTACCGGAAAGGATGCCAAGTACCGCGAAGGCCCGCGGAACCTAATTAACTCAGGTCTGAAAGCGCACAAATAATTTTATCGATAGCTGCGTTGGTACGTCCGAGTGATGCGGTCGTGCCAGCTCAGGTGGTCTTCGTCGAAGAACATCCATAGGAAGCCGAGGCCCAGCGGCATGGCTGAGAGCAGCAGCGCGCCGACACGAACACGCATGGCTTTGCGTGTGGGGTTTTCATCATCGAAAGTGCAGAGCGCGATTCGGGCGTAGCGCATGCCCGGCGTTGCATCGAGATACGAAAAAAAGAGCCACTGGTAAAGCATGAAGAGGGCTAAAAGCGCGCCGACGGCCCCCATGAGGGCGGTTTTACCCACGGGTGGATGAGCAGTGCAGGCGGCGAAGACCAGCACAAAGAGCAGGAAAGCGATCATGACCAGTGAGGCATCAACGATGCCAGCCATGAGGCGGTCACCGATGGAGGCTGTCTGCAGCGGCAGATCGAAGACGGTGTGAGCGGATTTGGTTTCCGGTTCTTCGTAGAATTCTTCGCGTGGCCTGGCATCGAGGCGAATGGAATGCCACTCGGGCAGAACGGCCTCTGATACCGGCTCTTTGGAGATGGTCTCAGGCTCGACCTCAAAGATGCGCAGCTGCGATCCATCAGATGCGGTGGCCTCGCGCAGCGGACCTTCGGCCAGGCGCGGGCGGGCTTTGCGCGTGGCGATCAGCTCGCGGGGGAACTCGATCAGCTTGGCCGGAAGGGGCTGTGGCACGGTGACAGTCGCTTCTTCGAAGGGATCGACGATTTCGGTGATCAGCGGACGGTAAGGCTCGGGAGCGGCTTCGATTTCTACCGGCTCGGGCGCGTGCTCTTCTATTTCCAACCCGGCGAGCATTGCCTGGGTGGCGGCATGGGCCTGCGCGGCTGCTTCAGCAGCTGCCTCGGCGGCGCGGGCGGCTGCGGCCTGCGCGGCGAGCATTTCACTGTAGGTTGGGGCTTTGGCATAGCGCTCGGCTACGCGGGCGGCGACGGTCGTCTTGCGCGGAGCGGCGTTGTCGGATGCCGGCTCGAAGCCGGGCAGAGAAGACTGGCCATCGGGCGTGCGGGTACGACGCGTGCGGTGCGCAGCCAGTCGCGCGTTGACTTCGTCTTTCCAGGAGGCGGCGGTGGCAGATTCAAATGGCACGCTTGATGTGGATGTGCTCAATGGAGTTCCCCGTTTATTTTTGGGTGCTTTGCAGCACCTTTTCTAGTGTTTGGGAGGACCAGAGGCAGCGGAGACACGTACAGTACGCCCGTTGGGAAATCAGCAACGGCGGCGCGGCGGCGAGTTGTCATACACCAGAGCAGCGGCGCTTTCTCCCTCGTAAGGCAACTCCTAAATCATTCGCTGGAGCTTTGTTATTCTGAAAATGCCCCTCGTGATGAGAGCCCGCATCTTTTTATGTATCACGCTGCTCTACCTGTGTCATCCACCGCTATGGCCGCAGGCAGTAACGAAGCAGTTTCCTCCGTCCGCGGGCACGGATTCTCTTCCCGATGACCCCAGCGCGGAGGCTGGGATTCCGGTTGCTAAAGTGGTTCCGGCGCCGCCCGGAGGCGTGCCGGTGGAGATCCATGCCGATAGCCAGCGCGAGCAGAACAACATCTTCACGCTGAACGGCAACGTGATCATTTACTACAAGAGCTACACGGTGCAGGCCGACACCATTACCTACAACCGTGATACGGGCGAGGTGGTCGCTGAGGGCCATCTCATCGTAGATGGAAGCCCGGACAACGAGCATATTACGGCCACGCACGGACGCATGAATCTGGATGAAGATACGGCCCATTTTTATGACGTGGTAGGGACCATCGGCGTCTCTGCCGGGCCACATAACCGGGCGGTTTTTACCTCGCCGAATCCGTTTGCCATAACCGGCAAGGAAGTCATCAAGCTGGGCCCTGGGCGCTATCAGGTACTGGACGGCACCATGACATCCTGCCGCCTGCCGAAGCCGGATTGGCGGCTGCTCTCCAAAAACATCAGCGTGGCGAATGAGATGGCGAGCGCGCGCAATACTCGCTTCGAGCTGCTGGGCATTCCGCTGCTCTATCTGCCCTATGCCACGCATCCGGTTGGGGAGGAGAAACGCAGCTCCGGTATTTTGCTGCCAATCATTGGAAACAGCACGACGAAGGGATTTATTTTCGGCGAGGAAGTTTATTTTGCTCTGAGCCGCAACTCAGACCTTACTATTGGGACGGAATACTTTTCGAAACGCGGCTTTTCGCCCATGGCGTCCTTCCGCTATCGCGGATTTGGCGAGAATTTCTTCAATGCCCGATATCACGCTTTGTATGACCGGCTGCCGGAGGCGCTGAATCAGGGGGGTACGGACATCCTGATCGATGGCCGCCGCGATTGGGGCGCGCATACACGGGCGATAGTGGATGCGGAATATCTCAGCTCTTACGCGTACCGTCAGGCATTTGAAGAGAGCTACGCACTAGCCATTAACTCTGAAGTCAAGTCACAGCTCTTTGGCATCCATGCGCTGAATGGCTTTGCGGAAAGCCTTCGCTTTGACCGCTACCAGAGCTTCCAGAACTCGGCCACAAATGCGGAAATCCGTATCCTGCACCTGCCTGCCTTGCAGCTTGAAGCTGAAGACCGATATCTGGGCGAATCGCCGCTGATGTGGGGCGGCACTGCTTCGATTTCTTCGCTGTCGCGTTCTGAGCCGGCAAACGATATGAATACGGCGACCTTTCGCGCACGGGGAGTTCCGCGCGTGGACCTGTATCCGCATCTGGCGCTGCCGTTTTCCGCGAAAGGCTGGACATTTCGACCAGAGATTGGCGTTCGCGACACGTTCTATGGCAGGAGTCAGAACCCTGCGCCGCTTGGAGTTGTACCGAGCGTGCGCGAGGCAAGCGTGAACCGAAAAGATTTTGAGGCCGGCATCGATCTGCGGTCTCCTGCAATTGAGCGGGATTTCACTGCGCCATGGCTGGTGCATCTGTTTGGCGGCGATGTGCGGCATACTATTGAGCCGGATTTCCAGTACCACTATGTTTCCGGCATCGACAATTTCAACTCAATTCTGCGCTTTGACGATGCCGACATTGTCAGCGACACAAGCGAGCTTTACTACTCGGTGACGCAGCGGCTCTTCCTGCGGCATCTGCATCCTCATCCCTGCAAAGGCGATGAGGCGCTGGGGCCGAATGATCTCTGCGGCGGGGGCACGGTGGACTGGATTACCTGGCAACTGGCGCAGAAATATTTCTTCAACAATGATTTTGGCGGAGCGGTCACGACGGGCACGCGCAATGTGCTGGCTACGACCCTCGATCTGACAGGCATCGCTTTCCTGACCGGGCCGCGCACATTTTCTCCGGTGATCTCGCGGCTGAAGATGCGGACCTCTTCTGCCACCGATGTCGAATGGGACCTGGATTACGATCCTCGGCTGGGAAGAATGACAGCCAGCAACGTATATGCGGGATACAGGAGAGGCGATTATTCCTTCACAATCGGCGATTTCCATCTGAATGCACCGGAAGCACCGGCCACGCCGACGAGGGCTTCTTCATCGCTGACTGCGCCGGTTCCTGCCATCACTTCGAATTACAACCAGCTGCGGTTTTCAGCGAGCTACGGGGGAGCAACCAAAACAGGCCTGAGCATGGGAAGCAGCATCGGCTATGACTTTGTTCAAAGCCAGCTGCAGTACGGCGCGGGACAGGCAGCGTATAACTGGGACTGCTGCGGATTGAGCTTCGAGATCAGACGTTACTCGCTGGGAGCTGTGCGCGACGATACGCAGTATCTCTACAGTTTTACGCTTGCCGGAGTGGGATCGGCAGGGAGCTTGCGGCGCGCGGTGCGAATCTTCTGAAGAACGGGTGAACTGCAGGTCTCTCCGCTACCCACTTCATACTCCGGTCGGGATGACAAATTTAGGCTGAACAAACAATGAACACCAAAGCACATTGGGAGGCGGTTTATCGCGCGAAGGCTCCGGAGGCTGTGAGCTGGTATCGTCCGCACCTGGAGAGATCTCTGGCGCTTATAGAACATAGTGGCGATCCCTCCGCATCAGTCATCGATATTGGGGGAGGGCAATCCACACTTGTTGATGATCTGCTGGCAAGAGGATTTCACAATCTGACTATTCTTGACATCTCTGAAGCCGCTCTGGAGGTAACAAAACAGCGGCTTGGCGAAAAGGCCCGTCATATCCGCTGGATTGCAGGCGATGTTACACAGATTGAGCTTCCGGCACATACTTACGACATCTGGCATGATCGCGCAGCTTTTCATTTTCTTACTTCGGAAATGCAGCGTGCGGCTTACGTTCAGCAGGCGATTCGAGCAATCAGGCCCGGCGGGCATCTGATTCTGGGCACGTTTGCTGTGAACGGGCCGTCGCGGTGCAGCGGACTGGAGGTGATCCGCTATAGCGCTGAATCGCTGGCGCAGGAATTAGGCGAGCATTTTCGTCTGGTGGAAAGGGCGGAGGAGATGCACCACACTCCGAACGGGGTGACACAGCCATTTACTTACGCCCGCTTTCAGGCCCGTGCCTAAATGAGATAATCGGAAGATAGATTTCTCCCACCGGAGAAAGGTGGTTTTCTTGTTTCGAACCCGTTTTTTCTTTGGCTGCCTGCTTGTTCTTTTAGCAGCCGGATGCAAGGCGCAGGATTCTCCGATCAGCCCGAAAGTCGACCGACGCATCGAGATTCTGGTGCGCTCACAGCTTAACGTTCCGCAGGACTGGCGCGTGGAAATAGGGGCGCGGAGCAAGAGCGATATCGCCGGATTTGACTCTGTGCCGATCACATTCAGCTCCACTGCTGATCCCACGAAAAAACAGACGCTGAATTTTTTGCTTTCCAAAGACGGCAATACGCTGGCACGTCTTTCAAAGTGGGACATCAGCAAGGACCCATCGGAACTGATTACAACGGACAGCAGGCCGGTGCGCGGCAATCCCCAGGCGAAGGTCACAATTATTAATTTTGATGATCTCGAATGCCCATACTGCGCGCGCATGCATGCGCAGCTTTTTCCTGACACGCTGAACCGATATAAAGACCAGATCAAAGTTGTTTACAAGGATTTTCCGCTGGTTGAGATTCATCCGTGGGCACTGCATGCATCCATCGACGCAAATTGTCTTGCGGCGCAGAATCCGACCGCTTACTGGAATTACGTTGACTACCTGCACTCGCATGGCGATGACATAAGCGGTCCGCAGCGCGATCCGGTGAAGTCAGCAGCAACGCTAGATAAGCTGGCACGCGATGAAGGCCAGCGCAGCAAGCTGGATGCAGCGAAGCTCGATGCGTGTCTGACGAAGCAGGATGATTCGGTCGTGCGCGCTTCCATGAAGGAAGGCGATGCGCTCGGAGTGGATGGCACGCCAACGTTGTTTATCAATGGCGAGCGGCTCTCAGGGGCGTTGCCGGAATCACAGGTATGGCTGGCAATTGATCGGGCCCTGAAGGCTGAAGGCATGACACCACCCGCTGAACCTGCCTCAACGTCGCATCCGGAAGGCGCGGCGAAAAGTCCCGGCGACAAATAGAGGCTGCTTTTCAGCAATGGACGCGAAGATTATTCTGGATAAGCTGGCGAGCGCGACTGGCGCGCTCCCGAGGAGACAGGTATTGCAATCTCTATTGAACGTCAACTCCATCTATCAGGCGTTGAAAATTCCCCATAAAATGACCTTCGTTGGCATTGCCGCTCTTTGCTTTGTGGGCGTTGCAGGATGCCGCCGCACGCATGGTCCGGATGTTATGGCAACGGTGAACGGCAAGCCAATCATGCGCGCCGAAGTGGAGCAGGCTTACCAGAGCAATCTGGGCGAGTCGCAGCAACAGCCATCTAAGGAACAGGCCGACATTGTGCGCCTGAACGTTCTTCGCAATCTTATTGACGAAGAAATCCTGATGGAGCGCGCCGCAAAGCTGAACCTGACGGCGACCGATGAAGACGTGGATAACCAGGTCAATGAATTCAAGGCGCCCTATACGCAGGAAGAGTTCAATAAGCGCCTGGCGGAAAAGCATCTCACGCTCGATGACTTGAAGCGCCAGATTCGCCGCTCGAAGACGGAAGACAAGCTGCTCAATAAAGAGATCAACTCGAAGATTAACATCTCTGACGCGGACATCACGGCCTATTACAACGCGCACAAATCCGAGTTCAACCTGATTGAGCCGATGTATCACTTGGCGCAGATTATGGTGACTTCGATTCCGCTGCCTCCGCAACAACAATCGATCAACCTGCAGAACAGCAAGGCCACCAGCGACGCGGAAGCGAAGAAGAAGATCGAAACGCTGCACAATCGGCTTGAAAGCGGCGAGGACTTCGGACTGCTGGCGCAGAACTTCTCCGAGCGCCCGGATACTGCTTCCAATGGCGGCGACATGGGCTTCGTTCCTGAATCGCAACTGCGTGCCAGCCCTGAGGTCTACGCGGCTATCAACAAGATCAAGCCGGGACAGATCACCGAAATCATGCCCGTCTATGACAATCAGCATAAGACGGTTGGCTATCAGATACTGAAGCTGATTGATAAACAGGCTGCCGGACAACGCGAGCTGAATGATCCGCGCGTGCAGCAGACGATCCGCAGCCAGCTGCGCGATGCGCGCTCACAGCTGCTGCGCAATGCTTATCTGGAAATGCTGCGCGATGAAGCCCGCGTAGAGAACTACTTCGCCGAAGAAATTTTCAAGAACGGCGCACAATGACGAGTCACTAGATCAGATACCCCATCCAGACATCAGTCCGGATGGGGTTATTTATTTCACAAAAGAAATGGAGATCTCTCATGGTCCGCTATGGCATTCTCGGCTTCGGCCACCATGCTGTGAAACGTCTTATGCCTGCCTTTGCCGAATCTCAGGTTACCGGCATATGGCGGCGCGATCCGGCAAAGGCCCGGGCCAATGCGCGCGAATTTAAGATTCCGCATGCCTTTGATTCTGCTGAAGAGCTTTGCGCTTCTCCTGAAATTGATGCTGTATTCGTCGTCTCGCCCGATGCTTTGCATCTGCCGCATGTTCTGCTGGCGGCACAGCACGGCAAGCCCGTGCTGTGCGAAAAGCCTCTGGGCATGAACGCTGCTGAAGTTGAAAAAATGCTGTTTGCTACTCGCGCGGCGGGAGTGGTCTTCGGCGTTGCGCAGAACATGCGCTACAACGCGAGCACGCAGCTGATTCGCGAATGGATTGCTGAGGGCCGCATTGGCCAGCCTTTGCTGGCGCATTCGCAGTTTTGCTACAGCGCGGAGAAAAGCCCGCGCGCGTGGATTTACGATCCATCACTCGCTTGCGGCGGCCCTATCGGGGATGTGGCTATTCATTGTCTGGATGGTTTGCGTTTCATTCTCAATACAGATATCACCGAGGTCAGCACTCTGGCGCACAAGGACGCGCAATCGGGCGAAGTGGAGTCGCACGCCGTCGTCAGCATGGCGTTCGGCAACGGCGCGATGGGAGCCGTTACGGTGACGACACGCGGCTCTTACCGGTCGCTTATCGAAGTCACAGGCGAGAGCGGCGTGATTCTCTGCGAGAACGGGTTGACGGTGGACCATCCTGTCGATGTGGTTCTGTATCGGCAGGACAAAGTCGCGGCACATCAACGCGTCTCAAATGCTGACGCGTATACGCGCATGATTGATGGGTTTTCTGCTGCGGTTGAGGGACGCGGTGAGTATCTTGCAACCGGAGAAGATGGCCTGCATAATCAGCGCGTGCTCGATGCAGCTTATACGAGCTGGCGGACTGGGGCGAAACAGATTATTGAGTAATTCGTCGTTCTGAGCGCAGAAGAATTTCAAGCCTGGTAAATGCTTTGAGATTCTACGCTGCGCTCAGAATAACGATATTTGGGTTAGAACGAGAATGTAATCTGTCCTGTGATTGCCCGCGGCGTTACGTAATGCGTACCACTGAACGTCGAGAGGAAGTTATAGAGCGCGTATTTGTTCGTCACGTTAACAGCGGTTATACGCGCTCCCCAGCGATAGCGATCTCCATTAAAGATGTTGTCTTCGCCGGCTGACATGTCGAAGAGGTTGCGCGGTTGAATGCGCGGCGGGTTTTTGTCGTCGTTCTCCGTGCCCGGCGCTGGAATCTTTACCAGGTTCGATGTCAGGCCGTTTGCATCGCATTGTGTAAAGCCCGATGAAGGCGTAGCGCGCACTCCGTCACAGGTGAGTCCCGCCTGGAACTGCTGGTCAGGCGTAAAGCCGCTCAGATCGATGCCCGGCTGCCCATTGGGTAACGTAATCGACGTGCCGCCGCAGCCACTATTCGGATCAGTAATGCCGTAGCAGGGTACTGATCCGGCGACCTGTCCGCTGTCGAAGCGCCAGTTAAAGCCGAACCATGTGCTCTTGCGAAAGGGCAGCTGATATTGAATGTGCGTGGTCTGGTTGAAGCGCTCGTCGTGATCGATGCGGAAGGGATAGCCGCTCTGTCCGACAGTTGCGCCGGCCCCGCCAATCTGCGGAGGAAAGAAACGCGCCGCCACCGATGACATGACCACGAACGCACTGATGTTGTGGTAATTCGGCACTTCAGCGCGTAGTGCGAAGCCCGGAATTTTCGAATTATGCCAGTTGATGGGGAAGGTGATGGGCGTATTGCCGAGCACGCTGAAGTCGTACGCGTTGTGCGTGTACTTCCAGATATATTCGCCGCTCAGAACAAAGTTCTTGCCGAGAGCCTGCTGAATACCTGCATGGAATTCATTGCGGAAGCCGGGATTGAGACGCCCTGAAACTCCGAGCGTGCAGTTCAGCAATGGAGCAAGTACGACATCTGAACAGCCGATACTGGAGAGAACAAGATTTTCATTGAATGGCGTTTCGAGGGAACGGCCATACGAAACGCGCAGAACGGTGTTCGTCTTTTTGATGCTGTAGGCAATGCCGGCGCGAGGCTGTGCTTCACGCGCGATGGTAAGGCCGTTGTAAAGGTCCCCGCGAATGCCGATATTAAAGAGCCAGTTGCCGGCGGTGATCTGATCCTGGGCATACATGGCTAATTGCTTTACATCTGTATGCCCATGAAATCCGAAAAGGCCGCCGCTGCGCGTCAAATCATAGGGCAACAGATTGGAATCGAAGTTCGGATTCGGCTGATCGCCCGCAGCAGCACACTGCGAAGGATCGGTAAACCCAATTACCGGGCTCCCGTTCAGGTCTAGGCAAGGCGAGTTCAGTGTCGGATTAACGATGCCGAGCGAATCGTTTTCGCGCAGGATGGTCTGCTCATAGATCGCGCCTGCCTTGAAATTGTGAATGCCCTGCACATATGAAATATCCGAATGCAGGCCGGCATTCAGCAATGTACGCCTCTGGCCGATGGACTCCGATTGAATCGGGCCGAGATCGGCAAGCGGGTCGCTGCTGGGGAAATAGTTATAAGCATCCTTCCTGACAAATGCGCCGAGGTTGAATACTGAGGTCTTGCTCAGCAATCTGGTGTATGTCGGGGAAATATTGAAGGTCTCAATACGCGATTTCTGGTCGGTTTCTCCAACGTTGTTTCCAAACTGATCCAGCACATTCAGGTTGTCGTATGCGTTCGGCGTCTGGAACCATGAGCGTGTGTAGTTCAGGTTCAGGTGAATGGAATCGTTCTGTGTAAACTGGTCGTCAATGCGGTCAAAAATGTTCTGCTCGTTGCCTTTCGCGTGAAAAACCTTGAACTCCGGCGGATCAAGAAAACGTCCGGTGTTGAGTCCGGATGCCGTAATGAAGTTGCCCCAGTTCTCTTTTCCATATCCCAGATCGAAACCACCCGTCGCCGTACCAAATGCGCCGTATGAAGTATTAATGCTGCCCGTGGGCCGGGTCATCCCTTGTCCGGAGCGCGTCGTCACTTTGATGACAAGACTTGTTTTGTCGCCGTACTCTGCGGGCGGAGCGCCATCGATTACTTCCATCGACTGAATCGAATCAGAAGGAATCTGGTTGGAGAAGGTCTTGCTTTGCTGATCGGTGATGGGCTGGCCATCCACGGAAAAGGAGTTCTCTGCGTGATCGCCCATCCCATGAAACATGCCATTTGAATCGGACGTAACACCCGGCGACGAAAGCGTTACGAGCGAGCTGACTGATGATGACGCACTTTCGAGCGGCAGCTTCTGGATCAGGTCGCGATCTACGTCGGTATGCATTGTGGAATCATTCTCGACGAGGTCTTCACCGCCGGTCACGACCACGGTATTCGCGGTTGTGCCCAGAGCAAGGCTGATGTTCGCCGTCACCGGAACCACCGAGTTCACGTTTACATCCTGCGCGGCATCACTGAATCCGGACATCGTGACGGTTAGGTGGTAGGGATTGAACGGAACATTAGGAAACTGGAAGTGCCCAGTCTTGTCCGTTTTCAAAGTACGTTCGTACTGGCTGACAGGATTGTGTATCGTAACCGTAGCGCCGGGAATTACAGCACCGGTTGGATCAGTGACGGTGCCGCTGATAGTGCCTGAGTTGCCGGTAGACTGCGCAAGAAGCACGCCCGAAAAGAGAACAACGCCGCAAATCCAAAGGAAAGCGGAAATGATGCCACGTAAAAACGTGCGCATAAAAAACCTCCAAAAACCTGTTTGTGAATGCCCTGTTGAAAGCTGAAAATCAGGCAGCGATCAGGGACACAGGCGGAGGACGGTTAGCTAACTTATGCAGAAATTTCTGGCGTGGCCGCTGTACAGGCAGTTCTGCGGCTGCGCGCCATACCGGATGGACAGTCACAGCTACAGTCACCAGCGCAACCGACTGAACCGTCTGATGCGCGGTGTTGCAGAGCGAGCAGCCTTCGTGGTCTACCTGTCCGGGATGCGTATGTGCGACCTGGATGAATCCAGCCAGCAGCACAAGAGCAACACACAGCAGACCGATCCATCGGGCCCAGGATGACTGGACCTTTGATGATGGCCGCGCTTGCTCTCTGGAATACAATCCATGCATCTTAACTTGACTATAGAATAT
>Ga0209062_1002796_pt1 | contig 21984 bp, 21 predicted proteins | sample Coa_R2_2_FD_187158 | JGI IMG/M metagenome (GOLD analysis project Ga0209062, IMG submission 187158) | Surface soil microbial communities from Centralia Pennsylvania, which are recovering from an underground coalmine fire - Coalmine... | ecosystem: Environmental > Terrestrial > Soil > Unclassified...
CTTGCGTCGGGAACTGGATCAGGTGATTCGTGATCTTCAGCGTTTGAATGGCGATCAGGACCGTATCCGCAAGAATCTGCGTGAGACGCCGAAGGAAGCCGAAGTGTATCAGACTTACCTGAAGAAGCTGGCGGATCAGGAGAAGGAGATCGACGCTCTGACCGCCAAACAGAAGAAGCTCATGGGCGATGAGTTCGCTGCCAAGAAGAAGTACGAGGACTACCTCAGCAACATTTCCGACTGAGACGTCTGAGGCGAACCCCGCCCGCAAGGGCGGTGGGTGGACCCACCGCCCTTGCGGGCGGGGTTCGCCTCAGACCAGCTTCACGCCCCCGATGTACCCCCCCCTCACATTCAATTCGCGATCGAGCACCACGAAATCCGCACGTTTCCCCGCCTCCAGGCTGCCGATTTCCTTCTCCGCTCCGAGAATGCGTGCTGGCGTGAGCGTTGCCATCCGCACCGCTTCTGGCAGCGGAACTCCAGCGAAAAAGTGCATGGTGCGTAAACAGTGATCCATCCCCATCACACCCGACGCCAGTGCACTGGCATCGGGCGTCACCCCCACGCCATTCAACTTTCGCACGCGTTCGCCGCTGCCCTCCGCGCCGAACCAGTATTCGCCGTCGGGCAGATCCACGGCACGCATGGAATCAGTAACGAGCGCGAGTCGGTCTGGGCCTTTCACCTTGTACGCCAGCCGCAGCAGTTCGGGCGAAAGGTGCTTGCCATCGGCTATCACTTCGGTGGTGAGTTCATCGAAATAAAGCGTCGCTTCCATCACGCCGCCGCGCATGGGGTACGTTTGCGATTGCCGCAATCGCGCGCGGTCGGACATGGCACAGAACAGGTGATCGATGTGCCGCACGCCCCACTTCACCGCGGCCTCCACTTGCGAAAACGTCGCGTGGCTGTGCCCGGCGTTGAAGCGGACTCCGCGTGTGGAGTATGTCCGAACGAACCACTCCGCGTTCTCGATCTCGGGCGCAACTGTGATGACAAGCGGCATCGCGCCAGCATGTTTGGTGAACGCCTTGGCGTTGGTGTCATCGGGAGTGAGAAACTCCTGATCCGGGTGGCATCCGCGTGCCGGCCGGGCGAAGTATGGCCCGTAGAAATGACTTCCGACGATCCGTGCGCCACCCGCAACATCGCCGTACAGCTCTTTGCACAAATCGAGGAAACGCAAATACTGATCGAGGCGCCCCACCGTGCTCGTGGGGGTGAGGCTCGTTGTACCGTGGCGCGCGTGGCATCGGCAAACCGTGTGGAACGCCTCCGGCGTGCAGTCCATGAAGTCGGCGCCGTCGCCGCCGTGAACGTGCAGATCGACAAACCCCGGCGCAAGATACATTCCGCCGAGATCAACGACCGCTGTTCCCGCACGCGTGCCGGCACCGACATCGGTAATGCGCCCGCGCTGCACACGCACCACGCCATCCGGTATCAACCGATCAGGTAGTACGAGTGTCGCATTCGCGAAAATCGTTACATCCATTTAATCCCCCCACGTTTACCCAGTGCATAATAGCCAGCCCGGTCGCACGCGGCTGAGGTGAGTAGTAAAACACGAGTAACACGTGTTGAGGTATTGCATCATGGCGCGGCGAACACTCAACGGGCTGCGGGTTCTCATCACTGGTGCGTCGCAGGGTATCGGCCGGGCGCTGGTCGTGGAAGCAGCAAAACGCGGTTGCAAGGTGCTGGCGGCAGCACGGTCGCAACCGCTGCTGGATGAACTCGCGGCCGAAGTGCGCAAGGCCAGTGGCATCATTGAAACGGTTGTGGCCGACGTGACCAAGCCCGAAGACCGGCAAGCGATGGTCGAGGCCGCGACGCGACATTTCGGCGGACTCGATGTGCTCATCAATAACGCTGGCATCGGAGCCACCGGTCACTTCATGGATTCCGAACCGGAAGTGCTGCGACAAATATTCGAGACGAACTTCTTCGGACTAACGGAAACGACGCGCGTCTTCCTTCCACTCCTCAAGAAGGGCACAACGCCGGCCATTGTGAACATTTCGTCGGTGGTGGGCAAGCGGGCGTTGCCGGCGCGGTCGCTCTATTCGTCAAGCAAGTTCGCGGTGATGGGCTTCAGCGAAGCAATCCGCGCCGAACTCGCGAAGGACGGTATCGACGTGATCGTCGTCTCGCCGGGCCTGACGCAAACGAACTTCTCGAAGAACATGCTGGAACAAAAGGCGAAGATGCAGCTCGATCACATGCGCGGCATGACGAGCGAACAGGTCGCTGTTGCCACACTTAAAGCACTCGAACGCGGCAAGCTTGACGTGACGCTCACGCTTCGCGGTAAGTTGCTGGTGCTCGTGAACCGCTTTGCGCCGTGGATCGTGGATTTCTTCTCGAAAAAGAAAGTCCGTGAACTCTTTGCAGACGAAATCGCCGAGCGGAAGAAGAAACAGGCAGAAACGGCGGTGGCGAAGTAGGAGAGGGGTTCACCACCGCGCCCACTGGTCATGGTTAGAATAACTCAAAAGGAGAACTGGCCATGAACCCGGAAACGATCCGCTCCATGCTGATGCGTCAGCCGTTTATTCCCTTCCGCATTTGCCTGAATGACGTTTCCAGTTACGATGTCCTGAAGCCGTGGATGTGTGCCATCGGCGGCTCGACATTATCGGTGTACGTGGGTCCGTGCGATACCGACAGCGAGTTCTTCGATGAGCCGGTCATCATCGCGAACAGAGCGATCACGAAGCTCGAATCCCTGGTAGATGAGATGGCGACGTGAGACAGAAGAGTTAGACAGGATAACAGGATCAAACCAGATCAAATGGCATCGTGTTTATCCTGTTATCCTTCAAAATCCTTCTCTCTTGCTCCTACTTCACCACTACAAACGGCCGGAGTTTTGCCAGTGTCTTCGGGCCGATGCCCTTCACCTTATCCAGATCATTGACGCTCTCGAATGGCGTGGCGGTTCGTGTTGCGATGATATTGCGCGCTGTCGCTGGCCCAACGCCAGGCAAACGCTGAAGTTCCTCCGCAGTGGCGGTATTCACATTGATCGGTGCATCGCCAGGTTGAATCTTCTTCGCGCTATTGCCGGTGGGACGTGCAGACGGAGCGGGCGCGGGTGGAGGTGGCAATACTGGATCAGGTGAAGCCGGCGGGTCGGTGAGAGTCGGCTGCGGAAGCTGACTCACGCGAAACTGATTGCGAATCTTCTCGAAGGTGATTGGCCCGACTCCACGTACCTTTCGCAATTCATCAACCGATTTGTACGGCCCGTGGAGCCGGCGATGATCGACTATCGCTTCAGCCAGTTTCGGCCCAACGCCGGGCACCTGCGCCAGTTCTTTCTGATCGGCGAAGTTGAGGTCGATGAGGTCGGTTGTGGTCGGCTCCGTCGGCCGTGTGCCCAGCCGGTTGGCATATCCGCGAAACGCCAGCAGGCCGATCAGGATCGCGAGAAATACGCCCAACGCGACCTGCGCACCGCGTGTGGTCGCGGGCGAGGCGGAAGACGGGGTCGGGGTTGGCGAAGGGGCGCTCATCAAAGCGATTTACCGTACAATCCGCAGAGCCTCGACAGTTTACTCTGTTCGTACCACAATCACCACATATCGGCACCAATTCTTCATTGGCGGCAGCAGTCGGAGGAACTGCCCATCGGCGACGTCGAGAAGTTTCAGGACGCGCTGATTCCGCCAGACCCGGCGGATCATACCGAACAGCTGAAATCCGCGCACTTCCATGCGTGGAAAGATCGCTCGCAGTGGCCGGAGATCGCGGCGCGTGAGCGGATGCTCGTCCTGGGTGCGGTGCTTGCTGGGATAAGGGAGCACTGAGCGGGCGAACGCGAGCAGGGGATTGCCGCCCCACGGCTCACAGAACACCGCCACGCCGCCGGGCTTGAGGACGCGTTTCAGTTCGCGTCCCGCTTTCGCCAAATCCAGATGATGAAGGATGGCGTTGCCCCAAATGGCATCGAAGGAAGCATCAGCGAACGGCAATTCCTCGCCGTCGGCCGTGATGCACTCCACCTGCACGCCATTGTGAGCAGCACGAGCACGCGCTTCGTTCACATAACCCGGTGAAAGATCGAACGCGGTCACTCTTGCCCCGGCCCGTGCCATGACCACCGCCGCCATGCCGTGGCCGCAGCCGTAATCGAGAGCACATTTGCCGCGTAGGTCGCCCAGAGCGGCAAACGCCGGCCGCATCCACGTCTCGTGATCGAGATACACATCCGTATCGACCAGCAGGTCGGCGGCTCCCGTCCGAAAACTCTCGGCGCGCTCCGCGGCCTGCCGGTCGTGAAAGAGTTGCTCCGCCGTGCGGCGATCCGTGCCGGTCATGGGGATTACCTCAAAAGCTCCAGAATTGTGGGCAGCATCCCATATCCACCCACGCCAATCGCAATGATGCCAACGAGGGCGGCGAACAGCCACAAGAAACTCTTCTTCTGGCGTGCCAGCGCCAGCGAGGACGCCACCGCGCCAACCTGCGCCACGAGCATGGCTGCGGTCAGGATATAGCTCTTCGTGCGGTACTTGTCGCTTTGCGCGCTGCTCACGCGCGTGCGAACTTCATACAGAAAGCCGATCCCCTGATTCAACCGCGACTCGGCCCGGTAGCGCCGTTCTTCCAGTTCGAACCCGGCTGCTTGGGCGGCTGAGGCATTGGCGACTTTCTTTGCGGTGTCCGGTGTCCCGGGTTTCACAACCAGTTGCGCTTGCACCAATCCATTGGCGGTTCTGATTACCGGTTCCCATTCCTTGTCCGTCTGCTCCGCATACTTCTCTGCGTCGTCGATCGCCTTGGTGATCTTCGCCATGGGAATGAGTCCGGCTCGTTTGACGACCTCTCGTTCCGGCTCGCGTTTCTCGATCGCATCGCGTAGCTGTTTGATATCCTCGTCGAGGTCCGGCAACTTGACCGTCGGCAGCCCACCCTTCTCTGGCTTTGCCTGAGTCAGCCAGCCAAGGGCTTTCTGCACATGAGGGCCCGATTGATCCGCGGGCGGCTCCAATTGCGGCGTGACATATCCGCTCATTGCGCGGAGTTGCGCAGCGGTTGTTTGCATGACGAGCGCGCGATCGCGTTTGAAGCCCGCAAGTGTCCACTGGTTCGTGGCCTTCGACTGATCCTGCGCCGCTTGTGATTTCCAATACATCGCCTCTTGCAGCGCGCCGTTGGACATCGACGCAAAGACTGTGGCCAGCGCAGTGAGACCGACCGGCAACGCGGCCCCCAGCTTGTCGAGCAAGCTCTTCGGCGCTTCGGGTTCTGGCGTCGCGGCGTTGGTATTCGCGGATGCGTCGTTAGACATGGGGCTTCTCCGTCTCTGAAGTCGGGTGAGATGAGAATGCGGCTTGCCGCGTTCTCATTTACTGAACAGATCATGGGATATGCAGCGATGCAGTCTACCCATTCACGGCGAATCGGTCACGCTCAAGGCACGAAACTTCACTCCGCCTTCTTCTTTCCTTTCGTTTTCGGTGGGCTTTTCTTTGGCTCTTCGCTTTCTTGAGTGCAATGCCGTCTCGCACCGCGTTCAGGTCGACCTGCAACTTGCCGAGAGCATCGGTCCTGCGAACCCCCATCGGTCATTAGTTTGAGTCTCGCGCGGTTAGGTGAAATTACAGTACCCCCAGTAAAGTGGTGATGCTACCTCGGAGACGAACATCGTGTTGGCGTCGGGTGTCCTTGTTTGCAGCGGGTGGCTAAAACGCTATCACCCTCCTTCATTACACACTCAATAATGGATGCCCAAAACCGTGGCCGACGAAACACCAGACCTTGCTGAAGTCAGGCTCGAAAAGCTCCGCCAGATTGAGGCCCTCGGCCTCGATCCGTGGGGCCAGCGATTCGATAACGCCATGCCGATTGGCGAAATCCGCAAGCTTCCCCCCGACCCCTTTGATGACGCGAAGCCGGGGCCGAAGGTGCGCGCTGCCGGCCGCGTGGTCCGTCAGCGTAGTGCCGGTAAGTTGCTGTTTCTCGAGATCTTGGACCAGACTGGCCGCATCCAGTTGATGGTGCGCGTGAACAAGATCACGCCGCAAGAATGGTCAGTTGCGCAGTTGCTCGACCTCGGCGACCTGATTGGCGTGGATGGCGAGTTCGGCAAGACGAAGACTGGCGAGCTCACCATTCAAGTCACGGCGCTCACGTTCCTCACGAAGAGTCTGGAGCCCCACCCGAAGGATGTGTTCGGGATGGGAGACGAGGAGTACCGGTTGCGACACCGGTACCTCGACATGATCTACACGCCGGACACGCTGCGTCGTGCCCATCAGCGCGTGAAGATCATTCGCACCATTCGCAATCACCTCGATGCACAGGGGTTCATGGAAGTCGAGACGCCCACGTTGCACGCCATCGCCGGCGGTGCGGCCGCGCGGCCGTTCGAGACGCACCACAACGCTCTCGACATGGCGCTATACCTGCGGATTGCGCTCGAACTCCATCTGAAGCGATTGCTCGTGGGTGGAATTGAGAAGGTGTACGAGTTGGGCCGCGTCTTCCGTAACGAGGGGATTAGCCGCAAGCACAACCCCGAGTTCACGATGCTCGAACTCTACCAGTCGTACGCCGACTACCGCACCATGATGGACCTCACGGAGGGGTTAATCGTTGCGTGTGTGGATGTTGTCGGACCGACGGCCACCGTTGATGTTCCGGAAGAGTACGAGGAGAAGGGGGAGAAGAAGACGCGGATGGTTCCTCGGCGAGTCTATGAATTGCACGGTGAGCGACATCTGCGGTTCGGTGAGAAGGTTGTCAACTTCAACCCCCCATTCCAGCGGGCGAAGTATGCTGATCTTTTCAAGCAGTATGTCGGCTGCGATATGAGCGACGAAGTCGCGGTGCGCTCGGCAGCACGAGCGGAGAACATCGAACTCGAAGTCTCGCCTGCGCCGGGTGTGCCACGCGTGGCCAAGGCGCACGATGTGCTCGTGCATGAACTCTTCGAGGACATGGTTGAGGGGAAGCTCGTGGGACCGGTGTTCGTCCACGACTACCCAGCCGCGCTCTGTCCGCTCACCAAGCGCAAGCGCGACAACCCCGCCATCGCGGAGCGATTCGAACTGTACGTCCACGGCATGGAACTGGCCAACGCGTACACCGAACTGAACGACCCGATCACGCAGGAGCAAACCTTCACGCAGCAGTTGGTCGGGCTGTCGGAAGAAGACTCGATGGCGAAGATGGACCACGACTTCATCCGCGCGCTGCGTCACGGTATGCCGCCCGCCGGCGGGTTGGGCATCGGCATCGACCGCCTCGTGATGCTCTTGACCAATACGCAAACCATCCGCGATGTGATTCTCTTCCCGCTCCTGCGGCCAGAGGGGAAGTGACGATTCGGCCGGGAATGAAGACCAAGCAGACCCACCTCCGAACCCCCTCCCCGTCAGGGAGGGGTTCGGAGGTGGGTCCTGCAGACTCACCCCTCCTCGCTTACATTCCCTCACGTTCCGGGTTTGCTTCACATTTCGGCTTTACCTGCAGGAATGATCTTGCTACAAGCACGCCGAGCCGACATCTGTCCGAGGTGCGCGCACAGGGGAAGGATTCCCGTGTACAAATTGTTGCTTTGCGTCCGCTACCTGCAAACTCGCTATCTGGCGTTTATTTGCATCGTCAGCGTTATGCTCGGCGTGGCAACGCTGATTGTCGTGAACGCGGTGATGAGCGGCTTCAGCACCAAGCTGAAGGATCGCCTTCACGGTGTCCTTTCGGACGTGGTCATCGACACGGATCGCACTGACGGCTTCTACATTCCCGACGACATCGGTAATCCGCTCACGCCCGACCAAATCACCGCGAAAATCATGGCCAGTCCGGCCGGCGACCGGATAGAAGCCGTGACGCCAACGATCGAAACGTTCGCGATTCTGCAATTCCGCTACCGCGGGACGGTCGTCGCGAAGCCGGTGCGACTCATCGGCATCGATCCTGAAGGACGCGCGCATGTCGGCGGCTTCTCCGAATTCCTCGATCGTCAGAAAAACTCACCACATCCGAGCTTCGATCTGACAACGGAAGCGATGCAGCGCCACGAATGGAAAGTGAAACTGTTCGAACGCGAGAATGGGCCTGTTGTGGTGCCCGCACCGAAACAACCCGTTGTAAACACCCTGAATACGATCCCACCGCCCTCCGACGACGCCATGACGAAGGAGATGCCCAAGCCGAAGTTGCACGGCGTCATCGTCGGTTATGCCATTGCCCACTTCCGCTACACAGACGACAAGAAGCAAGTGGTGGAGGAAGCCGCTCTAGAGCCGGGCGACGATGTCATCATCACCACTGCTGGCGGAGATGAACTGAAGCCGGTGTGGGGGAGCTTCATCGTCACGGACTATCTCAAAACGGAGATGAGCGAGTACGACCAGAGTTTCGTATATGTTCCACTCGAGCAGTTGCAGCGGATTCGTGGAATGAATCAGCGCGCGACCGCGTTCCAGATCAAACTGAAGCATTACGAGAAAGATAAGAAGTTCGTGACGGACGAACTGAAGAAGTTATTCTCCCGATCACCTGAAATCCGCGTGGCGACATGGGAGCAACATCAGGGTCCGCTGTTGGCAGCGATTGATGTCGAACGTGGCATTCTCAATCTGCTGCTCTTTATGATTGTCGGCGTGGCGGGTTTCAGCATCCTGGCGATCTTCTCCATGATCGTGAGTGAGAAATATCGCGATATCGGGATCATGAAATCGCTGGGCGCCAGTAGCTGGGGTGTGATGCAAATTTTCCTGGGTTATGGATTGCTTCTCGGTACCGTGGGTTGCCTCCTGGGTACTGGCCTGGGACTCTGGATCACGGCAAACATCAACGAGATTGAGGCGCACCTCTCAGCCATGACGGGCGTCACAATGTTCCCACGCGACGTCTATTACTTCAAAGACATCCCGACGAATGTCGATTATTTCACCGTGGTGTTTATCGATATCGGCGCGGTGTTGATCGCGACTGTGTTCAGTCTTTTGCCCGCGTGGCGAGCAGCGCGGTTGCATCCCGTTCGCGCATTGCGATTTGAGTAGTTCCAGTTTCCAGGTTCCAGTTCCAAGTTACTGGGATCTGACACTCATGGGGTAACTTGGAACCTGACCAGGAACCTGGAACAATGTTGACCGCACGAAATCTCAAAAAGAGCTATCGCCGGCATGCCGTTGAGGTGCGTGTACTCAACGACCTCAACCTCGAAGTACAGACGGGGGAGTTCCTCAGTATTGTCGGCGTATCTGGTTCCGGGAAGAGTACGCTCTTGCACCTGCTCGGCACGCTGGACGCCCCGGATACCGGATCTGTCCTGCTCGATGGTAGGCGAATTGATAACTTACCAGCCCACGAACGCGATGCGCTCCGCAATCGTACTTTCGGCTATATCTTCCAGTTCTATCATCTGCTCCCGGAACTGAATACGCTCGATAATGTGCTGATGCCGGCGTATATCCATCATTCAATGTTCAGCTGGTGGCAAACGCGTTCTCAGTGGCGGCGGCGTGCGGAAGATTTGCTGAAAAAAGTGGGGCTGGGCCACCGGCTCACACACCGCCCGCGCGAACTCTCCGGCGGGGAGATGCAGCGAACCGCCATCGCCCGCGCCCTTCTCATGAATCCGCGCATTCTGTTGGCTGATGAACCAACCGGTAACCTCGACGCGGAAAGCGGCGGCGAGATTGTTCGTCTGCTGCGAGAAATCAATCGCGACGAGGGCGTGACGATTGTGATGGTCACGCATAATCTCGAAATCGTGGCCGCAACCGATCGCGTTGTGCGCATGATGAATGGCGTAGTAACGGATGAATTACCCGGCCGACCGCAGAGCTTTCAACCGCGACTCGCCGCGGTTTGAGTAGTTGGTGGGACTTCGACCGCGTTGCGGTCTTGTCCCATCCTACAATCACTCCATGTCACTTCTCTGGCTCAACGGCACGCTTACAGACAAGGCCGACGCCCGCATCAACCCGTTCGACCACGGGTTTCTCTATGGCGACGGCGTGTGGGAGCATTTCCGCCTGTTTAATGGCAAGCCATTCGGAGCAGAACAGCATCTCAAGCGCCTTTTCCGGGCCGCCGAAGCCATCGGGATTGATATTCCGCTCTCTCACGATGAGCTGCTCGCCGCCGTCGGCGACTCGATCAAGGCCAATAACCGAACGGCGGGCTATGTTCGTGTGATTGTGACACGTGGGCCGGGGACCATCGGCCCCGATCCGCGGAAAACCGATCCGCAGGTCATTGTCACGGCGGAAGAGTATCAGCCGTTCCCACACGAACTCTACGGTCACGGCTTACACGCTGTCCTTGCACCGCAGAAACTCGACACCGAGAACCCCGCTCATCGCTTCCGAACACTCAACCAACTTCACATCGTTCAGGCCAAGCGATACGCCCTCCAGCACGGCTGCCTCGAAGCGTTGCTGCAGAACCAGAGTCTCGACATCGTCGGCTCGACGGAGGGGTTGCTCTTCGTCATTCGTGGCAACGACCTGGATCTCGCTGCCAGTTACATGTGGGACGAAATCGGCTCGGCGGTGGCGAAACTGGCGGAAGACGAACTAGGGCTGGTCGAACGCGAATTGAAACTGGCGGATCTCCTCGCCGCAGATGAAGTTTTCATCGCCGGCACGACCTGTGGCGTCATCGGCATCGTTCGCATCGACGGAAAGGACATTGCAGCCGGTACCGAGGGGCCGCTCACGCGAAGCATTCGCGAGCGATTTGAGCATTTCAGCCGGAGCGAAGCGAAGTAAAATGCCGGTGTCTCCTCTCCCTGGAGCGACACCCTATGATTAGCATCCGCCGAATTCTTGTGCCGACTGACTTCAGCGATTGCGCGTTGTCGGCCGTGCGCTACGCGACCGAACTCGCGGACAAGTTCGCGGCCGAACTCATTCTGCTGCATATCGTTCCCGATGCCGTTCTTGCTCTCCCCGACGCCGTGATGCCCACACCCACTCCTGTTGCCGATCTGGACGCACTCACCGATGCCGGCAAGCAGGGGCTTGCGAACCTCATCACGGCGGAGAAACTGGAAACACGCCATCCGCTTGCGGAAGTGCGGATTGGTTCCCCCGCCGCCGAGATCATCGCGGCCGCGAACGACCTGCACGCCGACCTGATCTGCATCGGCACGCACGGCCGCGGCGGACTGGCTCGCGTGTTCCTGGGCAGCGTGGCTGAACATGTTCTTCGGCAATCGCCCTGCCCCGTGCTCACAGTGCGGCTGAAATCGCATTGAGTGCCAGTGAAGGCGAACCCTGCCCGCAAGGGCGGGGATGTGGCCCGTCGCTGACGCTTCTGGTTCGTCACTCCCGCCCTTGCGGCGGGTTCGCCAACCTGCCAAGCCAACCTTACCGAAAGCCCCTCATGCCGCGACTTCTTCCCCTCGCTTTCACCCTCGCTCTCGCTCTTCCCGTCTTCAGCGCAGATTGGCCGCACTGGCGCGGGCCGAACCGCACCGACATTACCGACGAATCCTCCGGCTGGGATGGCAAGTCGTGGCTGGCCGACAAGCCCGTGTGGACTGCGACCGTTGACCAAGGGGCGAGTAGCCCGCTCGTTGTCGGTGAGCGAGTCTTCACCCTCGGCTGGCGCGATGACAAGGACACGGTTCGTTGCCTCAGCGCCAAAGACGGAACGCAACTCTGGTCGGTGAGCTACAAGTGCCCGCGTTACGGTCGGTTTCACATGGGCGACGAGGATCTGTACTCGGGTCCGTCCGCCACGCCGGAGTACGATCCCGCGACAGACTTTCTCTACACGCTCAGTACCGATGGCGATCTGAACTGCTGGGATACGCGTGCTGATGGCAAAACCGTGTGGAATCGCAATCTTTATGACGATTACGAAACCCAGCGGCGGCCAAAACTTACCCGCGCTCCGCAGCGCGACTACGGCTACACGTCCGCACCACTGGTTCACAAGGACTGGCTACTCGTGGAAGTGGGCAGCACGAAAAGCGGGAGTGTCATCGCGTTCGACAAAAAAACCGGCAAGGAAGTGTGGCGGTCCGAATTGAAAGAGGAAGCTGGCCACACTGGCGGCATGTCTCTCATGACGGTGGAGGGTGTGCCATGCATTGCGGTCCTGACCCAGCGGAACCTCGCGGTCATGCGTTTGGATGCGGGCAAGGAGGGGAAGACGGTTGCGACATTCCCCTGGGTGACCGATTTCGCCAACACCATCGCTGGACCCGCGGTGGATGGCGACAGCGTTATCATCGCGGCGGGGTACAACCACAACGCAATGTGCAGAGTTCAATTCACGCGAAGCGAAGCGAAGGAAGTGTGGCGGAAGAAATTCCCGTCGAAGGTTTGTACGCCGGTGATTCATGATGGAAATGTGTATGTGGCGTGGCAGCGCATTCGCTGTATCGACGCCAAGACCGGCGAACTGAAATGGGAAGGCGGCGCGGTGGGCGATCCCGGCTCGTGCATCGTGACGAAAGATGGCCGGCTCATTGTCTTCGGGCTGCGTGGGAAGCTCGCGCTCATTGAAGGCGCGCAACGATCGCCCAACGCGTACAAGGAACTCGCGGTGAAGGACAAGCTGTTCACGGCGCTGGCATGGCCGCACGTTGCGCTCGCGGGCGGCAAGGTGTATTGCCGCGACCGCGACGGGAACATGATGGTGTTTGCGAAGTAGGGTGGGCCGCATCCGCGCAGCGGATGAAGGCCCACCAGTGCGATGTGTGTGGTGGGCCTTCATCCGCTACGCGGATTTGACCCCACCGGCGGTAAACTCAGCACTTCAACAGGTTGCTTACCCGCCGCTGTTTCGGCTTCCATACGAGTGCCGGGTTCCTGGTGCTTCCATTTCAGGTACGCCAGGGCGACAGGAGCACCCAATCGCGGCGACTGACAGCTCGATGTCACTAAACCGACTTCCTGCCCATCGCGGAAGATCTTTGTCCCTGCGGGTAGTGGGCCGCCCTCAAGCACTTTCAATCCGAGAAACGCTCGATTCACGTGACCGGCGCGGTCGCGGGCCATCACGATTGGCTCCTGGCCCAGAAAACATCCCTTGGAGTAACTCACGGCACGCGTCGCATAGCCGACCTCCATTACGAAGCGGTTGTCGTCGATGTCCTTGCCAAACACCGGAGTGCCGGCTTCGATACGGAGCGTTTCGAATGTCTCGGCCGTACCGGGGACCGCACCGGCGGCAAGAAGCAGTCTTCGCACGCCATCAGCCATGTCTGTTCGGCACACGATGTCAAATCCCGGCACGCCCAGTTGATCACGGCGGCGAAGACTGCAGGTGGCGTCCTTGCCGAACGTGCGTTCCATGTGAGCGAACTGCGGTAACTCTGGCACGCCATCGCCCAGCGCAGCAGCCAGCACTTCGCTTGCTTTGGGCCCCACGAGGTGGAACTGCGCGAAATCCGCCGTGCGGTCGGCGATTTCCACTTGCTCGGAGATCAGGTAGCGGTCGAGATACTGCACCAGTTCGGTGTTGCGGCCGGGGGTGGTTTCCACCCACATGGCGTGCCGGCCATCGCCGAGGCGGATGTGGTAGATCCACGCCTGAAACTTCACCTTCGCGCGGACATCGCAAAAGTACGCTTCGCATCCGCCGCCAAGCGGAAGGTTCTTGGCGTCGTTGGTGCTGAGGTTGCCGAGGAACATCGGGGCATCCGGCCCGGTGAGCAGGAGCTTGGCGGCCGCGGATGTATCGAAAAGCGCCGCGGATGTCGTCGCGGCCGTGTAGTCAGGAGTCATGGATCTCTCCTCGGCGAACCCCGCCCGCAAGGGCGGTGGGTATAGTGGCCCGTCGCTAACGCTTCCGGCTCGTCAGCACAGCACACCGCCCTTGCGGGCGAGGTTCGCCATCGGGCAGGCGGAGTTGGTTCGCCACCAACCGGCTCACGCCGGCTCACGCCAACCGTTCGCCTGTCACTGTTGTCTTATGCGCATCGGGAATCAGCAGCACACTTTCGCTGCCATCGATCAACCGCTGGACTTCCGATGCGTGCTGAATCGGTGTAGCGAAGAGTTCTTCGGCCACTTCGTCGGGGTAACCGCTGGCAAGGAAGAGGCTCGCTCGCTTGGCAGAGAGCGCCCAGAGTGCCGCGGCGGCCCAGTCGTCTGGTTTCTCATGGGCAAGGAGTTTCTTCGCTTCAGACGGTTCGTCCAGCGTGCGAAGCATCTCCGCGCCTGGACCCAGGTCGGGCGCCGCGGTGGTGAGGAGAGCGATCCGGCCGCCTTTCTTCACCACTCGCGCGGCGGTGGCCAGTGCTTTCGCGAGATCGAGAAAACTCACGCCAGCAGGTTCCCCGCTCACAGCCGCAATCACGGTATCCGGTTCGCGCGAAATCGTTCCACGCCAGCGTGCGTCTTGCCGCCGCACCCCTTCGGGGCTGCTGTCGAGCAACCCTGCAACCACTTCCTGAATGCTGTCCCCCTCGCCTTCAATTACTTGCACCAGAAACGGCGTCCCGAGCAACCAGGCGATTTCCGACGCTTCCCCCTCGGTCGCTTTGGGTGACGCGGTGGAGAACTCGCCCGCAAACGCCGTTCGTGTTTCCTCATTCGAGAGTGCGGGGAAGATAGCATTCTCCGCACCCGCATAGCCGGAGTATGGGTCGAAGCGCCGACCGGTCAACAGGATGACAAAGTCCGCCTCAACGAGCGAACGATTCAAATAGATGCGCCGGCCGCCTTTGGTGGTTGCAAGGTACGCCAGCTTCTTTGCGTCGGTCGGATCATGCGTCTCGGCGGTCACCTCCGCGAACTCATCTGACAATTCGTCGATCCACGTTCCTGACGCGCCAGGCGGCGAAAGAATCGTGATCGCGGCAGGCGAAATGTTTGCTGTTCCCAGGTGGCGGAGGATCTCCGCGAGCATCTCGGCCAAATGCGGCAGTTGTGGGTCAATCACAACGGTGATGCGGTCGTCGGGCGTCAATGCCCGACGCAGCGGTTCGAAGTGGAACGGCTTGTCCAGTGCGTCGTGAACGAGTTGCTGCGGAGAAGATGTGGGCGAAGCGAATTCGGCACGCTGCAGCATGACGGCGTGCTCGGCAGGCACCTTCAGCGTCCAGGGTTGTGAGCCAACAATCAGTTCGGTCGTTTCAGCCATGAAGCATCCTCACGATTTGCCGCTGCGCGCAATTATACACGCCGCGCGGCACTTGCTGTGCTTAGCGCGGCGAACGTAGAATGCGGCAGCGGCTGGTGAAAGAGGGATTGGGTCAGTTCGCGGATCTTCCCATCAGAATGGAGAGCCGCAGGTACCCGGCGGGTTCGCCTCGGAGGAAAGTCATGGCAAACGCTCCCACGATTTCTGGCCGATTGTTCATCGGCGGCGAGTGGCTGAAAGCCCGCGACGACTTCGCCAGTCGCAACCCCGCCAATCTCGATGAAGTTGTTGGGTCGTTTCCGCAAGCCACGCCGGAAGAAGTGAGCCGGGCGGTTGATGCGGCACGAGCGGCCTTCCCCGCGTGGCGGCGAACAAGCCGCATTCTGCGTGCGGAATGCTTCGACCGGCTCGCGCAGCTCATCAAACGCGATACCGATGCACTCGCAACGCTCATGGCCCGCGAATGCGGCAAAAACATCACCGAATGTCGGGCGGAAGTGATCGAAGGCCTGCACATGGTGCAATACGTCTTCGGTGTCGGGCGACAGGGCGTCTTCGGCGAAGTCGTCGCCTCGGAAATCGCGGAGAAAGATGCCTTTACGCGGCGGAAGCCGTGGGGCGTGGTCGCAGTGGTCACGCCGTGGAACTTCCCCTTCGCCGTGCCGCTGTGGATGCTCGGACCGAGCATCCTCGAAGGCAACACCTGCGTCTTCAAGCCCAGCGAGGAAACGGCCACCATCGGCCAGCGGCTGGTCGAACTGTTCGTGGAGGCGGGCTTCCCGGCGGGCACAGTGAACCTCGTTCAGGGAACCGGCCTGGTTGGCGAAGCGATCGTGAAGAACTCCGGCGTCAATGTGGTGTGCTTCACGGGGAGTTATGCAGTCGGGGAAAGAATTCAGGAAGTCTCCGCGAAAATACCGAACCGCATCGTCGCGGCTGAGATGGGCGGCAAGAACGCCGTGATCGTTTGTGAAGATGCAAAATTCGACCTGGCGGTGAACGCGGGGATTCTTTCGGCATTCAAGACGACCGGCCAGCGGTGTGTTTCCGCCAGCAGGATTATCGTTCACGAATCTCTGCTGGACCGATACGCCCAGGCATTTACCGAAACCGCAAAGCGGCTCCGCTTCGGCGATCCGCTCGACGCCACCAACTTCGCCGGGCCGCTCGTGAACCGGAGAGGTGTTGAGAAGGTCTTGAGTTACAACGCGCTTGCGAAGAAAGAAGGGGTGAAAGTTCTGGCTGATGGCAGCGAGATCCCCTTCGCGAATGGGAAAAGTTGCTTCCTGACGCCGTTCATCTATCAGGCGAACGCGAACCCGACTTCGCGTGTCATTCATGAGGAGGTCTTCGGCCCACACGTGGCGTTGATTCCCTTCAAGACCGACGAGGAGGCCGCGCGGATTTACAACGACACGGAATACGGTCTTTCGATGGCCGTCATCACCGAAAGCTATCGGCGAATGCGGTTTTTCCGCGACGAGTGCGAGTATGGCATGGGCTATGTGAACCTTCCCTCGATCGGCGCGGAGGTTCACTTGCCCTTCGGCGGCGTGAAAAAGAGTGGCAACGGGCACCCCTCGGCCGCGGGATTAGTGGAAGTTGTCACGCACAAAACAGCTTGGACCGTGAACCACGGAACCGACATCAAGATGGCCCAGGGGCTAACTACCGCGATTGATGGAGCACCGGCGTGAGGGCTGAAAATGAAGCCGCCGCAGATAAACGCAGAAAGACGCGGATCAGAAAAGAGGACGCGATAACAGGATCGGCAGGCTTGAAATCATCGCGCCTCTCCGGTCATTCCGCCCAATACTGTTCTTGGTTACTTCGTTTCTGATCCTGTTTTCATCTGCGGCTAGGTTTTTGTCTTGCTTGCTTTTATCGCGCATTGACAATTTTCCGCCCTCCTGGCATACCCCCACGTTTGTTTAGGGTTCACGCCTGAAGTGGGGGAAGGGCCATGACGCGGGGAATCTGGGTGGGGTTGGCGATCTGTGTGGCCAGCGTAGGCTGCTCGCGACCGCAGTTCTATCAACCGCCGCCTGAGCAACTACCGCCGCCCGCGAACATTGCCGGCACCACCGTCCAGATCGTCGATCAGCGGCCTGATTGGGAGAAGAAACCGTTCACCGGCATTGTGACGTTGTACCATCTAGGCCGCGCCCACCCGGACGCCTGGCAGCAACTGGCGGGGGAAGTCAACGGGGTTGTAGCCGCGATGCCGCAAAAGCCGGCGCGTGTGGAAGTCCTGGTGACGTCGTACCAGCTCGTTCTCGTGGAGGCAAACTCAAAACCGTATCGCGACCTGTCCGCCGGACCGAACCCGAACCCGCAACTGGCGCAAACGCCGCAAGCGATGAGTCGGCCATCCCCGGATGGCAACGACCGGCCGCACGGGCCCAACAGCGCCACGGATGGGCAGGGCGAACGGAGCTCCAGCACGTCGCTGGACGCGGCATTGTGGTTCGCTCCCAAGGACGATCCGCGGCGCCACCTGCGCGAGCATCCGCCCGGCTCCAGTTGTTCGATTCAAGCAACTGTGCGGCTCGTCTCTCCCGCTGGGCAGGTGCAGTCGATCGATGTCAAGACCTTCGCCCGCGGCCAAAACAAGGACAAATACTACGGAGATGCAACGGAACAAGCGGTGCGAGCGGCGGTCATCGATTTCAGCCGCAAGTTCCGCATCAACATTGGAATGAGCCCGGATTGATCGTCGCTTTCGCTCGGGAGAACTGCATGACACACTTCGCGTTCGACAACCTTACCGTGCCCACCATCCGCACGCCGTTGCCTGGCCCCAACGGCGCGGAGTTGCTCGCACGCCATGATCGGTACGTCTCGCCGTCGTATACGCCGGCGTACCCACTGTTCGTCGAGCGGGCGAGTGGGTGTGTCATTCAGGACGTAGACGGCAATCTGTTCCTCGATTTCACTGCCGGTATTGCGGTCACGAACACCGGCCACTGCCACCCGGACGTGGTCGCGGCGATCAAGGACCAGTCCGATAAGCTGCTCCACATGAGCGGCACCGATTTCTATTACCGGCCACAAATTGACCTCGCCGAAAAACTGGCCAAACTCGCGCCCGGTTCCTCACCCAAAAAAGTCTTCTTCTGCAATAGCGGTGCGGAGGCACTCGAAGGCGCTCTCAAGCTCGCCCGCTGGCACACGAAGCGGAATCGCGTCGTCGCGTTCTTCGGCGCCTTCCACGGCCGGACTTACGGCGCCATGTCGCTGAGCGGCTCGAAGCTCGTTCACCGCCGCGGATTCTCGCCGCTCGTGCCGGATATTCATCACGTAAACTTCCCACGCCAATGCCCGGAAGAAAAGCCATGTACCGAGAAGTGTCAGCTCATCGCGGAGATCGAAGACACGATCTTCCGCCGCACCGCCCCGCCGGACGAAGTCGCCGCGATCTTCGTTGAGCCGATCCAAGGTGAAGGTGGCTACCACCCGATCGCGCCGGGCTGTTTACTGGCCCTGCGAACACTCTGCGACAAGCACGGCATCCTGCTTGTGGTGGACGAAGTGCAATCGGGCATGGGCCGCACGGGGAAAATGTTCGCGGTGGAGCATTACGGCGTTGAGCCGGACATCATTTGCAGCGCGAAGGGGATCGCCAGCGGAATGCCGCTGGGCGCGATCATCGCGAAGGGCAACGTGATGGACTGGCCACCCGGCAGCCACGCCAGCACCTTTGGCGGCAATCCCGTCAGTTGCCGGGCGTCGCTTGCGAGTATCGACCTGCTCGAACGCGAATACATGGCCAACGCCACGGCTCGCGGCGAGCAACTGCGTGCAGGATTGCGCACGCTCGCCGAGAAGCATTCGGTGCTGACGGGTGTTCGTGGACTGGGGCTGATGGTGGCGGTGGATTTGCCCTCGGCCGGCTATCGCGAAAAAGTGATTCAAACTGCCTTCCACCGCGGACTTTTGTTGCTCGGTTGCGGCGACACCGCCATCCGCTTCTGTCCGCCGTTGTGTGTTTCCGAAGTGCAGGTCGAGACGGCTCTGGCGATTCTCGATGGCGTTTTGGGAACTGTGGAAGTCGCAAAACCGCCGAGCGCCCGCGCCGAAGGAGCAGCCAAAGGCGCATCGACCGGGGCCTAACTGAGAACCTGTCGTACGAGCAGGTCACCACGCGGAGCGTAATGGCCGCTCGAAGAGGACGGCAAAGCTTCCACGAGCCACCCGCCCCGCCATGAACTGTGGCGGTACCGGATGCGATCACATGTTCGCAGTTCCCGTCTCGCCTTCCACCAGTTCCTCGTCTTCAAGTTCATTGCCTTCGACTGGGAACAGGGTGGGCTGACGGATGGGGACCGGGTAGTTCACGATCAACAGTTCTTGAATATCCCTGTCCTGGGAGTTGAGGTTTATTTCGCGCCGGTTCGACACCTTCACCATTGTGAACCCGGCGAATAACTGGCGTACGAACTCCGTGTCACTATTACTCACGGCCCACATCACCTTCCGCTCATGCAGTTCCCGGCAGACTGTCGCCAACCGGATGTGATCGTTCTCCCGGAACTGGCCTTTCGTGTAACGGTTGAAGTCCGAGTAACCGCCGAGCTTGTAGTAGGGCGGGTCCAGGTACGCGAAGTCTCCCTCCGCAATGCCATCCAACGTCCGCTCGAAGTCCCCTGCTCGAAACTCGACGTTCTTGATCACTTCGGCCACAGCTACGAGTTCGTTCGGATCGTAATACCGGCGATCATATTCGCCATAGGGAACGTTGAACTGACCGTGCCGGTTGACCCGGAACAGACCACGGAAACATGTCTTATTCAGATAGATGAAATGGGCGGCGCGGTGGATTAGATCTAACGTGTTCGGGCGGATGCCGCGGATCCGCAAGTAGTCCTCCTTCGTGTTTGGCAGCGTGTCTAAGACCGCTGCCACACCGCGCCAGTTGTCCCGGATGGCCGTGTAACATCCGAGCAACCACTCGTTCTCATCACCGCAAACAGCACATTTGGGAGAGGCGGCAAATAGGACACTCCCACCACCCAAGAAGGGTTCGTAATACCGGTGGTACTTCGGGGGGAACATGCCGACCAAGGCACGGGCAATGCCTTGTTTGCCTCCGGCCCACTTCACGAACGATCGTGCTCGGATTGTGCTCATGTCAAGATGCTACTCATAGTCTGTGGTCGATCAAGACCGGTTGTGTGAGGAAGGCAAGGATGCCCAAGAAGGACAAGCGGTGCGTTGAGTTCGGGCGAGCCGTCCGTAAGTATCGTCACGAGAAGGGCATTTCTCAAGAAGCGTTGGCGAAGTCCGCCAAGATCCACCGTACCTACATCGGTGGAATTGAGCGAGGTGAGCGCAACCCCACTCTCGTGATGATCCACCGGATTGCGGCGGCGCTCGCTGTTACACCATCGCGCCTACTCGAATCCCTCCCGCCGGACGAAGGAACGGAATGACTCCGAAGGACAAGTGGAAAGCGCTCGGCTGGCGTCACACTGTTTGGGACTTGGTTCGGTTCTACCTCTCACTTGCTCGGCGTAAGAAGGAACAGGCCGCGTGACTCGCAGACCTGCAGAACTCCAACAAGATGAAGGTCGGTGACTCCGCGGAACTGCCCATTGAACCGGCGCATGTCACGCTGTTCTTCGAGTACCTGAAGGAACGAGAGCAGAACGAAGCCGACGTGTACAAGATGCTCCGTAATGAGGCGCAGGCGGTGAAAGCCTGTACCGACCGAAAGCTCAAGGTCAAGTACACCAAGACCAAAAACAAAGCTCACCATCGGTCTCCCTACGCTGTGGTGGCGCTGGTCAACTCTATCGTGGAGAAAGTATGTGTGGCGAAGGGGCTGAAGTTCAACCCGAACCCGCAGAGCCGGTGCGTGTGGTGCACTGCAAACCGGTTGCACGTCACTGCCCGAAACCTTGACGGAGCCATTCCCGCACTGGCGAACCCGGTGCTCGTTTGGGAGAACAAAGAGTATTGGGGCGGGACAGCGGGCGGGAGCAAGATGAGTGATGCCGTGTATGAGTGCAACCTCGTTGGGCGCGAGTTGCGAGAATACGAAGAGGCCACGAAGGTGAAGGTGGTTCACATCGTCTTCGTGGACGGATTGGTTCAATGGACGGCCCGCCGATCCGACCTGAAGCGATTCGTCGATCTGACCAATCAAGGGCTGATCGATCACCTCTTGGCGGGTACCGAGATTGAGACGGAGTTAGAACCGATCCTGAACGCTACGTTGCTGTCTGCCAAATAGTCCAAATCACGCCAGCCTCGGAACGTGATGGCTCCATTCATCATCCGCTTGCTTCGTGACTGAGGTCACAGGCATCGCTTGTTGTTTCTGCGTTAATGCCTCAACAGGAACTCGTTGAGGTTCAACAACGCGTGCTGCACGTCCTGTAGACCGGTGGCGCGGTCTTTCGTTCCCGCCAGATACTTCGCCACCAGTTCTTTTTCGTGGGCGGTCGGTCGGCGGCTGAGCGTCGCCAGATAGAGTTGCTCTACGATCCACGAATCATCTTTTCCTGCTTTCAACCAACCGGCGATGCGGCCGTCCGCACTCTTCACTTTCGCCAGCACACCGGCGTTATTGAGCATGTGCAACACTTGCGGGAACGACGGATCTTCCTCGCGAGCACATTCGCAAATCACGTCGCGAACCGGCTTGGAGAACGCCATCAGGAACGGATGATCCACCGCGCCTTCGGGCAGTGCAATGGCGCGAGTGCCGCGTGGATGGCCCTTAAACTTCTCCGGCATGCCGGTGGCGCTGCTGACGGCGTCGAGAATTTGCTCGGCGGTCAGCATCCGCACGCTCGCCTTCACGAAGTAACGTTCCGGGTCGGCCGCCAACGGCGATTGCGTGGGTGTTTCGTCCGCCAGTTGGTAGGTGTGCGAATTCAGAATAAGACGAACGAGCGGTTTGAGGCGATA
>Ga0209062_1002797_pt1 | contig 21981 bp, 17 predicted proteins | sample Coa_R2_2_FD_187158 | JGI IMG/M metagenome (GOLD analysis project Ga0209062, IMG submission 187158) | Surface soil microbial communities from Centralia Pennsylvania, which are recovering from an underground coalmine fire - Coalmine... | ecosystem: Environmental > Terrestrial > Soil > Unclassified...
GGTACGGTAACGACGGCGCGCGACGTCGAACGGACGCGCCGGTATCTGCGGCGCGCGCTGGAGACGCAGATTGCTGGAAACGGATTTTCCTTTGTCGAGATCCTGACGATGTGCCCCACCGGCTGGTTCATCCCGGTGGCGGAAGGACCGGGCTATCTGAACGAGACGATCGCGCCGGTCTTCCGAACAGGCGAATTCAAGGTCGCCGGCAAACCGGTAGAGGCCGGCTCATGAGCATTGCCCAACGTTCGGTGGAGCGCGCGCTCGCCTCACGTTACGCGACCTATACCGAGGAGGTGAACCGGCTAATCGCGTCCTGCCTCAAGGTCATGGAGCGGACAGGAAATTTCGACCCGCGGGTCGGCGACATCCTGGCCGACGCTGGTCTGTCGAACCAGGCGTTCTATCGGCACTTTCAATCCAAGGAGGAATTGCTTCTCGCGGTTCTCGACAAGGGCGCGCGGGAACTGACCGCCTATCTGACGAAGCGCATGGCGGCGCAGCCCGACCCCATGGGCAAGATCCGCGCCTGGATTCGGGGCTTCACGGCCCAGGCGATCCGACCCAAGGCAGCCGCCGCGACGCGTCCGTTCATGTTCCCATCGGCGCGACTCTATGAGCGGTTTCCGCAAGAAGTCCCGATGACGGAGCGGCAATTCCTCGACCTGTTGGAACCTCAGCTGAAGGAGGGGATCGCCGCCGCGCAAATTCGGTCGGATGTCGACCCGGCCGGCGACGCCGTGTTCATCTATGATTTGGTCAAGACTTGGATGGAGCGGCAGCTGCGGGAATCGCCGATGCCGTCGGAAGCCGAGCTCGTTCGCCGCGCCGACAAGCTCGAATGCTTCCTCGTGAACGCGATCGGCGCGTAACCGGAGGCGACACAATGGAAGAGCGCAATATGGTCGCAACCAAGCTGCTCCTCGAGAATGACAAGGTCAAAATCTGGGAGATGCGGCTCGCACCCGGGGAGCGCGGCGAGCTTCACAGGCATAACTATGATCATGTCCTTGTCCAGATTTCCGGCGACAGGATGGCTGTCGAGCCCGATCCGTCGACCAAGAGTATCTACAAGGAGTATGTCGAGGCGCCGGTCGAACCGGGCAAAGTCTTCTTCATCGAGAAAGGCGGCGTCGAGACCGCCTACAATGTCGGCAAAGAGCCGTTCTATGAGATCGTCATCGAATTGAAAAAATAGCGACACGAGGGGAAGATCGTGGAGCCGATCGAGATTCTGATTGCCTATCCGATGTCCTGGGAAACCCGCCCTCTTGCCGAGGTCGAACGGGACGCCGCGCTGATGCGGGCTATGGACGACCGTATTCGCGTCACCTTCGAGGAATATGTCGAACCCCAATCTCTGCGTACTTTGCGCGGCAAGCCGCCATTCGACGAGGCGCGCAAGATTGCGCCCGCGCTGACCACCGCGCAGGCGGCCGCGTTCGCCAAGGCTGAAATCGTGCTGTCGCTCGACATTCCGTTCGACATCGACAAGGTGGCGCCGCGCCTCAAATGGGCCCAGGCCTGCGGCGCGGGCGTCGCGCAGCTGCAATCGGCCGGGCTGGAGAAGATCGGCGCCAAACTGACTTCGGCCGCCGGGATCGCGTCCGCGCCCATCGCCGAATTCGTGATTGCGCGCATTCTTGCCGCATGGAAGCTGTTTCCCGCGCTCGACAAGCTGCAGCAGACGCAGGACTGGAGGCCGACCTATGGCCGCAATCTGGCCGGCAGCACAATCGGCATCGTCGGCTTCGGCGCGATCGGCGCGGCGGTCGCCGTGCGCGCCAAGGCGCTTGGCATGCGGGTCCTTGCCAATCGACGGACGCCCGACGCCAAGCACTCGGCAGTCGAGCGCTTCTATCAGCCTACGGAACTCAAGGAATTGCTGGCCGAAAGCGATGCCGTCGTGCTGTGCGCGCCCGAAACCCCCGAGACCTATCGGATGTTCAACCGCGACCTCTTCGGCGCGATGAAGAAGGGCGCTTATTTCTGCAATGTGGGGCGCGGCTCGACGGTCGATGAGGCCGCGCTGATCGACGCGCTGAAGTCGAGCCACCTTTCTGCCGCTTCGATCGATGTCGCGGCGACGGAGCCGCTGCCGAAGGGCGATCCGCTGTGGACGGCGCCCAACCTCGCGATATCGCCGCATTGCTCGGCCTCGGTCGAGAAATATTTCCAGAATGTCTGGCAGTTTTTTCGCGAGAACATGGCGCGATATTTGGCCGGCGAGGAGTTGGCCAATCTCTGCAGCCCGTCCCTTCCCGATTGATGCTGACCGTCGATTCGATCATCCGTCGCAATGCGCTGGTTTATGACAACCGGCCGGCGGCGATCATGGATGACCGGGTACTGACCTATGGCGGGTTGGACCGAGAAAGCAACCAGGTCGCTTATACGCTCCGTCAGCACGGAATCGGACTTCACGACCGGGTCGTATGCTGGGGCGAAAACAATCTCGAGCTGGTCGTCCTCTTCATCGCGCTCGCCAAGCTGGGCGCGGTCTTCGCCCCCGTCAACCCGCGCTTCAAGCCCGCCGAGGCGGCTGCCATCATTCGACTCGCCGATCCGAAAATGATCATCGCCGATCTCGACCGGCTGGAAGGCGGCCGAGCATTGGCCGCGGAGCTCGACATTTCTTGCCTCGCTATGGAGAGTCCCGGCAATCCCGACGACATCGCGGTCTTATCCGCATCAGCTCCCGCCGACGATATCGACGAGCCGGAGAAGACGGAACACGACCCTCAGGTCCTGTTCTTTACGTCCGGCAGCACGGGCCAGTCCAAAGGCGTGGTGCTTTCCCATCGGACCAACTTCCTGCGCTCATTCCAGGGCAGCTTCATCGACGAACCGCTGCGCAAGATCTGCATGTTTCCGCTGTTCCATATGGGCTCGCTGACGCTGGCCATGGTCGCTTGGCAGACGGCCGGCGAGATCACCTTCGTGCGAAGTCCGACTGCGAAAGCGTTGCTCGACGCGGTCGTATCGCGCAAGGCCAACCATCTCTACTGTATCCCGGCGGTGTGGAGTCGAATTTTAGCGGAGCGGACCGATGATTGGGATCTCTCCAGCCTGCGGTTCATCGATACCGGAACTTCGGCGACGCCTCCGGCACTGATCGAGGCGCTGAAGCAGCGGTTCCCCAATGCGCTGGTGCGTGTGTTTTACGGATCGACCGAAACTGCGACCGCCGCCGCGCTCTTCGACAAGGACGTGCTGCGCAAGCCCGGCAGCGTCGGCCGCCCGGCGGCTGGAGTCGAGCTCCGGATCGGCGCGGGCGACGAGATTCAGGTGCGCAGCCACCTGCTGGCGGACGGCTATTTCCGCAACCAGGCAGCGACGGAGGCCGCCTTCAGAGACGGCTGGTATCATACCGGCGATCGCGGCGCGCTGGATGACGAAGGCTATCTTTATGTGACCGGCCGGCTGAAGGACATCATCCGGTCGGGCGGCGAAACCGTCTCGCCGACCGACGTGGAGCTGGCGCTGGCGGGCTGCCCCGGAATCGCAGAGGCGGCAATTGTCGGCATTCCCGATCCCACCTGGGGCGAGATCGTTTGCGCCGCGGTGGTCGCGGCCCCCGGCGCTTCGCCGCCGACGCTGGAGTCGATCCGCGCCTATTGCGAGGGACGGCTTGCGTCCTACAAGCATCCTCGTCGGCTGGAATTCATCGAGAGCATTCCGCGCACAGCCGCGACCGCGCAAATCCAGCGGGCGCTCATTATCGAATGGATTCAGTCGAAATAGCCCGATCGACTTAACGGTCCGGTAGGAGACTCGACTTCAATCGCAGCGCGCGTTACGCCTTGCTGCCGCAGCAAACGCGCCATATCGGTTCGAAGCTTGCTCGTCTCGACCGACGATAGGCTTCCGGTAATCCTCGGAACGGCGGTCCAAGATTTAGGAAAGGCGCCAGCAATCCAGCAGGGGAGATCACGGCGATGCTCAATCTGACAGTCGATGAATTGCTGACAACGACTCGTACCGTTCGCAAACGACTCGATCTCAAAAAGCCGGTGCCAAGGGCCATTGTCGAAGAATGCATGACGCTCGCATTGCAAGCGCCGAACGGTTCAAACAACCAGTCTTTCGAATTCGTAATCGTCGAAGACCCCGACATCCGCAGGAAGGTGGCGGAAATCTACCGTGCCGGCATGCAGCACTTCGTCGATATGATTGCGAAAGATCCCTCGATTTATTCCGCTCATGATACCGGCCGATCGCACCGCCGTGAGCAGATGAGCGAATCCACCGCTCACCTCAACGAACATATGCATGAGGTGCCTCTGCTGATCATTCCGACCCTAAGGGGTCGAATGGACGGGCAAAATATTTTCTACCAGGCCAGCCTCTGGGGTTCAGTGTGGCCGGTTACGTGGAATCTCATGCTGGCTCTGCGCTCCCGCGGCCTCGGCACCGCCCTCACCACCGTTCATCTCTGGCGCGAGAGGGAAATGGCGGATTTGCTGCGCATTCCCTTCGATCGCTACACACAAACCGGTCTGATCCCCGTCGCCTATACGATCGGGACCAATTTCAAGCCTGGCGATCGCGTGCCCGCCAGCGAGGTGATGCATTGGAACCGATGGTAGACGTATCGTCGCTCAAGTCCCAATCGTCGGACTGACCATCTCTCCAGGAAAGCGGCCGGTAAATTTGCCGTTCTCGAAGGTCGCTTCGCCATTGACCAGCTTGAGGCGCATCGGCGCTGGCGGGCGCGTCCAACGCTAGGTCTGCGCTCACCAGCTTTGGGGGGTTAGCTGATGGTTGGTCGATCAACAGCGTCCAGCAGGCATATGCGCAAGCAAAGCCAGTGAAGAGGAGGCATCGGCTCGTGGCGTGGCATCACCGGTTTGCTGGATCATTAGTCCGCAACTATCGCAAAGCGCGGGGGTTTCGAACGCTGGGCGTCCGTGGGCTGGTGCTTGATCGTGATGATCGCATTGCCCTGGTCCTTCATACCTACTTGGACGATTGGTACTTGCCGGGCGGAGGAGTGATTCGCGGCGAGAGTTATGACCAGGCGCTGGCGCGTGAATTGCGCGAGGAGATCGGTCTCAAAGACTTCAGGATTGAGCGCGTACTCGGTGTTTACCACGACAGAGTAACGCTCAAGGATGATCATGTGGTCGTCTTCGTCGTGCGCACGCCTTCCTCAGCTCCAGCGATAAAGTCCGCTGATCCCTTCGAAATTCAAGACGCGCGCTGGTTTTCTTTGGACACGCTTCCGGCGGATATATCACCGGCCACCGCGCGGCGCATTACTGAATATAGAACCGGGGTAACCGGGACCGGCGCTTGGTGATTCAACGTGCGCTCCGTCGCCTCCAGTGCGTTATCGCGCGAGCGGCAGGCCAATCTCCTGCACCGGCGGGATCGCAAAGCGATCGGGGCGTCCCTGGGTTTCGGGCGCGACATCAGCGCGGTTCCACCAACCGCCGCCGAGCGCTTGGAACAGCGCGGCAGTATCGGTGTAGCGCGCCGCTTGAGCGCGAACCCGATTGAGAAGCGCATTCTGATAGGTTTGTTGGGCGGTCAGCAGCGTGAGGTAGTTTATAGCCCCAAGCTTGTACTGGTCACGCGCGAGATCAAGATTGTCGTGCGCCGATTGCTCGGCCAGGAGTTGGGCCTTGAGGGCGTCGGAATCCGTCTGCACCGCGCGCAGCGCGTTCGCCACATCCTGGAAGGCGGAAAGGACGGTGCTGCGATATTGCGCGGCCGATTGGTCGTAGGCGGCGACCGCCGCGCGTTTGCGGTGCTCGAGCGTGCCGCCGTCGAAAATCGTCTGAGCGAGGGATCCGGCGATGCTCCAAAGCCCACCGCCCGGCGAGAATAGTTTGTCGAAGCTCGAGGCGCTGCTGCCGAGCTGGCCGGTGATGCTGAATTGCGGCAGCTGATCCGCGATCGCGACTCCGACATTGGCGCTCGCCTCATGGAGCTGGGCTTCCGCGGCGCGGATGTCCGGGCGCTGCTCGACAAGCTTCGAGGGCAAGCTGACCGGCAGATCCTCAGGCAAGGTAAGCGATGCGAGCACGAAATTCTCGCCCTTGTCCTGATTAGGAAATCGGCCGAGATAGGTCATCAGCTGGTTGCGCGCCTGGGCCAGCTGCTTCTGCAGGGGCGGGAGCGTAGCGATCGCTTGGGCGAGAGTCGCCTGCTGCGTAAGCACATCGGATTTGGAGACCGCGCCGAGCTCGAACTGATGCTTCAGCAAGTTCAGCTGGTCGCTCTCGATCTTGATGACCTCATCGGTGGCCGCGATCTGATCGCGTAGCGATGCCAGCGTCACGGCCGCATTCACGACATTCGAAGTAAGCGTGAGATAGGTCGCCTCGAGCTCGAAGCGCTCATACTCGGCCTGCGCTTCGGCGGACTCCACTTGCCGACGCGTGCCGCCGAAGACATCGGGCGCATAGGATACGCTGAGCGATGCCGAGGTGACGCTGAAAGGTGGGATGGAACGGGCTCCCCTAGGGGACGTGGAGACGCCGAAACCCGCCAAAGAGGCCGCCGAGATCTTCTCGCGTGTGGCCGAACCCGACGCGCTGAGCGTCGGGAAGAAAGCGCCTTGATCGGCATAGACGATCTCATTGGCCTGGCGCAGCGCCGCCTGAGCCGCCGCGAGATCCGGGTTGGCCTTGAGCGCCTCCTCGATCAGCGTGTTGAGCGCGGCCGAGTGGAATAGAGTCCACCATTCTCCGGGAATGTCCTTGGCCACAACGAAGCGCTGCGTGACCCCGCCTTGAATATCGGCCGACACGGTGTCGGCGAGCTTCTCGGCAGTATAGCCCGCATTTTCAGGAGCCTTGGGCCGTAGGAAATCAGGCCCGACTGTGCACGCGCTGAGCGCCGACGCACAGAGGAAAGTCGAAACGAACGACAGCGCGGGTCGCCGCGATCCCATAGTGAATCACTCCTCTCATGCTCGACCCAAACCGATACGGAAGCCCCAAAAGGCCGCGGAACAGACCTCCGAAGGATTGCCTACTGGGCCGCTTCGGACAGATTCTCCTCCGATAGCCCGCCTTCCGCCTCGCGATCTTCGGCTTCACGGCGGGCCTTGGAGTGATCCGCAGCGAGGAGAAGATAGAAGGCCGGCACGACGAACAACGTGAAAAGCGTTCCAATCGCAAGCCCGCTCGCGATCACGAGACCAAGGTTGAAGCGCGAAACTGCACCCGCGCCGCTCGCGACGAGAAGAGGCACGACCCCGAACACCATCGCCGCCGTCGTCATGAGGATGGGGCGCAGCCGAATGCCCGCGGCCTCCTCGATTGCCTCACGCTTGGAGCGACCGGCGAGCTGCTGAGCGTTGGCGAACTCGACAATGAGGATGCCGTGTTTGCTGATGAGACCCATCAGGGTGACGAGCCCGACCTCGGTATAGATGTTGAGCGTCGCTCCGCCGACGCCGAGCGCGATGAATATCAGCGCGCCGACCAATGACATCGGCACCGAGATCAAGATGATCAACGGGTCACGAAAGCTTTCGAACAGAGCCGCCAGCGACAGAAAGATCACGATGAGCGCGAAGGCAAAAGTCGCCACGAAGCCGCTCGATTCCTGAATATATTGGCGGGACTGGCCGCCGTAATCCACGACATAGCCTTGCGGCAATGTCCGCTTGGCGAGGTCCTGCAGATAACTGATAGCCTCTCCGACCGATACGCCGGGCATCGGCACGCCGGTGATGCTGGCCTCGTTCAACTGCTGAAAATGGTTCAACGATTCCGGAATCGTCTTGGTGCTTATCGTGGCTACGGTGGAGAGCGGCACCGGTGTGCCGGATGCCGTCGGAATGTAGTAATCGAGCAACTGGGCGGTGGTCAGCCGGAAGCGCTGCTGGACCTGCGGAATCACCTTGTACGAGCGACCGTCCAGGCTGAAATAGTTGAGATAGCCGCCGCCGAGGAGAGTGCCGAGAGCACTGGCGACGTCGGTCTCCTTGAGCCCGAGATCGGCCACCTTGTCGCGATCAATGTTCAGCACCGCCTGCGGCTGATCGACCTTGAGGTCGTTATCCAAGAAGATGAACATGCCGGAGGCCTGAGCCTGCTGCATGAAATTCTGGGCGACCGCGTTCAGCTTGTCGAAAGGCTGTGCGGTGCCGATGACAAAATCGACCGGCAGCGCGCCGTTCGACCCTGGCAGCGGCGGAGGCAGGAAAGCGACGATCCGTGTGCCGGGAATCTTGTTGTCGTCCGCCTGGACAAGAGGCTGCATTTCCTGCGTCGTCCGTGCGCGCTCGTCCCACGGTTTCATCACCATGCCCGAAATGAACGGTCCGGTCGGCGGGATGATCTGAAAGACGATCTTGTCTTCCGGATAAGGCGACAGCGTGTCGTAGATCTCCTTCGCATAGAGCTGCTTCTGATCGAGGGTCGCGTCGGGCGCCGGCGTCGCTAGGTTCCCGATGACGCCCTGGTCCTCGTTCGGCGCGAGCTCGGTCTTCGCGCTCGTGAAAAGGAAAAACAGGCTGGCGATGATGATGACGGCGAATACCGCCGTCATCCGTAGCGTCTCGAGGCTCGCGCGCAGGAGTCGCTCATAGACCGTCCTGACTCGCTCGAAGCTGCGATCGATCGCATCCATCAGCCGGTCCTGCCACTTGCGGCGATCGTGCATGCGCGCCTCCAAAAGGCGCGAGCACATCATCGGCGACAGCGTGAGCGCAATCACGGCGGAAACCGTCACCGCACCGACGAGCGTGAAAGCGAACTCGGTGAAGAGCGCCCCGGTCAGCCCACCTTGAAACCCGATGGGCACGTAGACGGCAACCAGCACCACAGTCATGGCGACAATCGGTCCACCGAGCTCGCGCGCCGCCAGGATGGCGGCGGGGATCGGCTTCATGCCGTCGTCGATGTGACGGTTGACGTTCTCCACCACGATGATCGCGTCATCGACGACGAGGCCGATCGCCAGCACCAGGGCGAGCAGAGTCAGCAAATTGATGGAGAAACCAAAGGCCAGCATCATGATCAGTGTGCCGACCAGCGACAGCGGGATCGTAACCGCGGGTATGAGCACCGATCGGAGCGAACCCAGGAAGGCGAACACCACGACCGTGACGATGAGCGCCGCTTGAATGAGCGTGCTCCTGACCTCGCGGATCGAGCTGTTGACGAAGTCGGAGGCGTCATAGCCGATCTGGCCCGTCAAGCCGGTCGGGAAATCGGGCTGGAGCTGTTCGAAGGCTGTGCGACAGCCTTTGAGCGTGTCCAGGAGGTTGGCAGCCGGCGCGACCTGGATCCCGATGAAGACCGCCTTGCGGCCATAAAGGTTGTTCTGCGTGTCGTAGGTATCGTCGCCGAGCTCGACCTGCGCCACGTCCTTGAGACGCACTACCGCGCCGTTCGCGTGCTTCACCACGAGATTGCGGAATTCCTCGACCGTGTGCAGGTTGGTGGAGGCAGTCAGATTGATCTGCACCATCTGCCCTTTAGTGCTACCGATCCCGGCGATGGCGTCATTGCCAATCAAAGCATTGCTGACATCGGTTGCCGTCAGCCCAAGGGCCGCGAGCTTCAACGGATCGAGCCAGGCCCGGAGCGCATAATTGCGGGCGCCCAGGATCTCCGCGACCTGCACGCCGGGTACCGCTTGCAGCCTGGGCTGTACGACGCGCACGAGATAGTCGGTGATCTTGTTCATCGGCAGCACGTCGCTGATGAAGCCGAGATACATCGAATCGAGGGTGTCGCCGACACGGATGCTGAGCGAGGGCTGCTGTGTTCCCGGAGGAAGTTGATTAAGAACCGAGTTCACCTTGGTGTTGATCTCGGTGAGCGCCTTGTCGGCGTCGTAGTTGAGGACCAGGTTGACCGTGATCGTGCTGGTGCCGCTGGTCGAGGTCGAGGTCATGTAGTCGATGCCGGTGACCTGGGCGACCGCATTCTCAATCGGCGTCGTGATGAACCCAGCCACTACGTCCGGATCGGCGCCGTAATAGAGCGTCGAGATCGTTATGATCGCATTCTCGGTCTTGGGGAACTGTCGGACCGACAGCGACTCGCCGGCCCTCAGCCCGACCACCAGAATCATGAGGCTCACAACGGTGGCCAGCACAGGCCGCCGAATGAAGATATCGGTGAAACGCATGGAAGCCGCCGTTGGCTACTGGTTGAAGGCCGGCTGCTGATTGGCGTCGAACTTGGGCTCGATCTTGTTGTTGGTGACGACGGGTACGCCGTTGCGAAGCTTCATCTGGCCGGCGGTAACGACAATGTCTCCCTGCTTGACGCCGCTCAGCACGGCAACCTGATCGCCACGGGTCATGCCGGTGGTGACGACGATCTGACGCGCCACCAGCTTCGGATTGCCTTTGTCGTCCTTGCCCTTGTCATCGACGACGAAAACAGTGTCGCCGAAAGAGTTGAACGCGACGGCCGTTGTTGGCAGCGTGACGTAGCGCTGAGCTTGGCCAGTCGTGATCTCGACTTTCCCGTACATGCCCGGCAACAGGAGATGGTCCGGATTCTTGAGAGTCGCGCGGATTTGGATGTTCCGGGTGCTGCTATCGACCAGAGGATTGATAGCGGTGATCTCGCCGTCGAAGGATCGGTCGGGATAGGCGTCCACCGAAACGGTCACCGGCAACCCGACCTTGAGCTGCGACAGCGCTTGCTGCGGCAGATAGAAATCGACATAGATCGGATCGAGCGACTGCAGGGTGGCGATCGTCGTCCCGGGCGCAAGATACTGGCCGAGATCGACCTGCCGAACGCCGATTCTGCCGTCGAACGGCGCGCGGATATTCTTGTAGTCTAGCGTCGCCTGCTGCTGATCCACCTGACCTTGCGCGTTCTTGAGGTTTTGTTCGTCGGTATCGACGACTTGTTGGCTCACTGCATGCACCTGAAGCTGTTTCTGATCCCGCTCGAGTGTGATCCGATCGAGCGCGGCCGTCGCCTGAAGGGATCGCAGCTTGCCCAGATCGTCTGACTGGGCGAGTTCGATCAGGAGCGTGCCGGCCTTCACATCGGCGCCGGACTCGAAATGGATGGCCGAAACCGTGCCTGCTACCTGGGGGCTCAGATTCGTGCCGTTGACAGCACGCAGGCTGCCGACCGCTATGAGCTTCGGCTGCCAGTCTTGAGTGTCGGCCCTCATGGTCGAGACGGTCTGCGGCGGTACGCCCATCGCGTGCATGAACTTGTCGCGCATGTAGTGACCGAACGAGATGAAACCGAAGATCCCGCCGAACACTACGGCCACGGCAACCAGCATGACGATCATGCGCTTGCTCATCGTGCTCCTCATCGATGCTTCAGTTTTCCGCCAAAGAATGAAGTGCAGACGGAAAGGCTGCGATCAAGCGCCAGGAAACTAAACCGTTCAGTTTACTCGGTCAACAGGTCTTACGTGGCTTCGACTCCTACCTGTGGGACGAGCCGCGCATGTTCGGCTTCTCGCTCAAGTACCGCTTCGGCGGCACGAAAGGGTAAGGCGGCATGAGGCCAATGCGAGTACTCGTCCCGTTCGTGGCCGCGTTCGCGAGCATCGCCGGCGCAGCGGAAGCGGAAGCCGGGTGGCGAGGCTCCAGATTAGGTATGACGGATAAGCGTCATGCTAATCTTCCCCTAGCGCAGCCTTGCCCATGGTCGCTTTGTCCTTTGTCGATAAGGGCACGCGGGGCGCCAGATCGAAGTCGACCCTGATGATCTGTCCTTCGAACGTAAACGGCACCTTGTAGTCTTCGACGAGCGGCGTGCCGTCGTCCCGGCCGATGGTCCCCGGTTCGGAAATCCAGGCGGGCACGGTGGCGGCAACATGCCCGTGGCTGACCTCCGCGCCATCGACGAGAAGATGCGCTTCGCCTCCCTTGCCGAGGCCACCGCCATCGTAATCGAAGGTCAACTTGATCTCGTGACGGCCCTGCCCGATTGCGGCCGGCGCTTCAATGCGCAGCATGTCCCCAGGTGTCCGCGTGCGACGGTAAATGAACTCCGGCTTGCCGTCCTGCATGATGAGGCCCCAGCCGCAAAACCGGCCGCCTTGCCCGGCGATCATGCCGTTCGTGTCGCCATTGGTAAGGTCGACGGCGGCATTGACCGACCAGGAACGATTTTTCACGTCGGGCCAGGCGTCATACATGTAGCGGTACGGGCCGGGATAATAGCTGTACTGGGTCCGGGAATTTTGATTCCTGTCGGGATCGTTCAGTCGGTCAAAGCCGCGGCTATCGATTGGGAGGACGTTGTATTTCGCGGCCTCGGAATAAAAGAGATCCTTCATTGCGGCCAGACGCCGAGGCTCTTGTGCGGCGAGGTCATGTGCCTGCGAATAGTCGATCGCGACGTGGTACAACTCCCAACGATAATCGTCTGGAGAGACCTTTACCGGCGGCATCCAGGGCAGGCGCATCGGACGGGTCGACGCTATCCAGCCATCCTGGTAGATAGCGCGGTTCCCCATTATTTCGAAATATTGGGTCGTGTGCAGGCTCGGCGCATTCGGGTCGGTAAAGCTGTTCGCGAAGCTGAAACCCTCGAGCGGCTTCTGCTTCACGCCGTTGACGTCCGTCGGAGGCGTGATCCCGATGACCTGGTAGAGCGTGGGAACGATGTCGATGACGCTGGCAAACTGACTTCTCACCTCGCCGTTGGCCTTGATATGCGCAGGCCAGGAAACGACCAAGCCGTTTCGCATTCCACCGAAGTGGGACGCGATCTGCTTCGTCCACTGGAACGGTGTATCCATCGCCCATGCCCAAGGAGCGGGGAATTGGGTCTCGGTCATCGGGCCGCCCATCTCGTCGAGATCGGCCAGCAGCGTCGGCAGGTCCTGAATGACTCCGTTCTGGCGCATAACCTCGTTGGTCGTTCCACCGAGGCCACCTTCCCCACTGCTGCCGTTGTCCCCCTCGATGAAAATGACGATCGTGTTCTCGAGCTGTCCGCTCTCGCGAAGCCGCTGGACGATGCGTCCAATCTGGTTGTCGCAGTAAGCGAGCGCCCCGGCGTAGACTTCCATCATGCGGGCGGCGACTTTTTTCTGATCCGGACTGAGGGAATCCCAGGCCGGCAATTCCTTCGGCCTCGGTGTCAGCTCCGCTGACGGCGGGATGATCCCTTTGGCTTTTTGCCGCGCAAACGTCTCCTCCCGAACCTTGTCCCAACCTTGATCGAAATGTCCTTTGAATTTGGCGATCCATGCCTTGGGGGCCGACAACGGAGAGTGCGATGTCCCCGGCGCGTAGTAGAGGAGAAACGGCTTGTCCGGCGCGACCGTGTGCTGAACACGCAGCCACTGAATGGCGTGATCGGCGAGATCATGGTCCAGGATGTAATTCGGATCGTCCGTCGGCGGCTCGATCGCTTCCCGGTTATGGAAGAGGATCGGTGCCCATTGGTCGGTCTCGCCGCCGAAGAATCCGTAGAATTCGTCAAAGCCGAGGCCGTTGGGCCAGCGATCATAGGGGCCGACGGGCGTCGTATCTTGTTGCGGGGTATTGTGGTTCTTCCCGAACCAAGCCGTCGAGTAACCGTTCTGACGAAGAACCTCGCCGACGGTTGCCGCACTCTTGGGCAGGATGCCGTTGTAGCCCGGATAACCGGTGGCAAGCTCGGTGAGAACACCGAACCCAACCGAATGGTGATTGCGGCCGGTCAAGAGCGCAGCGCGCGTTGGAGAACAGAGCGCCGTCGTATGAAACTCGTTGTAGATCAGACCGTGAGCGGCCAAGTGATCGAGCGTCGGCATCGGCACCGGACCACCGAACGTGCTTGCGGATCCGAAGCCCGTATCGTCGGTCATGATCAGGAGCACGTTGGGCGCTCCCTTGGGAGCCGAAACGGGAGCGACATAAACCGGCGGCGATGATGTCTCCACGGTTCGGCCGAGCGTGCCGGAATAGACGGGCTCCGGTCGCGGCAACACCACGGTCGCGGTCTGCGCCCGTGCGACAGCGTCTAGGCCGAAAAATAGGGCCACAAGAATCAGGAACTTGGAACCGCGGTTCGCCGCCATTTCATCACCAGAGTCTTCCTTAAACGATAAAGTTGGCGGCGAGAAGCTGCCAGGGGGTTGAGGCCGTGAGGATTGGGGATGCGCCTACCGGGCGGCCCTGCCTTGCTTAGGCGGCGCTCGTGGGGGCGCCCTTCTTCGCGAAATGCCGCCAATGGTCGAGGCGATCTTCCGCGATTTGAGCCCGATCTAATGAGGTGCGAGCGGGGATGTCGACTGGGAATCATCGATCCGAGCGCTACGCGCCCTTGCGCAGTCCCCGGCAGAGACTACGATGCGCGCCGATTCGTCTGACGAAGCCTTATAGGAGATGAAGAAATGAACACAGTGGACCTGGCGGCGCATTTGGCCGACCTTCACGAACTACCGAAAAGTCACGCGAAGGCGTTCTTGGACGACGCTCTGGCCGCCATCCTCGACGCTGTCAGCAGTGGCGACGAGGTCTCCCTGGCTGGATTCGGGAAGTTCACGGTAAAGGCCCGCCCCGCTCGGAAGGGCCGCAATCCCGCGACGGGCGAGTCGATCAAGATCGCCGCGACGAAACGGCTGACCTTCTCTGCAGCCAAGGCCGCGAAAGAGATCGTGAACGCTCCGAAGCGAAAGCGCGCCAAGAAATGAGCTGACAACAGCGGCCGGCAACGGAGGCGTGCTGGGTCGTGCAAAGGCCGATGGCACGCTGGCGAGGATGCAAACGATAAGAATCCAAACCTGCGGTGGAGCGATCCGCCAAATCAGCTGGGACGACTATCGCCGTCCAAATCACCACGACCAAGACATAGCCGCCTATTCCTTTCATCGATCGCGCCTCAGCCAGAGTTCGCACTTTCAGTAGATGCCGCCGGTACCGGTCGTAGCCGCGCGCAGATTGTCGCCGGCCAAAATCTGGGCGTCCGGCGGCAACGGCTTGCCGACGCCAGGCTCCGTGCCTGGCAGAAAGGCTTCCCAAATAGCCGCGGGGTCGTCGGGTGCCGCGGGCTGCCCCGAATAAGCGTCGACCCGCGCGAGCCGTACGCCGGGCGGGACACGGAACGGGACTGCCGGACGGTTTGCCAATGCCGCCGCTAGAAAATTCCGCACGATCGGGGCTGCGGCCGTGGCCCCGGTCTCGTAAGCGCCGAGAGATTTCGGTTGATCGAAACCGACATAGACGCCCACCGCCAGATTTGGAGTGAAGCCAATGAACCAGAGATCCTTGCTGTCGCTTGTCGTGCCGGTCTTTCCGGCGACAGGCCGTCCCAAGGCCGCAAGCGCGCGACCGGTGCCGCGCCCCACGACGCCTTCGAGCATTTCGACCAGCTGATACGCGGTACGCGGATCCTGGATCTGGGGCCGCATGTCCGGAATCTCCGGCACCGGCTGATTCGCCCACGCGACATTCCCGCAACCGTCGCAGCGACGCGTATCGTGGCGGAACAACGTCCTGCCCCAGCGATCCTGTATGCGATCGATCAAAGTCGGCGTGATCTTCCTTCCGCCATTGTCGATTTCGGCATAAGCGGTCGTGAGCCGGAGCAAGGTCGTCTCGCTGGTCCCCAGCGCCATTGACAGATCCGGCCGCTCGTCATCGGCGATGCCGAATTTTCTGCCATAAGCCGCGACCTTGTCGATTCCGATCGCGGCGGCGACCCGCACCGCGATGGTGTTGCGCGAGAGCTCCAAGCCGCGGCGCAAGGGGAGCGGACCGAGGAAATCGTGTTCATAGTTTCGCGGTCGCCATGCCGGCAGGCCCCGTCCCTGGTCAAACGCGATCGGCGCATCCAAGACGATCGTCGACGGCGTCATGCCGCTGTCGAGGGCCGCAAGATAGACGAAGGGCTTGAACGCCGAGCCGGGCTGCCGGAGCGCTTGCGTCGCTCGGTCGAACTCGCTCGACGCGTAGCTGAAGCCGCCCACGAGGGCAAGCACGCGCCCCGTATGCGGGTCGAGGGCCACGAGCGCGCCATTGGCGGCGGGCACCTGCCGAAGCATGAAGCGGCGCGAAGGCCGTGTTGTCGTCCCACGCTCCGAACCAGAAATTGAGGAGTTTGAGCCGGCCGCTTCGACAAGGACGACGTCTCCGGACCGAACGACCTGATCAACTCGATCATGGCCGGTCCAGCGAACATCGGCCGAAGTAAGCGCGGCGATCGTGCCGTCGTCGAAGCCTATTCGGGCGACTGCGGCGCCCGCGCTCAAGACCATGGCCAGGCGCCAGCCCTCGGCTCCGGGCGGCAGCGACTCATGGGCCAACTTTTCAGCCCAATTCGATGGCGTCGAGAAATGCGCTAACGGCCCACGCCATCCGTGGCGCTCGTCATAGGCGACGAGACCGTCACGGAACGCCTTGATCGCGATTCTCTGCAATCTCGGGGCGAGCGTGGTTCGGATCGTCAAGCCCCCGCCATAGAGTTGATCGGCGCCGTACGAGGCGAGCACCCGGCGCCGCGCGTCCTCGACGAACTGGGCGGCGGGAGCACCGGCCGGCCTGATCGTGTTGGAACGAAAGTTCAGGGGTGAGGCCATCGCAGCCTCCGCCGCCGCCCGATCGATGTAGTCATCCTCGAGCATGCGTCCGATGACATAATTTCGGCGGGTGAGCGCCGCCTCGTGATTGGCGGCGCGGTAATAGCGGTCCGGCGCCTTCGGCAAGGCGGCCAGAAAAGCAATCTCCGGCAGAGTCAACGCATCGAGCGACTTGCCGAAATAGGTCAGTGCCGCCGCCGCAACGCCGTAAGATCCGCGGCCCAAATAGATCTGATTCAGATAGAGCTCGAGGATCCGGTCCTTGGACAAGACTTGCTCTATCCGCAAGGCGAGTATCGCCTCTCTGATCTTGCGATCGAGCGTCACTTTTCTCGTCAACAAGAAGTCACGCGCAACTTGCTGGGTGATGGTCGAGCCACCGACAAGCCGGCGTCGGTCGCGCCAATGCGAAACGTCGGTGAGAGCCGCGCGGAGAATGCCCTCGGGATCGACCCCACGATGCCGATAGAAGTCCTTGTCCTCGGCGGCGATAAAAGCTTCCTTCACCAGCTTCGGGATCGAGGTTATCGGCACGAAGATCCGGTTCTCCGTGGCGAAGTCGGCGAGCAGCTCGCCGTCGGCTGCGTACATCCTCGTCGCGACCTTCGGCCGATAATCGGTCAGCGCCCGATAATCGGGCAGGAACCGCGCGTAATGATTGACGACCAGATGAATTATGCCGAGGGCGAGCGCGACCAGAAGACCGAGCGCTGACGTCGCTGCAATAAGGGCCCGCATTTGCCAGCAGCCGCTCCTCAATTCGACGAGGCGGCGCGGTCGCTCGACCGCGATCGGCACCCATCCCGAAGCCGGCCAGCAATCCTATCCGGGTTGGTCGATCTGGTCGAACACGCCCCCGCCGGCAAAATACTTCGCTTCAACCTGGTCGGCACCGCGATTACGCACGCCAGGAGCGGCAACACGTATCGATTTCGCGAAGAGTGCATACGGCGTCACAAGATCGCAATACGATATATAAGCTACTTCGACGCCGATCGCGCACCGAGAGGTCAATTCGTCGCGAGCCTCGCCCCTAGGAGCGGTGCGGTCGAGGCCGGATACGGCGTGATCGCGAGCGCCGGCGACGCCGCTTGAGCTTGCCCCATTTCTAAGGGCTAATTCATCATCGCCCGTCGGCGTGTGAAGCAAGGCGCGGCATTTTCGACACCCTTATTTCTTTTTGGAGGCCCCAAAGACCACCGGTCTGGGTTGGGCAACACCGGAAGCCATTGATGGGATCGCTTTGGGTTTGGACTGCTTAGGCTTTTTCTGCTCGCGATTGCTCCGCTTTTGACCTTTGGCCATCGAACTCTCCTCTCCGGGGCCCCGCCCCTCAATAATCCATGTCACCCATACCGCCGGCCGACGCGGATGAAGCTTTCTTCTCGGGCTTCTCGGCGACCATCGCCTCTGTCGTGATCAGCAGACCGGCGATCGAGGCTGCGTTTTGCAGGGCGACGCGCACGACCTTTGCAGGATCAAGGATGCCGGCCTTGATCAAGGCCGTGAATTCGCCTTTCTGAGCGTCAAAGCCGAAGTTGGTATCCGCCGAGTCCTGCAGCTTGCCGACGACGATCGATCCGTCGAACCCGGCATTCTCGGCAATCTGGCGAACGGGCGCCTGCAGCGAGAGCTTGATGATGTCGATGCCGCGACGCTGATCGTCGTTGGCGTATTTCACGCCGGCGAGCACTTTTCGGGCATGGAGGAGCGCGACGCCGCCGCCGGCGACGATGCCTTCCTCGACCGCGGCGCGGGTCGCGTGCATCGCGTCTTCGACGCGATCCTTGCGCTCCTTCACCTCGACCTCGGTCGCGCCGCCGACGCGGATCACCGCAACACCGCCGGCCAGCTTCGCCAGCCGCTCCTGCAGCTTCTCGCGATCATAGTCCGAGGTGGTCTCCTCGATCTGCGCGCGGATCTGCTGGGTGCGGGCCTCGATGTCCTTCTTGGCGCCGGCGCCGTCGATGATGGTGGTGTCGTCCTTGGTCAGGCGGATCTTCTTCGCCGAGCCCAGGAACTGCAGCGTGACGTTCTCGAGCTTGATGCCGAGATCTTCGCTGATGACCTGCCCGCCGGTGAGGATCGCGATGTCCTCCAGCATCGCCTTGCGGCGATCGCCGAAGCCCGGAGCCTTCACCGCCGCGACCTTGAGCCCGCCGCGCAGCTTGTTCACGACGAGCGTGGCAAGCGCCTCGCCCTCGACATCCTCGGCGATGATGAGCAGCGGACGGCCGGTCTGAACCACCGCCTCGAGCAGCGGCAGCATGGCCTGCAAGCCCGACAGCTTCTTCTCATGCAGAAGGATGTACGGGTTCTCGAGCTCGGCCACCATCTTCTCGGCGTTGGTGATGAAGTAGGGCGAGAGATAGCCGCGGTCGAACTGCATGCCCTCGACGATCTCGAGCTCCGTCTCGAGGCTCTTGGCCTCCTCGACCGTGATCACGCCCTCGTTGCCGACCTTGTCCATCGCCTTGGCGATCATCTGGCCGATCTCGATCTCGCCGTTGGCCGAAATCGTGCCGACCTGGGCGATCTCATCGTTCGTGGAGACCTTCTTGGACCGGGACTTGATGTCCTCGACCACCGCGCCGACCGCGAGGTCGATGCCGCGCTTCAGGTCCATGGGGTTCATGCCGGCCGCCACCGACTTCACGCCTTCGCGGACGATCGCCTGGGCAAGAACAGTGGCGGTCGTGGTGCCGTCGCCGGCCAGGTCGTTCGTCTTGGACGCGACCTCGCGCACCATCTGGGCGCCCATATTCTCGAACTTGTCGGAGAGCTCGATCTCCTTGGCGACGGTGACGCCGTCCTTGGTGATCCGGGGAGCGCCGAACGACTTGTCGAGCACGACATTGCGGCCCTTGGGCCCCAGCGTCACCTTGACCGCGTCGGCGAGAACATCGACGCCGCGCAACATCCGCGAGCGCGCGTCGACGCTGAACTTCACGTCCTTGGCTGCCATCTATGCAATCCTTCTTGAGCTGAATGAACGAGATGATTTGTTTTGAATGAAGGCCTCAGGCGGCCTTCGCCTTCGACGCCTTGGCGTCGATCACGCCCATGATGTCGCTTTCCTTCATCACGAGCAGATCCTCACCGTCGATCTTCACTTCCGTGCCCGACCACTTGCCAAACAGGATCCGGTCGCCAACCTTCACATCGAGCGCATGGACCTTGCCCTGCTCGTCGCGGCTGCCGTTGCCGACGGCGAGAACCTCGCCCTCGATCGGCTTTTCCTTGGCGGTGTCGGGAATAATGATCCCGCCCTTGGTCTTCTCCTCGGATTCGACGCGGCGCACGAGCACGCGGTCATGCAATGGACGAAACGTCATGTGCTATCTCCCATAATTCATAGGGTGTCGCGCGAGGCGGCATTGTTAGCACTCCCCCTCGACGAGTGCCAGCTATGTACGGAAGCGCACCGCGGAGTTCAAGGACCCAGCTGCAGATTCTTCAGTTAAAATTCCAGCGGGCCCGAGGCAGCACTCGGCAGGCCATGCTGCCAATCTTATGCTGCACCGCAGCAATGTAATTGCGCGGAAACCATTTCGGCCCGCAAACTGGTTCATTGATTCGCGGGCCTGGACGGAAGGCCGGGCCGGCGCAGATCCAAGACGAGGACGCGCGAATGGCAAATCTGGCGATTCAACTCCGCGACTATCGGCTGACCACCGCCGAGATTCTTTATCATCTCCCCGACCACCCGGCGCTGCTGCAGAGCTATATCTGGCAGGATTACGACATCGCCCCCCGCTTTCCCGTCTTGCACGGCTTCCTGGATTTCTGGAGTCGCAAGATCGAGGGCAAGCTCCATTCGGTGAAGGTCGCGAGCCGCGGCATCATCAGCGCCGCCGACCTGCGACTCGCTCAAGCCGAATTCATCATCAACTGAAGATCTCTTCATGAAGACGCTCAGTGCTACGCGGTGACGCGCACCTGCATGCCGCTCGCGGGCTTTGATTCAAATTCGCCGCGTCCTATCGTGAGGGCATGACGAGCACGCAGCCGCTGAAAACGGCGCCCGACCTCACCCTCCTCCCCAACGCCCGGCTCGCGCCGGGGCAGCGCGCAGTCGGCATCTGGCTCCTCTCGATCGCGACCTTGTGCTTTACGATCGCCGTCGTCGGCGCGATCACGCGGCTGACCGAATCAGGCCTGTCGATGGTGCGGTGGCAGCCGCTGCACATTCTGCCGCCGATGACCGCGCATCAATGGGAAGAGGCTTTCCGCCTCTATCAGCAATCGCCGCAATATAAGCTGGTCAACAGCGGCATGAGCCTCGGCGAGTACAAGGGGATCTTCTGGTGGGAGTTTGCCCATCGGCTCTTCGCGCGCTCGATCGGCGTCGTCTTTCTTGTCCCGTTCCTCTGGTTCCTCGCGCGGCGGCAATTGTCGCGTAGGCTGGTCCCCTACCTCGTCGGTCTGTTCGCGCTCGGCGGGCTGCAAGGCCTCGTCGGCTGGCTGATGGTGGCGAGCGGCCTCGTCGATCGCCCCTCGGTCAGTCACTATCGCCTGGCCACCCATCTGCTGATGGACGTCACGCTCTACGCGCTCACCCTCTGGACGGCGTTCTATGTCTTTCGTCCCCGGCCCGAGCCGTTGGCGCCCGAGAGCGCCCGTCCCGGGCTCCGGCGCCAGGCAATCCTGGGACTTTCGCTCCTCGCGATAACGATGATGTGGGGCGCCTTCACGGCGGGGCTGCGCGCCGGGCTTATCTATAACACCTTCCCGCTGATGGGCGGCCAGATCGCGCCGCCCGATTTCTTCGCGCTCAGCCCCTGGTGGACGAACTTCACCGAAAATCACGGCAGCGTGCAGTTCGTGCATCGCGTGCTGGCGATCACCACCGGACTGATGCTGATCGGGCTCGCGCTGTCGCTGAGGCAGAAACCCATCGGCGCCGAGTTGAAGCGCATGGGCACCGCGCTGTTCCTGGTGGTGCTGCTCCAGATCGGTCTCGGCATCGAGACGGTGCTGAACCAGGTGCCGGTGTGGCTGGGCGCGATGCACCAGGCGAATGCGATCCTTCTTGTGGGCGTTCTGGTGCGGATTCTGTTCCTGCTCCGCGAAGCGCCACAGCCGCAATTCCGTCCGCGCCTGGTGGTGAATCGCGCCGCTTAGGCCCCGTGCCGGCCTTCGCCTCCAGTGAAGCGCTGCGCGCCCGCGACGGCTTCGCCCGAAGCCAACACCGTCAACCCGTGCCGCATCTCGTTGCGCATCGCGTCTTCTTCGCTCATCCCCCACTGCTCGATCGCCGACAGCCGGTCGCCGCGAAGGCAGGATTGCGGAAAAGAGGATAAAAGGCGCGCCAACTCCATGGCTTCGGCAACCGCGCGTCCCTTGGGCACCAGTCGGTTCGCGAGGCCGATTGCGAAGGCCTCTCGAGCATCAACCGCCCGGCCGGTCAGAATCAGGTCCATTGCGCGGCTGTGGCCGATCAGGCGCGGGAGCCGGACCGTGCCGAGATCGATCAGCGGCACGCCGAAGCGCCGGCAGAACACGCCCAGCACT
>Ga0209062_1002799_pt1 | contig 21972 bp, 16 predicted proteins | sample Coa_R2_2_FD_187158 | JGI IMG/M metagenome (GOLD analysis project Ga0209062, IMG submission 187158) | Surface soil microbial communities from Centralia Pennsylvania, which are recovering from an underground coalmine fire - Coalmine... | ecosystem: Environmental > Terrestrial > Soil > Unclassified...
GCTGGATGAAGTCCTGATAGCTCCAACCGCTCGCCTGCTGCGTCGCGGCATGCGGCCTGACCCATGTCAGTGTCACCGTCCGCGTCTGGCCGTAGCGCAGCGAGATCAAACCGGCCCACACCGTGTGCGCAAAGGCTTCGCTCTTCCCCTGCGGCGTCCAGCCCTGCTGGCTCTGCATGACGCTGCCCTGCGGCAGATAGACGCGGATGTAATCGCCATAGACAGGCGAGCCATAGTTCTGACCCGGCAGTATCCAGGCGTAACTCAGCGTTGTGTGATGCAGCGCGTTGCCCGCCGCATCAATTGTCACCTCGTCGTGCAGCGTGTCGACAATGAAACTGTTGGCCTTGCTGGGGTAGACATTGGCATCGACCACCATCAAGCCGTCCGCTGGCGTTGGCTGGATGGCCGCGTCCAGTTGTAGCTGATGCAGGGCCTGTTCGGCGCTACCCTGATTGAAATAGAGCTGGATATCTTTCGTGCGAACCGCCTGCCAGACGATCTGCAACAATTTGAATTGCTGCGACAATGATAACTGGCGCACCCGTGCCAGAAGATGCTCCGCCAGCAATTCGGTGAACCGCTTGCGCAGCGATGAATGACCATCGGGCGACGCTATTCTGTCGCTGCCCTCACCGGCTGCGCGTCCGCCGAGCTGGTGGAAGTGAATACGGGCAACCAGGTTCTGGGCCGTCACAACTTCATTATACTCAGGTACAGAAATTGGCCCCGTCACGGTCATGATCTGTTCAATAAGCATGGGAGTGATCGCCACGACGCCCTGTAACGCGGTGGTGCCACCCTCAATATGGTAATTCTGCTCGGCATAGCGCGCATCCGTCGGGAAATCCGCGTCCAGGTCCGAATCGCGCAGGCTCCACTTTTTTAAGGCAAGGGCATGGGCGAACCACTGGTACTGTGCCGGAAAAGCGATTGCCTTGCCAGAAGCGGAGAATGGATAATCGAGCAGGTCGACATCAGTAATATGCGCCGCTTGCAGGCGGCCACCGGCCAGCGTCGCAATGCCATAATTACCGACGAAGCCGCCACCCGGACGCAGTTCCGTTGAATCGAGAACTTCAATCAAATAATTGGCCGGGTGAGAGACGCCCAGCAGCGTCGGCAGGGCGGGCAGAAGCTGCGAAATCGCCTCTACCCAGGCTTTGATGGTCGGAAGATTGCGCTGCAGGGCTGCTACCTCCTGACTCAGACCCGGCTCAAACTGCAGGTCGCCCGGCTGAAGCTGGCCCGCCTCACGCTCAATAATCGAGAACGCGGTCTTGATCTTCGCGGCCTGCGTATCGATGGCGGCAAAATCCGCCATCGTCAGGCCGCCCCGGTGCGTGTTGAGAGGATCGTGGAAGCGCGCTATCAGGACATCCAGCACATCGCAGGCAGCCACACCTGCCTGAGTCGCGGCCAGCGCGAGCGGCACGAGATGGAAGGCGGCGGCAATGCGCGGGCCATATACCGGCAGCAGCGTACTGATGCCGGGAACGCTTTGCATCGTCGCCTGCAACTGCGCGAAATCATTCTCCGCTCTCACGAATGCCTGCCGCGCCTGCCCGACGGCCTGCACGTCAAACGGGTTGCGCTGCAATGCCAGCAGGGACTGCTCGGCCACCCCCAGTTGCTGCGCTCCCTCTTTCGCCTGTTGCTGAGAGCGATTGTAGATGGGGCCGCCCGTTTGATAGAGGAACAGAGAAAGCGTTGTGGCTACCCCGGCCAGCAGAAACAGGACACAGAGAGCCAGCAAAAGAACCTTTTTCCTGTTCCTCCTGCTCTTTCTGACACGCTTCACCCGTTCGATACGAGTGCTATCTTTCTGATGCGCAACTTCCGCTGTGACTCTTTGCCGCATAAGCTCGTCTTTTTCTCCATCTCTCCGGCTAAAACTGGCTCGACCGGCCCTTTATGGACATGGGAACAGGTTCCGGCGTCGTAGGAGCAGGCACATGCCGCGCCTTCTCGCCCTGTCCTCCCTCGGCACGCTGATCGTGATCCTGGTGGCGATAGTAGTAATAGTATGAGTACGAGGTATCCTGGCGGCTGCGACGCTGCTTGTTGATGACACAACCCACAACGCGCGCGCCAATCTGCTCTAGCTGGGCTTTCACCTGCCGCAGATGGCCTTTATTCGAGCGGGTCACATCCACCACCACAATTGTGCCATCGACTTTTGAGGCAAGAATACTGGCATCCGAGATGCCGCGCAGAGGCGGCACATCAAAAATCACGATCTCTGCCCCACAGTTTGCCAGCATCTGCAAGAGCCGCTTCATTGACTTCGATTCGAGCAGTTCCGATGGATTGGGCGGTAACGGGCCAGAAGGCATGACGCGCAGGTTTGGAATGCCCACCGGGTGAATAAATGGCTCAATCGAAAAAGGAGTTGTCGTGTGCTGTGGAGCAAAGGGATGCCCGGAAGGAGGGATGATGCGCTCCCCCGCCCCCGGTTGCCCCGTTGGCGACATGCCCAGAGCCAGGATAGCATTGCTCAGTCCCATCCTGTCAGGGGGAAGCTGGAACTTCGTATGCAGCGTCGGGCGGCGCAGGTCAGCATCGATCAACAGAGTATTTTTCCCGGCCTTCGCCATGAAAATTGCCAGGTTGGCGGCCACCGTACTCTTGCCATCGCCGGGCATGGCGCTGGTCACAACCAGCGTTTGCAGCGACTTATCGACGGCGGAGAAGCCCACGTTCGTGCGCAAAATGCGGTAGGACTCGACGTTTGCGTCATGTCCCTGGGGGTTGATCGTCTCTTCCTGCTGGGAAGAGCGGGCGCGCCAGACCGTGCCAAGCACGGTCCAGCCTGAGAGTTCGGTCAACTGCTCCGGCGTATGCACGCGCGTGTCCAGTTGTTCATACAGTACCGCCAGCAGCATGCCCAGGAACAAACCGGCCATAAAGCCTACTGCCGTATTCAGGAGAACATTGGGGCGCGCCGGTCGGAGCGCAGGCTGCGCGGGCTGCGCAATGCGCAGGAAGTTGCCGGTCTGCGCCTGCGCCAGTTCCAGCTGCGCCAGGGCATTCTGCCACTGGTCATAATGGCTCTGCAAGCCGTTTAGCTGCACCTGGAGCGCGGCAATCTTGCCGCTACTCCCGCCCGCCGCTTTTAACGCGCTCAACTGGCCGTTGATCGTCTCTATCTGCTTCTGTGTGTTGTTTAGTTCTTGCTGTATCTGTTGCTGGGCCTGGTTGTTTTCCTGCTGAATCACCTGTGCCTGCTGGTTGATGAGCGTCGTAGCAATTGCATTGGCCAGGTCGGCGGCTCGCGCCGGGTCCGGGTCAAGCACCGAGATGCCAAAAAGCTGCGTGCTTGCCTGGGGTGAAGCAGTGGTATTGCTCGCCAGCGCCTCGACGGTCATGCCAGGATAGTGAGAGACCACCTCGCGCAGGACAGGCTGACTCATAGCAAGCTGTGCCTCTGTCTGCACCAGCTGGTCGCTCGCCAGCAGGCTGTTATAATCCGCGCTGGTATTATTTTGAGAAGAATGAATCTCAACCTGCACAATCGCCGTCGATTGATACATCGGGGTCATGAGCTTACTGACAATCAGTGTCCCCAACCCCACAACCACAAAACAGATGACCACCAGTTTCCACTGTTTTGTCAGGATTACCCAGAATTGCTCAAAAGTCATATCTTCCTTTCCCTCTTCTCTCTATAGAGCCGTATCACGCGCGGGACTGCCGACAGGGGCCAGCTCATATTCGTGAATCATGCTGAGTAGCCGCCTGCGCAGTTGCTCGCGCTCTCCGTGCCTCAGCTCCTGTTCAAGTCGCTGCATCCAGCAGGCAATATCCTTCACCGTTGGCAGGGAATAGCGGTATGTCACACTGAGAATCTTGCTGTATGTGGTTTGCACCAGCGTCTCACCCTCAGCCACCAGCGCCTCGTGCAGCCGCTCGCCCGGACGCAAACCCGTATAGACGATAGAAATATCCTGCTCCTCACGCAGGCCGCGCAGGCGAATCATCTTTTCCGCCAGGTCTACAATCCTCACCGGTTCTCCCATGTCCAGAACATACAGTCCTCCCTGCGCAGCCAGAGCAGCCGTGTAGATGACCAGCCCACAGGCTTCGGGGATGGTCATGAAATAGCGCGTCGCCTCCGGGTCCGTCACAGTCACAGGCCCGCCCTGTTCAATCTGCTTCGTAAACAGAGGAACCACGCTACCGCGACTGCCGATGACGTTGCCGAAACGCACAGCACAGAAACAGGTATCTCCCAGTCCCGCCTGCGCCAGCGATTGAATAATCATTTCCCCCAGTCGTTTTGAGGCCCCCAGTACGCTCGTCGGCTCAGCCGCCTTGTCTGTGGACACGAATACGAAGCGCGACACTCCATGTTCCTGAGCCAGCACACACAGGCGATAGGTTGCCAGCACATTGGTGCGAATAGCCTGGTCAGGATGGTCTTCCAGCAGCGGCACGTGTTTGTAGGCGGCAGCGTGAAAGACGATATCGGGCTTATGGAGCGCAAACAATTGCTCCATATACTCAGCATCCGTGATGTCGCCGATGGTGGCCCGCAAGCGCGAGCTTGCGGGATGAGCGCGCAGGCTTTCCAGCAGATCGAACAGGCCAGTCTCGTTGGTATCCAGCGCAATGACAGAACCGGGCAGGTAGTTGAGTAGTTGCCAACACAACTCAGAGCCAATAGAGCCAGCTGCGCCCGTCACCAGGATACATTTCCCTCGCAACGCCTTCTCGGCCTTTGAGGATTTCAATGGGACAACCTGCCGCCCCAGCAGTTTCGCAACATCAATTTCCGGCAGGCGGGCGGCATAGACCACACGAGGTAGCAGTTTCACGTAGGCCATACAGAGAACAAAAAATAGAACTCCCCCAGGCAGCACGCTCCACACCATCCCGATCACATGCGCCAGCAGCGCAATTTCACAGCCACCCATCAAGGCAAAGAGATTCAGCGCAACAATAGCAATATACTGACGGCGACGCCCCTTCAGGCGATAGTTACGGGCCTCCACAAAAGGTATCTTCGCAATCATTCTCTGCACAATGCGCCTGTAAAGTACGTCCACCCCCACCACCTTCAATTCAATCACCCACTTGCTCATTTTGCGTGCGCCTCAACGATGTCTTCGACCGCCGCAATCACATCCTCAACGTCTTCATCCGTCATCCCGGGATAGATGGGTAGTGAAATCGCTCGCCGGTAGGCGCGTAGCGCGACGGGAAAGTCATCAGCCTTCAGGCGGTAGGTATCGCGATAGAAGGGATGCAAATGCAGCGGGATAAAATGCACGCTCGTGCCGATGTTGGCCCGCGTGAGTCCCTGAATGAAGGCATCCCTGCTGATGTCCAGCCGTTCCAGGTGCAGCCGCAAAATATACAGGTGCCAGGCATGCTCGCAGTGCGCGAACTCCGGCGGCGTCTCCACCTGCGGCAGTTGCGAGAATGCTTCCGTATAGCGCCGGGCAATGCTGCGTCGGCGTGCCAGCAACCACTCTCTGCGCGCCAGCTGGTGCAGGCCAAGCGATGCTGCGAGATCCGTCATGTTATATTTATACCCGGCCTGCTGAACCTCGTAATACCAGGTCCCCTCAGCCGAGTAGCGTTTCCAGGCGTCACGGCTGATCCCATGCAGGCTCATCATCGCAGCCCGTTCGGCATACTGCTGATTGGCGGTGGTCAGCATGCCACCCTCGCCGGTTGCCAGAGTCTTGGTGGCGTAGAAGCTAAAGGCTGTCAGATCGCCGATGGAGCCAACCATCTGCCCCCGATATTTCGCGGGAAAGGCGTGGGCAGCATCTTCGATGACCACGATGTTGTGCGCTTTCGCAATAGCAAGAATGACGTCCATCTCCGCCGGTAATCCCGCCATATGCACTACAATCACCGCTCGCGTGCGCGGCGTAATCAGCCTCTCCAGTTGCTCCGGGTCGAGATTGCAGGTAAGCGGATCAACATCCGCGAACACCGGGCGAGCGCGAAAATACTCAACGACCTCTGCCGTCGCCGTGAAGGTATAAACGGGGACGATGACCTCATCACCGGGCTGCAAGCCAATGGCATCGAGCGCAAGGTGCATGGCCGCCGTCGCGGAATTGACGGCGACGGCGTAAGGAGCTTCTACGCAGACCGCGAACTCGCGCTCAAAACGCTTCGTTTTCTGCCCGGTCGTCAACCAGCCCGAACGCAGCGTATCCACTACCTCATCGATCTCTGCCGTCGTGATATGCGGCAGCGCAAAAGGGAGAAAGGTCTGACGCGCTGCACGCCTTCTCGTTACCCCCATTGTTACCAGCTTCCTATGTTCCATGACCGGACACCACCTCACCCACTGTTTTTAAGAGAATAACCACATCAAGATAGTATGACTGATGTTTGATGTAGTAGAGATCATATGCTAATTTGATCAGTTCATCCTGCTTTGTGCCGCCATACGTGTGTTTCACCTGGGCCAGTCCCGTCAGCCCCGGCCTGACCAGCAGGCGTTCGCGATAGCGCGGATGAAGCTGTTCCAGCTGCGCGACATAGACTGCTCGCTCCGGGCGCGGACCGATCAGGCTCATCTCACCGCATAAAATGTTGATGATCTGCGGCAACTCATCCAGATGCGTGGCCCGCAGCAAACGACCAATGCGCGTTGTGCGCGGGTCATCTCTTGTAGCCCAGACAGCCTTGCCCTCTCGTTCCGCGTCGGTGCGCATAGACCGCAGTTTGTAGATTGTAAATGGTTTCCCCATGCATCCCAGCCGTTCCTGCGTATAGAAGAGCGGGCCGGGAGACTCCAGATAGTTACACAGCGCCACAACAGGCAGCAGCATACATAAAGCAATCATCCCACACAGGCTGAAAAGGATATCCATTGATCTATGCCAGCAGCGATAGAGTAAAGAAACTGTGCGGGTCTCAAAGGCCGTTCCGTCAGGGCTGTGAGCAATCCCCTCTTGCATGCCTTGTTCCAGAACAGACGGCAGCATACATTTTTACCTCCTCGTCCTCAACCATCCACCGGCCACCCCGGCAGTAGCTATCTACTTTCCAGTATAAAAGAGCCTTCCAAAATCGGCTCATTACGGGGTACTTTAGTCACGCCGCACCATCACATCCACCGGCATCGCAGTGGCGCGTAGCACATTCTGCTCGCTCGAAAGCGCGTTAATATGCTCTTCCAGAATAGAGACCAGGCGCTGCCGGTCAAAGTGTTTCATCACAAAGGCACGACCATTACAGCCCAGTGCCTGCGCAATTTCGGGATGTTCATACAAATGTAGAATGGCAGAGACGAGAGAATCTGCGTTCTCCGGCTCTACATAAATTGCAGCACGCGCTTCCTGCTCAGCAAGTCGCCGCGCTTCTCCATCCACTCCCAGCAGCATAGGTCGCTCACAGGCCATTACCTCGTACATCTTTGATGGCAGTGCACCTTCAAACAAGGGTAAGCGCCGTAAGGGTACCAGACAGACATCAGCAGCGGCAAGCAGCACAGGCATCCGCTCGTGCGGCACAGGATCGATAAATGAAACATTCAGCAGTTCCTGTTCTCGTGCCTGAGCCACCAGGTCAGCTTTAGCCGCGCCGTCCCCGGCGAAGACAAAGCGTATATTGGGCTGCCACTTCAATTGCGCGGCTGCATCAAGTACAGTTGACAGGCCCTGTGCCAGCCCATGCGTCCCGGCATAAAGAATGGTAAATCGATCATCCCAGCCAAGCGCGGCCCGTGCCTGCGCCTGTGGCATGGGTTTGAATTGTGTTGTATCAACGCCGTTTGTAAGCAGAAACACCCGTTCGGCAGGCACTCCGCTCGCCACCAGCCTTTCACGAATACCGGCGGTCACAGCCCAGATAACACGCGCTTTTTGATAGGTTGATCGCTCTAACAGGCGGGCCAGGCGAATGAAGAGAGGATTGCGCAGGACGCCTAATTCAATGGCCGCGTCGGGCCAGAGATCAGCAACCGTAAAAATAAAGGGACAGTGCTTCCCCCATGCCAGCAGCCTGCCGCCAATGGCATTGAAAAGAGGCGGAGACTCAACGATAATGACATCCGGTCGCCCAACATACTTCCAGCCAGGCAAAGGGGCAATGCAGCCAAAGGATAATTGCGCGAGAACGCGCCGCAAGAACCCTTTGTTGGGGGTGATATAGCTCCACACGCGCACAACGTGTATACCCTCGTCTACCTCCTGTGTGATAATCTTACCCCGATACTCTGGCGCAACCACCCCGGATGGAAAATTTGGAAAGGTAGTCAAAACCGTGACCTGGTATCCTCGCTTGAACAGACCCTTCGCACTGCCACTGATGCGTATGGCCGGGGGTGTTTTTTCAGGCGGATAATACGGCGTAACAAAAAGCACATGCGTCATACAGATATTCCTTACGTTTTTGGCCCTACAAAATCACAAACTGCGGGCAATGCGCAGCGCGGCGTCCCCTTCACCATAGGGGGTTCCACGCGGCGTCTGTGGCTCAGGGAGCCTGAGCGCGGCAAGAATGGCTTCGGGCTGATTCCCCGCGAGGATATTCCAGCCTGCTTCGACCGTTTCGACCCATTCCGTCTCCTCGCGCATGGTGACGCAGGGGACGCCGAGCAGAAAGGCTTCTTTCTGCACCCCGCCGGAATCGGTGAGAATGCGATAAGCGCCGCGTTCAAGCGCCAGCATATCGAGGTAGCCCACCGGCTCAATGAACCTGATATGCTCTCCCCAGGCAAGCTGGTAATCTCCCATACGGGCGCGGGTGCGCGGATGCAGGGGAAAAATGACGGGCAGTTCCACCCCATTCAGCGCGACCGCAATGTTGCGCATGGCTGCGGCATCATCGGCGTTGACCGGGCGATGCGCTGTGACCAGCACATAGCCGCGCTCAGCAACGTGCAGCGATGCCAAAAGCTCCCGCCCGCGCTGCTCGACAACCGGCTGCACCTGGAGTAACAGGTCATACATAACATCGCCCACCAGTTCGACGCCCCGCTCAATCCCTTCGGCGCGCAAATGCCGACACGCCGCTTTCGTCGGACAAAAAAGCTTCTCAGAGAGATGGTCTGTTACCACGCGGTTGATCTCTTCCGGCATGCCGCGATTGAAGCTGCGTAGCCCGGCCTCCACGTGGGCAATGGGGATGTGCAGCTTGGCGGCAGCCAGCGCGCCCGCCAGCGTCGAGTTGGTGTCCCCGTATACCATCACCATCGCTGGCCGCTCCCGGAGCAATACCTGCTCAATCGCTTCCAGCATGCGCGCCGTCTGCGCGCCGTGCAGGCCAGAACCGCAGTTCAGGTGGTAATTCGGCTCTGGAATCCCTAACTCCTGAAAAAACTGCGCCGACATCCCGTAATCGTAATGCTGCCCCGTATGTAGAATGATCTCTTCGTGATACACCCGCAGCTCCCTGCTGACAGGCGCGAGCTTGATAAACTGAGGTCGTGCCCCCACAATCGACACTATACGCATGTTTGTCTTTCTATGACTATATGAAGTTTTTCATCGTGACAGGTTGAAGTGCCTGCCGCTCTTCCATAGTTTGCCGCGAGCCATCCCCTGGCGCGAGGTAGCGCATCCCTGCCTCCTCGACCTTCGCACGATCCAGCGCGCGCCGTCCATCCAGCAGCACGCGGCAGCGAGAAAAACGCCGGAAATCGAAGGTTTGATAGGCCCGGTGGTTGGCCTGAAGCACTATCGCCTGGATAGCCGTTTCATCGCCATCAGCAAGAGGCGTGTAGCCCAGAGCGCGCAGCTCGTCATCTGTGAAAAGCGGATCATGCGCATAGACAACCGCGCCGCGCTTTACCAGCTCCTCCTGAAGCAGGCGCGCGCTGGTGAAGGCAACTTCACGCACATTGCCGCGATAGGCTACGCCCAGCATCAGGACGCCCTGATCCGTTAATGAGCCAGCGACAGACTCGATACGCTGCACGGTGTAAGCGGCCATGCGGTCGTTGATCTGACGGGCATGACGAGGCAATTGCAATGGCGGGCAATGCTCATCCCCGCTCTCTTCTACGCCAGCCATGAGGAAGTAAGGGTAGACGGGGATACAATGGCCGCCGACACCGACGCCGGGGGTGTGGATATGCGAATAGGGCTGCGTGTTGGCGGCTTGAATGGCGGCACTGACATCCAGACCGTATGCATCGGCAAAGCAAGCGAACTCGTTGGCAAGCGCGATATTGACATCGCGGTATGTCGTCTCGATCAGCTTGACAAATTCAGCCTCATCGGTCGAGGACATCGCTATGATGCTCGTGTCCAGTACAGACTGGTAGAAAGCGACCGCAGCCGACAGGCTCTCCTCGTTGATGCCGCCCACCACCTTCGGATAGGTCGACAGGTCGCGGAAAATGGAGCCGGACGAGACGCGCTCAGGGCTGTAAGCAAGGTGAAAATCGCGCCCGGCTATCAATTCGGAATGGGTTTCGAGGATGCGCGCAAAGCGCCGGGCTGTTGTACCCACCGGCAGCGTCGTTTCATAGATCACCAGCGTTCCCGCCCGCAAGCCGCGCCCGATGGCTTCGGTGGCGGCATCGATGGCGCTGAAATCTACCCGGTGTTGCCCATCTACGACTACCGGTACAATCACGACCACAACGTGCGCCTGCCGCACCGCCTCAGGAGTATTGATCGTGGCAGTCAGCCAGCCCTCTTCTACCGCGTCGGCAACGACCGCCACCAGTTCCGGCTCCTCCTGCACGTGGGAGATGCCCGCGTTGATCGTCTCAACCACGTCGGCATTGATATCACAGCCAATGACGCGCCAGCCATGCCAGATGTACTGGATAGCCAGCGGCAGACCAATCTTGCCCAGTCCTACGACGGCGACCGTTGAGGGGTTGGCAAAGGTCCGAGAAACAGTATTCTGCATCTTCACAGTTCCACTTTCACTTCGACAGCCTGCTGCACCTGTACCGCTTCCCGGCGAGCAGCAGTCTCGCTGAGCCGACACACTACCTGCAAAACGGCCAGCCCGTCTTCCCCCGAAACTCTGGGCGCGCAATCGCTGCGGATCGCCGCCAGCACATCTTCGTATTCCAGGCGCAGCGGCTCGGCCTTTTGCACCTTGAGGCGCGTCATCGTCCCCTCGCTCACCCCCGCCATTGTACGCAGGGTATCCCATGAGGTCGGGGTATAATCATTTTCGTAAAAATAGACATCCTGGGTCAGATAGTTGACCAGGTACATGCCGCGCTCGCCTGTCACGTTCAGTTCCCGCACCTTCGTCGGCGTCAGCCAGTTAACGTCCAGCATGCCCAGCGTCTGGTTGGCAAAGTGCAGGATGCCGAGCAATGCATCCTCGTGCGTCGCGTGGATGCGCTGCTGCGTCCCGGCATAGACACGCGTCACCTCGGCATCGGCCAGGTAACGCATGACATCAATATCGTGCGTGGCGAGGTCGAGCGTGACACCCACGTCGCGAATACGCGGCGGGAAGGGGCCAAGCCTGCGGGCGTGGAGATGGAAGAGCTGCCCCAGCTCGCCTGCCACCAGGTGCCGCTTGACCTCGATGATAGCCGGGTTGAAACGCTCGACATGCCCGATCGCCAGCTTGACGCCGCGCAGGCGGGCAAGCTGGATCAGCGCCGCCGCCTCTTCAAGCGTGCCGGTCATCGGCTTTTCCAGCAACACATTGATTCCCTGATCCAGCAGGTGGGATGCAACCGCGAAATGCAGATAGGTGGGGACGACGACGGAGACCAGATCGGGCGCGGTCCGCTCCACCATCTGCCGGTAATCGCTGAAACCGGCCACGTGGAAGCGGTTCACGGCACGCTGCAATGTCGGTTCGTGCGGGTCCGCTACCCCCACCAGTTCTATCTCTTCCTCGCGAAAATCACGCAAGACGCGCAGGTGATTCATGCCCATCGCACCCGCGCCAACAACGGCAACCTTTACGCGCATAATCGCAGCACCTCGGACGTAATCGTTGCCAGGTCATCCTTGTTGAGGGCGGGGTGAACTGGAAGTGATAGCACCTCTTGCGCCGCCCTTTCGGCAACAGGCAGGCGGCTATCGTGCGCGCCGACAATGCGAAACAGCGCCGGATGTTCGCGATAGAACGGCTGCCGGTGAATGGGCAGGGGATAATGGATGCCTGTACCAATACCGCGCGCCCCCAGTCTCGCCGCCCACTCGTCGCGCTTCTGCGGCACGCGGATCGTGTATTGATGATAGACATGGCGGCATCCCTCTCGCACCGACGGCGTCTGCACCGCCTCGTGCAGTGCTGCCGACAGAACAGCCGCGTTGGCGATGCGCTGTTGGGTAAAGCGTTGCAGTTTTTCCAGTTGCGCCAGCCCCAGCGCAGCCTGCATCTCCGTCATACGTAGATTATAGCCCAGCGTCAGGTGGCGATAGCGTTCTTGCTGTCCATGACTGCGCAGGAGCCGCAATCGTTGGGCAAGAGCTGCATCGTTGGTGGTAATCATCCCACCTTCGCCCGTTGTCATGTTCTTGGTGGCATAAAATGAGAAGCAGCCGGTACCGAAACTGCCCACCATCTGGCCGTTGATGCTCGCCGCATGCGCCTGACAGGCATCCTCGATGATAGCGAGACGATAGGTCGCAGCCAGCGATTTCAACTGGAGCATCGCTGCTGGATGTCCATAGAGATGAACCGGCAAAAGGGCCTTTGTGCGCGGGGTAATCGCGGCCTCAACCTGGGCCGGGTCAAGGTTAAAGGTATCGGCTTCTATATCGACAAAGACCGGAGTCGCACCCACCATCAGAATGGCGTTAGCGGTCGCGGCAAAACTGAAAGGAGTCGTAATCACTTCATCGCCAGGGCCAATATCGTGCGCCAGCAAAGCCAGGTGCAGCGCCGCCGTCCCCGAAGAAACGGCGATTGCCTCCCTCACCTGGCATAACTCAGCAAAACGCCGCTCAAAGGCGGCAACACGACTGCCCTGCGCCAGTTGACCGGAGGCCAGCACGTCGAGAACGGCCTGCCTCTCCTCAGCTTCCAGTACAGGAGATGCAATAGCAATCATCTTCCACTCTTCCTCTTCCACCACAGTAGTGCAGGCTTCGCCACGCAGGCAAAGCCCATGCATATTTCTACCTGCCAGTATAGGCTTGCTGTCAAATGAAATATGTCTATCTTGCGATGCAATGGGCCTGTCATGCTTCGCTTCACTCAGCATCTGGTTGCCGGTCGGCCTGAATGGGTCACCAGATGTTGAGTGAGGCGAAGCATGACAGGCCCAAAAAAGCGGCTTGATGAAACTTTCCCAGGAAATGACACGTGAAACTGGTGTATACAGAACAATTGTGAACCGTGTACAGCTTCAGCAAAGGAGAGGGGAGGCAAAGATGAGCAGCTACACGAAAGACAATATTCACACGGGCATGCACGTCTATTCCTCGGATGACCACGATGTGGGACACGTGGCAGCCGTTTATCCCGACTCATTCGAAATTCACAAAGGGTTCTTTTTCCCGACCGACCGCTATATCCCATATAGCGCGGTAGCCTTTGTCGAAAATGACCGCGTCGTGCTGACCATGCCTGCGGACGTTATTAAGGACAAAGAGTGGACCAAACGCCCTGATTATGAAGATCACCTGGGCGACCCGTTACAACTGCTTTACGATCAGGGACACGGCGTCACCGACCCCTTCAACGAGGAACCGCAGAACCCTGACCGACCATAAATTTCCCTGACGAAACCGGATGTCACCTTGCATCGTATCTGTCTATGAGTCCTGTACTTTTTCCAATGAAGCCAAAATACGGTTAGAACCTGATTCGATCTAGGGTAATTACCCGATTGTTATGGTCTGCTCCATTCTTTACAATAGAAGCAACAAAACAAAGAATGGAGAAGTATCATACAGCGCCAGCATGCTACTCGGCTCGGCCTGTGAGTGCTGACCACGAGGCCATACGGAGTCCGGCAGCTGATTTTGTCGGTAAGTTTCCCGAAGGGAGCGTGGAATTATGGCAATTGTAAATTCTGTCACGGCTGTGCGACAACCTGCACACGATGATTCTGCTACGGCAGCAATGTTTCCCCCCGGTGGTAATACGGAATATACCAGAGAGATCGCCTCACCGCACGTCAAAAGGACACAGGAACGGATCACTGAACCGCTGACTCCTCTGGATGAGGTGGACAGCAGCGAGATGTTACTCGTCGATGAACTGGAAGACGGCGGCGAAGAAGATGTGCTGGAAGGAGAATTTCTTGCACCTGCGCGCCGCTCCCATACCAATGGCACGCGGCAGGCAAGTGGCGCTGAAGATGCTTTTCAGAGCTACCTGCGAGATATTCGGGGGCTGGGGTTGCTGACGCACGCGGAAGAAATCGATCTGGCACAACGGGCCGCACGCGGAGACGAAAGCGCGCGCCGCACCCTGATCGAATCGAACCTGCGCCTGGTAATCGCGATAGCGCGCCGCTATACCAGCACGGGCGTCCCTCTGATTGATCTTATTCAGGAAGGCAACCTCGGCCTGATGCGCGCTGCCGAGAAATTTGATTATCGTCGCGGCTGTCATTTCGGTACCTATGCCACATGGTGGATTCGCCAGGCGGTAAGCCGTGCCGCCGGTGAGCAGTCCCGCCTGATTCACCTGCCAGAACACGTGGCGACTCGCCTGCGCAAAGTTCGCCGCGTCGCCGCTCAACTCTCCCAGGAAAACGGCCTGGACCCGCTGCCCGAACAAATCGCCGAAGCCTGCAACATCGATGTCAACGAGGTTATTGACCTCCTCGGCGTCATCGAACAGCCCGTCTCCCTCGACGCGCCCGTCGATGACGAAGCCCGCTACTCCCTGGCCGACACGCTGGAAGATAGCACTACGCCCGCACCGGCAGAGACAGCTTCCCAGCATCTGCTCGGCGAAGAACTGCACCGCGCCCTTGCCATGCTCACCCCACGCGAACGCGCCGTCATCACTCTGCGCTATGGCATCGGCGATGGCCGCAGCCGCACGCTGCTGGAAGTCGGTAAAGAACTCGGCATCTCCCGCGAGCGCGTGCGCCAGCTTGAAGTCGTCGCCCTGATGAAGCTGCGCGGCATCAGCAGCAACGTCTCCCTGCGCGAGTGCGTCTGAAGGCCCACCGTACAGGAAAACATACAAAAAGAAAGTGCGCTGTCAGTGAATACAGCGCACTTTCTTTTTAACCTCAGGCATAACGCGCAACATCCCCCTCGACGAAACGTATAAACTATGTTAAACTTGCCTGCAAGAGCTATAGGACGATAAAGATAGTAGCAGCTCATTAAGGAGGGCCATCTATGGCAACCTGTGTATCCTGTGGCGCGGATGTCAGTGGGAAGAAGTTCTGCCAGCAGTGCGGCACGCCCGTGCAGGCGGCAGCGGCGCCTGCGCCCGCGACAATCAGCGCATCATCTGAACCAGTTGTAACACCGGCAGCGCCGAGTGTTTGTCCTCGTTGCAATGGAGAAGTGAAAGCAGGGGCGGCCTTCTGCATGCATTGCGGCTCCTCGTTGAGTCCGCACGTGACCCAGGCTACGACTCCTTCGCAGCCAGTGATGCATACCTGCCCTGCCTGCCATACGCAGGTTCCCATTGAACATGCCTTCTGTAGTAACTGCGGGCAGCCCATTGGCGCGGCGACAGCGGCTCCGGCTCCGGTGGCGGCAGCGCCCAGCTTCTGTACTAACTGCGGGACACAAAATGCGCCGGGCGTGAAATTCTGCGCCAGCTGTGGAACTCCTATGGGAGCCGGAGCAGGAACACCCGCGCCACAACCATACACGCAGTCAGGCCAGTATCCACAATACCAGCAGCAGCAACCCTACTCCCAGTACCAGCAGCCACAGCAACCCTATGGACAGCCGCAATATCAGCAGCCTTACGGGCAGCCACAGCAACCCTATGGACAGCCTTACGGGCAACCCCAACAGCCCTACGGGCAGCCTAACCCATACGGGCAGCCACAGTATCCGCAGGCACCGATGATGGGCCAGCAGCCAATGGTATTGCGCTGTCCCGTCTGCATGGCCATGTCGCCGGTAGGCTCGACCAACTGTCCCAGTTGCCGTACCAGTCTCGCCGGTATCGTCCCCACACCAGCAAATATGCCCACGCAGAACCAGCAGGGCGGCATGCTCGGCGGCCTCTTTGGCGGTCAGGGCCAGGGCGGCAACATGATGGTGGGCGCGCTGGGTGGCGCAGCAGCCGTGATCGGCGGCGAAATGCTGCTGCACGGCATCGAACGCGACCTCGCGGGCGGCGGTAATGATTATGGTGAAGGCCGTCATCACCACCGCGACGAAGGCATGCTCGGCGATCTCGGCAACCTTGCCAACGATCTCGGCCTCTAATGGCAGAAAATGGAACGGCGAGGGAGAGACAAGATGAGATAGCATGTTTCATCTCATCTCTCCCTGCCCAATTCTTCAGCTTTGCCCCAAATGGGCTATCTCTTCCCCCTTTCTTCCCTTCTCTGTTGCGATACGCATTGAAACAGTCTATAATACGCGGGAACAAGCCTTCTTTTTGTGACATAGGGATGTACATTGACCGGACGCTTTTGTCTATCTTAAGGAGTCGGAAGCCTCGCCGCCGTGCCATGCTTGACGGCGGAACATGAGGCTTCGAATAAATAAACAGGAATGAATTACCGAAAAACAACATTACGCAATGGTTTGCGTCTATTCACTACCCGGATGCCCGGCATGCGTTCCGCCAGCATTGCCTTCTTTTTTACCGTCGGTTCGCGCTATGAGCCGGACGCCATCGCGGGTATCTCACATTTTATTGAACATATGCTTTTTAAGGGAACGCGCAGCTATCCCAACGCCCGGCTCATTTCAGAGGCGATTGAGGGCGTCGGCGGCTCTTTCAATGCCAGCACGGGCAAAGAGCTGACCTGCTATACCGCGCGCGTACCGGCAGATCAATTGCCGGTCGTGCTGCACGTCCTTGCCGATATGGTGCGCTACCCCCTCTTCGATGCAAAAGAGATCGAAAAGGAGCGCGGCGTCATCATCGAAGAACTGAGCGCGACCCACGATGACCCGCAGGAGTGGTGCAGTTTGCTGGTTGACCAGGTGATGTGGCCCAATCTGCCGCTGGGCCGCGACGATGCAGGCTTTATCGAGACGGTCGCGCAGGTGCAGCGCGAGCAGATGCTCAACTATATGCATACGCACTATCTGCCCAACGCGCTGGTTCTCAGCATCGCCGGCAACATCGATCACGAACACGTCATCGAGCAGGTAGAGCAACTCTTTGGCGACTGGGAGGCAGGAGAACTCCAACGCTGGCAAGAGAGTCTGCCGCCGCTCGATGCCGTGCCGGTGGCAATGATTCAAAAGGAGACCGAGCAAACCAATATCTGCCTGGCGCTGCCCGGCGCTTCCCATTCTTCGCCCGGTTATTACCCGGTTCTCTTAATCAATGGCATTCTTGGCGATGGCATGAGTTCGCGCCTCTTCCAGAGCATTCGCGAGGAACAGGGCCTGGCTTATGATATCGGCAGCTATATCAATACCTACTATGAAACAGGAAATCTGGTGATCAGCGCCGGAGTTGACCCATCACAGACCGAGGCAACGGTGCGCGCTATCCTGCAGGAACTGGCACACCTATGTACAACTCCTGTAGCAGAGGATGAGCTTGAACGCATCAAAGCCTATATACGGGGGGGCATCCAGCTCGGCCTGGAGGGAACGCAACAGGTCGCATCCTGGCTGGCAGGCCAGGAGAGTTTGCGCAATCGCGTGATGGAGGTTGAAGAGGTCATCGCCCATATCAACGCGGTCACCCCGGCTGACATCCAGTATACAGCACAAAGCTGCTTTGCCCCACAGTGGAGGCGGCTCGCCATTATCGGACCTGACCACCCACGACAGGCAAAGCATTTCGAGCAGTTACTCAGAAGCCTGTAAAGGGCCTCCTCCGGCCCGGCGCCGTTCCGGCTAGAGCAGAACGGCCCGGACCGGAGACTTCTATCACGTCAGGACGGCATTGCCGGTGGCATGGCAAAGCGGGAGAGGAGACAAGATTTTATGGCATCAGCAACGCTTCGCGATTATTTGCAGGATACGGAGGACGCCATCAGCGCGGGCCGCATTGATGAGGCACAAACCCGGTGCCAGCGCATTTTGAGCCATTTTCCAGAGTCGCTTGAAGCGCAACGCCTCCTCGGTGAGGTCTATCTGGCCCAGGAGCAACTGGAAGAGGCCCAGCAAACCTTCGACTGGATTCTGGTCAATGACCCGGAGAACATCGTCGTCTATTGTGACCGCGCCCTCATCTGCGAGCGGCTGTCAGATTACGATACGGCTCTGGACTGCTACCAGCAGGCATATGAACTCAGTCGCGGGGATAGCCAGATACGGCATGAGTTCAACAAGCTGAGCGCCAGAGTGGGGCAGCAAGGTTTCATGCTCTCGCGGGCGGGCCTGGCTCGTCTCTACATGCGCGGCGACCTGTTGCCCCAGGCCATGCAGGAGTGGGAGGCCGTGCTTGCTGCCACCCCCGATCGGCTCGATGCCCGCGTTGGTCTGCTTGAGACCTGCTGGCACGAAGGTCTCTTTGAGCAGGTTGAAGAACTGGCGACCGCCATCTTGAGCGATGTCCCCGGCTGTCTCAAGGCTCTCCTGCTGCTCGCGCACGTCACCTCGTCAAAGGATATGCAGCGCGCGGAGGAACTCATCCGGCGGGCTGAAATGCTGGATCCCGACCTGGTCATGGCAAGAGAACTTTTCAGCGACCTGCTCGCCAATCAGCCGCGAGACCCGTTCCTGCAACTGCTCAAACAGGAACCGGTCACGCTGCCCGATCCATCCTCTCCTGCCTCTACCTCTATGGGAACCGCGCGGAGTTCACCAGCCATCACAAACGGCTCACAGGACACATCAACTTCACCCTCTGAGTCGCTCTTTAGCTGGAGCAGTCTGGATACGCTCATTGTCGAGACTGGACAACCAGTTCAGGCAGAGCAGGATATTCCCACCTTTGCCTGGTCGAGCAACAGCGCCCTGGATATCAACCCGTGGAGTGCTATCGATCAACTCGCCGCACAACCAACCGCCAGCGTACCGGCGTCAGATGCGCAACCTCCATCACAGGTAGAACCATCCTCTCCGCAGGAATCGGGAACAGCCGGGCAGCAGAAAGACCAGCTTACCACCCCGGCAGCCGATGCCTTTGCTATGTGGAACAGTACGTCAACTGAGAGTGAGGGCCGCGCAACCGCCAGTACATGGGCAGCAGAAGCCAACGAAGAAACTGCGCTCCCCACGCCGCCTGCCTGGCTCGATATGCTGACCAGAAGCGGACGACCTCAAGCAACGTCCACCCCATCTGCCTCATCTACTTCCCCCGCTTCTCCGGCAAGCACAGGCAGGGGAAGAAGTCCTGATACAACAATCCCTGTCTCTGAAGCCCACTCAACCGGCGCGGGAACAGGACCACTTTTCCCGGAGCCTGCACCTTCCGCACAGGCCCCCTGGGATGATGGCTTGCAGATAGCTCCTCTCACAGCGGACGATGACGACGAAGTATTCTCCTTCGGCCCGGACTGGCTTAAATCGCTGGGCGCGGAAGTTCTGGAGAACAATACCGCTTCCAGCCCGGACCCCGTTGAACCCACAATAGTAGCTGAGGAACAGCCCCCTGCTGATCCAGCGTCATCCGGCGAATTTGAATTCTGGCAGGAATCTTCCTGGAGCAGCAAGACCGGCGAAACAGGCCATCAGCAAACCCCGACACATTCCTGGCTTGACCAGCCGGGTAGCCCGGCGGCAAACTGGCAAACGCCCATCGACCCCTGGGCAGAGACGCCAGCGCCGGGCCGACCAGAGCCGGAGTCGGAGAAGCCAGAAGTAGAGCGACAGCTTGCAACACTGGAAACACTGGAACGCGATCTGTTCGCGCAAGGCTTTGTGCCACTGGAACCGGGTTCTCTCGCAACAATTGCGGGGGAAGCGGAACTCTCTTCGGCCCTGGCACCGTTTGGCAACGAGACAGAATCACAGGCGCAACCCATACCGGTGTACGAAGAGCAGCTCGCCTCACAGCCACAACAGATGGCGGCGCCACAGGCGCAGCCATCTGCGCCTGTAGCGCCATCCGCGACACCACCCGCTGAAGGGACTCAGGAGCCACTGTGGCTGGCAACACCTGCGCCATCCGTCTCTGCACCCGGCGGAGGTAGCGCCATACAGGAACTGCTTGCGCAGACCGCGCCTCAGCTTCGACAGTCACCAGAGCAAACGGCAGATACACCACAACCTGCTCCATCTGCTGCCCCCGCCACGCCAGCATCAGATGTGCAGGCCGGGCAGCCAGTTTCTACCGTCCCGAAAAAACCAACCCCTGCCCCCGAAATCACGCTGGACGAGCTGGAACTGACGATGAGACGGCCTGTCGTAAAGTTGCAGCCAGCGGCGCCGACGCAGCCAGCGACAGTCAGTCGAAGCCGCCCGGCGGCGAGTGCAGCGAGTGCGGCCAGCGAGAACAACCTGAGCTACAAAGAGCGACTGCGCAAGGGCTACCATCACCAGCTCGCCGGTGATTACGACGAGGCCATGCAGGAGTATCGTGTTATTATCCGTAATGCGCCCGAATTGCTGAGCGAAGTCGTCAGCAACATGCGCGCCCTGCTCAAGCTCGCACCCAGATATGCTCCCGGCTACCGCGTCCTGGGCGACGCCTACATGCGGCAGGGAGAGTACCTGCAGGCGATGGAAGCCTACAACAAGGCGCTGATGATGGCGAAAAAAGGCCAGGCACAGGGGCAGGTACAGGGACTGCGGTAGTGCCGACAGAGAGCAAAAGGAGGTAGAGCGTGGAAACCATCCTACAACGATTGACCGATCTTGATGAGATCATCGGCGCGGTGCTTGTCAGCAAGGAAGGTCTGATCGTCGCCGGAACGCTGCACAGTGAGGACGAGGAAATGATCGGGGCCATGTCGGCGGCAGCCTTCGGCTCGATTACCGACTACTCACAGCAAATCAATAGCGGCGAGATGCGCCACGTCATCATCGAGACACAGACGGGAACCATCCAGCTTGCCGACGTGGGCGACCTCATTCTCGTGGTCACTACCCAATCGCATCGCAATCCTGGCCGTGTTCGTATAGAGATGAAGAAGGTTTGCAAGCAAATTGCACAGATGGTGGCAAGCTACTAAACATATCACACAGAGAATGGAGTCCTATGGAACGTACACTGATTATCGTCAAACCCGAAGGAGTACAGCGCGGCCTGATCGGGAAAGTCATTTCTCGCTTTGAGGAACGCGGGCTGAAATTTGTCGGCCTCAAGCTCATGCAGATTACGCCCGAACTGGCCGAGAGACATTATGGCGTGCATAAGGGCAAGCCCTTTTATCCCGGCCTTGTCAAACATATTACCTCCAGCCCTGTGGTCGTGGGCGTGCTGGAAGGCCCGAAAGCCATCAGCGTCGTGCGCAACACGATGGGAGCGACCAATCCAGTCGAGGCAGCGCCGGGCAGCATTCGCGGCACGTATGCTCTGGAAATCGGCTTCAACATTGTCCACGGCTCCGATGGGCCGGAGACCGCCGCCTTTGAGATTAACCTGTTCTTCAAGCCGGAGGAACTGGTTAACTATCCTCTCGCCGCCGATCAATGGGTCTTCGAGCAGCAGTAGGGGAGTGCAGGGGTTTCCTCTTCCAGGGTCCGGGGCGTCCCCGGATCATCCCTATTCTAACGAATTTGATAGAAAACAGGAAGCAAGGCAGAATGAGAAACCAGTAGCTTTTCACGGCTACTGGTTTTGTTTCTCTCTCATGCTGTATGCAAGGGAGTCTCTTCGCGCTTCGCGGTGGTTTTCTTCGCCCTGCGCTTTTCCTGTTCCACCAGCCGCCAGCAACATGTTCTGCTGCGGAAGCACTTCTCCTGCTCTTCTGCTGTGACCGGCGGCGTATTCTTGAGGCAAAAAACCTGATACATTGGCTCACCGGCATACACATCGTTGCCGGGAAACCACCGCTCACGGTAAAATGGGCAGGCGTTCTTATGCTTGCGCCAGCTGACGCTTTCCGCTGGATTTGTT